>Ga0194119_10008310_pt1 | contig 14308 bp, 17 predicted proteins | sample TA2MahC100mmetaG_FD_148620 | JGI IMG/M metagenome (GOLD analysis project Ga0194119, IMG submission 148620) | Freshwater microbial communities from Lake Tanganyika, Tanzania - TA2015018 Mahale Deep Cast 100m | ecosystem: Environmental > Aquatic > Freshwater > Lake | place: Tanzania: Lake... | reverse complement strand
CCCTGTAGTAAGCGAGTGAAAGGCCGCCTTCGTCATAAACAGAATTTCCAAACATCCACACAATCGGCAGAAAGGTGGTAGCGAGAAAGAGTGCAAAGAAAAATCCCAGCGTTAAATGCTTTTGCATACAACGAATATTATACAGAATTTGAATCAGATACAAAATTGAATTTACACGCGAATTTGATAGAATTTAGGAAAATAGGATTGAGAGAGGTTAATATATATGATAAATTGAGACAAAAAGATGTAATGAAAATACGAAAACCATTTTGGATATTATGGAGGTGTTGAATGCCTAAAATCGTAGCACAGATTCCAGATGACATTTACAGGAATATTAATGAAGAAATAGAACTTGGAATATTTTCTGACGCATCAGAGGCCGTTGTTTCTGCGCTCAAAAAGGCTTATGCCAGAAAAAGCAGGACATTTCTCAGATGGTTGATGAAAAAAGAAGGTATAACAGAAGCAGAAATGCTAAAAGAACTAGAAAGAATACGCAAATGAGATACAGGGTCTTTATAGATACAAATATCTTGCTTTCAGGGATATTTTTTGAAGGAAACGAATCAAAGATTCTGGATTTAGTCGAGATAGACCTTTTGACAAGTGAAGATGTCGTTGATGAATTGCGAAAGGTAGTAAGCAAGAAATTTAAATATCTAAAAGGAAGGACTTTTGAAATTGCCCTTGAAGAAACAGAAAAAGCACTGAGCGATATTATAATTATTCCATGCACAAAATACAGTCACAAATTAAAAGAGGCAGAAACTCTTATAACACACAAGAAAGATATTCCTATTCTCGCCGCTGTCCTTTACACAAAGCCTGATTATTTTTTAACTGGTGATATTCATTTTTTTACCGATAGAATAAAAAATCTGATAAACGTTGTAACTGCCAGGGAATTTCTTATAAAAATTAAGTGAAAATTTCCTATGCAGTGAAATTAGCCCACAACAATATAGTACTTGCCTGTTTAACCACTAGATACAAGATTGTTTTGTTTTAAGTTCTAGGATTAACCCGGAATAAGCTAAGTATGGTCTACTGGGCAGTGTGTGAACTGGTAAATTACCGGTTGGATAAGGCAAGGAGTGTGTAAGAATTGATAAAGACTTTCATAAGCCATACTTCATCTGACCATCAATTTGTTGAATGGCTCAAAACGAGACTCGGAAGAGAAAACCTTGGTTTAGATATTTTTGTCGATGACGGCTCCGTGTTTGTTGGTGACGATCCTCAAAAAATGATTGATGATGTAAAGAGGGCGGTTATCTTTATGCCAGTGCTGTCGAACGAATCAATTCAGAAGGAATTTGTCCAAAATGAAATTAGAACGGCATTTGCCAATAAGACTACGCATATTTTTCCCATCAGATTGAAATGCGATGATGCAAGCATCCCTGAAGAATTTAAAACAAACTTCACAGCGTGTGATAGTGTTGAAGGAAAAATATATGAAGACTTCTCTGACGAACAGGAATGGGACATACATTATGAAAATTTGCGGAGAGCGATATTCAACAAAATCGTTGAACTGGGTCTTTTCAAAGAGGACACCAAAGATTATTATCAGGATTGCGAACACCTTGACCTAATCCTTCAAAGAGTCGAGCCTACCATTCTTGAGATAAAAACAGTCATTGATGTTTATCTAAAAAAGGAAACGTACCACAGATACTTCTTCAGCAAGCTTATAAACGCAAAATGGTTCAAATACTTGAAGTTGTATGGCTATTTGCGAGCCAACCCCCAACCGATTGAAGCTATGGACTCCCCAGGATTATTCAGAATTCCCCAGTGGGATGCCTTAGTGTATTTAGAAAGAGTTTCCAGCCAAACAGACAAAAATGGCGAAGTGATTAATGGTCTGCTCGACATAATCAGATCAGTGACAAGTCTTAAAGATGCAAACGGCAAACATATAGACAACTACCGCACATGGTATTACTTTGTAAAAATCCTTTTGAATCTTCCTAATGACAAAATACCCTTTGACATTATTGAATCAATTTCTATTTGGCTCGATTCAAAGTTCAGCACGTCATTGCCAGGCTCTGAGATAGCAGGAAAACTGTTGCCGAAGTTTCTGAATAGCGATAACCTGGATGATTGGAAGAAGGCTGAAAGGCTGTTCGAGATAATCACAGACATAAAGTGGATTCCGGTGCCTGAAAGCCAGAGGAATACCTATGAAAGAGATATTGAAGCAAGAATAATAATTGAACCGTATTGGCTCAGAAAAGGCTTTGAGAAGAGATTTGAGAGAATCGGAATAGTCTGTTCGACACGTGTTATTGATACTATTGCAAAAAGAATTCTTACCATTTTTAGTAAACAGCATGACCAAGCATATGATGTGGATTACGAAGGCAAGAAGTACCAGATAGCTCATTCGCTGATCGAAGACGGTGGGCATAAAATATCAGTTCACTCACTGAGAATTCCCGAAGACTGGGATGGTTTCAGCCAAAGTACGATAGGGAAAACGCTTGTGACGAGCTTTGATATCTCGGACTTTGAGAACATGGCCGCTTTTGTTACAAAGGTGAAAGAAGGTCTGATCAAGCATGCCTTCTGTTCATTGGGCACGGAATTAGACGAGGCGATATCATCTATCTATTCCCTACATGATTACACATATATTGGGTATAGTTCATTAAGTGCTTCTCCAGATCAAATACATATTAATGATACAAAAAAAATCCTCATATACATTCTCAAAGAAATACTTGCAGTAAAAGCACAATATGATAGGGCAGAGTCGAGCAAGGTATTAGACAAGTTCCTGAGCAGAGAATATCCCTATCCATTCTTTAAGAGACTCGTTTTGTTTGTTGCTGCAAGGGAATGGGATAAATACAAGGAGTATTTCTTCAAGGTCATCAATATGGAAGAAGTTAGATGCTTTGAAGAGTCTGATTACGCAAAGGAACTTTCCATTTTGATCAAGGATAATTTCAGCAAATTCAATCCTGATGAAAAAGAGATCATAAAAAAGATCATTGAAGCCGGTCCGCAATTGTTACCTGATGAGAATCCAGAAAAGTATACGGCTTACTGGAAACAGAAATGGCTTTCTCTTATGAAAGATGACCCCCTGTTTGTCCCGATCTTCGGAGAACAGAAGAAAGTTACCGGGATCGAGAAGGAGAGGTTCAACTTTGGAACTGAGTTCAGAACTTCGGAAGGCCCTGGTCCGTCTCCTCTATCAACAGAAGAGATACTGAAACTGACCAGCGCCGAGCTCGCAATAAAGCTGAAGGAGTTCAGATCTGAAAAGAAGTGGGAGGGCATGACTGTAGCGGGTTTCTCGGTTGCGCTAAAAGAGGCGGTCATGACTAATCCTAGTAAGTTTACTGATAATCTCAGCCACTTTGAAGACGTTGGTTTTATCTATGTGTATAAAATCTTAGATGGACTAAAGGATACATGGAAAACAAAAAAGACCATTGACTGGGGCAAGGTATTCGACTTCGTTGTCCCTTATATCAAAAAGGACGAGTTCTGGAAAGACAAATACATTGTTGAGTCGGGAGCTTGGCTTGGTGGAGCTGATCATGGATGGATTATCAGCATGGTTACTGAGCTGATCCAGGAAGGGACCAAAGATGATTCATGGGCATTTCCGGAAGAATACTTTGACGAGGCAAAAGAGATAGTTTTCACCTTGCTACAAGAGACTGAAGAGGTCGAAGAGATCAGCGATTATGTGTCTCATACCCTGAATACTACGTGCGGGAAACTGATAACCGCCTTGGTCTATCTTGCCTTGAGGATCGCCCGTGTCAATAAGAAGGAAGGAATTAAGAATGACCCGCGATGGACGGAAGAGTTCAAGAAGAAATTCGATGAACTATTAGTCGGTAAAGTCATTGATGCCTACACGTCTTTGGGACGTTTTCTGCCTTCTCTTTCCTATCTCGATAAAGAATGGGTAAAGGGTAAGATCGAGCAGACTATTTCTGAAAAAGAAAGTAAATATTGGCATGCCTTCATGGAAGGCTATCTATCGGTTGGAAGCGTCTATGACAACCTCTACAGTCTAATGAGACCGCATTACGAATATGGCCTCTCGTGCGAATTTAAGCAGCATGACAGAGAATATCTGATACAGCATATCTGCGTAGGGTATCTCCGTGGTCATGAAAAGCTTGATGATCCCGAAAGTTTGTTCAGGAAGATTATCGATGCCTGGAGGCCTGAACAGATACGTGAAGTGATTGGCTTTTTCTGGATGCAGAGAGGCATCCAGACGGAAAGTACGGAAGAAAACGAAAAGATGAGAGGGGAGATAATCGAATTCTGGAGATTGCTCTACGAAAAATATAAGGGCAAAGACGAAGTCTCTCTGACACAGGAAGACAAGCATATTCTATCGGCTGTTTCGAAGTTGACTACGTTCTTGTCCAAAATAGGACATGAATCCTTTGAGTGGCTTATGGTATCATCATCTTACGTTCACGAGGACTTCAATTCTCCCTTCTTTATTGAGTATTTAAATGAGCTTAAAGACAAGGGGGAGAAAGCTGAAACGGCTAAATACATTGGAGAAATCTTTTTAAAAATACTTGAAAAGTTTACTCCGGATTATAACCAAGAGCATATCCACTCCATAGTTGAATTTGTCTATGATGCCGGTGCCACGGACATCGCAAACAGGATATGTAATATCTATGGCTCAATGGGACAGGAGTTTTTAAGAGATATTTATGAGAAGTATTCAAATAGGGCATAGGAGATAAATGCTTTATCTGTACCTTGACGAAAGTGGAGACTTGGGGTTTGACTTCTTTGCTAAAAAGCCTTCGAAATATTTTACTGTTACCGTAATGATGGTGCAGGGCATTGAAAATAGAAAGAAAATAGCTAACGCTGTAAAAAGAACTCTTCAAAATAAGTTCCCGAAACAAAAAGGAACCGAATTGAAAGGGTCAAAACAATCTATAGAGGTCAAAAGATATTTTTACAGTCGCGTTGAGTCTGTACCATTCGAGATTTACGCCCTTACTCTCAATAAAAAGCGTGTGTACGATTACCTTACACAGAAGAAGGACAGGGTTTATAATTTTGTTGCGAGAAAAGTCCTCGATGTCATTCCTTTTACAAATGCATCTGTAAGAATAGGGCTTGTGATAGACAGAAGCAAGAGCAAGAAAGAAATAAAAGAGTTCAATGACTACCTGATTCGGCAGTTAACCCGACCTTCGCAATTCGAGGGGTAGACAAGCCGCTAAGCCAGTAAAATCAAGGGGTCATCTAAAAAGGTCGGCACTACAGGACTGTCTGTCCGGAGGCATAAACCTTTGGCGGCGGTTGCTCAGGAAGCGTTAATCCCAATTGTGCCAAAAGGAGAGAAACATCCTTGTCCGGTTGTGTGTAACGGCTCATGACAATGTGACGGCCATCTGTAGTCGGTAAATGAATATCTATCATTTGAATACTCGATAGTTTTTTCAAAATTGCGTCAGACGTAAGTCCTGTGGCTCGTCTCCGTGCAAGATTTCGCAACGTTGTATGGAGACAGTAAGCCAAAAAGGAAACAAAAATATGAGCTTCAATTCTCTTTTCCAACTGATGCCAGATGGGACGGATGGAAAGCTCTCCCTTCAAGTCCTTAAATGCCTGCTCAATGCGGGTCAAAAGCAGATAAGATTCCCAGATAGTTTCGGGCGAAGCTGCCTGCATGTTGGAACGAAGCAGATAGCGTCCCTCACGCCTCAATGTTCTGCGCAGGCGCTCACGGTCAAGTTCAAAACGAAACGTGCGTTCATTCACCGGTTCCTGCGTATCTGGCAGAGTGATGCGAATCAGCCCAAAGTCCCGCCCGGCTTCTTTCTTTAATGCCCCTATATGCATCAGCAGTTCGTCTCGGGTGATGCTCTTCCGATTGCGAAGCTCGTGCAGGCTTGCCCACAGACGTTTGAGCCTGCGGCGACGTATGGAACGTTCCTTGGCTACCCGGTCATGACTCTCCACATAAACATAGAACTCTGACTCCTGCTGAAGCATTTTGACACGGACACTTTCACGCGCCTGTATCCAGGGCTGTTCAATCAATTGTTTCTCAACATGGCTCAAATGCCCCTTCGGGGTGCCTACCAAATAATCAATCCCGCGCGAACGCATCTTTTCCAGCGTATCCTCTGTTGGGATACCGCGATCCATAAGCCATGTGCGCCTGAATTTCCCATACCGTTTCTCGATCCGATCCAGAAATTCCTCCAATGTGGCTGTGTCTCTTGTATTGCCAGGATATACTTCATAGGCAATGGGAAAACCTTCCGGCGTCAACACCAGCGCCACAACCACTTGAACACAGTCGGAACGTCTGTCACGGCTGTATCCAAAACGCTTTTTACCCAAAAATCCCACCGGCGGCGGGTCGCTTTCAAAATACGTACTCGTCAGATCATACAGCAGCACGTCATACTTCGCCCCAAAGAGACTGTCCCATTGCTCCTTTAAAAAAACAAACAGTTCATCACGATGCTCAAGCAACAAATCCAAACAACGATACGGCTTATCTTTCTGCGCCAACGAATAATCCTCTCCCAGCAGATCACCAATAGCGCTGCGCACATACCATTCACGGTGAAAACGAAATTCGCTTCCAGGATCGATCAACCGATAACAGGTCAATGCCTTGAGAATATTCAGCCAGCTTGTCCCCTTACGGCTTGACGGCAAACGTTGCCTCCAAAATGTGTCCAACTCCAGCAGGTCCCACACATACAATCCCAACCAACTCCCACCCCATTCCCGCGGATGGCGCAATTCAATCTTGTCTAATCGTACCCGGATGGTCTCGCAGTCCAATACGGGTAATTCTTTCCGGTCATCCGGAAACAGCGCCAGTTGCTTTGTCTGGGTCTTTTTGCCCGATACCGCCTCTATCGTCCGAATCCATCCTGCCCGTTGGTTATCATTGAGTTCTCCCAGGTAAAGAACCTGCCGCTGTACCACCCCTCCTCCACTGACCCGACGGTTCTCGACTACACTCCAATAACGGTGCGTCTTTCCATCCTTCGTCCGTGTCTTTTCCCGTAAAAACATGAACACATTCTTGCAGGTTTCTTCGGCTACGTCAATAGGGTAGGTCGGCACTACAAGCCATTTTTAAAACCCACCCCCTTGAAAATCAAGGGTTTCACGACAATCTATGCCTGAAAATAATCTTTTTTCGGCGCGAATTGCGAAAGTCGGGTTAACTCCCATATCACCCCTCCCCACGCCAACACAATCACCGTCACCAACAATACCTTCGTCACCTTTACCGACCCCTATGCAATCTCCGGGTCAGAAAGGTAAAATTTACGGGTATGTCGTAAATATCAGTGGTGAACCAATCGAATCTGTCAAGCTAAGGATCAAAGGAATTAAGACAGGTTATAATAGCACCACGTCTTCTGATTTAGATGGATTCTTTGAGTTTGAAGAGTTAGAGGCGGATGCGTATGTACTCACTGCGAAGAAAAGAGGCTATAAGCCAAGCAGGCAAACAATAACTCTTGCAGAGGGAGGCGAGACGGAGGTTGAGATTACATTGAAAAGGACATCTAGACCATCACCACCAACAATAGTTAAAGGGGTTATATTTGATAATGAAAATGGGAATCCAATAAAGGGGGCAAAAATTACTGTGCGTGGGATTTCTGGTTCTTATACAACCGGAAATAAGGGAAAATTTTTGATTGAGTTAGAACCCGGTAAATATACACTTCGTATAAAGGCAACTGGTTATCAGACAAAAAACACAAAGATTAAGTTAAGGGAAGGCCAGACATTAACGAAAAACATAGGACTAAAAAAAAGTTACGGAGGATGGATAACCGAATTGAACCCATCGGTGCCATGCCCTGATTGTTAATAGCCTTTTGCATCAAACATGCGTATTGATCCCAAGTAAATCTTGCCAATGGTGACATTATTGTTTGACAATCTGGAATTACCATGTACATTTATTAACTTTAATTTGATTGGGTATGACGACCAAAGCTCACCTGCCGCTATAGAGTGTAGCGGAATAACGGTCAGGTGGAACGCCTTAGGCTATTCTCTTTCGTTTTGCATTTTTCTAAATTGCATGGCTGCGGCACTTAGCTCTGTGACCGACTTATCAACCCAAAGAGTCCTTTGCCACTTAGTATAATCAAATGGTTCTCTCATTACTAACGAAATGAATCTCTCAGCCTCGACCTCACCTAGTGTATTAATAAGAGCTTCAATACCTTTGATTTTTATTTCTGTATCAGTAATCATTCAGTTCCCTCCTTTATAAAAGAGATTGGATCAGTCACCTTGATTTCCTTAATACCTTCCGCCTTTTTGACTAATTCGTCATCAGTTGTCAAAAGGTATTCGCATTGCATAGAGATGGCACAAGCCAAATGAAGCGAATCTTTGCTTTTAATCCCCATTCGATGAAACCTTTCAGCCTTTTCAACAATTTCCTGTGTCTCGTCTGTATCAACTGAGGCGTGGTTCTTCCAGCCACGGATTGCGAGCCTTCTATGTTCAAATGGATTCGCTTCATTCTCAAAATCCAGGATGTAGGACCATGCAAGTTCAATCCCTTTTTCTAAAATCCGTTCTTGAATGTTCAACTTGGCTTCAGTCTCAAGTTTAATTCGAAGTTGCTTTTGGTCATCAAAGGGGCGATTGAAACAAGAATTGTCAAGATATATTTTCATTTATTATAACCTGAATATCAAAATTTATGTAATGGATTAATTTATCCGCATCTTTTCATATAAAAACTCTGGCGCCATATCTACCCCCATTTTCCCAGGCAATGGCTCATTTCTTTCGGCCTATATCCTTTTCCAAATTTTTTTCGCATTCGTCATCGTTACTCTTACTAATATATCGAGATCGCCTGTTGCGCGTGGCCTTGAATGAACACCAACTGCATGCGCACCCACAATGACGTATTTAACCTTGTGATAATTGAGTAATTTTAAAAACTCGTTGAAGTCTTTGTTCATCAGGATTTAATCCCTTTGACTGGCAATAAAGTATTCTTAATTGATTTATTGCATCTATCTTTGCCTTTATCGATTTAGATTTCCAGTATCTCAGGCTTTCTTCCTCCTGCTTTTCAGTATCGGTTAGTTTGTATACTTTAACGGTTTTTTTCATTTTCATACCTTAAAAGGAGAGCTTATATCGTCGCTGCCTATTGCATCGTATCCATTTTCTTCTTGTGTAAAAAGAAAAAGCCACTCGTTTGCGAGTGGCTTTCTGTTTCTTGACTTTGACTGATGTAGTGTTTGTTTCCACTTCCATAATCTGCATGCCGGCAGGCTATGACGGTGTGTTCCAGTTTACTTATATCTTCCTACCCTTCGACCCTTACACCCCATTTTCCCGTGATTCGCCCGCTTACTGCGCCACGATAGTCTTTGTCTTCTCTTGTCTCTCATAATAATTACTCCTGTTTAAATCTTAATTAAAAATTAAACAACTATTTAGAATCTGACAAAAATTTACGATTTACGAATTACGATTTTATTAAATCCCAAATCATAAATCCTTCGACTGAGCGTTCGTCTGAGCTCACGCCGAAGTCTAAAATCGTAAATCAAAAATTTCCCAAATTATTTATTTTCCTGTTTTGCGGTGCCTTTTTCAGTCTCTATCTTCTTCGTGGTTTTACTGCTCGACTCTTCTACTTCTTCTTCGACTCCCTTGACACCTTTCTTGAATTCTACGATGCCCCGACCCAAGGACTTCATTACCTCCGGGAGTCTTTTGCCGAAAATCAGAAGCGCCACAATCAGGATGATGAGCCATTCCCAACCGCCTGGCATACTAAACATATTTATGCCTCCTTATGTAAAATTATGAAACAAATCAAATTATAGCGTCAAACCAATAAAAATCAATGAATTAATTTCTGTATGGTCTCACATCCCTTAATGTGTTTACAAGGGCGGAGATATCCTCAGGCAGGTCCACTTCAAATTCCATTTTCTTGTTATGAATGGGATGGAAAAATTCGATCCTGTGGGCATGAAGCGCCTGTCTATCTATGATGGGCAGTTCCCCCTCTTCCCTTTTCTTCTGCAATAAATCTGAAAGATAGCATGATTCCTGGCTGCCATACATAAAATCAGCAACGACGGGATGCCCTATCGCCCGCATATGTACGCGAATTTGATGTGTTCTGCCCGTTTTAGGCATTACTTTTACGAGGGTATACCCGCGGAAACGCTCTACCACTTCATAAATGGACACGGCTTCTTTCCCAATATCATGCCTTACTGCCATTTTTTGGGAATCAATTATATGTCTTGCAATGGGCAAACTAATTTCGTCGGAATCAAGCATTATTTCTCCCTCGACCACAGCAAGATATTCCTTTTTGACCGATCTTTTTTCAAACTGCATGGCAATGTGTGAATGGACGGCGTCACTCTTGATCGTCAACATAATCCCGCTTGTATCCCTGTCCAGCCTGTGAACGATTCCTGCTTTTAACGGCCCGTTGACCTGGGAAAGGTTTTGGCAGTGGAAAGCTAGGGCATTAACAACCGTTCCGCAATGATGCCCGCCTGCCGGATGTACCACCATATCATAAGGCTTGTTAATGAGCATCAAATAATCGTCTTCGTAAACAATGTCTATGGGGATATCTTCCGGAACGATCTTGCTTTCTTCAAGGACAGGCACACGGACGGAAATAAAGTCGCCCCTTTGAATATCATAACTGCTTTTGACGGTGCGTCCGTTAACCAGTACGGCGCCTTCTTTTACCAATTTCTGGAGAAATGTCCTTGAGTAGTCGGGGAGACGGGAGGCAAGGTATCTGTCGATCCTTTTGTCGTCGAATACCTTCTTTATATCAAAGGTCACTTCCTTTATTTGCGGGGCTTCCTGTTGCATGTTATTTAATCGCAGACAAACGATATTGTGCCATAGTAGCCCAGTTGCTGTTTGGAGAGAGTTCTACCACTTTTGTGTATAAACGAACTGCGTCGCTTGTTTGGCCTAATTTCTCATAACAACGACCCGCATCCCATCCTTCTTGTGCGGCAAAAAGATTGTTATTGGCAGCTAAAATATCTTCAAATTGTTTAACGGCTTCCTTTAAAAGTCCTTTCTCCTCATAGGCGTATCCTAAAGACTGTTTCGCAACAGGCGCAAGCGGATGGCTGCTGTATTTATCCAGGAAATCGCTATACGCGCGGATCGCCTCATCGTAATTCTTCAGGCTATAATAAACATTCCCTAGCTGGAACAACACCCATGGCATGGCGCTGGAAGAAGACATATTATCACGAATATATTTATAAGCATCAGCCGCCGTATTTAACGCCGAAATTCTCTCTTTCCCTTCCTTGTCCTGTTTCTGCAAGGACATTGCCAGGTCATTATTTATTTTCCACAAGCTTTGCCAAACAGCCTCTGTCTTTCGGGTCTTTGCAGTGGTAAAATAAGCCGCACCTGCACCAAGCGCAATGGCGCCACCGATACCAAAGGCGATAATTACCTTATATTTATTCAACGTTCTCAATACATGTAAAGTAGCTTCTTTCATTTTTTCTTCTTTCTTTTAATTATAAACCAATTAAAGATGCTGCCTCTTTAAAAATTTCCTGAATATCGTTCTCTTCTAAACCCGCTCCACGAGCGATACATTCTGCGCGATTGCGGTCTAACAAGTCGTCAGGCGTGTGGGAATCGGAACCAAAGACAAGTTTTGCGCCAACCTTTTTTGCCATCTTGACGACATGTCCATTCGCATAGGAATGACCTTTTCTGCCGGAAATCTCAAGCCTCACGCCATTCGCTTTGGCTAATTTTGCATCGGATTCTGTTATGAGACCCGGATGCACCAGAATATCAGCGCCAGCCTCTATGGCTGCCCGATTTGTCCCGGGCAACACGGGCTCTGTAATCGTTTCACCGTGAACCAGCACAATAAATGCGCCCAATTCTCTGGCCCGTTTCACCATAGACTTTATATGTTCAGGACGAAGATGAGTTAGTTCAACTCCTCCATGTACCTTGATTTTTGCAACCGACCCTATTTCTCTGCATGCAGTTAAAATGTTAGGTATTACAAAATCAATATTGGAATAATCGACATGATCCGTAATCACCAGCCCCCGAAATCCCTTTGCCTCACAACGCCGGATCAATTCTGCCGGTAAAAGAACGCCGTCCGAAAACAACGTATGCGTATGCAAGTCAATCACAGTAATCACCAAATTTTAATGCGCCCGAGACGATTTGAACGTCTGACCTACGGTTTAGGAAACCGTTGCTCTATCCAGCTGAGCTACGGGCGCATTGTATCATAATAGTATTTATAAATCGGATTAAATTATAGCCGTAATATGAAAAAAATCAACATCATTCCACAGAACGGCGAGCCGCACCGGAGAGTGAAAAACAAAGTCGAGTGACGCGTGGCATGTGACGGGCGGCAATTTCTGCATCACTCGTCGTTCGCCACTCGTCACGATTTCTAACAACTTACAAAAAAGAGAATTAGATTGAAGTATAGTAATCTAAATATTAAAATGAAAAAACCGTAGATAAGCCTTGTCATATTTAGCCAAAAGAAAAGAGGATAAAAACACTATGCGTCTTAGTTCATATCCCAAATATAGTTCATTATTATTTCTTTTCATGGTATTTCTTATTGGAGGCTGCGGCGTACAAGACCCTGATTATTACAACCGTATGGGTGTTTTCCTGGACAGTCAGGGTAAGATTGATGAAGCCGTGACAAAATATAAAAAGGCATTAAGGATAGACCCATCTAACAGGGAAGCACATTACAATCTTGCCGTTGCCTATCACAAAAAAGGATTAGCAAAAGAGGCCATCCAGGAATACAAAACCGTATTGGAACTCTATCCGAACGACCCGGAAACGCTTTATAATCTGGGTGCGTTGTACGCAAGAAGCAACTTGCAGGACGCCGCTGTCTTTGCCTGGCAAAAGGCCGTTGAACTAAAACCCGATTTTGCAGAAGCGCATTATGCGTTGGGCTTCGCCTATGCGCAGAAAAAGCAATTTGATGACGCCATCAAAGAATATCTCAAGGTACTTGAGAAAAGACCAGACGATGCGATTACCCATAATAATCTCGGTGTAGCCTACTCAGAAAAAGGAATGTTTGACGAAGCGGTTAGAGAATTGAAGGAATCTATCAAAATTAATCCAAACATGGCAATGACCCACAAAAATCTTGAATTCGCATATCGAAAGAAGGGGATGGAAGAGGAGGCAAACAACGAACTCAAGCTCTACGAAGAATTATCGAAAAAGGCGAATTAGGCTGCCTTTACCAACAAATTGTAAGGGTTGAAGATTTTCAACCCCTATCATTGAAATTAAACAAAGATTTTTAAGCTGTTTAATCTGCGTAGTCTGTGTCCTATTTCACCGGATCATACCCCGAACCGCCAAAGGGATGACACCTCAATACACGCCATATTCCAAGGCAAACACCCCACACGATGCCCTTTTTTTCCACTGCATCGATCATGTATTGAGAGCAGGTAGGATCATAACGGCAGGAAGGATGTATAAGGGGAGAAATGATGAATTGATACACCCTGAGTAGTTTAACAATGAGGAACTTCATGGATAAAAAATCTCGTTGATTTGGAGTAATAATTTTTTAAACCCATCCTCGATATCCGAGAGTTTCAGATCAGACGAAAAGGGATGTCGCGGAATGGCGATAATGTCGACGTGCATTTTCAGTAAGTGTTTATTCAGCCTGTATGCCTCTCTCAGCAAGCGTTTTGCGCGATTGCGCCGCGGGGAATCCCCTACTTTTTTACTAACCACTAGCCCCAGACGGGAATGCTGAAAATCGTTTAGTGTAACATAGAAAACGACCTTGTCGTTTTTCAGTACCTTGCCTTCATTGAAGACCCTTTCGAATTCCTTCTTTCGGGTCAGACGTTCTGCCTTTGTAAATTGGAAATTCATTGTCCATAGGTTAGCAGAACTATAAAACGAAGTCAACAGGATGAGAAAAATTACCCCAAAAACCACTTCTTCATCCTTAGTCCTCTGACAGGCAGTTGCTTTTTTGATATCCTTTCTACAGCAAAATAGTTAATCCCACATCACAGTAATTATAAAATCATTTCCTTGTCCATAGTGTTCATATATTGTTTTTTCATCATTGAGTTTCTTAGAATCATAGTAACTATTCAGTGAAAATATTTTAAATATTATTTGACAGGGATTTTGTTCTAAATAGGTAATTTGTTTTGTAAGGAGTGTAGAGGGGAAGAGAGGATGCCTTCCAGGCTTCTACGATGTCTTTGAG
>Ga0194119_10008306_pt1 | contig 14312 bp, 17 predicted proteins | sample TA2MahC100mmetaG_FD_148620 | JGI IMG/M metagenome (GOLD analysis project Ga0194119, IMG submission 148620) | Freshwater microbial communities from Lake Tanganyika, Tanzania - TA2015018 Mahale Deep Cast 100m | ecosystem: Environmental > Aquatic > Freshwater > Lake | place: Tanzania: Lake... | reverse complement strand
CACTAGACACCATTCCAGCCGCAGATAAGGACGTTTCGCCAGCACGTCCTTGCGAAAATAGTCGGTCATGAGCGGGGTGGACTGCATGGCCGCCATCTAATCGGAAATGCGCAACCGCCACAAGCGCCGGCCGGACTCGCCATGAGCCGGCTCATTCCGATGCGCCAGGACATGCTGCGACGTGCCCGGTTTCGCGTGCCGCGCAAACCCTGCCGGGAACTATTTTTCGCGGGCGTGAAGCAGTGTGTAGCAGCCCCGCAACAACACTCTTGAGAAATTACTTGAAAAGCAATTCCGGATTTGCTCGTCCAATTGGAAGTTCAGCAGAATGCGATCCAACATCTCGCGCGAGAGGTTTTTAAGGCCCCCTTCCCATACCGGGTAGGGCGGAGGCAGGGAAACCGGCCACCGCAGCAGGGCGTGAGTTTCATCAACCTGATAGGAGTATCAACTATGAAGAAGTCTCTGATCGCTCTGGCCGTGGCCGGCGCCTTTGCCGCCCCCGCCGCTTTCGCCGCGACCGCCAACGTCGATATCTACGGTGTCATGAACATCGCCATTGAAGATACCGATGTAAATGGTCGTGATCTGAACGTGGTGGACAACTTCTCCCGCATCGGCTTCAAGGGTTCCGAGGATCTGGGCGGTGGCCTGAAGGCCATTTGGCAGATCGAGTCCCAGCTTTCTAATGGTGCGCAGGACGGTGTGGGTGGCGCCTATGATGCCGGCACTACCGGTGACTCTCTGGGTAACCGCAATACCTTCATCGGCCTGTCCGGTGGCTTCGGTACCGTGCTGGCCGGACGTCACGACACCCCCTACAAGATCGCCACCGGCAAGTACGACATCTTCGGCGACACCATTGCCGACTACAACCTGGGCCGTCTGGATGGCGTGCAACTGGTCAACGGCACCCACGACCATCGCAGCCCGAACGCCATCGCCTACATCTCCCCCAACATGTCCGGCTTCACCTTCGCCGGCGCGCTGATTACCACCAACGTTGCCGGTAACCTGGACAGCGGTGACACGGTTGACGCCTACTCCCTGGCCCTGATGTATGCCAATGGCCCCCTGACTGTCGATGTGGGCTATCAGGATGTGGATACGAACGATAGCAAGGCCTTGAAAGTGGGTGTTGGCTATTCCTTCGGTGATCTGAAGCTGGGCTTCGTTTATGAAGATGTCGAGAACTACGTCTCGGTTGTTGGTACCGAGAGCGGTGCCGATCGTGACAGCTGGCTGGTCAACGCAGCCTATAACATGGGCGCCATCACCCTGAAGGCTCTGTATGGCCAGGCTGATGTTGACAATGTGGCTGCTGGCGTCAAAGCTGCTGGTTCCATGGATCAGGACATGTGGGCCATCGGCGCCGACTACGCCCTGTCCAAGCGCACCACCGCCTATGTCGTGTACGGCAGCGCTGACAATGATGTCGGTGACGATGTCGCTGGCTGGACCGTCGGCATGCGTCACAGCTTCTAATCCGGCTATTTAAGCGGATTCGCAGCAGAAACGGGCGCGGGAAACCGCGCCCGTTTTGTTTTATGATGGGTAAAAGGCTGACCGGAGGAATTCGAAATGAGCGAGAACCTCGACAATTTGATACTTGAACCCCTGCGCATGCTGCGTAATGAGGTGGCGGCCTTGCGCACGGAAATGCACGATGAATTTCGCGATGTCAAATTACGTCTGGGTTCCGTCGAATCGGCGGTGGTGGCCGTGCGACGGGATTCCACCGATCAGATGGGCGATGCGCTGCGCCAACAGATGCGCATCGATCAACTGGCCGAACGGCTGGAACGCATCGAACGCCGTCTTGAACTCGCGAACTGAGTCAGCCTAAGACTGTCGTTGCGGGCGCGGGAAACCGCGCCCGTTTTGTTTTTCATGCCAAGGACTGTTATTCTGCAATACATGTATAGCGTCACGAGGAGCCTAGCATGCTGGCCATTCGCCTGCCGGAATCCATCGAGCATCGCCTGAACGCGCTGGCGCGGGAGTCGGGCCGCGCGAAGTCCACCCTGGCGCGGGAAGCGATCCTGGAATACATCGATGACCTGGAAGACTATTACCTGGCGGAGGCACGGGCGCGCCTGAACCGCAACGCCATTCCCCTGGAAGAGGTGGAGCGCGAGCTTGGCCTTTGAGATCGAGTTCGATCCCGAGGCGGTGAAAGACCTGAAGAAGCTGGATCGACCCGTCCAGCAACGCCTGCTCGCTTTCCTGCGTCAGCGGGTAGGTGCGCTCGAAAATCCCCGCGAACTCGGCGAGCCGCTGGCCGGGGCCAGATTGGGCCATTATTGGAAATACCGCGTCGGCGACTGGCGCATCATTTGCGACATCCAGGACCGCCGTATCGTCGTGCGTGTGCTGCGGGTCGGCAACCGGAGGGAAATCTACCGGCAGGCTTGAGAACGGCCCAACGCTATAACTTTCGTCATATTTTCAATCAGTTACGCTTCTACTACATTTGCCTCCGCGCCATTCCGTGCGCATCCCTACCTACAGGAGGCAATATGAAGAAATGGTTCGGAGGTTTGCTGGCGGGTCTGCTGTTCAGCCTGTCGGCGTGGGCGGCGGTGGATATCAATACCGCCACCCAATCGGAACTCGAAGCGGTGAAGGGCATCGGCCCGGCGAAGGCGAAGGCGATCGTCGAGCACCGTCAGAAGAGCGGCCCTTTCAAGAGCGTCGATGACCTGGACAAGGTCAAGGGCTTCGGCAAGGCGAGCGTCGACAAGCTGCGCAAGGATCTGACGGTGGGTGATACGGCGAAACCGGCGGCGAAGAAATAGCCACTGGTTTTCCTGGTATTGCGGGCGCCACAGGCGCCCGTTTTTCCTTAGGGTTACTGCTGAGTAATACCAATTTCGTCGTTCCCGCGCATACCCTGCAGGGCATAAGCGGGACCCCAGAAGAATCAACGATCTGGATCCCCGCCTGCGCGGGGATGACGAATAAACCAGTGGGCTAGGGGCCGATGCCGGACGTGACCGCATTCGTCTTGCCGCCTCCCCTTACGGCTCGGTAGAATGCCGGCCATGCCTGTGGAGACCGCCATGAATCTGTTCGACAAGACCAACCTGCCCATGACCATCGTCGTCGTGATGATCCTGTGGGCGTGGTTCAGCCTGTTCTCGGTCGTGCTCGGCGCCCTGTTCTGAGTCGTCGGCCGGCCAGCAAAAAGCCCCGCAGCGCGGGGCTTTTTGCTTGTTGGGGCAGTCGCCGTGAGGCGGGCGATGCTCAGGCCACCAAGGCGACTTTCATTTTCTGCAGGGCCTTGGCTTCGATCTGCCGCACGCGCTCGGCGGAAATGCCGTAGATGGCGGCCAGGTCGTGCAGGGTGGCGGGATTTTCCTCTTCCAGCCAGCGCGCCTCGACGATGTGGCGGCTGCGTGCGTCCAGGCTGGCGAGGGCGCGGCTGAGACCTTCGCCGGCCATCTTCTCGCGTTCGGCGGTCTCCAGATGCTGCGTGGGTTCGGCGTTGGGCGCGGCCAGATAGGCGATGGGGGCGAAGGCGTCCTCGTCGTCGTCGATGCCCGGCTCCAGGGCCATGTCCTGGCCGTACAGGCGGGTTTCCATTTCGCGCACGTCGGCCGTGTTGACGTTGAGCGTCTTCGCCATGGCCTCGACCTCGCCGGCGCTGAGGCTGCCGCTGCCCTGCTTCATGCTGCGCAGGTTGAAGAACAGCTTACGCTGGGCCTTGGTGGTGGCCACCTTGACCAGGCGCCAGTTCTTCAGGATGAACTCGTGGATCTCGGCCTTGATCCAGTGCACGGCGAAGGACACCAGGCGCACGCCGCGCTCCGGGTCGTAGCGCTTGACGGCCTTCATCAGGCCGACGTTGCCTTCCTGGATGAGGTCCGCGTGCGGCAGGCCGTAGCCCAGGTAGCCGCGGGCGATGGCCACCACCAGGCGCAGGTGGGACAGCACCAGTTGGCGGGCGGCTTCGAGATCGTTGTCGCGGCGCAGGCGGGTGGCCAGGTCGCGCTCCTCCTCCGCGCTCAGCAGCGGGAAACGGTTGACCGCCTGGATGTAGTTCTCCAGGCTGCCCAGGGTGGACGGCACGGGGAAATGCAAGGCTTGTGCGGTCATGGCAATACCTCTCTGATTCAGTCAAGCAAATTTTAGCACTCGCGCTGAGAGAGTGCTAATGGCTAGAGAGTTCCCGGCTGCAGTAACAGTAATGATGCGATCAGCCCTGTTCGACTTGGCGCAGCGCCTGGCCGACGGAGAAGTAGGCGCCCAGCCAGCCGAGGGCGGTGCTGAGGGCGAGCAGGGCGAGGAGGGTGGGCAGGTCGAGGCCGCTGAGGACGAACTCGGCGCCATAGGCGGTCGCCACCTGCTCGACGCTTCGTTCCAGGAGGCGGGTGCCCAAAGCGACCAGGGCACCGCCGGTGACGCCGCCGGCGAGACCCTGGATGCCGCCGAAATAGAGGAAGGGACGGCGCACGAAACGGTCGGTGGCGCCGATCAGGCGCGCCACCTCAATCTCGTCGCGCTGCGCATAGATCTGCAGGCGGATGGTGTTGGCGGTGATGGCGGCGAGGGCGAGGCCGAGCAGGACGGACAGCATGAACACCAGGTCGCGGCCCAGATCCATGAGGGCGGACAGGCGCTTGATCCATTCGGTGTCCATCAGCACGCGCTCGGCGCCCTCGCTCTGCGCGAGGTGCTCGCCCAGCGCCTGCAGGGCGGCGGGGGAGGTGTCGCGGGGGGTGGCGACGATGGCGTGCGGCAGGGGGTTGTCGGGCAGGCCGGCGGTGATGTCGGACAGCCCGGCCGCGACCAGCTTGTCGACGCCTTCCTGCTTGCTGACGAAGCGCGCCGAGGCCACGTCGGCTCGCGCCTGCAGCTCGCGCGCCAGGTTCTGGCCGCGGGCCGCGTCGGCCTCCCGCTTGAGGAACACGGTGATTTCCGCTTGCGGCGTGATGCCGCCTGCGGCGCGATCGAGGTTGTCGAGCAGCATGTAGAGGCCGGCCGGCAGGGCGACGGCGACGCCGATGACGATGACGGTGAAGAGGCTGGCGAGCGGCGCATCCTGAAAACGCCGCAGGGCGATCCTCAGGCTGTGCAGGTGGTGGACGAGCCACGCTTTCACGGCAGATGCCGCGTTAGCGGCGCTCGAAGCTCCCCTCTCCCGCAGGCGGGAGAGGGGTTGGGGGTGAGGGAACGGGCATGCTGCATGGCGTTTATGGTTGGGTAATCATTCCATGCCCGTCATTGCACCAGCTTGCCGTAGGCCAGATGCACGGTGCGTCCGCCGTAGCGGGTGATCAGGCTCTGGTCGTGGGTGGAGATGATGAGGGTGACGCCGACCTCGTTGAAGGCGCGGAACATGTCCATGATGTCGCGGGCGTAGGCCTCGTCGAGGTTGGCGGTGGGCTCGTCGGCGAGCACCAGGGCAGGGCGGCTGACGATGGCGCGGGCGATGCAAAGGCGCTGCTGCTCACCGCCGGAGAGGGTGATGGGGCGGGCCTTCTCCTTCTTCAGCAGGCCCACCTTGTCGAGGGCGGCACGCACCCGCTTGGCGGCATCGTGGCCGGTGAGGCCCTGGATGTGCAGGGGCAGCAGCACGTTGTCGAAGACGCTGCGGTCGTACAGCAGCTTGTGGTCCTGGAAGATGAGGCCGATGTTGCGCCGGAAGAAGGGCAGGGCGGCGCGCTTCAGGCGGCCCACGTTCTGGCTGTTGACGATGATGTTGCCGGTGGTGGGGCGCTCGATGGCGGCGACCAGCTTGAGCAGGGTGCTCTTGCCCGCGCCGGAGTGGCCTGTGAGGAAGACCAGTTCGCCCTGGCCGATGGTCAGGTTGACGTCGGACAGGGCCTCGTGCCCGCCTGGATAGCGCTTGGTGACGCCGGACAGCTCGATCATGCGAACAGGGCGTCGACGAATTCGTCGACACGGAAGGCCTGCAAGTCCTCCATGCCTTCGCCGACGCCGATGAAGCGCACCGGTACCGGCTGCCTTTTCGCGAGGGCGGCGAGGATGCCGCCCTTGGCGGTGCCGTCCAGCTTGGTCATGACCAGGCCAGTGAGGCCGAGGGCCTCGTCGAAAGCCTTCACCTGCAAGAGGGCGTTTTGGCCGATGTTGGCGTCGAGCACCAGCAACACCTCGTGCGGGGCGCCGGGGTCGGCCTTCTGCAGCACCCGTTTCACCTTGCGGATTTCGTCCATCAGGTGCAACTGGGTGGGCAGGCGGCCGGCGGTGTCGGCGAGGACGATGTCGATGCCGCGGGCGGTGGCCGCGTGCAGGGCGTCGAAGATGACGGCGGCCGGATCGCCGGCCTGCGACTGGATGACCTCCACCTGGTTGCGCTTGCCCCATTCGGCGAGCTGCTCGCGGGCGGCGGCGCGGAAGGTGTCACCGGCGGCCAGCAGCACGCTCTTGCCCTCGTCCTGGAAACGGCGCGCGAGCTTGCCGATGGTGGTGGTCTTGCCGGCGCCGTTGACGCCGGCCAGCATGATGACGAAGGGCTTGGCGCCGCCGGTAAGCAGGGGCTGTTCCAGCGGCCGCAGGAGGGCGGCGAGTTCCGCCTTGAGGGCGTCCCTGAGTTGCGCGGCCTCGGTCAGCCTGTCCTTCTTCACCCGCTCGCGCAGGCGGCCGATGAGGTGCTGGGTGGCCTCGACGCCGACGTCGGCGCTGAGCAGCACGCTTTCCAGTTCCTCGTAGAGCGTCTCGTCGATTTTCGCGCCGGCGCCGAACAGGCCGGCGATCTGCCCGGTGAGGGCGCCGCGGGTCTTCGCCAGGCCCTGTTTGAGGCGCTGCGCCCAGGACGGCCGGGCGGCGGCCTCGGCCGGCGCGGCCGCGGCATCCGTCGCGCCGCGTTCGGCGGGCACGGCTGGGGCATCGGTTGAACCGGACTTGAAGAAACCAAACACGGGAGGGGGCTGTCTCAGGCTGCGTTATTCGCCAGGAAATTCTATCATGCGACCCCTTTCCCACGTCCCGCTGCGTGCCATGACCAGACTGTTCGCCCTGTTGGGCCTGACCGCCGCACTGACGCTCCCGGTGCGCGCGGAAGTCGTCGAGGAAACCCTGAGTAACGGCATGCGGGTTATCGTCAAGACCGACCGCCGCGCGCCGGTGGTGGTGTCGCAGGTCTGGTACCGGGCCGGCAGCATGGACGAGAGCTACGGCGCCACCGGTGCCGCCCACGTGCTCGAGCACATGATGTTCAAGGGCACCCGGGAGGTGCCCGCCGGCGAGTTCTCCAAGCGCATCGCCGCCGCCGGCGGGCGCGAGAACGCCTTCACCTCGCGCGACCACACCGCCTATTTCCAGACCCTGCAGAAGGATCGCCTGGAACTGGCCCTGAAGCTGGAGGCGGACCGCATGGTGAATCTGGTGCTCGCGCCCGAGGAGTTCGCCAAGGAGATCAACGTGGTCATGGAGGAACGGCGCATGCGCACCGAGGACAGTGCGCCCGCCCGCCTCTACGAGGCGCTCATGGCCACCGCCTTCCAGACGCATCCTTACCGGCACCCGGTGATCGGCTGGATGGACGACCTGAAGAACATGAGCGTGGACGACGCGCGCCGCTGGTACGAGCAGTGGTACAGCCCCAACAACGCCACCCTGGTGGTGGCCGGTGACGTCGATCCGCCCCGTGTGCTGGCCTGGGCCAGGCAGTACTTCGGGCCCATTCCGGCGCGTCCGCTGCCCGCGCGCAAGCCGATGCTGGAACCCGAACAGGCCGGCATGAAGCGGGTGACGGTGAAGGCGCCCGCCAAGTTGCCGGTGGTGGGACTGGCCTGGCATGTGCCGCGGCTGACCGACCCGCAGGCCGAGCGGGAACCCTACGCCCTGGAAATCCTTGCCGGCATCCTCGACGGCCATGCCTCTGCGCGGCTGAACCAGACACTGGTGCGTGAACGCAAGATCGCCACCGACGTGGGCGCGGGCTACGACCCGATCGCGCGCGGCCCGGCCCTGTTCATCGTCGACGCCACGCCGGCGGAGGGCCAGGACGTGAAGATCGTGGAGGCCGCCCTGAAAGAGGAATTTGCGCGTATCGCCCGCGACGGCGTGGAAGCGGGTGAACTGCGGCGGGTCAAGGCCCAGGTGCTGGCGGGGCAGGTATTCCAGCAGGACTCCCTGTTCTATCAGGCCGTGCAGATCGGCGAATGGACCACCGCCGGCCTCGACCACCGCGCGCGTGAAATCCGTTACGAGAAGCTGCGCGCGGTAACGGCCGAAGAGGTGCGGGCGGTCGCCGCGAAATACCTGGTGGATGACCGTCTCACCGTGGCCATGCTGGATCCCCAGCCCATGCCGGAAGGCAAGCCGCAACCTCGCGTGAACCTGATGGGAGCCGGCCATGTCCGCTAAGGAAATATTGATGCATTCGTCACCCCGGCGCAGGCCGGGGTCCAGGCGGTTGATGGCAGTGGATGCCGGCGTGCCCCGGAAAGACATCCGCCTATCGATCGGGCATCTCCCCAAGGCCCTGCTGACTTTCTGCCTCGCACTGTTGCTCTCTTCCACCGCCTGGGCCGGTCTCGACATCCAGCACTGGAGCACGCCGCAAGGCGCCCGTGTCTACTTCGTGCAGAACCACGACCTGCCCATGCTCGACGTCAGCGTCGACTTTGCCGCCGGCAGCGCCCGCGACAGCCGCCAGACCTCGGGCCTGGCGCAGCTCACCCGCCATGTCATGGGCCTCGGCGCGGGCCACTATAGCGAGCGCGATATCGCCGAACGCCTGGCGGATGTCGGCGCGGTGCTGTCCGGACGCCTCGATGCCGACCGCGCCGGCTTCTCCCTGCGTACCCTGTCGTCGCCGGCCGAGCGCGACCAGGCCGTGTCCGTGCTGGCGTCGATCCTCACCGCGCCGCGCTTCGACGCGGCCATCCTGGAACGCGAGCAGGCGCGCGTCATCGCCGCACTCGAAGAGGCGGCGACCAAGCCGGAGAGCATCGGCGAGAAGGCCTTCCAGGCCGCCCTCTATGGCGAGCATCCCTATGCCCTCGACGAGAGCGGCGAGGTGGAGAGCGTGCGTGCGCTGAAGCGGGAGGATCTGGCGTCTTTCCACGGTGCGCACTATCGGGCCGCCAACATGGTGCTGGCGATCATGGGCGATATCAGCCGCGCCGATGCCGAGGCGCTGGCCATCCAGCTGACGCGCGATCTGCCGGCCGGCGCGGCGCCGCCGCCGATTCCGCCGGTCACGGTGGCGGAGCGCGGCGTCGAGCGGGTGATTCCGCACCACGCCACGCAGAGCCACCTGTTCATGGGCCTGCCGGGCCTGAAGCGCGAGGATCCCGACTACTTCCCCCTGCATGTGGGCAATTACATCCTGGGCGGCGGCGGTTTCGACTCGCGCCTGACAGAGGCCGTCCGCCAGAAGAAGGGCCTGGCCTACAGCGTGTACAGCTACTTCCTGCCCATGCGCGAACTGGGGCCGTTCCGCATCGGCCTGCAGACCCGCCGCGCCACCACGCTCGAGGCGGTGGAGACGGCGCGCGCGGAACTGGCGCGCTATCTGGAGGAGGGGCCGAGCGAGGCGGAACTGGCGCAGGCCAGGAACAACCTCATCGGCGGCTTCCCCCTGCGCATCGACAGCAACCGCAAGATCCTCGATCACCTGGCCATGATCGGCTTCTACCAGCTCCCGCTCGACTGGCTGGATACCTACTCGGCGCAGGTGGCGGCGGTAAGCCGCGAGGACATCGCGCGCGCCTTCCGCGCGCGTCTGCGGCCCGAGGCCATGAGCACGATCATCGTCGGCGGACAGATTGAGCCCGCGGCCCGCTAACACGGTACGCATCATCGGCGGCCTGTTCCGCAGCCGCATCCTGCGTTTCCCCGACATGCCAGGCTTGCGGCCCACGCCCGACCGGGCGCGGGAAACCCTGTTCAACTGGCTGGGCCAGCAGCTCGACGGCTGCACCTGTCTGGACGCCTTCGCCGGCAGCGGTGCCCTCGGCTTCGAGGCGGCCTCTCGCGGCGCCGCCCGCGTGCTCATGCTGGAACGCGAAGAACGCGTGCTCGCGGCGCTGCGCGAGCAGGCCCGCCTGCTGCCGGCGCCGGCGGTGGAAATCCTGCGCGCCGACGCCCTGTCCTACCTCGCCGTACCGGGAGAGTGCTTCGACCTCATCTTCCTGGATCCGCCCTTCGCCGCCGGTTGTCTGCCCGCCGCGCTGCAACTCGCGGCGACACGCCTGCGTCCCGGCGGTAGAATCTACGCCGAAGCGCCCGCTCCCGCCCAGGCCGATGGCCTGCGCGCCTTGCGTAGCGGTCGCGCGGGACATTCCCATTTCTGCCTGCTGGAGCCGGTTTGAAACGCGTCATCGTTTATCCAGGAACCTTCGATCCCCTGACGCGGGGACACGAGGACATCGTGCGGCGCGCCCTCAACCTGTTCGACGAGGTAGTGGTGGGGGTGGCGGACAACGCCCCCAAGCAGCCCTGTTTCTCTCTGGCGGAGCGGGTGGAGATGGCACGCCAGGTGCTGGGTGACATCGCCGGCGTGCGCGTGGCGCCGTTCTCCGGCCTGCTGGTGGAGTTCGTGCGCTCCCAGAACGCGAACATGGTGCTGCGCGGCTTGCGCGCGGTGTCCGATTTCGAATATGAATTCCAGCTCGCGGGCATGAATCGTCGCCTGGACCCCGCGCTGGAAACGGTTTTTCTGACGCCGGCGGAACAACACATGTTCGTTTCCGCCAGCATGGTGCGCGAGCTCGCGCGGCTGGGCGGAGACGCGAGTCCCTTCGTGCATCCGCTGGTGGCCGCGCGTCTGGCGGACCGCTTTGCTCAACGTGATTGATAAAGGAAAACAGCCATGGCTCTGATGATCACTGACGAATGCATCAACTGCGATGTGTGCGAACCGGAATGCCCGAACGGGGCGATCACCCAGGGCGAGGACATCTACATCATCGATCCGGATAAGTGCACCGAGTGCGTCGGCCATTTCGATACGCCGCAGTGCCGCGAGGTGTGCCCGGTGGATTGCATCCCGGTCAACCCCAATTATGTCGAGGACAAGGATCAGCTCTACGCCAAATACCAGAAGCTGACCGCCGAATCCTGAGCCGCGTCCCGCGGACAAACAAAAAGCGCGGCCGGGCCGCGCTTTTTTTGTCTGCCGCAGCGGCTCAGGCCGCCAGCCGCGCCGCGGGCGCCGGGCCACCGGCGACGAGGGTGGCGCGGATGCCGTCGGTGGCCGCGCGCAGTTCGCCGATCTGGCGCATGACCTCGCCGCGCATCTGTTCCAGTTCGCCGACGCGGTCGTCGAGGGTGTCGGCTGCCTTGTGGATGCGCTTGACGCTTTCCAGGCGGCGGCGCAACTGCATCTGGTGTTCCCGCACCTGGCCCTCCATGGGCGACATCACCGTCTTCAGCCAGTTCTCCACGTCCTTGTTGAGGATTTCGAAGACCTGCACCACGCGGCTCGCCAGGGTCTCGAAGAAGCGCGTGGTGAGCGTGAACTGCTCGGTGGTGAGGAAGGTGTAGAAGGTATTGAACTGCTGCTCGTAGGCTTCCTCGAGCCGCTGCATCTCCTTGCGGTAGCGCAGCATCGAGAAGGGCGGGATGCTGACCAGGTGGATGCCGTGCTCCTTGTTGAGCTTGCGGTACATGGCCTCCATCATCTTGTTGATTTCCTCGATCTGGCCGTTGGCCGCGTCGAGATGCAGGTCGACGGCGGCGAAGAAGCCGCTCATCGCGTCGCGGATGCCCTTGGTGAAGCGGCTTTGCACCATGGATTCGCGCGCCACCTTGACCTCGGCGCGCAGCACGTCCATGCCGATTTCCGAGAACAGCTTGACGCTCTGCTGTGAATACACCGAGCGCAGGGCCTGGAATTGCTGCAGGCCGCGCTCGAAGGCGCTCTTGTCCTCGGCGATCTTGGACATGATGTGTGCGACCACGTCCTCATTCTTGCCCTGCAGGCCACGCAGTTCGTTCACCTGCTCCTCGATGCCTTGCCGGCGCGATTCCAGCAGGGCGGTGCTGTAATCCAGCAGGTCGCCGATCTCCGCCTCGGTCTGGTCGCGCACGATGGCCTGCTTGGAGGCGATGAGTTCCTCGGAGAGGGCGTTTTCCAGGGCGGCGAGCCGGCTGCGCTCGAGCAGCGCCGCGTCGCCGTTGATCTTGGCGAGCAGGCCCTTCTGCGCGGAAACCGGGTAGATGTGCTCGGGCGCCACGCCCAGCAACTCGGCGCAGGAATTCACCTGCCCGTCCAGTTCGGCTTCGATCGGGGCGGGGGTCTTGAGTTCGTCCCAGAGGCCGTCGATCTTGTTCAGGGCGACCAGGCGGCCGCGATTGTTGCCGCGGGCATAGATGTGGTTGCGCCAGACCTCGATGTCGGACTTGGTGACGCCGGTGTCGGCCGCCAGCACGAACAGCACGGCGTGGGCGTTGGGCAGCAGGTTGAAGGTCAGTTCCGGCTCGACGCCGATGGCGTTGAGGCCGGGCGTGTCGTAGACCACCAGACCCTTCTCCAGGAAGGGGTGGGGGAAGTTGATGACGGCGTGCCGCCAGGCCGGAATGCTGACCATGCCGTCCTCGCTCTGGCCCAGGCTGGCCTCGGGATCCTGCGGGTTGTAGAGCCCGTAGCGGATGGCCTCCTCGACGGAGACCGACTTCACCCGGCAGACTTCCTGCATGGCCTGGGCCACGCTCTGGGGCGATGCGGTATCCATGGTGACCTGGTGCCATTCGTCCGGATAATTCTTGTATTCGGCGATGCCGGCGTTGGAGCCGCGCGTTTCGATGGGCAACAGTTCGATCATCGGCGGCCTGCCGGCGTCGTACAGCAATTCCGTCGGGCACATGGTGGTGCGGCCGGCGGTGGAGGGCAGCAGGCGCTGTTTCAGATCCGACAGGAAGATGGCGTTGATCAATTCGGACTTGCCGCGCGAGAACTCGGCGACGAAGGCGACATGCAGCTTGTCCTCGGCGAGTCGGTCGATGAGCTGCTGCAGGCGCAGGTCGCGCTGGGAGTCGTTGAGGTTCTCGCGATTCAGCCATTGACGATAGGACGCGATCCGCTGCGACAAGTCCTGTCGCCAGCCGCTGTAGGCCTCGAAGTCGCTGACGAATGATGCGCTGCTCATGTGCCGTCTCCAGATGCCCCGTATAGAGATGGGGTCATTTTGCCGCAATGTGGCATTTACGGCACTTTCCGCCGCGGACTTGAGGCCCGCTCAGCGTTTCTGGCAGCGCGGGCAGTAATAGGTCGAACGCCCGCCCTGGACCAGCCGGCGGATGCCGCTGGCGCAGGTGCGGCAGGCTTCGCCGGCGCGCTCGTAAACAAAATAGCTCTGCTGGAAATAACCGGGCTTGCCGCGCGCGTCGACGAAGTCGCGCAGGCTGCTGCCGCCGGCGGCGATGGCGCGCGCCAGGGTGTCGCGCACCGCGGCGGCCAGGCGCGCGCAGCGGCGCGGGCCGAGTTGCCCGGCCGGCAGGCGGGGGTCGATGCCGGCATGGAACAGCGCCTCGTTGGCGTAGATATTGCCCACCCCGACCAGCAGGCGGGCATCCATGAGCACCGTCTTGATGGCGCTGGTTCGGCCCCGGCATAGGGCGCGCAACCGCTCGCCGTCGAACTCCGGCGTGAGCGGCTCGACGCCCAGGTGGGCGAGCAGGGGATGCGTATCGGCGTGCTCGCACCAGAACAGGGCGCCGAAGCGACGCGGGTCGCGGTAGCGCAGGACGCGCCCGGATTCGATGAGCAGATCGAGGTGATCGTGCTTTTCCGGCTTCAGCTTCGCGTCGCACAGACGCAGGCTGCCGGACATGCCCAGGTGACAGATGAGATCGCCCGCGTCCAGGCGCAACACCAGATACTTGCCGCGGCGGTCGACCCGGCGCACCAGGCGGCCCCGCAGCCGAGCGTCGAGGTCCGGCGTAACCGGCCAGCGCAGGCGCGCCTGCCGCACCACGGCGCCGCCCAGGCGGTGGCCTTCCAGGTGGGGGGCGAGACCACGGCGCACGGTTTCCACTTCGGGCAATTCGGGCATGTTGCGAGTGTCGGCAATGGGTGGATCGGGGAAACGGAACTGTCCGGCGGTCGTCCGGCAACTCACGGAGGACACGCCGGTCGAACTATCGTTGCCCCGCGCGTGCGCCGCAAGTCCGCCGGGCTGCTAGCATTATGTCCTGACTTAGAATGGATTTCGCCATGAACGCCAAGCATTTACGTTATGCGCTGCTGGCCGTCTCCGTGTCCGCCTGCGCGCAGTCGCCGGTGCTGGAGACGCCGGTGGTGCCGACGCAGCCCGCCGCGCAGGAACTCACCGCCCAGGTGCTCTACCAGTATCTGCTCGGTGAGATCGCCGCCCAGCGCGGCGATCTGCGGCTCT
>Ga0194119_10008301_pt1 | contig 14320 bp, 13 predicted proteins | sample TA2MahC100mmetaG_FD_148620 | JGI IMG/M metagenome (GOLD analysis project Ga0194119, IMG submission 148620) | Freshwater microbial communities from Lake Tanganyika, Tanzania - TA2015018 Mahale Deep Cast 100m | ecosystem: Environmental > Aquatic > Freshwater > Lake | place: Tanzania: Lake... | reverse complement strand
CCTGAACTCCAAAAGCTATTTTCATAGCCTATGCCCCACTCCGGGGCCGGGCTCGTCCAACAATCGGTTCAGATCGCGGAGAGCTCCGCTGCGCTTCGCTCTCACGATCTAACCTTATTCGTTAGGCAGTACGGTGGGCAACAGCCTGGGCTGTCAGCTCGGATTATTTTGTTTTCGGTCTGACGATTACAGACGCGCCCTGATACGGAAATATAGGATACCTTGTCCTCCACTTATATACTGTCCGATCGTTGTAGTGTGGATCTACCCTTTCCCAGTTATCTCGCCAGGTCAAAGGAACAGCGTCAACTTCCAATCCATTTAAGATTTCCTGCTCTCCTTCAAAAAAGAGCTCTGAGTGTAACGTAGGTCGTGTTACTACGTCCGGAGCCTCATAGGGCAGAGGTCTTTTAATGCCATGAATTATGATGGTGATAGTCCTGGTATCGCCCCTATCCACCATAATTGGATAAAGCCGAATAGTTTCTGCATGGGATGGTGAAACCGAGGGGTTGATGACTGTGCCATCAACAACGACCTCCGGGGATGGGCTGCCAGTGGGAAATCCGATTTCAAGTTCTTCGGATATAGCCTTATCACTACAGTTCTTTAGCTGTTGTTCATTCTTGGCATCCATAACAATGTACGTTTTTCCTACTTCTTTGACTGTAAAAGTAACTTTCCGGCTAAGTCCGATAAGATTGCTGTTGCCCAAGCGACGGTTGACTACATCGTCAAACGCCGAGTCGGCGGTGCGCACTGTAGAGGGCGGTCCCCATTTAACAAAAACTTTATCCTGGGGGTTTATGATGAATTCATATTTTTTTAGGAATGTTACAAGTATTAGGATAAGGATTGCTAAAGCAAACAGAAACAGAGCAGGCCATTTTAACTTGTCCACTGTCGTTACCTCGAACTGGTATACGCAACCATTTGCCTTGGCTTGCTGATATCGAAACTAGAGAGCCAGAAGGATCTGCTTCTTATCGCCAGGCCTAACATGAAATGGACACCCCAAAAGGCGTCTTGCATTACCCCATTTCGGGTGTATAACACGGACCTCCCTCGCCAAGTCGTTGATAAAGCAAGATGTGCTCTATTTAGCGGGGTCATCCGACGTCTTGTTATACACCCCCACTTGAATGTCCGACAAGCCCCCCAAGCCGCCCCGCAAACGGCTCGATCAGGTACGGGATCGGATCCGAGCCAAGCACTACAGCCTGCGCACCGAGCACACCTATGTGCAATGGATTCGTCGGTTCATCCTTTTTCATGGCAAGCGGCATCCACGGGAGATGGGGGCGGCGGAGGTGGAGGCGTTCCTGTGTAAGCCTCCAACCCATCCATATTGACCGTCAATCCGGTTTCTGATCGCTCCGCAGCGGCAGCAATTCATCCAGGCGGCTATTTGGCCAAGTGGGGAGTTTTTCCAGGGTGTCCTGGAGCCAGGCGGTGGGGTCGAGGCCATTCAGCTTGGCCGTGCCCAGTAGCGTCTGAATGACCGCCGCCCGCCGACCGGCGCGCTCGGAGCCGGTGAACAGCCAGTTCTTCTTGCCCAGGGCGATCGGCCGAATGACGTTTTCGGCCGAGTTGTTGTCGATGGGCAGATGCCCCGTCGCCGCGTAGCGACTGAGGGCCGGCCAGCGCCGAAGGGTGTAGTCGATCACCTTGGCCGTACTACTGCCATCCGGGACCGTCAGCCGGGTCTTCACCAGCCACGTGTGGTAGAGCTGCAGCCGGGGCTGGGCGTAGCGGGCCCGCCAGGTTTGCCGCTCGAGAATACTGAAGTCCGCCGCCTGCGCCTCGATCCGGTAGAGCCGGGCAATATGCCGCAGGGCGCGGCGGGCGATGGGGCTACCATTGGCCTGCGCCAGATCGAAGAACTTGCGCCGCGCATGGGCCATACAGCCGAGTTCGATGATCCGGCCATCCTGGAACAGGGCTTTGTATCCCGCGTAGTCATCGACCAGGAGGTGGCCGCGCCACCCCTGGAGGAAGTGGGCGGCATGCCGGCCGGCGCGGCTGACTGGATAGTCGAACACCACAATCGGAGGGTCGCCCTCCAGATCATTGCTGCGATAGGCCCAGAGATACGCTCGTTGGGTCTTGCCTCGCCCCGGGGCGAGTGGCTGCACCGGGGTTTCGTCAGCGTGCAGCACGGGGCGCAAGCGCTGTAACGCCGCGAGGCGGTCGGCCAGCGGCTGTAGCGCGACACCCGCTTGGCCCACCCATTCGGCGAGCGTAGACAGCGCCAGCGACACCTCCTGGCGGGCCGCGATCTGCACCAGCCGGTAGAGCGGCAGGTGATCGAGAAACTTGCTGATCAGGACCCACACCAGCAAGCCCGTCGCTGCCATCCCGCCCTGGATGAGGGCGGGGGGAATCTGTGCGGCGGTGACGGTCTCGCAGGCTGTGCAGGCGTACTGCGGGCGAATATGCCGGTGGACGAAGAACCGGGCCGGCTCGACATCCAGTTGTTCCGTAATGTCTTCGCCGATCTTGACCAGGTCCTTACCGCACTGCCCGCACTGGCAGGACGCCGGTTCGTGTCGGTGTTCGATACGGGGGAGATGCTCGGGTAAGGGTTGACGTCCGGCACGGACGCGCGGCAGGCGCGCACGGGCCGGTTGCCTCCGGTTGGCTAACCGTTCGATTTCGGCTTCGATCGCGGCTTGGTCGGTCAGCGCGGTCTCGGCGAATAGATCACCCTGCCCCTGGGCCAAGGCTTCGCTCTTCTGGCCAAACCGGAGCCGTTTGTGGTAGGCCAGTTCGAGGGTCAGGGCCTGGATTTTGAGCTGGGCGGCGTGGAGATTCTGCTGGGCTCGGGTCAGTTCGGCGCGGAGTTGTTCCACCTCACCGCGACCGCTCAACGGCGACATCAGCACCGCGCTCGGACACGCCAACAGGGGGTTCGCTAACGGTACGTGGCGGGGTAAATCCATGGTGGAATGATACCATGGCAACCCCTTGAAACCCTCGCCATTGCTGGATTTTAGCCGATTCTTCGCGACTTTTTTAGAGCTGGAAACCGGCTGGTGGAACAGCGCTCAAGCGCTGCCAATCCACCCCCGCCACAAGCCACTGCCACTGTTCCGGGGTGAGGGCTAAAACCGGGTCACCAAGTCGGGGCCAGACGAACTGTCCCCGGTGCAGACGCCGCTGACAGAGCCAGACGCCGGTCCCGTCCCAGACCAGCCATTTGATCCGGTTGCCGCGCTGATTGCGGAACAGGTAGGCGTTCCCAGCGCCCGGGTCGGCGTGCAAGACCTGCTGGATAGAGAGGGACAGCCCATCGGCGCCCCAGCGCAGGTCCACCGGCGCGACCACCCGCCAGAGGGCCGTCGGGCGGGGAATCAACCCAGACACCGGAGTAACTCCGCGACCCAGCCCGGCGCGGCGGACGCCGGGAACTCCAGGGTATGCCCCGCCGCTAAGCGCAACACCAGGACACTGGCGGGGGCGACTGGCGTAACCTGGACGGGCAGGAGGCCGGGGGCGCTCGCCGGCGCGGCGCGGTAACGCCGCCGCCAACCATTAAAGGTATGGGGGTTAAGCCCATGTGGCCGGCAGTACACCGCGGGTGTCAGCCCGCTCGCCGGCCAGGCCTGAATTTGTTGTGGCCATTCGTGCGCAGTCGCCATCGGAGTTCCTCGTGCCAAAAAGCAGAGGATGACGCAGGGCTGAGCCTGGGGGTAGATGGACGGGCTGGAGGCTTACGTTCCTGTCCCATTTGGCCACGGAGCGCCACGTGGCGGCTTCGACCCAGAATCAGGCGTTTTCGGCGATGCTGTTCCTCTATAAGGAGGTGCTGGGGATTCAACTGCCCTGGCTCGATCATGTCATCCGCGCCAAGCGACCCAGTCATCTCCCGGTGGTCCTGACCGTGGAGGAGGCGCGGACCATCCTCGCCCGGCTCGATGGCCGCAACGCGCTGATGGCGGAGTGGCTCTATGGCGTGGGTCTCCGGCTGATGGAGTGTCTGCGCCCGCGGGTCAAGGATGTGGATTTCGCCATGCGGCAGATTACCGTCCATGACGGCAAGGGTTTCAAGGATCGGGTGACGCTGCTGCCCGCCACTGTCATGGAACCCTTGCGGCGTTACCTGGAGAAGGTCAAGGCGATCCACGAGGACGATCTGAAGGCCGGTTTTGGTGAGGTCTCGTTGCCCTATGCGTTGGCCAGGAAATACCCGAATGCCGGCCGCGAGTGGGGCTGGCAGTATGTCTTTCCGTCCAGTCATCGCTCCATTGATCCTTATTCCGGGAAGGAGCGGCGCCATCACCTCGACGAGCAAGTGTTGCAACGGGCGGTGAAGGAGGCGGTGCGCGCGGCGGGCCTCGCCAAACCGGCGTCGTGCCATACCTTCCGCCATTCGTTCGCCACCCACCTGCGCCAATCCGGTTACGACATCCGCACCATTCAGGAGCTGCTGGGCCACAAGGACGTCAGCACCACGATGATCTATACCCACGTCCTCAATCGCGGCGGTCAGGGAGTGGTGAGCCCTTTGGACCGAATCTGATCGGTTAGGAGTCGCCGCCTGGGGCGGGTGAACTATGTCCCGAAGGCTTGAAGCCCGCATATAGCGGGCTAGCGGCTACGGGTTTGGCCCCAGCCGCGACCAGTCGAAACCGGAGCCGGGGTCGGTCTTGCGCGCGGGGGCGATATGTTCGTGACCGGTTATGTGTTCACGGGACAGGGTCGGATAGGCGGCCAGCAGGGCGTCGATGACCTCGTTCAGGCGGCTGTACTGGATGTCTTCATAGCTGGAATCGTCAGTGCCTTCCAACTCGATGCCGATGGAAAAGTCATTGCAGACCTCGCGGCCCCGATAGCAGGACACGCCGGCATGCCAGGCGCGGCGGTCGAAGGGTACGTACTGGATGAGTTCCCCGGTCCGGCGGATGAGCAGATGGGCGGAAACCCGCAGGTGGGCGATGCCGGCGTAATAGGGATGCTCTTCCGGATCCAGGGTGTTGGTGAAGAGTTGGGTCACGCCCTCGCCGCCAAATTGGCCCGGGGGCAGGCTGATGCAGTGGATGACGATCAGGGAGAGATCATCCGGCGCTTGTCGCGCGTCATGATTCGGACTGGATATGAAGCGGGCCTCGCACAAGCGATGGTCAATGATGTTCACGCTCTACCTATGGGTCATTATTTACCCGGCCCTTAAATAGCCGACAAGGCGTAACGGGCTTGGGGGTGGCGGAAGTAGGCTCGGACCCGTTCGGGCCAGGTGGCCAGCCGGTTCATGAAGGCCATGGCTTTATCCAGCAAGGATTCCCGGTCGACGCTCACCGGTCCCAGCCGCGGGGCGGTCTTGCAGTCATGATTCAGGTATTCGTCGGGGTTGGCCTCCGGGTGGTAGGGCGGCAGGAACGCCAGTTCGATGCGATCTTTCTTGTCGGCCAGCCACTCCGCCACGGCCTTGGCGTGGTGGACCCGCCGGTGGTCGACCACCAGGATGATCTTGCGCGGCGCGCCTTCGATCAGCGCCGCCAGGAATTCGATGAAGCGGTCCGTGTTGATGGCGCCGTCGACGATCCGGAACGCCACCTCGCCGCGGGGCGAAATGGCGGAGATCATCGAGCGTTTCACCCAGCGGGCCGGAACCGCCAATACCGGCGTCTGGCCCTTCGGGGCATACCCCCGGACCCCGTTCGCGTCCTCCCGCACCGCCGTCTCGTCACCGAAATAGAGCGCCGCGTTCTCGGCCCGCGCCTTGGCGACCAGCGCGGGATAGGTTTCGTTCAGCCACTGGGCCACCGGTTCCGGCCGCTGCGGGGTGAAGCCCCAACGCTTAAGGTATTTCCCCACCAGTCGGTCCTGCACCTCGACCCCGAACCGGGCCAGGATCAGCGCCCGGATGGCCCGCCGGGTCCACAGGGCGAAGGGCTGCGTCAACGGCTGCGGCGTCTGGCCGACGATGTGCTCCCGCAGCCAGACTTCCCGCGCCAGGGTCAGCTTCCGGCAGGCGCCCACCGGTCGGCCGCGGCGCTTTTCCGCCAGTGAGCCAACGCCTTCCCGCTTCGCCTGGGCCAGCCAGCCCTTGATCGTGCTGACGTGGGCGCCGGCCACCATGGCCAAGTCTTCCGCCGACATCCCCGATTGCTGGCGAAGGCGGACCACGAGGCGCCGCAATTGATTACGGCCTTCGGGGGTTAGCTTACGTGCGTCGATTTTCTCCATAGCGCCATTGTAGCCAATGTCGGGTATTTAAGGGCCGGGTTAATAGACACGGTCCGTGATTGCCGGACGTGGCCATCCACTTCAGACCCATGGATAATGAAATTCCCGGGTACCGGCGCGGGACCGCCATGGGCGGGAATCCGGCTTGAGCGACGCCGCGGTTGGTTTGGACTGGCCTGATGCCATGGCCATTGACCGAGCCCTTTCAATCCATCCGACATACCATGACCAATAAAACTGTCCATCTCCACGATGACCTCTATGACTACCTGTTGAACGTCACCCTGCGGGAGCCCGAGGTGCTGCGGCAACTGCGCGAGGAAACCGCTCGCCACCCCTACGGCGGCATGGGGATCGCCCCGGAACAGGGACAGTTCATGGCGCTGCTCGTAGAGATCACCGGCGCCCGCACACTGCTGGAAATCGGGGTCTTCACCGGCTATAGCTCCACCCGGATGGCGCTGGCCCTGCCCCCGGATGGCCGTCTCACGGCCCTGGATATCAGCGCGGAATATAGCGCCACGGCTCGCCGCTATTGGGCGCTGGCCGGCGTCAGCGACCGCATCGATCTCCGGTTGGGGCCGGCGCTGGAAACCCTGGAAGCTCTGGTCGGTGAAGGCGCGGGCAATAGCTATGATCTCGCTTTCATCGATGCCGACAAGACGAACTACGACGGCTACTATGAGTATGCGCTCCGGCTTCTGCGGCCCGGCGGCCTGTTGCTGATTGATAACGTCCTGTGGGGCGGCAAGGTCGCCGATCCCGCCATCGACGATGCCGATACGGCCGTCATCCGTGCCCTCAACGTGAAGATTCACCACGACACGCGCGTCACCGCCGTTCTGCTGCCGCTGGCGGATGGCCTGATGCTGGCGCGCAAGCGCTGAGGCCGTGGCAATAGGCTGGCGCCCGCCCACCCTGGACCCGCCGGCGCCGCTTGCGGCGGCGCATCGTATGCAGGGCTGTGTGCGGAAAACGGATACCGTATCGCGGTAGGGTGGCGATGAATTCGTCGGGGTGTTATGTGCACTGGGGGAAGATCTGGACACCGCGCGCGCTGTCGCCGGTCGATTGGCTGAAAAGATCCGTGAGGTGCACCGGGCGCTGGTGGTCCTGGATCGCCTGGACGCCGATGAGCGGACGGGGGTAAAGGATGAATAGGCATGGGCCTCCGGATCGAGGGACGGGCGAGATACCCGTCCCCCGCAATCCGGCTTGACCTACTCACACATGGAGCGCGACGCTCAGGCGTCGATCTCCAGATCGGATCTGGCCGCGCAGGAGCAGGCATACACCCAGCCGGCGGCGCGCTCATCCGCCGGGATTTCGCAGCCCGGCCCCAATTCGACGTCGCCCCGGCATTTGACCATGCAATCGCCGCAACTGCCGGCGCGGCAACTGTAGTCGATCTCGATGCCGTGGGCCTCGGCGAGTTCCAGCAGGCTGGTGCGTTCATCGACTGTCACGGTGCGGCCGGATTGCGTGAAACGGACCTGATGCAGGGAGCCGGAAAGTTTGAGCGCGGCCGCGCCGGGCGCGCTGCCCCGGGCGACCCGGCCGCCGCCGAAACTCTCGGTGTGCAGCCTGGACAGATCGCAGTCGAGTTCCCGCAGCATGTCTTTGACGCTGGCCATGAACGGTTCCGGGCCGCACAGGAAAATATGCCGGTCCTGGATGTCCGGGGCGAGCAGTCGCAGCATCTCCCGGTTGACGCGGCCGGTATAGCCCGCCCAGCCTTCGTTACCGCGCCAGTGGGACGTGACCGTCAGCGCTACCTGCAGGCCGGCATGGCGGGTGGTCATCCACTCCAGTTCGCGCCGGAAGAGGATGTCTGGCGGTGAGCGGAAGGAGGCCAGCAGTTTCATGTCCACCCGGGCGGCGGTGTCGACGATCCAGCGGCACATGGACATGACCGGAGTGATCCCGCTGCCGGCGACGACGAACAGCAGTTTATCGGAGGGGTAGTCAAAGCAGGTGAATTTGCCGGCGGGGCCCCGAACCCGGAGCGCATCGCCCAGCCGGACCCGGTCGCAAAGCCAGTTCGATACCAGACCGTCCGGCACGCGCTTCACCGTCAGGTCCAGGGTATGCGGTCGCGAGGGACTGGACGAGAGGCTGTAAGACCGCTGTACGTCCTGCCCTTCGATCTCCAGCCGCAAGGTGACGAACTGGCCGGGACGGTAGGAGAACCACAACGACGGCTCGCCCACGAGACGGAACGTCTTGCAGTCCTCGGTTTCCTCGATGATGTCCACCACCTTCAGGGTGGCTTCGCCGCCCGTCCACAGGGACAGGTGATCCCGGGACTCGACCAGATGGGAGAGCAGGGGACAGGGCGCCGGCGTCCGCGCGACGGGGGTGTGGAAGAAGTCGGGTATGACCTCGACGTCTTCCAGACCGGCGCCGTCCTCGACCGGCTCGAGCGAATCCGGCAGGCAGAATAGAAGCTGATGACCAGGCAGGTCGACCAGCGCCCCATTGCGCAGGCGCACCGGATGCTTGAGCTTGAGCCGCTTGCGGTTCAGCAGGGCGCCGTAACGCTGGTCGAGGTTTTCGATATAGCACTCGTCATCGAACTGCCAGAGGCAGGCATGAAACATCGCCAGGCGTTGCGCCTCAAGCTGGATGTCCGCCTGGGGATGGCGGCCGATGACGGTTTCCGGCTTGAGACTGGCGAGATCGATTTCCTGACAGGAGATCCCGTCACGGAGGATCTGCATCCGCGCACCGGGCGGCGGGGTCGGGGTTTGCCCGTGGAATAGCCGCTGGGTCCAGAGCGCCCCGGCCCCCCCGGCGGTGTGCGGCGCGTGGCCGGTTACGGATTCCACCCTGTCTTTGGGCGGGGCGGCGGACCCCCGCTCAAACAGTCCGCGCGCCCAGGTTGAGTCCACCGCCGGGTTCTGGTCTTGCCCTTTCATCGCACTACCCCCTGACTCGTTCATTCAATCCGTCGCCGCATGGAAAAAGATTTCCCTGATCGACGCGCCGTCCAGATAAGTCTGCCGCCGGAGTTGCTCCACGAATTCGGCCGGACCCGACAGGTAGACCCGCCAGCCCTCCAGCACCGTTTCGCTGGGCTGGCAGGCATAGGTACGGCTGCCGAAGCGTAGCCGGACGGATGGGGTCATGGGCCTTCGCGTCAAGATCGGCGCGGTTCAGCGGTTCAGCACATCGTCGCGGAAGGATTCCAGTATCTCGCACAGGCTCTGGACTTCCGGTTCCGGGACGTGCAATTCCAGCACGGAGTCCCTGAAGTGCGCGATGACCCGGTCGAAATGTTCATCCGTCAGGCCCATCTTCTCCACCAGATGGCGATGCACCTCGCGCATGTCCTTCCCGGTGTACTGGTAGGGTCCGCCAAAGGCCATGGCCAGGAATGACTTCTGTTTGAGGCGCTGAGCCTCCAGATCCACGTCCTCGAAGAACCTGCCGACCAGATCGTCCTGCAAGACCCGTCGGTAAAACACATCCACCGCCTTCTCCATGGCCTGATCGCCGCCCACCCGGTCATAGAGGGGGATGTCCTGCAGGCGGAAATAATCGCCGCCCTTGGCCACCACATTGTCCGTGCCCCAGTCGACGCGCTTGTCCAGCTTCTTCATGAGCGGGATATGCTTGGAGCATTGAATGTAGGCTTCTTCCACCTCCTCCATGACCCAGCGTTCGGGTTGCTTCTTGCCCTCCCGAGCGATTTCCTCCAGCACGTCGGCGGGCAGTTGCTCCCGGTAGTCGAGCAAATCCTCGTTTTCGACGATGCGCGCCTTGCCGTTGACATGCAAGCCCACGGTATCGCGGCAAAAGTCGATGATGAGCATGGCAATGTGGGGATTCTCGGTGAGGTTGCCGAGATTGGCGAAGACGCCATTCCCCCGGTACTCCGGATAGATCAGGTATTTCTCGCCGAGTACGCGGATGAAGCCGGGCCGGCCGAATTTCGAGGTGCAGTCGCATTCGCCATGGCGGTCGGCGGTGGCGACGAACAGGAACTCCTGCCGGGGGATGAAATCTCGCATCGCCGGGGAGAGGTAATCGAGCACCTGACGGGTATAGAACCCATGGGCGCGCGCTTCGGCGCCGTATTCACATTGCAGCGCGTGTTCGCCATCGGAGCCCGGCAGCAGCCCGCGATCCGGCAGGTCTTGCCGGGATGGATGGGCCCGTGGGGCCGGAGGCGGGGAAGCGGGCGCCGAGGGCATGCCGGCCCCTTGCCGTTTGGCGTCGAGAAAGCCGAAGCGGCCCCGGGGCTTGGGTCCGGCAGCCGCCGCGTTCGGGGGCGGCGGGACGGTGGGCGCCCCGGACTTGCGGGCCTCCTCCGCGGATGGCTCGGGGCTGTCCGGGGCTTCGCCGGCCGACTTCTTGCTGGAATCAAAACGCGCAAACCATTTCATGCCTTCCTCCGCCGCTTGCGGCCGTGAATTATTATTGTTGTGAGTCAGGTCCAGACGAGTTGGAACGATAGCATAGGATTGGGGCGTACATCACTTCCGGGCCGTTGGGGACGTTCGGAGTTCCCGCTGGCTTCGACTCCGCTCAGCCAACGGGAACTCCGGGCTGTCCGGTTCGCTCCCTCGCCCCGCGTTCTCCCGGCGAGGGCATGGGGACCTGGGCTCTTGGGAACCCGGCATCCGGGCGGGTGTCCGTGGGTGATGGGCGCCCCCTTCCCCGGCCCATTCCAGCCCCGCCAGGGCGCAGCGATTTTCCTGGGCGCTCTTCGCCTCCTCGCAATGCGGGTTGCCGCAGGCCGCCTCCAGGGCCACGCTGCATTTGAGATGGCCGGGCCGGGGTTGCTTGCGCACGAAGGCCGCGCGCGCCTGATGATAGCTGGGATCCTCGCCCCAAAAATTGCGCTTCATCTGTTCCAGTTCCTCGGCACGGTACTTGGCCAGGGGCTTCGCCCGTTCATGCGCCTCCCGCTCGGCCCGCTTGTGCGCCAACTGGTGCCGGAAGCGCGGACCCCGCGCCAGATGCTCCGCGACCCTGACGATCTGCTCGCGAAACAGGGTAAAGCCGCCGCCGCCCACCGCATCCTGAATGACGATATCGTCGATCATACCGATGGCCTTGGCCTCGTGGACGCTGATGGGCAGGCATTCCCCAGTGATTTGCCGCGCCCGCGCCTGCCCCACGCGCTTGGGTAGGGTATAGGTCCAGTACTCGGAACCATACAGCCCGCCCATGCCCTGGTAATGCGGGTTGAGCACGATACCCTCGCGGGCCAGCACCCGATCCGCCGCCAGCGCCATCATCACACCGCCGGCGCCGGCGCTGCCATAGAGGGCGGCGACGGTGAGATGGTCGGTGGCGTTGAGGACGCTCAGGACGAAATCGTCCATGGCCACGATGTTTTCCCAGGATTCCGTGGCCGGATCGGCGGCGGCCTCGATGAGATTCAGGTGGATGCCATTGGACCAGAAGTCGCGCCCGCCCAGCAGCACGATGACCTTGGTGGGGCGCTGCCGGGCATATTCCATGGCCTGGCGCAGACGGCGGCAATGCTCGGCGCCCATCGCGCCGTTGTAGAAGCGGAAGTTCAGATAGCCGACTTCATTCCGCTCTTCGTACCAGATGTCGCGGAAGGTGGCGGCGCGGACCTCGGCTTCGATGGGGCACGGAACCTCGGGCACGTCGGCAAGCTGGTCGCCCAGCACCATGGCCGCCGGCAACTTGAAAAAGTCGTTGGCCCGTTCGCCCTTGCGCTTGAGGTGGGAAATCCACACCGCGCCATCGACCGCCGCGCGACAGATGGCGCCGTGGCGCTGGGCGATGATGTCGCCGGGCCGGCCGATCAGAGTGCCTTCCGGGTGCGCGCCATACAGATAAACGGGCAAGCCGCCGATATCGTCGAGCACGCCCGGCGCGCCGTCTCCGGAGCGGATTTTTCGGAGAATATCGGCCACGCGGTCGGAGGACCAGTCGATCTGGCGCAACTCGCGCCTGACCACCGGCCGGAACTGGCCGCGCACGGTCGGATTGGAATAATCGAGCGGGGCCGGCACATAGAGCCGGCTCTCGAAGCGTCGGACCGCGACCAGCATGGCGCGCACGGCCGCCAGTATGACTTCGTCCCGGTACAGGCTGCTCTTGCTGGCCTCGCGCATGCGGAAATGATGGGTCGCCCAGATGGCCCCGGAGTCCACCTGCTCGGCGGCCTCCACGACCGTCACGCCCCATTCGGTTTCGCCATTGAGGATGGCCCAGTCCAGCGAGTGGGGTCCGCGATCACCGACGATGCCGGGATGCAGGATGAGGCAGGTACGCCCTTCCCAGATGTCGCGGGGAATGACCTGGGCCAGCATCGGGCAGAGGATCAGTTCGGGCTGGAACTGGCGGACTGACTGCCGCATGGTTTCGGCATTCGTCGCCACGGCCACGCCCATCCGATGGCCCAAAGCCTTCAGTTCGACGTGGGCATGCTGGGTCAGGCTGTTATAGGCGCTGGAGAGCAGCAGGATTTTCATGATTGGCGTCCTTTGTTCTTGTTGGTGGGTGGAATGAAATCATTGCGCCCTTCCATCACGGCCACCTTTGGCAAGGAACGCCCGTGGAGGGAAAACTGTGCGGAGGGATGAGGGTTCCGGGAACGGGACCCATGTAAGGGCTTGATCCATTCGGCTGGCTGGGCGGTCTGGGATTTCCAGGCCGCGTAGGTATTGCGCATCAGCATCGCCACGGTGATGGCGCCCACGCCACCCGGTACCGGCGTGATATGGGAGGCCCGCTCGGCGGCGGCATCGAAATCGACATCGCCGACCGGCCTGCCATCGATACGATTGATGCCGACGTCAACCACCACCGCGCCCGGCTTGATCCACTCACCCCGGATACAGCCGGGGGAGCCGACCGCGGCCACGACGAGATCGGCCTGCCGCAGCGTGTCCGGCAGTTCGCCATACCGATGACAGAGAGTGGCGGTCGCGTTGGCGGCGAGCAGCATCATGGCCATGGGTGTGCCGACAATGTTGCCGCGGCCGACAATCACCGCCCGTTTGCCCGCCAGGTCAAAACCGATGTCTTCGAGGAGATACATGACACCCAGCGGGGTGCATGGACGCGGCCCGGACAAACCCTGGAACAGCCGGCCGGCATTGACGGGGTGCAGACCGTCAACGTCCTTCTCCGGCGCGATGGCGGCCACCAGCCGCTCGGGAGACAAATGCACGGGGAGCGGTAGTTGCACCAGCACGCCATGGACCTCGGGGTCCCGGTTGAGCCGTTCGATCCGCCGGATCACCTCGTTCTCGGTGATGGAGGGCTCGAATATCCATTCCCGGTAGGCATAGCCCAGGGACTCCGCCGCCCGGCGTTTCTGGCGGATATAAGCCACCGAGGCCGGATCTTCGCCCACGCGAATGACCGCCAGGCCGGGCCGGCCGTGACGCCGGGCTTCCTCGGCCAATGACTGCTCAATCCACGACAGGATTTTTCCACGAATCCGGACGCCATCGATACATTCTGCGCTCATGTCGGTGCCTCCCTGGTGGGCGCAAGAAACGGGAATAACAGGACTCGCCGGGCAATCAGCCGCCGGCGGACGGCGTATCGAACTCGTTCACGGCGGCCTTGATGTCCGCCACGTAGGAAGAGGTCACTACGGGCGCCGCTTCTCTCTCCGCGGGGCGACCGAAGCGGGCGCGGTATTCCTGGGGGTTGATGCCAAGGTGGCGGATGAAGGTCCGGCGCATCCGCTCGGCATCGCCGAAGCCGGACACTACCGCCGTCGTCTCGATGCGCTGATCGGTGCTGGCGAGATAATGGCGGGCCGCGTCGAGGCGGGCCTTCTCGACGAATTTGGCGGGGGTCAGGCCGGTCTCCGCCAGAAAAACCCGGGAAAAGTTGCGGGGACTCATCGCCATGCGTGCGGCCAGGCTTTCCAGGCTGAGATCCTCGGCGGGGTTCTCCATGATCCAGACTTGCAGTTTGCGCAGATCGGGTTGCTGGGTGGCTTCGCTGGACAGATAGCCGCTGAACTGCGATTGCCCGCCGGGCCGCTTGAGGAAGACCACCATGAAGCGCGCCGCCATCAGCGCGGCTTCGCGGCCCCAGTCCTCTTCCAGCAGGGCCAGAGCCAGATCGATTCCGGAGGTGATGCCGCCCGAGGTGGCGATCTGGCCCTCGCGGATGAAAATGCGGT
>Ga0194119_10008297_pt1 | contig 14323 bp, 12 predicted proteins | sample TA2MahC100mmetaG_FD_148620 | JGI IMG/M metagenome (GOLD analysis project Ga0194119, IMG submission 148620) | Freshwater microbial communities from Lake Tanganyika, Tanzania - TA2015018 Mahale Deep Cast 100m | ecosystem: Environmental > Aquatic > Freshwater > Lake | place: Tanzania: Lake... | reverse complement strand
GAAGGCATATAAAACAGTTTCCGCTTGGCGTTCGATTCGCTCGGCCATGACGCGTGCCCTTGACCGGCCAAGACGCATCAGCCGCGTCGGTCATGCTCGAACCGATGCAACGCCAGTGCAATACTTGTGCAATGGATTCGAAAGTTGCCGACATCGAACAGCGTTTCGCCGCGTCGGTTTCGTCGACGACGCAATCTTGCACCACGAGGCACGCGATTTTTTCTGAGTGTCCGCACTGCGGGTCTGCGTTGCACGCCGAGCACGCCCACTTCAAATGCTCGGGCTGTGGTTGGCGCGACAGTTGCTGCGACTGAGATTACAAGACCTTTAGACAGTCAACGGCCGTCTTGCCGAGCGCGTCGGCGGCGGGGCCGTTGGTGATTTCGCCACCGACCGTGTTCACGCCGAGTCGCAATGCCGGGTCGTTTTGTGCGGCCAGTTTCGTGCCGAACTTGGCGACGGAGAGCAAATACGGCAGTGTCGCGTTTGTCAACGCGTAGGTGCTGGTGTGCGGTACGGCGCCCGGCATGTTGCCGACGGCGTAGTGCAAGACCCCGTGTTTCTCGTAGACGGGCTCTTTGTGGGTGGTCTCGTGAATTGTTTCGATGCAACCACCTTGGTCGACCGCGACATCGACGATCACGGCACCGCGCTTCATCGTCTTGACCATCTCTTCGGAAACGACGACCGGTGCCCGCGCACCCGCGACAAGAACCGCGCCGATAACCAGGTCGGCCTGGGTGATGTAGCGCTCGATCGCGCCACGATTCGAGGCGATGGTCGTGATTCGCGAGCGGATTATTTGATCTAGAAATCGGAGTCGATCGAGATTTTTGTCGAGCAGAACCACTTCGGCTTCCATGCCACCGGCGATCCATGCCGAGTTCCAGCCGACATTGCCCGCACCGATGACGAGAACCTTCGCCGGATGCACGCCCGGCGCACCACCCATCAGCACGCCGCGACCACCGTTCGGGCTCTGCAGGTAAAAAGCCCCGACTTGCGTGGCGATGCGACCCGCGATTTCGCTCATCGGGGCGAGCAAGGGCAATGATCCGTCGGCTTCTTGCACGGTTTCGTAGGCGAGCGAGGTGGTCTTGTTTTTGAGCAGCGCATCGGCGACTTTTGGGTACGCCGCCAGATGCAGATACGTGAAGAGGGTGAGGTCGGGGCGCAAGAATTCGAACTCTTTGGCGGTCGGCTCTTTTACCTTGGCGACCATTTGATGCGACCACGCTTCGGCCGCGGTGGCGACGATCGTCGCCCCGGCGGCGACATATTGGTGATCTTCGATCGACGCGCCGACGCCCGCTTGGGTCTCGACGAACACTTCGACACCAGCCCGTTCAAGTTCGCGCACGCCGTCGGGGGTGAGTGCGACTCGACCCTCTGATGTCTTGGTTTCTTTCGGTACTCCGAGCGTTTTGATCGCCGAAGTCGTCATGTGGTCAAATCTAGTACGAATATGTAATGCTTATTGAGTCTCGTGGATATGCGTTCGGGGGTTCTGGCTAGTGGGTCTTGTTGATGGGAAGTGAACGCGGTTCGGTAGAACTCGTGAATGTCACCAAGCGTTACGGTGATGTCGTCGCGGTCGACACTCTTAATCTCGAAATCAACTCGGGCGAGTTTCTTTCGTTGTTGGGTCCGAGCGGTTGCGGAAAGACGACGACCCTGCGAATGTTGGCGGGCTTCGAACAACCCGACGAGGGTTTCGTGCGAATCAGCGGTGAATATGTGCAGGGAGTGCCGCCGTACAAGCGCGATGTCAACACCGTCTTTCAGCACTATGCATTGTTTCCGCACATGAGCGTCGCCGAAAATGTCGCGTATGGTTTGCGACAAAAGGGTGTCTCCAAAGACGAGATCGGAACAAAGGTCGTGGAGGCGCTCGACATGGTGCAAATGTCGAAGATGGCGACCCGCAGACCTCGACAATTGTCGGGTGGCCAGCAACAGCGCGTGGCCGTGGCGCGCGCGTTGGTGAATCGCCCGAGCATCTTGTTGCTAGATGAGCCGCTCGGCGCATTGGATCGAAAACTGCGCGAAGAAATGCAGATCGAACTGAAACTGTTGCAGAATCGACTCGGAATCACTTTTGTTTTCGTGACGCACGACCAGGAAGAGGCGATGTCGATGTCGGACCGAATCGCGATCATGTTGAACGGGCATGTCGAGCAGTTGGGCGACCCCGAGACTGTCTACGAGCGACCAACATCGGCCTTTGTCGCCGGGTTCATCGGACGCAACAACTTTTGGCGCGGAGTGGCGACGGAGAACGGCGCAAATGCCGACGACCAAACGGTGTTTGTCGCGTCTCGACCCAAAGAGAACGTGCCCACGGGCCAAGAGGCGTTGGCTGCGGTGAGACCCGAGTGCATAAGTCTTTCGGCGACAAAACCGGGCGCAAGCAGCAATGTCGTGGGTGCGAAAGTCGCGGGGGTTTCGCACTTTGGTGACGTGCTGCAATATGTCGTGAGCACGGGCTCGCGCGATCTGCTGGTGCAGGTGAGCCGCACCGACCCGGCCCGATTCGGGGTCGGCGACGAGGTGTGGTGCAGTTGGTCGGCCGACGACGTGTTCTTGTTCTCGGCCCGCCAGGCGTCGCTGGTGCTGGCGGGAACAGGGTCGGTTTAGAAACCTGACTAGTATTCAATTAATTAGAGGTGTCCAAAAAGTAATCGAAAAGGCAACTGAGACAGGGGGAGAAATGAAGAACGAAAAAAGACAACTGAGAATGTTGGCGCCAGAAGGTTTCCGTCGAAGCTTGTCGCGTCGAGCATTTCTTCAAGGCGGCACGGCGGTCGCCGGTTTTGCACTGTTGGCCAACGCCTGTGGTGGCGACGGTGACTCGGGTGATGCGGGTTCGGGTGGCGAGGGTCTTGCTTCGGGTGATTGGAGTCGCGTAATCAATAAGTCAAGTGGAACCCTGGCGATGTATACCTGGGGCGATTACAACGATCCCGACATCATCGGCCCGCTCGCCGAAAGCGAACTCGGGGTGAAGATGAAGGTCGACTACTACCCGAGCAACGAAGACCTCATCATCAAACTGGCGGCGGGTGCGGGCAACAGCGGCTTCGACATCGTCGTGCCGACCGGACCGTACATTCCGCAGATGATCGAGAAGGGTCTGATCCAGAAACTCGACATGTCGAAGATCCCAAACTTCGTCAATCTTGATTCGGCCTACACCTCTCGCGACTGGGATCCGAACAACGAGTACTCCGTCTGCAAGAACTGGGGCAGCACGGGCTACTTCTACAACAAGACGAAGGTCACTCGCAAGATGGAGACTTGGCAGGACTTCATCGACGCCTGCATGAACGAAGGCAGTGGTGACTGCGCGATGGTCGACACCGCACCAAACCTGTGCGGCATGTGGTATTGGGCGAACGGCTACAACTGGAACGACCAAGACCCGGCCAAGCTCGATGCGTGCGAGAAGTTCCTCGTCGACGAGTTCGCGCAGCACATCAAGGCGTTCGACTCTTACCCGAGCACGAAGCTCGCCGAAGGCGCATACTCGTTGGCCATGGGTTGGAACGGCGACTTGCGACAGGCCTACTCACGCATCGCCGATGCCGGCGGAAACCCCGACGAGTGGGTGTGGGTGCTTGGTGCTCCGGCCACCGAGTTGTGGATGGACACCTACTGCGTGGCAACCGGCGCACCGAACGCCGATGCCGCGCACGCGTGGATCAACTGGGAGTTCGTCCCCGAGATCTCGATCAAAGACCTGCAGTACCACGGCTACAACACCGGCTTGAAGAACATGGACTCGCTCGTTGCGGAGCTCGCACCAGACCTCGAGTTGGGCGAAATGATTTTCTTCTCGTCCGATCAGGTGGCTACGTTCCAGACCCAGGAGATCACACCGTCGCTCGATCGCATGGTGGACATCATGAACAAGGTCAAGGCAAAAGCCGGAGCCTGATCAATACGGCCAGGCGGCAGTAGGAGCCTGACTCGTCATGACCGCCGAAATTGCAATGGCGCGACGGCGACCACGTGCGCCTAAGTTTGCCCTCGCGTTGCCGTCGATCGTCTGGTACACGGCGTTCTTCATCGTGCCGATTGCACTTGTGGTGGTGTATTCGTTCGGCGCCAAAGACTCGAGCAAACTGGTGCCGGTCGATTTCTCGAACCCGTCCACTTCGAGTTACGGCGAGGTATTCGACGAAACGTTTTTCCAGGTGTTCCGCAGCACTGTGCGCATCGCCATCACGGCGACGCTGTTGTGCCTGCTGATCGGCTTGCCTGTCGCGTATTTTGCGGCGTTCAAGGTGAGCGAGAAGTGGCGCGCCATCGTGCTCGCCGCCGTGGTGGTGCCGAGCTTCACGAGTTTCTTGATTCGCACCGTCGCCTGGCGAATTCCGCTCGCGCCGAACGGCATGTTCTCCAAGTGGCTGCAAGACATCGGACTCGTGGGTGACAAAGGCATTCAGATTCTGGAGACCGCCGGCGCCGTGCAGTTGGCGATCGTCTACAACTACCTCGGGTTCATGATCCTGCCGCTGTACGTGGCGTTCGATCGCATCGATATTCGGTTGCGTGAAGCGAGCAAAGATCTCGGCGCTGGTCGCTTCTCAACTTTCTTCTCGGTGACTCTGCCGCTTGCCGGGCCAGGTATTGCGGCTGGCGTGCTTCTTACATTCATCCCGATGTGTGGCGACTACGTGACGGCGACCGTGCTGGGTGGCGCAAAGGGCAACATGATCGGCGCGATGATCGCGTCGCAGTTCAATCAGGCGCAGAACTGGCCGCTTGGTTCGGCGATGGCGGTGTTGATGATCGCGGCCGTATTGCTCACTCTGGTGGTCGGGGCCGCAATCGTGTGGCTGGTGCCGCGTGTGCTCGCATTGGCGGAACCGGTGATTCAGGCGTGGCGCCGGGCACAGGCGGGGAAGCCGCGCCAGGCTCGCGTGGCGCCATCGCGTCGACCCGCTCTCGCCGACGCTGTGTTGCATCGATCCCTCGGGGTCTGGACCATGCTCGTGCTGACCTTCCTCTTCATTCCGGTCGGGCTGGTTTTCTTGCACTCGTTCAATCGCGGTAACTCGTTCACGATCTGGTCGTATGCGGTCAGCACGAAGTGGTGGGGTGAACTGTTCGACGGCGCAGTCTTCGTGCAAACCGCGCTTTTGTTCGCTGCGATCGTCGTGCTCGCCGTCGTTGCGCGACGATTGTTCAAGCAGCGCGTCCAGTTCGGCGGCGGCTACACGGCGTGGTTGGTGCCGACTGGTCTCGTGCTCGCGCTGGTGGTGAACGGTGTGCTCACCAGTTGGTATGCGAACCTCTTTGATTTCTCCGGCATTGGCGACGCGATTCGCAACTCGTTTGTGGCGGCATTCGGCGCCACGGTGGTCGCGGTGGTGCTCGGCGGCACGGCAGGTGTCGCCCTCGCGCGAAGACCGGGCGCCTGGTCGAATGCGTTCATGGTGGTGGTGTTCCTCATACTTGTGACGCCCGAGATCATGGAAGCCATTGCACTTGCTACTTGGTTTCCGCGAATCCAGAACGTGGCAGCGGTGGGATACGTCTTCACCGAAGGCTGGGGGCCGTTCAACGGCGGGATGAACAAGTTGTGGGTTGGTCAGTCGATGTACGCATCCGCAGTGGTGACGCTGATCGTGCGCGCACGATTGTCCGGTTTGGACGAATCGCTCGAAGAGGCGGCGGGAGATCTTGGCGCGCCACCCGCACGCGCGTTCAGGCAGATCACGCTTCCGCTCATCGCGTCGGCGATGATCGCGGGCGGGTTGCTTTCCTTCGCGTTGTGTCTCGACAATGCGGTCGTGTCATCGCTGATCAGCGAAGCCGGTTCGACCACGTTCCCCGTCGCGCTCCTCGGCGCCACGCGCAGCACGATCAAGCCGTTCTGGGGCGTGGGTGCGGTGAGTCTCTTCTTCGTGACGATGGCGTCGCTGTGGTTCCTCGTTGTGATCTTGCGTCGCGGCGGGGCATCGGCGGGCAACATCGCCGCGACCATCACCGGTGCGTGATCTGCAGGTGCCTGCGCGCATCGTCGCCGGCACATTGATCTAATCTTTTGAGATGGCCCGAAAGTGTGAACGCCCTTCGTGCAATGAACGCGGAGAAGTGGCCTATGTGATCGACACGGCGAACCTGGTCGTCAGCATCGATGCGCCGATTCCGCGCGACTCATCTCGGGTGAATGTTTTGTGTCGTCGCCACGCCGATGCGCTGGTCGTGCCGCGCGACTGGATTATTTTCGACAATCGGACGAAAAAACAGCGTTTGTTCAGTTCGCCGGCCGCGCCACGGGCCCAAAAAGTGAGGAAACCGAGGCGCGCAAAGAAAAAGGCGACGGCCGTGATCCAAGATTTGTTCGAATTCGCGACACGAGTGACGGCGCCACCGCCCGAACTCGTGGTCGAGGTCGCCCCCGAAGAGATCGACCACGGCGATCTGCAAGAAACCCAAGCGATGCCGTGGATGCCGCAATTCGATCGAACCGGGGATCTCGACGGAACCCTGAGGGCCAAAGGGCGCCTGCTTTCGCGAGCGTTCGGTTTCGACGATGTCGACTTGGATCACGATCAGCAGCATCCCGAGTATTAGCCGAATCAATGGATGTAGTCGCATCGGTCGAAGCGCCGGTTTCAGCCGAAAAGCTTTTTGATTTTGTCGCCGATCTGGGCAATTACCCGCAGTGGCTCGAGTTGGTGCACGAGGCCTCGTCGTCGAACGGCGACGCCGACCAGAACCCGGTTTGGTTGGTCGAGTTGCGCGCCCGGCTCGGCATTTTTGCGCGGTCGAAGCGGCTGCGAATGTCGAGAACAGTTTTCGATCGGCCGCGGGTGGTGGTTTTCGAGCGCGACGAAAAAGACGGCCGAAGACATTCGGCGTGGGTTTTGAAGGCCGTGGTCACCTCGACGCCGAACGGCTCGATGCTCGAGGCGAACCTGCACTACTCGGGCAGTTTGTTTACGGGTGGTGTGTTGGAGCGAGCCCTCGCCGAGCAAATCGCCGCGGCGCGAGAAAAATTGATCAGTTCGCTCAGCGCGAACTGATCGTCACCGGCTGACCGGCGGCGAGTTGACCGCAGGCGGCATCGATGTCGGTGCCGCGGTTGCGACGCACGGTCGCGTTCACGCCAAGATCGATCAGTTGGTCGGCAAATTTACGGACACCCGCTGGTGTCGTGCCCTTGGTCGGATAACCGGGTGTCGGATTCAGCGGAATCAGGTTGACATGTGCGCGCGGCTTGAGACCCTGACAAAGTTTGGCGAGTTCTCGTGCGTCGCGCGGAGTGTCGTTGACGCCGCTGATCAGCGCCCATTCGAAAGTTATGCGCCGGTTCTTCTTTTGCAGATATGTTCGACACGCCTGCATCAGGTCTTCGATCGGGTAACGCTTGTTGATCGGCACCAAAGAGTCGCGCAAGTCGTTGCGTGCGGCGTGCAAAGACACGGCGAGGTTGACCGGCAGCGGGCGATCGCTCAAGGTGTTGATGCCAGGAATGATGCCGACGGTCGAAATCGTCAGGTGTCGGGCCGAGATGCCGATCGCGTCGTGAATGCGGGTTATGGCCTGCCACACGGCCTCTTCGTTGGCCAACGGTTCACCCATGCCCATGAACACGACATTGGCAAGACGCTGGTTGCGCTCGGCGCTCGTGCGCGCGGCGTGCACGACCTGTTCGACAATTTCGCCCGCGGTGAGTTGACGATTGAATCCGGCCTGGCCCGTCGCACAAAACCCGCAGGCCATCGCGCAGCCCGCCTGGGTGCTGACGCAAACGGTGGCGCGCTCGGCGTAGTGCATCAGCACAGATTCGATCTTGTGTCCGCCGTTCACGAGTTGCCAAAGAAACTTCGTCGTGTCGCCGCGGTCGCTGACCCTAGACGAAACCTGGATCAGACTGGCCTTAAGCGCCGAGTCGAGTTTGGCGCGCAGATCTTTGCTGATCGTCGTGATCTCGAGCGGAGTCTGAAAGTTGAGATAGAGCCCGCGCCAAACCTGATCGACGCGATACTTCGGACCTTCGCCGAGCAAACCCGCGATATCTTCGCGGCTCGCGTCGTAACGCGAAGCAGACGAGTTTGTGTTCACTCTATTTCAGGTGTTTTTGGGCGAGTTTTTCGTAGTCGACCATCCGCGCGCGGAGAACATCGAGGCTCGCCGTCCAGAACGATTCGTCGCTGACATCGAGATTGAAAGCCTGGCCGAGTTGCTCGGCGGTGTCCATGCCGGCGCGGGAGAGAACCGTGTCGTACCCGCCACGAAAGCGTTCGGGGTCGCGACTGTATTGGGCGTACAAACCCAGGCCGAACAGCAGACCATATGTGTACGGCCAGTTATAAAAATGACTGCCGTAATAATGGGGTTTGAGCACCCACATGTGCGGGTGGGCGGTGGTTTGGTCGATGCCGTTGCCGTAGGCCTGGGCCTGGGCTTCGAGCATCATTTCGTTGAGTTCGTTGACCCCGAGCGTGCGTCGCTGACGACGCGCAAAAACCTCGGTTTCGAAAAGAAAACGACTGTGGATGTCGACGACGACCTGGTTCGCCCCGCCGAGGTCGGTGTCGAGCAGGGCAAGTCGCGCGTCACCCGAAAGTCGCGAGAGACCCTCTTCGACGACGAGCGTCTCGCAGAAGATGCTCGCGGTTTCGGCCAACGCCATCGGCAGTCTTTTTTGCAGTGGTGTTCGATCGGCCAACTGGGTGTTGTGGTAGGCGTGGCCGAGTTCGTGGGCGGTGGTTTGGGCCGAGTCGACGCTGCCGCTCCAGTTGAGCAGAACCAACGAACGGTCATCGACGAACGACATGCAGAATGCCCCGCCGACTTTTCCTTCGCGCGGGCCCGCGTCGATCCATTTTTCGGCGAGCGATCGGTCGACGAGGTGGGCGAGATTGTCGCTGTAGGCGGCGAACGCGCCGCGCACGAGGTTGACGCCCTGGTCCCACGAGATTTGGCTCGGCGCGACATTCAACGGGGCGAACAGATTCCACCACGAGAGACCATTCTTGTCGCCGTGCAATTTCGCGCGAACGTTCATCCATCGGCGGAAATCCGGCAGCGAGGCGGTGACCGCGCTCTGCATCGCATCGAAAGTTTTTCTGCTGACGCTGTTGCCGTAAAGCGAGGCGTCGAGCGGCGAGGCCCAGTGACGGCGACGGTTCACGGCATTGGCCTCGCCCTTGATCGAATTCATCGCCGCGGCGCACGGCATGGCGACGGTCGGCCACGCGCGCATTTCTGCGTCGTAGGCGGCTTTTCGCACGCGAACATCTGAATGCGACGACATTCCGCGCACGGCGGTGATCGGAAGCGTCTTTGATCCGTCGGGAAGATGAACTTCGACGGTCAACTGCGAGGTGATGTCGCCCTGCAGTCTCGACCACGCCGACGAGCCGGTCGTCGAGAGTTCGGCGTAAAAACCCTCTTCGATTTCGCTCATCTGATGCTCGGCTCGAGCCTGCAGTCTCTGCAGCGGCCCGAGGTGCTCGCGGGCGACTTCGCTCACTTTCGCCAAGTCATCGGCACCGAGCGAGGCGACCCAGTCGGCGAGGCGGGCGAGCAGCGGGGCAAGACGCGAGTCGACGACCTCGAGTTCGCTGAGCAGACCCTGCGCCTTTTCATCGCGGGTGTCGGTGCTCACCGTGGCGTAGACATAGGCGCCGAGAATCTCGGATTCTTTGACCGTCTCGTTCATCGCCGTGATGATCTTGTTCGCCGCCTCACCGTCTTGTTGCGTGGGTTTTCGCGCATCGACGGCGCGAATGTTGTGTTCCTCGAATTGGGCCTCGAGACGGGCGACATTGGCACCCGTGCGCTCCATCGCGTCGACAAACGAGCGCGACTCGAACGACTCGTGGACATCGGCCACCGACCAGCGCGGCAAAAGTGTGTCTGTCATCGGGTCAAGTGTATTAGTCGCGACCCGACTCGACGGGTTGAGACGCGTCAGGATTGCGCGCTGATGTCGGCGACGAAGGCCTGCTCTTCGCTGCGGGTCACAAAACCGAGTTTCTTGTAGGTGCCGACCGCGGCGACATTGTCTTTGTCGACATAGAGCATGCCGGTTGTTGCGCCGTTACGCGCGAGGTGATTGAGGCCGGCGACCGTGAGCGAGCGACCCAGACCTTTCTTGTGGTGGCTCGGATCTACGGCGATCACATAGATTTCACCGACTAGCGGATCTTGTTGGCGATCAATTTTTGTCCAACAGAATGCGGCGAGGTTTTCGGTGCCGGGCAGGACGTAGAGCAAGAACCCGCGTGGATCGAACCATTTTTCGCCTTGTCGCGATCGCAGAATTTCTCGTGTCCAGCCACCTTGTTCGGGATGATCGCTGAATGCTCGATTGTTGACCGTGATCCAGGCGTCGTCGTCGATGCCGACGCGAAACGGCCGGGTCTCGACTTGGTGCGTGCTCGCGAGCACGGTGCTTGCGAGCGGGAGTGCAACCCGCATCTGCAGAAGTGTTCGACCCGTGTTGAAACCCAGTTTTTTGGCGATCGTGACGTGGTTCGACGAAGGGTCGGAGACCCACCAGTGCACATGCCCGCCACCCTCGATCTTGATGATCCTGATCGCTTCGGTCATCAGAGCCTGGCCGAGCTCGAGAATCTTGTCGCGTGAATTCGGATCAACGACAAGATCGATCGCCCACGAGTCGTTGCCACGCGAAACCTGGCAATAGGCGAGCGGGGCTTGCGAGTCGGCGTCACGCGCCGTCAGACCGGCGAAGCCAGTTCGCCCGCCTTGGCGCAGATCGAGCCACAGATGGTCGTTGAGCGGCTTGCGCCGGTCGTGATCCTCGACGGCCCGCAGAAGTGAATCGATCTCGGTGATGTCGCGTTCGGTCATCGTTCGCTTCACATCGAAATTGACCACATCTGCAGGCTATCTATGCGTGGTGATGGCTAGTGTTTGCGAATGGTGGCTGGCAAGAAAATCGAGATTCAAAATCGTGCGACGAGCGTGCTGGGTTTGTTGAAGCGCGAGTATCCCGTGGCGATCTGCGAGTTGACGCACGATTCGGCTTTTCAACTGCTCGCCGCCACGATTCTTTCGGCGCAGTGCACAGACGCGCGCGTGAACATGGTGACCCCCGCGCTGTTCGCGGCGTATCCGACGCCGGAGAAATTGGCCGCGGCCAGTTTGTCGCATGTCGAGCAACTCGTGCGAAGCACGGGCTTTTATCAGTCGAAGGCGAAAAATTTGATCGGCATGGCCAACCAGGTAATGACCCAGTTCGGCGGTGAAGTGCCGAAAGAGATCGAGGATTTGATCACCCTGCCCGGCGTGGGCCGCAAGACGGCCAATGTGTTGCGCAGCGTCGTGTTCGGGCTTCCGGGTTTGCCGGTCGACACGCATGTCGGGCGGCTGTCGAGGCGGCTGGGTTTGACGAAACTCGAAGACGCGGTGAAGGTCGAATACGAATTGAACGCTCTGTTGCCACCCGCCGAATGGGGCGAGTTCAGTTTGCGACTGATACTGCACGGGCGACGAGTGTGCGATGCGCGCAAGCCCAAATGTGACGAGTGCTTGCTCGAGTCGCTGTGCCCGAGTTCGTCGTTGCCGACCAAACGCAAGTCGAAGAAAGTTGCGAAGAAGCGGGCGAAGCGAGTCGCAAAAAAGCCCACGAAGAAAGTCGTAAAAGAGCCCGTGAAGAAGGCGAAGCGAAAGTGAGCGACTCGTCGCGACGCGCGAGCACGCTGGCTGAATTGGCGGCGTTGACCGAAAATGTCGAGCGCTGTCGCGAGCGGATCGCGGCGTTGGCCGAGTCGCAACGCCTGGCGATGGCCAACCCCGAACAAGCCGATGAAGATGACGGCTTGTTGATGGCGATCTACGAAGCCGAGCGCGGGTTGACCAACGCCGTTCGACTGTTGCAGCGCGCGACGCGGGGTCGATAGGGGTTTTTCAGGCAGAATGTATGTGTGCCTGAAGCAAATACTGCCAGAAAAACGAACGCATCGGCCGGCTCGAGTGCGCGTCCGTTGGTCGCTGTTTTGGATTACGGCATCGGCAACTTGCGCTCGGCGCAAAAAGGTTTGCAGTTCGTCGGCGCCGATGCCCGCCTGACAAACGACGTCAAGTTGATCGCCGACGCCCACGCCGTGGTTTTGCCCGGCGTCGGAAATTTCGGTGCGTGCATGAATGCCCTGCGCGAGGGTGGTCTGGAACAAAGCGTGTTCGCCGCCGTCGAAACAAACCGCCCGTTTCTCGGAATCTGCGTGGGTATGCAGATGCTGTTCGAAACGAGCCAAGAGAGCCCGGGGGTCAAGGGTCTGGGTTTGCTGCGGGGCGAGATCAAGTGGTTGCCCGAGGGCGTGCAACGACCGCAAATGCAATGGAATCGTTTGAAAGTCTTGAGTGCCGATGAACTGTTCGATGGCTTGAGCGAGAATCCGTGGATGTATTTCGTGCACTCGCTTTCAGCCGTGCCGACCGAACGATCGGTGGTGGTGGCGACATGCAGTTACGGCGAAGATTTGGTGGCCGCCGTGCGCCACAAGAACATTTTCGCAACGCAGTTTCACCCCGAGAAGTCGGCGACCGAGGGTCTGCGAATTCTCGAGAACTTCGTGAAGTCTTGCGCCGTCGTTGCCAGTCGTTGACCTGAATCGCGACTCGATGAAAATTTCGCCGACCCGCGCAGAGTTTCATGAATTGGCCGGTCGCAACACGGTGATACCGGTGTGGGCCGAGGTTTTGGCCGATGTCGAGACACCGGTCTCGGCCTACATCAAACTGGTTGGCGACCGACAAGGTTTTCTGCTCGAGTCGGTCGAGCACGGTGAAAGATGGAGTCGTTTTTCGTTCGTGGGCCGCGACCCCGTGGCGACGCTCGTGTTGCGCAACGGAAAGATCTCGACGACCGGTGCCGTGCCGACGACGATGCCTCGCGACAAAGGAATCTTGGCGGCGATCGAAAGCCTGCTTGCGACCTACAACGCGCCGTTGCACCCCGACTTGCCGCCTTTGCAGGGTGGACTGATGGGATTTTTGGGTTACGACATCGTGCGTGAAATCGAGAACTTGCCTGGCACACCGCCCGAAGACCGCAACATGCCCGACGCGGTGATGAGCATGATCGGTTCGCTGGCCGCCTTCGACCACTGGCGCCAGCGTTGTTACATGATCGAAAGCGTGCCGACGGCGGGCCTTGATGTTGCGGCGCGCGACGCGGCATATGACGCGGCGGTTGTACGGGTGAAAAAAGGCGTCGCCGATTTGTCGACGCCGATCGCCTTCGTGCCCGTCGAGCCGCCTCACCGCGACGACACGCTGAAAGTCGAGTCGCGATCGACCGCCGACGAATATGAACGCGCAGTCGAGGTGGCCAAGGAGCATATTCGAGCCGGCGATATCTTTCAGGTCGTGCTGTCACAGCGATTCGATCTGCAACTCGAGGCCGATCCGTTTGATGTTTATCGGGTGTTGCGACAAATCAATCCGAGCCCGTACATGTATTTCGTCAAGCACGACGATGTGACGATCGTCGGTTCGTCGCCCGAACCGATGGTGCAGTTGCGCAACGGTCGAGTGATCAGTCGGCCGATCGCCGGCACACGAAAGCGGGGTGCCGATGACGAACAAGATCGAAAACTCGCCGGAGAACTCAAGGAAAACCAAAAAGAGCGTGCCGAGCACGTGATGCTGGTCGATCTTGCGCGCAATGATGTGGGTCGAGTCGCCGAATTCGGTTCGATGAGTGTCGACGAGTTCATGACCCTTGAGCGCTATAGCCATGTGATGCACCTGACATCACAGGTCTCGGGCACGCTGAGAAAGGGTCTCGGCCCCGTCGATGTGTTGCGGGCGACCTTGCCCGCCGGCACCGTTTCTGGGGCGCCGAAAGTTCGGGCGATGCAGATCATCGACGAACTTGAATCGAGCAAGCGCGGACCATATGCAGGGGTCGTCGGATATATCGATTTCTCTGGCAACCTCGACACGGCGATTGCAATTCGCACGATGTTTGTCGGCGCGCACGGCGCGACTCTGCAAGCCGGAGCGGGCGTCGTCGCCGACAGCGTGGCGCGCGACGAGAATCTCGAATGTCGGAACAAGGCGGCGGCGTTGATCGCCGCGATACCCGCCGCGCGGCGAATGACAAGACAGCGAAGAGCGGTCGTCGAAAGATGAGCGGATTCTTCTTTCTCCGCAGCCACGACATGGTCAGTGTTGTCGGCCCCGACGCGCGCAAATTTTTGCACTCGCAATTGGCCAACGATGTCGAGGCGCTGAAACCCGGCGAGTCTCGATACAGCCTGTTGCTCGAACCGACCGGCAAGATCACGGCGCTGTTGCGGGTTTTTTGCGAGACCGACGAAAAGTTCGT
>Ga0194119_10008293_pt1 | contig 14328 bp, 13 predicted proteins | sample TA2MahC100mmetaG_FD_148620 | JGI IMG/M metagenome (GOLD analysis project Ga0194119, IMG submission 148620) | Freshwater microbial communities from Lake Tanganyika, Tanzania - TA2015018 Mahale Deep Cast 100m | ecosystem: Environmental > Aquatic > Freshwater > Lake | place: Tanzania: Lake... | reverse complement strand
CAATAAGCACGACGGGATTCCACAGACCAATTCGAACCCCCACACCGAGACGGTTGACTCGACTTAGGGCCTGCTCATATGACTGCGCAGTGCGCGGCGACTCGGCAAGAAGGGCCCGCAGACGCAGGCCCTCCCAGGCCGCGAGTAGCAGACCGCAGGTGGTGATTGCGAACCACACGAGGAGCAGCCAGCCCACAATCTGTCGGGCAAGGCGCAACCTCGCGACTCCTATGCGTCGACCGAGGCTCCACCAAGTCTTTATTGGCGAAAATTGCTGCATTGTCCAGCGATAGTTTAGGCGAGGTGAGCACTGACCCAGAGTCGGTCAACCGACTTAATTCAAGCTCCGAGGGCTCCAGATTTCCGGCGAGTGGGCCAGAAGAGTTTTCAGTAGCCGGTATCTGGAAGAGATCTATGGGTGCGGCGCGCTCAAACTTGGTTGCGGCTACTGGGATGACCGCTGCGCAGGGACTTAGTTTGATGATTCACTCCCGCTTACTGCAACCCGCTGAGGTTGGGCGCTACGCCTGGGTGCTAGCGACTATGGGTTCGATCGCGGTAGTGACTGCACTTGGCATACCCCGCGCAATCATCCAAGCGCCCGACTTATCGTTCTCGCAGTTCCGCATACTCCGCCGACAAACGGGGATACTTGCTCTGTGCCTGATACTCATCGGACCAGTTGTAATCCTGTTACTCGATCGTTCGATTGATGGATCTGCAATTGTGCTCGCACTGGCTATCGCCGGTTCTTCTGCGATGGGGCTGGTTACCAGTGTTTCCGTAGCCTGGCTACAACGGCAACTTCAGCACGGTCTGGTTGCACGGCGTCAGCTCTACGGCTATGTCGCGTCGTATCTTGTGCTCGGTTCGTGTTTTGCGTGGCTGGGGTTCGGGGTCTGGAGTCTTGTCATCTCCAACGTTTTCCAGTCTGTGCTTGTGCTCATTCAGTTCGGCATGTTGACTTCTTCACCGAGGCGTGCGCACTTGAAGACCGCGCATATCCCGTTAGGGCTTCGCAGGTTCGGTCTACAGGCCGTCGTGCTTCAGTTCGCCGAGGGTGTGACGACAACGATCGTTCTCATCTCGGCAACGTCATTCATGGGGCTATCTACGACTGGTGCATTGTCACGCAGTTTGCTAATCACGCAGCTGACGTTGGGCACCTTCTTCAACATCTATCTCACAGTATTTTCTAGCTCGTTTGCTCGTCTGCAGGGTGATTTCCCGGCTGTGCGGTCGCTCTGCAAAAAAATCTACGGTTTCCATATCCCTGTGGTGATAGTTCTCGGGTCTATTATCGGCCTCATCGGACCCAGTCTGATTCCTACCATCATGGGCGAAGCGTGGGGGGAGTCAGCGGATCTTCTCTCTCTCTTGGTGATTATCACCGCCATACACTTTCTCTCGTCTCCTTTCTATATAGCCATCGAAGCACTCGGAAGTATTGGCCCGAAACTTGCTATTCAGATCGGATTTGTTGTTCTACTACTCGCAGGCGTCATCATCGTGCGACCATCAACTGCTGAGCGGCTTCTCAGCATGTGGCTGCTAGTCGAGTCACTTCGCACTTCGATCGGTCTTCTGGTGTTCGGGTTGATCACACGTAATAAACATAAACAAACCTAGCTACAAAATTTACTTTAAGAGAATTGTAGGTACTCAAAGCGGCGGCTACGGATAAGCGCCGAATAACTAGGTCCAGATATCGAGAGAATTGCACATTAGTTCATTTTGTTCTGCTAAGTCGATGAGCGCGATTCGCAGATGATGCTTAGGTTCGGCGATGTGAGTTGCGATAGATAAGCCTCTCGATACAGCTGGTTCCGTTGTGCGATTTTGTCAACCGGCAGTCCCAAAACTCCTAGGTCGCTTTTCAACGATTTGCAAATGAGATTACGCCACGACAGGTTAAAAACTTTTTCGCGCGGACATCAAATCTGGCAGGTGTTTTATCCCTAGAGCAGAATTGGCAACCAAGTTCTATCGCAAGTGAAGTGGGCGTCCCTTGATGCAATAACTGCGTGACAGGACTGTCGTCAGTCCAAACGGTGCTGTCGGCGCCACTGTCCAGCGGTATAGCCCGAGCAAGAGGCCAGCCCACTCACTTCGCGCAAGTTTTGCCCTTAAGTACGCACTGACTCGCTTTTGGTTGCCATAAACCTAAAGACGTTGCCTTTGAGCAACTATTGAGGATGATCCTGAATAAACGCTCGTCTGGCGGATCGCTACACCAATCTCAGGAAATCTTGGACAAGATGTCTGCGCAAACTGCGAATCTCTCGATTTCGTTTTGCTACAAGAACTGCGAGACCTGAATCATCCGTCGCGGCTCTGTCAACTGGTGGCGCGCCAACTAATTCTGAAATGGAGTCGACAACGCGTACATTCGGCATAAGTACTTCGTTGTAGAAGTCCGCACGATCTAACCACCAATCAAGGTAGCGAGAAGACTTATAATTTGTTGGATCATCCTCCATAAGGTGTGCAGTGGGGAGACCATAAATCTCACTGAACGTGCACTGATGAAGCACCTGGTATCCAGAGTCACGTAATTCTCGGATCCAGCGTCTACTCGGAACCGCGACAGGGACGCCAGCAGTTGCCAACTCAAAAAAAATCATGGTACTAACGTTTTGTGGGAACGCGAGCACTTCCGAGCTCTGTGCCAAGGTCTCCCAGGCATATGTGCACCCACGGAGACTTGGAACTTGGTATTGCTTTTGTGTCTGCAACTCAACCAATCTGGTAAGACGTGAATCTGCACTCATGACTAGCCGCCTTGGGTTTGATGCCCTTCCGTAAGTCGGCTTATTGCAGAGTGATGGAACCACGGGGACAGTCAAACCAGTGAAGTGTGACAGGTAACTGGCATCTCCTGAGTTGTTCGCAACGAAGACTATTTGCCCACTCTGAACCCCCCGTGTGAGGAACTCATTCAATCGGCACCAGTCACCATGTCTGTCCGTATATGGTGCTTCGTATCGAGTAGCCGCTATCACCAAGATCGGTTTCTCAAAAACACCAAACAATTCTGCGAAAGCAGGTGTATAGGTGCAAACGAAACCATCAAAGTGCGCCAAAAAATCGTGGTACCTGTCCTGAAATCTTTCGATTACGTCAATATTTAAATTCCGCCAAGTCTTCTGATTTACGAATCGAACTGGATCACTGACGGGATTTCTCCCCGGCACCAAGTGATTATGGTTTGAAATGGACCACCTTGTAACTTGCGCCCCTTGTGATACGAGTTCCTCCTCCAAGTCCGCAATCACTGCAATGTGAAGGTCGAGATTAAAAAGTCTCGGGGTCGCACCTCTCGTCATCGGCGACCTTCTGATATTGACTTGGTCGCGATAGAGTTGGACGCGTCGACGAGTCGTTTGAAACAGCACCCGTCTGCGCAGCTGAGAGAACAAATTTCGCAGAGCTCTCGAAATGTACAGCATTCGCAGACAAATTTTAGGTCGATCGAATCGGCGCGGCACGGGCATATGAGTTGTTCAAGGGGCTTCCGAGCCGTCATGCTCGATACTTGGCTGTCCTTTCATCTCAATAGTTGGACTCGAGCACGTTGCGGGAAGATGTCTCTAGGGCTTACACGTCGCTAAAATTGGAAGAGCCACCCTCGTATGCTTTCTAAAATCAAGTCAGCCACAATCGTTAGCGACGTCCTTTGAGACAAGGATCACGGAGGTGATGCGTCATCACTTCGTGTCATTCGGCGCAGGTGAACGATGCTGGAGATCTTCTCTGCGGAGACTGCATCGCGAGATCCTCTCACTCGACCCAAGCGCTCTCGTGCGAATATTTGACGAGTCCAGTATCGATGGTCGAATTGGTTGCCTCAACAAGGATTTTGGGGAGTTTGCAAAGGCGCATCCGCGGGGGTACGGATACTGGGTCTGGAAGCCCTGGGTGATTCTGGAGACGATGACCAGAGCAAATCGGGGCGATGTAGTCCTTTACCTCGATGCGGGCTGCACCGTGAACAGCTCTGACGATGCGCAACTCCGATACCACGATTACCTTGCGCGAATAAAAGAAACCGGTTATTTATATTTCAGCCAAAACTTTCTTGAGAAAGCTTGGACCAAACAGGAGGTCATAAAACACTTCGAGCTCAGCAACGATCATCAAGCAAGCCGCCAGGTCCTTGCTGGAATTCAAGGACATCTGGTCTGCGACACGGAGATCGAGTTCATTCGCGAATGGCTTCATCTGTGTACTACGGACGAAGGCCGACTGGTTGTAGATGTCCGAGATACGAACGCTGAGTGTAATGAATTCATCGAGCACCGCCATGACCAGTCTGTTCTCTCATGCCTGTGTAAGGTAAGAGGTCGACTGCCGATTCCAAACGAAACTGACTTTTTCCCTGATTGGAATCGTCAAGGTCAGCAGTTTCCCTTCTGGGCCACTCGTAAGTGTTCTGGCTTGCCGCGCTGGGCGGGATACCGATCACCGATGCTTGGCATCAAAAGTCGCTGGAAACATCTTTCGCGTCACTTGGAACTTAACCGCGCCACTTCCGGTGTCATCGATGATTAATTACCGGAGAAGATTGGGGTCGTAGGCGTTCGGATGAGCGAAAGATTTTGCGCTTCTTGCTTAGAGCCCTACGCTTATGCTGATGTAGTAGCGCCATGCACCTCGTGCCGTATGATTCCTCGAAGTGATGAGTGGCTCAGCAAATGATTTCGTCGTAAAATACTGCTTCGCACATACGCATGAAGTCGATAGCCCAAATCTCACGCTGAGGAAGGAAGACCTCGCTCCGGCAGAACTTTATTACCGATGCATGTTTGTTTCGGCAGCTTCAATTCGGCGCTGGAATCCGTCGCAAGAAATTATGGTGGTGACAAATAGAGGTCTCCCAACTGAATATGCGAGTCTCTTCAAATCTCTGGATGTTACTATCGAGTATCAACGGTTCGACTCGCAGCCTGATCCCGCGTTGTTTAGGACATTCAGAACACCTTTCTACTTCCTCGATGTCCTGAAAGACAGCAAAGTGAATTTCGTTAAGGTGGACCCGGATACGGTCTGCCTTGGCGCATTATCCCCGCTTATAGAGGCTGCAGATGGCAGAGCAGCAGGACTCACGATTGATTACGACCTAAATCAGGACGTGAACGGGATGAGCCGAAGAGAAGAGCACCTCATTACAGAGACATTTTTGACTCGGCGGGTAGCAGTGTTCCCCCACTTGGGTGGCGAATTCCTTTTCGTTCCGAAATTCATGAATGACCTTCTAGCGGAGCGCCTCAACGAGCTTTGGGAACTGAACAAAAGACTGGCCCTTGAAGCCAAAAAAATCATTCCAACCGACGAACACTTCTTCTCAATTGCGTTGGCTGATCAATCCGTTTTCAATGTACACCCATTTGTTCGACGAATCTGGACTGCGCACCGATACCGAAGGATCCCGGAGAATTTTCGAGATCTGTTAATTTGGCATCTGCCAGCAGAAAAGACCAGGGGGTTTCGAGAGATGTTTAACGTCGCAACTGACCGTTTGAGCTGGTTTTGGTCATCAGATCACGAAGAGTTCGTAGACCAATGCGCAAACACATGTCACTTGAAGAATCGCCCACCGCTGCATTTTTTGAAGGACACAATCGGCAGATTCATCTAATTGGACTCACGACCTCGAATCAGGCATCTCGGTCGAGGAGCGCACGACAGTGTGAGAGCCACGTGGTAGCCATCGCTTCAACCGAGTAAAGCTCAACCGACGAACGGCAACCCTCTCTCAAGAGGGCCAAATGTGCATCGTCACGCAATAGTTCAATTAGCGCGTCGCTAAGTGCTCGCGGTCCCTCGTTCTCCACGACTACGGCATTGGTACCGTCGATCAGATACTCAATTTCGGGTCCATGATGTCCTGTGACGGTGGTGACAATCGGGCACTCCAAGGCGAAAGAGTCCGTCGCGACGAGTCCCACTCCACCTGGGGCCAAGATTGCAGCCGAAAGAGAACCAGCCAAAGCCAAGTCACGACCCTCGAGATGCCCGACCATCCGTACTCGTGGCTCACGGGTCGCAAACTCGCTCACGATATTGGTGTCAACTTCGGTACCAGCCACCACGAATGTCAAGTCCGAAAGTCGCGTGAGTGCCTCACGGATGGTATGCAGCAGAAGTTGCGGGTTCTTGTCGCGATAAATCCGTCCGAGCACCAGCACTATCGGACCTGAAGCAACATCAAGGGCTTTTCGGAAGTCCGTTCTCTCTTGCTCGGTAACGGCGACTCGGAGCTTCCTCAACGTCTTGGTATCTGTCGAATTATTGATAGAGCAGACGCGGTCAGGCTTCATTCTCAACGCAATGACGAAGCGTGCAACCTCTGGCGTATACGCCAGATATCCGCTCGCACGACGAATAACCATCCGCTTGACGCCCTCGACGAACTGCGAAGACTTCCGGCTTCGGTTTTGCCCATGACCAAAGAGCACATAAGGAATCCGTCTCCGCCGACACACGAATCGCACGAGGTAGTTCAAGAGTGAGCCCACATGATCGCTCATGACGACCAAATGCACCCCACCTAGCCGGGTCGGAAACCGTTGGAAAAGGATCAACCGCCCAGCAATCCGAAATTTCAACGCTCCGTCGACTGTAAACGGTATACCTGCGTGCGTTGCGGCGGCTCTTGTGGCTTCGGAGTCAACCTCACCGAAGCGGAAGTGAACTGCCCAGCCGTACTCCTTCGATGACTTTGCTATTGCGGCGTACAAAGGCACACGGTAATGGACGAGTCGCTCCTCCACCACCAACATGACTTGTGGACGAGTCATAGCCATCAACGAACTCTGCCTCTGAGCTTGTTGACGAGTGTTCGGATTGCTTCACCAAGGATCAGCAGGGAGAAGCTTGGCACGACCAACAGATACCGAGTGACGAGGCGACGCGGTTCTTGAATGATGCGATACATCCATTCCATTCCGATTCGGCGAAGCCAGACTGGCGACTCTTTGACCTGGCCTGTCACAATGTTCACCGCGGCCCCCACACCGATGAGTACGGCTCCGGCAGGCGACGAATGCACCGAAGACATCCACAACTCCTGCTTCGGGCTACTCAATGCAACTAGGACGACGTCGGCATTGCGACTTTGTACCTCTGAGACATATCGGCCAGTCGCCAAATCGGCAGCAGACATCACCGGCGGCACGACACTGCCACACAAATGGAGACGGGGGTACATCTCTCGAAGTCGTGCCTCGATGACCCCACTTTGCCTGTCATCACCACCAAATATCACAATCTTCCAGTCGGTGGTTTCGGCATGGGCTAACAGTTCTCGCAGCAAATCGGAGCCACGTGCCTGCGTCGCACCATGAATCCCCTGCAATCGCGCTAGAGCTACAAGTGGCCAGCCATCGGCAAGCACCAGCGCCGCTCGATGATGCGCTGCTCGCAACTCGGAGTCCGACTGTGAGGCGACAACTCCGTGGGCATCACGAAGAATGACATATCCGGGGCACTTTTGGTCGACCATCTGTCGTATCGACTCAATCGCTGACTTAACCGAGATCGGATCGATGGGAAGCCCGAGAATTTTTGCCCTATGCACGTTTGACACCCACAGTCTCTGACACAATCTACGCTTCAAGTCGAGGAACTTGAATTGTGGCACTCTCACTCGCTTCCGAGACGCGTACGATGCACCCTTGGAAGCGTCCGATGAAAGCCACGCGATGAAAGTAGTGCTGCACTTTCAGTCGGCTCGCGAGGCTAAACGGACACTCCGCTGGCTTCCGGAGACCGGTGCTCTGGCGTTGCGCGGCATGCTGGCTGTAGTTCCTTGGGACACGGTCGACGCATCACAGGGAACCAACCTTTCCGACGGGGAATCAATGGTGCCTAAGGCAATATCCAAGTGCAGCACTCTCGCGAATTGTTGTCTATTTTTTGAGCGTCTGATGCTCGCAAGCCAACTCCGCAAGCAAGTCGACTGCGTCCCGATGAACTTTATTACATCATCCGACTACCCTGCACAACTCGCCGCTCAAGGAGAACTACATTTTGTTATAGGTTCTCGAGAATTCCTGAAATTGGTGCTTGTCCACCTAACGGAGCAACCTCTCTACTGGCTGGAAGGCTCACCAGTTGCACTTATCGACGCGCTTGTTGCTCAATCGGCACGGGCTGCGAGAAATCGGGCCAACTCCGTTTCGGTCCTCCTGCATCGCAAGCAGAACCCCACTAGCGAATGGCACCTGACCACACTTGGGGAGGTGTGGGTGCGGCGTCGCGCAAACCAGACCGCAGAGTCACTACTAAAGGTAATCGATCTATCAATAGTCAGGCTTGCTCAAACCAGCACATCAGAATTTTCAGGAAACGAGCCACATGTCGACGAAGAATCAGGCACTCAGTCAGTCGTGACCACAGCAGAGGTGATGAGGTACTGGATGCAAGGTGCAGTCCACCTCGCATCACGAGAGATACGACGCGTTCTCCGACACCAAGAGTCCCGGGTCGTTGCGGTGGAAGATGTCGGCTTGGCAAATGGGCGACATTGCGAGTTGAGAAATGGAATACTCACGGCTGACCCCTTTCTCTGGAGTCATGACGGCAATCTCTTTGCCTTGGTCGAGATGATTACACGCCCTAGAGGGCGGGGGTCGATCGCGGTATTCTGCAAGAAGCACGGTGACTGGACCTATTTGGGCACAGCCCTTGAAGAGCCTCATCACCTGTCTTTCCCTTGGATCTTTGAATTTGCTGGTGACTTGTTCATGGTCCCAGAGTCAACCGCGTGCGGTGACGTTACGCTCTACAGGTGCACGGAGTGGCCGCTCAAATGGGAACGCTTGCCACCATTGCTCAGCGGCGCGCGGTCTGCGGATCACCTGATATTCCAATGGAGAGACAGTTGGTGGATGTTCTCAAATCCCTCATCAACAAGTCGTGGTGAGTTCTCCTCGCTATTGAATGTCCACTTCGCGGACGACCCTGTCCGAGGACCATGGCAAGCACACCCCAATAATCCAGTGATGGCAAATCCCCAAGGGGCCCGCAACGCAGGCCTACTCGTGTCAGACGGTCGTGTAATTCGATTTGGACAGAACCAGAAGTTCGGCGAGTATGGCGCATCAGTCTCAGCATTTGAGATCACGCGCCTCACCCGCACAGAATTTTCACAGAGTCACATCCCTCACTTCACGGATCAACTATCACGACAACATCACGGCGTACACCACATCAGCATCATCGGTGACCACGTGGCATTTGACTACCTTGATTGACGATGAAGCCGAGATACCTCTCAGTTTTCAATCGGTTGCGCTGGCTTCGCAAACTGCACGATGTACGCCTAACTGCGAAAAAACATGGTAGAAGAACCAACAGATGGGCGACACTTTTGTTTGTGCTCTGGAGCCCAGAACTGCATTCGCATACGTTCCGCTTGAAAAATAAATTTGCCGTCGCTGAACAAGTCGCCTCATTTCTGCAGGCAAGTAACGCAGATACGTTGATGCTCCACGACGAATTTCGTATCTTCGAAACAGATCGCAAACTCACCCGAAAGAGTCTCGTCCATTTCTGCGTTTGCCGCCTACGTCCACCCTTGGATCGCTGTTTCGCGGTTTACTGCCTCGTCCGTCTCTGGAAACCCTCCGTTGTCATCGAACTTGGAGTGCACCACGGCGTACTAGGCATGTGCATTGAACATGCTCTCGTGATGAATGGCGGCGGTGTCTACGAAGGTGTTGACACTAATCCCAGAGCAGGTTGGCTGCTTAAGGGGAAGGTTCATATCGCAGATGGCAGTGACCATCTGGCACGGCAAGCAGGCAGCAGTGAGCGGACACTCGTACTCCTCATGCACGACCCGCGCCAATGTGACGATTCGTTGAAGGCGACACTCGCGTTCTGTGAGGGCGACTTGTTGGTCGGCAGTTATCGAGGCTGGGCCTCAACGATTACTTCGCCACATGCAACACGCGAGAGCAAATTCGGAGAGATTACTGCTGAGACCGACCATCCCCTCTACCCTCAATATTCCCTTGAGTTCGCAATTTTTGGTGCTGCATAGCTCTCCCCGCACGTCTCACGCAGATGATGCACCGTCTATCACGTCAATCAAAAGATCGGCCAGTGACGGTTCACATTCCTGTCGCATCACAAGACGGTCGCGGGCGACATTCCCAAGTCGCAATGCCTCGTTCGGATGATGAATGAAGTAGTCAATAGCCTCCGCCAAACCCCAGGCCTCACGACTTCCATCGGCCGCGAAAACACCAGATTCCACTTCGGCAATATCGCCTTTGGTCAGGACATGACGCCCAAGACTCTCCGCGATGGCACCGAAAACACTGTGCTGTTCGGTGTACGAAGGCAGGATCGCCATTGCATGGTCGGTGATCTCGTGTTTAATGACCGACTGGTCAACCAGCCCGATGTAGCGAATTGATGAATCGCGCCCTGCCGCGTCTGCGACCTCACCCCGCAATGGGCCATCGCCGGCGATCGTGAGTCGGCTGTCGAGGCGTTTCTCAACCTTGTCCCAGGCCCTCAAGAGGGTGTCCACTCCCTTTTCTTCAGAAAGTCGCCCGGCATAGATGAAGCCAGACCCCATCGACGGCACGCATTCAGGGATCTCAACATGATTCGAAATTCGACTGATTGAGCTGGCTTCCACACCGATTTGCGTTAGGAGTGCGCCCATTTCGTCGCTCAACACGAGATAACGCGTCAGGCCCAACCAAGCCTGCCGATGAAACACACTTGACGCGACCATCGGTACGCTCCGGACTCTGCTGCCCTGGTAACAGCCATGCACTATGGCAGGCCAGCTGATGGATTTTCCAACACACTGCTTGCATTTCGCACCATCTCGGTATAGGTCACCCTTAATGCAGGCAATTCGGTAGTTGTGGAGCGTCATTACAACAGGGATCTCGCGTGACCGTGCTTCGCGCACAATCATCGGTGACAACAGTGGGAAAAGATTATGAACGTGCACCACATCGGGCCTCCATCGTTCGACAAGCGCCCGAAATTCCTGGACGCTGTCTCGAGAATAAATTGGCGAAACCGCAGTCTTTACAACGGACGACAAGTCGCGAAGCATTATCGAGTCGCTATTTCGTTCTAGGAGTTTGACCTCGAATCCTGCGCCGATCAAATGCTCAACGTTGGTGCGCACGATGTCGTTTTCGCCCGACGGCGAGGAGGATCGATACCAGTTGTGGGCAACGAGCACTCGTGGTGCCCTTGGAGGGTCTTTTACTTGTCTTTTGAGCAAAGTTGACTTCGGATCGAATCGAGGCGTGGAGAAGCGAACCGACGGCGACCAAGAATTGTTTCAACTTTCAATTGCCGTATCCCAAAGCCCGTCACGAGAGTCAATATCAACAATCGAATGTCCACTGCGAAGGATCGCACGAGAAAGTATGCGCTATCACAAACGGCTCCACCGACTATGTCGTTTGGACGAAATCTGCTCAACTGCCAGACACCTGTCATGCCTGGGTGCAAACATTCACGCTCTAACCGATAAACCGCTGGAATTTGATCACGAAGATGGGGTATGTGTGGTCGAGGACCGACCAGGCTCATGTGCCCAGTCAAAACTTGGACTAGCTGAGGCAGCTCATCGATGTGTGTGACACGCAGGAGGCGCCCTAGCGGATGGATGGGTACAAGATTCACCTCGGTTGAGTCAAGACTTCGGTCCGTATCCGACGCCAGGGATCGAATCTTCCAGAGCTTGAAAGGCTTGCCGCACCGCCCGATCCGAATTTGCGTGAAGCCAGGCGCCGCGCGCAAGACGATCATCATCGCAAGAGCTGCCAAAGCAATAACGGGCGCCAGAATTAACAGCAGCACTACAGACAAGACAAGGTCGACGATTCGCTTCATTTCTTGATTGCGAACTCTACGCGCCGATGTATGCGCCGATCGGGCCGCCCAGACGCCACGGAAAGACCAATTCTTCTTCCCATTTAAAAAGTGTTTTCGAATTGTTGGCCAGCGGTTCGAGAGTAAAGACACCGGTGCCCGTGACGATGCCGATGTGCTTGACTCACATCGCCTTGCCCGGCACCCATTCGGTGATCTCCATTTTGTCGGTCAAACGAATCGGGCCGACTTTCGTGTCGCAGAGAAAAGCCGTGCCGACCCCGCGCGTTTGTTCGGTGACGAATCGAATCGCGACGGCGTCGTGCATCCAGTCAATGTGGCGTTCGATGGGTTCGACGATCTGCCAAACTTTTTCGGGACTGGCGTCGATCTGAACTGAAACATTCATAATGCTCATGGCTTGTGAGTGTAGTTAGCCTGTAATTCTGTGGCAATTCGTGGTTACAGATTCGCAAAACGGTTCGGCTTATGAGAGTAGTTATTGTCGGCCAAGGATATGTCGGCTTGTCGTTGGCAATGCGATGTGTTGACGCTGGTTATGTTGTAATCGGTTTTGATACAGATACCGAAAAAATCAAAAACTTAAAACGAGGAATATCTCCTATTGACGATGTCGTAGATTCAGAAGTAGTTGCGGCGATCAGCACAGGTCGCTACATACCTACTACGCATGATAAAGATCAAACAGGGTTCGAGGTCGCTGTTATTACTGTTCCAACACCTCTGTTGGATTCAGCTCCAGACACGTCGTTCATTGAATCGGCCGCAAAGTCGTTAGCAAAGAATCTTGGGGGCAACACCCTCGTGGTTTTAGAGTCCACTTCGTATCCTGGAACGACCGAAGATCTAGTTGCCCCAATTTTAGAAGCAGGTTCTGGATTGATCTGTGGAAAAGATTTCTCGCTTGCGTTTTCCCCAGAGCGAATTGATCCTGGAAATACTTCATGGAATTTGAAGTCGACCCCAAAACTTGTTTCAGGCGTTGACGAGCAGTCAGTTTTGAGAGCCAAGGCTTTTTACGAACCTCTCGTCGATCATTTGATAATTGCATCAGGAATTCGTGAAGCTGAGCTCGCAAAGTTGCTTGAGAATACTTTCCGTCAAGTCAATATTGCGCTGGTAAACGAACTTGCGATTCATGCCAAGACTTTGGAAATTGACATTTGGGAAGTAATCAGGCTTGCCGCAACTAAGCCGTTTGGATTTACTCCATTTTATCCCGGCCCTGGGGTCGGTGGACACTGCCTGCCAATCGATCCTGAGTATTTATCTTGGAAAATTCTGAAGGATTCTGGCGAAGGTTCCAAATTTGTAAATCTTGCTACGTCAATTAATAAGAAAATGCCGGCGTATATAGTAAATCGTGTAAAGGCAGGTCTCGCGAGTCGGGGGATAGAGCTAAGAGGCTCCTCAGTGTTTGTCGTCGGAGTCAGCTATAAGAAAAATTCAAGTGACATGCGAGAGTCGCCCGCCATTGAAACTATTTCTTTATTGATGGAAGGTGGTGCTGTTGTAAAGGCGCTTGACCCTAAAGTCAAGTTTGTTGAGTCTTTAAAATTTGATGTTGTAGGAGAGTTAGACTTAGGAGACATAAAAAAAGCAGACATTGTTTTGGTGCTAACTAATCATGACGATGTTGACTACGAAACAATTGTCAAAAATTCCGCATATGTTTTTGACGTCAGACACTGTGTTTTTGGAACGAATGTTGAATATTTATAGGAATATTGGGTTGATCTTTATGTAATTTATGTCCAAGTCCTCTTCGCAAGCCATTAAAGACTCAAGTACTTTTTTCGTCGCTGAAATTGCTCAGGCGCATGTGTCATTACCGTTCGCGTGTGGCCGTCGGGCAAGTAGCGACGCGCCTCGTCATAATATTTGCGACTGTTCGGATTTCGATCGGCGAACGCACCACGTGCATTCGTCAACAATTTGCTCGTCACGCCAAAACCCTAGTTCGCTGACGAATCACGGCTGTTTGTGGCGGGATAATCGAATCAAGTCGCCGTGTCGGCCATCAGGTCGTCGCCGCAAACGATCCGCCGGCGCGAACCTGTCGCGCATATGCGCCATCTTGGGCCATGAGTTCATCGTGAGTGCCGCTCTCGACGATGCGGCCGTCATCGAGCACGACGATGCGATCAGCCTTGGCGATCGTCGACAGGCGGTGCGCGATGATCATCGCCGTGCGACCAATCAGCGCGTCGTCGAGCGCGGCCTGCACGAGCGCCTCGTTTTCGTTGTCGAGATGACTGGTGGCTTCGTCAAGGATCATCACCACGGGATTTTTCAACAACAGTCGCGCGATCGCCAGACGTTGTTTTTCTCCTCCTGAAAGCCGATAACCGCGTTCGCCGACGACCGTGCGGTAACCATCGGGCAGCGCCGCGATGGTGTTGTGGATGCGCGCCCGCTCGCAAGCCTGCACCAACTCGGCGTCGCTCGCAT
>Ga0194119_10008286_pt1 | contig 14335 bp, 20 predicted proteins | sample TA2MahC100mmetaG_FD_148620 | JGI IMG/M metagenome (GOLD analysis project Ga0194119, IMG submission 148620) | Freshwater microbial communities from Lake Tanganyika, Tanzania - TA2015018 Mahale Deep Cast 100m | ecosystem: Environmental > Aquatic > Freshwater > Lake | place: Tanzania: Lake... | reverse complement strand
GTAGGCGCGGCCGTGGCATTCACCGGCACACCTCGCGTGATCGTCAGCCACAGCGGGATCCACAAAAAGCCCATCGCGCCGGCCACGACAAACGCCATGCGCCAGCCGTAGGCGCCGGCGAGATAACTGGCGAGAAGGGGCGAGGCGATCATGCCGATCGAAATGCCGAGTTGCCCGAAACCGGAGCCGAGCGCTCGCTCGCGCGGTTCCAGGTACATCGCAATCGTCTTGCCGCTGGCGGGGATGTTGCCGGATTCGGCCATGCCCAGCCACGCGCGGCAGGCAAGCAACGACGGGAATCCGCCGGTAAAGCCCGTGGCGATGCCAGCCATCGACCAGAGGCCGATCGACGAGCAGATGCCCACGGTGAGCCCGGCGCGGTCAATCACCCATCCCGCAATCGGGGCCGACAAGGCGTAGACAATCGAGAAGGCCGATACGAGCCAGCCGTACTTCACGTCGTCCAGTTGGAACTCAGCCTTGATGGTGGGCGCGAGCGCGGCGAGGATCTGGCGGTCCAGATAGCTGAGCGCCGAGGCGAGGATGAAAACACTCATCACGCGCCAGCGAGCCGGAAATGAAGAGGGCATGGTTTCGGGTAGCCGCGCCGTCTCACCACGGACAGCGCCGCCGCCAGATTAAGCTTACCCCACCGCGCGCGAGGCAAACCAGACTGATTGAAATATACTAATGAAGTCTCGGCCAAGCGCCGACTGAGCCAGGGAGTCTCTTTCGGACAGATTTTTCATCCACAGCGATCAATCTACTCGCTCGCACTCGCCACACTGCTGGCGCAAGCCGTTCACGGGCAGTCATTCACCGCCAGCGTGCGCGGTACAGTCACCGACGAATCCGGGGCCGCCGTTCCAGCCGCCCGCATCGTGGTGACGGACTCTGACCGCGGCACATCTTTCCGCGGCGAAGCCGACAGCGCCGGGCGTTACACCGTCACGGCCCTGCCGCCGGGCAACTATATTCTGATCGTGGACGCCACGGGCTTGAAGAAGTTTTCGAGCGGCCGATTCACGGTGGCGGTGCAGCAACAGACCACCGTCGATGCCCGCCTCCAGGTGGGCGACGTGAACACCACCGTCGAAGTCACCGGCTCGGCGTCATTGCTGAACACCACCATTTCCAACCTCGGCCAGGTGATCGACAACCAGACGATTCTCAAGCTCCCGAACATCGCGCGCAACTCGATGGGCCTCGTCTAACTGACGCCCGGCGTGGTCGGCTCCGGCGGCCGGCACGGCAATTCAAATACGAACTTCGTGGCCAATGGCAGCCGCAACTCCACCTCTGACGTGCTGGTGGACGGCGCCACCGTGGCCACCGTCGAGCAGAACTCCGGCGTCACGGACCTGAAGTTTTCCCCGTCCGTGGACGTGGTGCAGGAGTTCAAGATGCAGACGAACTTCTTTTCCGCCGAGTATGGCCAGACGGGCGGCGCGGTGGTGAACATGATCACGCGCTCGGGCACCAACAGCTTTCACGGCACAGGCTACTACTTCCCGCGCGACGCCAAGCTGAATGCCAATAGCTGGCTTGCCAACCGCGCCGGCAACCCGCGGCCGGCCTATCACCGCGACTTGATTGGCGGCGTTTTGGGCGGCCCGGTCATAAAGAACAAGACATTCTTCTTCGGCGCCTACGAAAAGACCTGGGAAGAATCGCCCAGCATCCAAGAGGGTTTGCTTCCCACTGCGCTACAGCGCAATGGCGATTTTTCGCGCACGCTGAATGCCGCCGGCGCGCTCATGCAACTCTACGATCCGTTCGCGCCGATGACGAACTCCACCGGTACGGTGGTGCGGACGCCGGGTCCCGGCAACCTGATTCCGGCGTCCCGGTCTAATCCGCTGGATGTCAAGGCGCTCTCGTTTTTGCCTCAAGCCAATCAGCCCGGCGCGGCGTTCACCGAGACCAACAACTGGTTCAGCCAGGGGCTGAACAACAACCGCAATGACCAGACCACGATCAAGGGCGACCATAATTTCAACGACGCCAACCGCCTGAGTGGGCGCTACAGCTTGGTGCGGAGCAACGGCGTCAACCCGAACCTGTTCGGCGAGGGTAACCCCTCCTACTTCGCCCGCGGCAACAGCTTCACCCCCACTTAGTCCATGGCGGCCGACTACACGCGCACACTGGGCCCCAGCACGGTATTGACGCTCCGCTACGGCTACACCTATTCGAACTTACTGGCAGCCGCGCATCGGCTTCGCCTGGGCGCCGGACTCTAAGACATCGGTCCGCTCGGGCTACGGCTTGTTCTACACGCTCTCTCGCGCCACCGTCTTCGGGCGTCCGGGCACGGGTTTCACGATCGACTCGCCGGCCATCTGGTCTCTCGACGGCAACACCACGCTCAACACGCAACTCGCCAATCCGTTCCCGAACGGCGTGCTGCTGCCGCCGGGTACGAGCCAGGGCGACCGGACGTTGCTCGGCTTCGGCGCGGGCACCATCGTCCGCGACTGGAATCGCAACCCCGAGTATCACTCGTGGAACCTCTCGATTCAATGCGACATCGGCTTCCAATCCGTGCTGGAGGTGAACTACACGGGCAGCCGCGGCACGCACCTTTTCATGCCGATCACCACGCTGTCGCCGCTCGATCCGAGCTACTGGGGCCGTGGACGGACGGCGTTGAACGGCCTGGTGCCGAATCCCTTTTTCAGTCAGATCACCGACACCCGCTCGGTGTACTCGCAGCCCACCGTGCAGTTGAACCGTCTGTTGCGCCCCATGCCGCACTTTGCCGGCACCGGTTCCGGCACGGCGGAGCCCGCTCGCGGCGACTCGAACTATCACGCGCTGCAGGCGAAGTGGGAGAAGCGCTACTCATCCGGCCTGACGTTCCTCGGCCACTACACGTGGTCGAAGATGATCGGCAGTATCTCGCACACCTCCGGCAACGTGTCGTGACTGGGCGGCTCGACGAACATCCAGAACATCTGGGATCTGCGCGGCGAGCGCTCCCTTTCCGCGCATGATGTTGCCCACCGCGGAGTCCTCACCGGATCGTATGAACTGCCGTTCGGGCGTAAGCGGCGGTTCGGCAGGAACGCCAACCGCGTACTCGATTGGATCGCCGGCGGCTGGGACATCAGTGGCATGCTGCTGACGCAAAGCGGCATGCCCCTGCACGTCACTCAAAACGGCGGCGCCATTTGGGACGGCACGCAGCGTCCGAACCTGATTGGGGATCCGAGCACGAGCGGCCGCGTGCAAGACCGGCTGAACGGGTTCTTCAACAACGCGGCGTTTTCGCAACCCGCGCCCGACGTGCCTGGCAATGCGCCGCGCAACCTCGGCTTTCGCGGCCCCGGCATCAAGACGCTGGACGCCGCGCTGCTGAAGAGCATCTTCGTGCGCGAGGGCCATCGCATCGAACTCCGGCTGGAAGGCAACAACTTCACCAACACGCCGATGTTCCGCGATCCGGCGACGGCTTTCGGCGCCAACAACTTCGGGCAGATCTCCGGACTGCGCGATGGCGTCGGGCCGCGGAACCTCCAGTTCGGTTTGAAGTACTACTTCTAATTCCACGGCTGCGAGACAGAAAAGGGCCTCTTTGCCGAGGCCCTTTTTCTTTTTCCTGGCCGGGCCGCCGTAAGATAAAGCGATGAGCCAAGCCATCGAAGCCCGGCTGTACCGCGCGCGCGGGCGCGTGCAGGGCGTGGGCTTCCGCAACTTCGTGCAGCGTGAGGCGGTGCGGCTTGGCCTGGCGGGATGGGTGCGCAATCTCGATTCAGGCGACGTGGAAGTGCACGCGCAAGGGCCCGTGGCGGCGCTGGACGATCTGGCGGGCACACTGCATACCGGGCCGCGCTTTGCCGATGTGCGCGGCGTGGAGCAGCGGGAAGCGGCGGTGCTAAACTATAGGGGTTTCCGTATCGTTTCTTAGCACATCCTCATCCATGGATCATCTCAAATCGCTCATTCGTGAAGTGCCTGATTTTCCGAAGCCGGGCATCAATTTTTTCGACATCACCACGCTGCTCAAAGATCAGGCCGGGTATCGCGACGTCATCGACGGATTGCGCGAAACCGTGGCGGCCGTGCCATGCGACGTGATTCTCGGCATCGAGGCCCGCGGCTTCATGTTTGCGCCCACGGTGGCGTATGCAATGGGCAAGGGCTTTGTGCCGGTGCGCAAGCCGGGCAAGTTGCCACATAAGACCACGCAGGTGCAGTATGCGCTTGAGTACGGCCATGACACGCTCGAGATTCATACGGACGCCGTCGCGCCGGGCCAGCGGGTGTTGATTGTGGACGACGTACTGGCCACGGGCGGGACGGCGGGCGCCGTTGCGCAACTGGTGGAAAAGCTGGGCGGTACGGTGGCGGGTTTTGCTTTTGTGATTGAGCTCGACTTTTTGAACGGCCGGAAGAAGCTGGACGGCTACGATGTGTGGTCATTGCTACGGTATTAGAGTGAGGCGGGCTTCACGCCGCGCGGAACTCGCGCCGGGTGCGTTGCAGCCGCTAGCTCTAGGGAAACCCGCAGCATGACTCCTATGGGCACATCCTGCCTCATCAGCATTCATGCACGGGCGGAAGGGGCGGACTCAAGTCTGCCGCAAGCTAAAGCTCGCCCTACATGGACGCCGAGTCCGCCGCGGGCTGAAGCCGGCTGAAGCTCGCCCCACTATGCCATGGCTGTAACGGTTCCAAGTTTCGCCAAGCTCAATCTCGGCTTGAAGGTGCTCGGCAAACGGGCCGACGGCTTCCACGAGTTGCGCACGGTGTTCCAGTCGATCTCGCTGGCAGACCGGCTCACTATCGATTATTCGCGCGGCCGCGGCACACACGTGGAGTTGGCTTCGAGCATCGATATCCCGGATAACCTCGTCACGCGTGCCGCGCACGCACTGATGGACACAGCCGGCATCCGCGGCACGGTGCGCTGCAAGCTCGAAAAGCACATTCCGATGGGCGCGGGCTTGGGCGGTGGATCGAGTAACGCGGCCGCCGTGCTATTGGCCCTCCCTGCCCTGGCGCGCAAGCCGGTGCCGCCCGGTGAACTCAATGCCATCGCCGCCTCGCTCGGCAGCGACGTGCCCTATTTTCTCTACGGGGGCGTGGCGCTGGGCCTCGGGCGCGGCGAGGAGTTGTACCCGCTGCCGGAGCCGAAGCCGCCGGCGGCAGTGCTGCTGGTGTTGCCCAGCATCCACGTATCAACGCCGGCCGCTTTCGCCACGCTGGCGCGCCCGGCGTTGACCGAATTGACACCTATTGGTCTGGCCAATAAAATAGAGAGGTTGCAGTTGATGGCGTGGGGCTCGGTGTGTGCCGGTGCCGCGCCGGGCTGGGAAGTGTTTTGCGAGAATGATTTTGAGGCGGCGGTTTTCGAACAAGCGCCTCGATTGCGGACTCTCCATCGCCAGCTCGTGAGGCTGGGCGCGCGTCCGGCGCGGATGAGCGGGAGCGGGTCGGCCCTTTACGGGCTGTTCGCTTCGCTCGACGAGACCGGGCGGGCGGCGCAAGCTCTGACCGATCAGCGTAACTCGAAGGAAACTGTGCACACTGTGCGATTCATAAATCGGGCCCGGTACCGTGCCGCTTGGCGGCGCGCGCTGGGCGTCCATGTCACGGAGGTAGCCGCGTGGCCGCCAAAGTGAAGCCGAATCTGGACAGGTTGAAGGTCTTCACGGGCAACGCCAACGCGGCGCTGGCGTCTGAGATCTGCAGCTTCCTCGGACGCAAGTTGGGCGAGGCATCCGTCCGCCAATTCTCCGACGGCGAGATTTACCTGCAGGTGCAGGAAAATGTGCGCGGCATGGACGTGTTTGTGGTTCAGCCCACCTGTACGCCGGTGGAGCGAAACATGCTGGAGCTACTGCTGATGATCGACGCGCTCAAGCGCGCGTCGGCTGAGCGCATCACCGCCGTGCTACCCTACTACGGTTATGCGCGGCAGGACCGCAAGGATAAGCCGCGCGTGCCGATCTCGGCCAAACTCGTGGCCAAGCTCCTGGAGACCGCGGGGGCGGACCGGATTCTCGCGCTCGATCTGCATGCCGCGCAGATTCAAGGCTTTTTCGACGTGCCGGTAGACCACCTGTTTGCCGCGCCCGTGATGATTGAGTATTTCAAGAACAGCAAGCACGACAACCTGATCATCGTGTCGCCCGACGCGGGCGGCGTGGAACGTGCGCGCGCTTTTGCCAAGCGCCTGAACAAGCCGCTGGCGATTATTGACAAGCGCCGCGAAGAAGTGAACGTGGCCGAAGTGATGCACATCATCGGCGACGTAGCCGGCAAACATTGCCTGATTGTTGACGATTTGATCGATACCGCCGGCACGCTGGTGAAGGGCGCCCAGGCGCTGCTGCGCGCCGGGGCCAGTGAGGTGTCGGCTTGTGCGACCCACGCCGTGCTGAGCGGCCCGGCCGTGCAGCGCATTGAAGAGTCGGCCATTGAAGAAGTAGTTTTGACGAATTCGATTCCGCTGAGCCGCGAAGCCGCGCGCTCCAGCCGCATCCGCGTGCTGTCGGTGGCCAGTTTGCTGGCCCGGGCGATCCAATCGATTCACGAAGAGACGTCGGTTTCGACGCTCTTTGTCTAGACGGGTTGATTTTGAATATACTCTGACGGGCACCGCGGTGCGATCGGCGTAAGGGCTCAGGCCCTTTCGTGTCAGCGCGCTGCGCCTCGCAAGAAAGAGGACGCATGAGGAAAGATATTACGGTAGCCGCCGCCCCCCGCGAAACACGGGGCAAGAATGCGGCGAACCGGACGCGCATGGCCGGTCAGATTCCGGCGGTTTTGTACGGGGCGGGCGGCAACTCGGTTGCCGTGTCGGTCAGCCCAAAAGACTTGAACAAGATCCTGCATCTGAGTTCGGGTCACAACACGATTTTCGACCTCGACGTAACCAGCGTGGAAAAGTCGCCGGTGATGATCATCGACTGGTTGTATCATCCGGTGACGTCGCGCCTGCTGCACGTAGACCTGAAGCGCATCGACTTGACCAAGAAGTTGCGCGTGATGGTGCCCGTGCACACTACCGGCGAGCCCCATGGCGTGAAGATCCAGGGCGGTGCGTTTGAAGTCATCAACCGCGAGATCGAAATTGAAGTGCTGCCGGACGATATTCCCGAAGCGTTCACCGTGGACGTGGCGGGCATGCATGTCAATCAGGCGCTGCGCGCCGGCGAAGTTCCGCTGACGGGTTCGATGAAGCTGTTGAGCCCCGCCGATATGGTGCTGGCGCACGTGGTCTCGCTGAAGGCCGAAACCACCGAAGCGGCCGCCGCCGATGGCGCCAAAGCCGAGCCCGAAGTGGTGAAGAAGGGCAAGAAGGAAGACGACAAGGCCGCTGCTCCGGCCGCCGACAAGGGCAAGAAGAAGTAGGCTCTGGTCTCTGAGAGCCGATGCCGGCCACGAACGCAAAGCAGCAAGCCTGGCTCGTGGCCGGACTCGGCAATCCGGGTCCGGAGTACGAACGCACGCCGCATAATCTCGGCTTCTTCGCCGTGGACCGTTTGGCCGCACGCCACGCGATCCGCGTCACGCGCAAGGAGGCGAATTCGCTGGTGGGCCTCGGTGAGGTGAAAGGCCAGCCTGTGGTACTGGTGAAGCCGCAAACGTACATGAACGTGAGCGGCCCGGCGGTGAAGATGCTGCTCGATAAGTATGAGCTGCCGCTGTCGCAGTTATTATTGGTGTACGACGAACTCGCGCTGCCTTGGGGGCAGTTGCGCATCCGGCCGAAGGGTTCGTCGGCGGGTCACAACGGAGTCAAGAGTGTGATTCGCAGTGCCGGAACCGAAGAGTTTGCCCGGCTCCGGCTGGGTATTCACCCGGGCCATCCGCTCGGCGACAGCGCGAAGTTTGTGCTGGAGCCGATGGGTAAGCCGCAGGGAAAAGAACTGGACGAGATGCTCGACCGCGCGGCCGATGCCATCGAATCCACACTTGCCCGAGGCGTCGAAAAGGCCATGGCGATCTACAACGTATCGCTGCGCCCCAGGCTTTAAGGAATAAGGAACCATGAGAACTTACGAAGAACTGTACATCGCCAAACCCGATGCGGCCGAAGAGGATATCGACGCATTGAACGGGCAGATCGAAGCCGTCATCAAACAATCCGGCGGCTCGATTGACAAGACCGACAAGTGGGGCGTGCGCAAGCTTGCCTACCGCGTGAAGAAGCAATCCGAGGGCTTCTATGTCCTGCTGTTTTTCCATGCCTCGGCCGGCGCCGTGAAGGAAGTCGAGCGGCGCCTGCGGGTGTCCGACCTCGTCATGAAATTTCTCACCGTGCGCATGGACGAGAAGCTGAAGTGGCTCGAAAAGCGCCAGAAGGCCCGCGCCAGGCGTGCCGCGCGCCGTCCTCCTCCGCCGCCTCCGGCTGCCGCGATCACGGCGAATGCGCCGCTGCCGGCTATGCCGGCCGAAGCCGCGGCTCCCGTGCCCGGCGCTCCGGGCGCGCCCGTCCCGGCGGCTCCTACCGCTCCCGTGGCGGCTGCCCCGCCGCCCGCCGCGCCTGCTGCTGCTGCTGCCGAGACCAAAGAATAAGCGACAAGGACAAGAGGAGATAATAACCCATGGCTGAGACCAAAGGCGTTAAACCGGTTCCGGTGTCGCAGAAGCCCACGGGCGGCGACAAGGCGATTGTTTCAAACAAGCGGCAGTTTTTCCGCCGCCGCAAAGTCTGTAAGTTCTGCGTGGAGAAGATCGATCTGATCGACTACAAAGACGCGCGCATGCTGGCGCAGTTTATTTCTGAGCGCGGCAAGATCGTGCCCCGCCGCCTGAGCGGAGTGTGTACGCCGTGCCAGCGCCGGTTGGCGGAAGCCATCAAGCAGGCCCGCAGCATCGCGCTGCTGCCGTTTGCCACGGGCTTGCCGCGCGGTTAGTAAAGAAGCCCAAGCAATAAGGAGATCATTCCGATGGAAGTCATCTTAAGAGAAGATATCGAAAAGCTGGGCACGCGCGGCGACGTAGTCAAGGTCGCCGACGGTTACGCCCGCAATTTCCTGCTGCCCAAGCGCATGGCCGTCGCGGCCACCGATGCCAACAAAAAGATTGTGGCTCAGGAGCGCGACTCGCATCTGCGCAAGGAAGCCAAGCTCGCCTCCGAGGCGGCTGACCTCGCCAAGCTCATGTCGAGCATGTCGATCACCATCAAAGCCAAGGCCGGTGAGAACGATCACCTGTTCGGTTCGGTGACGGCCAAGGACATTGCCGAAGCGCTGGAAAAGCAGAACTACGCGATCGATCGCAAGAAGATCGTCATGGCCGATGCGATTCGCCAGCTCGGCGAGCACAAGGTAACCGTGAAGCTCCACAAGGAAGTGAGCCTTGAGTTGCCGGTGCACGTGGTCAAGGAGGACTAGCGAGCCTATGGGCTACTTCGATCTGACCGGGCAAACGGCGATCGTCACAGGCGCAGCCACGGGCATCGGCGAGACCATCGCCCGGCGGCTGGCCAAAGCCGGGGCCACCGTAGTGGTGGCGGATCTCAATCTCGAAGGGGCCACCGAGGTGGCCCAATCTATCGGAGGCACAGCCTTTTCCGTTTCGCTCGACGTGACCAGCGCCGATTCAGCGGCGGCGGCCGTCGCGGCCGTGGTGGCCAGGACGGGCAAAGTGGACGTGCTGGTGAACAACGCCGGCATCGGCGGCAAGGCCGCGCCGATCTGGGAGCAGTCGCTCGATGATTGGAACAAGGCCATTGCGATTAACATGACCGGCGTGTTCAATACGACGCGCGCGGTGATCGGCCGAATGCGCGAGCGCCAGTATGGACGAATCGTGAATATCGCGTCGATCGCGGGGAAGGAAGGCAACCCGAATATGACGGCCTACTCGGCCACCAAGGCCGCCGTGATCGGGTTCACCAAGTCGGTGGCCAAGGAAGTGGCCACCGAAGGGATCTGCGTCAACGCCGTTTCGCCGGCCGTGGTGCGCACGAAGATTCTCGATCAGTTGACGCCCGAACAGGTGGAGTACATGACGCAGAAGATTCCGATGCGCCGCACGGGGACCACCGAAGAGATTGCCGCGGTGGTGCATTTTCTGGCGAGCCAGGATTGTTCGTTTGTCACCGGACAGACCTACGACGCCTCGGGCGGCCGGGCCACTTACTAGGCCAGTAAGCTCAAACTTAGTTGGTTTCTTTCAAGCCGGGCTCACCAGCCCGGCTTCTTTTTTTGCCAGGAACACAGGCAGCGGCGCGCTACACTAATCGGGTGCCGCTCATTCCGGTCAGCCAGTACCCTACCACCGACCCCTACGAGTTGCTTTCGGCCGCCGCGCGAGGCATGGTCCCGGTGGACGCCCGCCTGATTCGCGCGCTGTTGGCTACGCCGGACCGGACGCGTCCGGCGCTCGTACGTTTTGCCGCGGAGGATCAGGAGGCGCAACGGCTGGACCTGTCGATTGACATGCTCTATCTATTCACGCACCTGCCTACGCCGGAGGCCGTGCCGTTCGTGATCAACGAACTGCGCCGGGCCCCTGAAGACGCGCCGGACGAGATGGTGGATCTGGCGTTGGCCCTCGGCGAGCCACTGCGCGGGCCGGCCCTCGATCTGTTCGATGAGTTGGGCTCTGAGCACACCGACATCGTGTTTATCGCTTTGATCGCCGGCGCGCGCGGTGAGCGAGTGGAGTCCGCCATTGACGCGCTGGCGGCGGCCGATGAGTGCGACGGGGAGTTTCTGCGCGGGATTCGCGATGCCGATTATGGCGAGAATCCGCCGTCACTGCCGCCGGAGCAGATGTACCCGGAGGTGGCCGAGGTGGACTTCACGGCACTCACAGAAGGCGAGCGCGAGGAGTTCCTCGCCAGTCCAGATGCCGATCACCGGGCGTCGGTAGTGGGCTTTTACATCGGCGAAGAACTGTCGGACCGCCGCCGCCAGCAGTTGCTCGCGCTCGGCCGCACGGATCCGGAAGCGCGCGTGCGCGGCCGGGCGTGGGAGGCGTTGAGAGAGCATACGGTGGAACCGGGGCCGGTGCGCGAAGCGCTGATGGCGCGGTTTGCCGAGACGGACCTGGACCCGGTGGAGCGCGCCTCGCTCGCCTGCGCGTTGGCGTATGAGCCAGAGCCGGTGCCGGGTTTGGTGGAGGCCATTGAGGCGGCCTACGCCGAGCCGTCTACGCGGGCCAAGGCGCTCGAATCGATGTGGCGGTCGCTTGACCGGCGCTGGGTGGCCTTTCCACCCAAGCATCTGGAGGATGATGAGGACGTGGAGGTGGTGCGGCAGGCGCTGATGGGTGTCGGCTACTTTCAGTTGCGTAATGAAGCACTACGGGCCGAGGATCTATTTCAGCATCCTGACGTGCGCCTGGAGGCGCTGCATGCCTATGGGATGGCGGCGCCGGCCGACGAGACGCGCTTCGGGCTGCAGCAGTTGCGAAAGCGCCTGGAGGACCGGGCTGACGGCTTCAGCGAAACCGAAGCCGAGACGGTGCAGTTCGCGCTTGAGTTGCGCCTGGAGTTGGCTGGGCGAGGCGGCGTGAAGGAAAGGACCGGCGCAGCCGCCGAGACCGCGAACCCCAAGCCAGCCGCCAAGGCCGGACGGAACGATCCGTGCCCGTGCGGGAGCGGTAAGAAGTACAAGAAGTGCCACGGGGCCTAGAGAGCGGCCCTCGGGCTACTTAGAGGTGAACCGCAGCACGGTTCTCGCCTTGGTGGGAACACAGCCGAGGAGGAACGGTTTGAAGCGCCAGGTCTCCACGGCCTTCACCACGGGCGGCGAAAGCAGCGCGCTGCCTGCCAACACCTTGACGTCGTCCACGGCGCCATCGGCGGCAATGGAGACTTCGACGGACACATCGCCGGTGACCTTCATCTGGCGGGCGATAGAGCTGTACTCCGGCTGCGTCTTGGATTCGGCCGCAGCGAGCGCCTGAGCAGTAGGCACGTGGACGTGCGCCGGCACGAGGCAGGTAAAGAGCGCACTAGCGGCTAGGATACGGAGCATGTTGAGTCTTCTTTTTTGAAATGACCGGCTGGGCGTTGCCCGGGCTGTTAGAGTCTGGACTGGACAATTCAAAGCGAGCCACCAGCGCTTGCAGGTGGTTGGCATTCGTTGAAAGCGACACCGCCGTGCTGGCCAACTCCTCGGTCTGCGCCGAGTAGCTCTGCGTCACCGAGTCCACTTGGCAGACCGCGCGGTTGATCTGTTCCAAGCCTGCCGATTGTTCAGACGAAGCCACCGCGATCTCGCGAATGATGTCACTCACCTGTTTGGTGGATGACACAATTCCCTCCAGCGTCTTACCGGAAAGATCCACAAGTTCCGAACCGCGATCTACTTTGGAGACCGAGTCCCGGATCAGTTGCTTGATCTCTTTGGCTGAGGTGGCGCTGCGTTGGGCGAGTTTGCGAACCTCGGCCGCCACCATGGCGAAACCGCGGCCCTGTTCGCCCGCCCGAGCGGCTTCCACCGCCGCATTCAAAGCCAGCAGATTGGTTTGGAGGGCGATCTCGTCAATCGCCGTGACGATGTCGGCGATCCGGCGGGAGGCCGTGTTGATCTCCTCTATGGCTTGCACCGCATCGGTTACCACCTGGCCGCCCGACACCGCCACGTCGCGCGCCACCGAGGCGATGTGGCTGGCCTGCTTGGAATTCTCCGCATTCTGCCGCACCGTCGCCGTCATCTACACCAGACTGGCCGCCGTTTCCTCGATACTGGAAGCCTGCTCATGCGCGCCCTTGGCCAGCCGCTCGGAGGCCGACGCCAACTGCTGCGCCGCACCGGTCACTTCGCCTGACGACGCATTGACTTCAAGCAGCGCACGTCGCATGCCCTCGATGGCGCGGTTGAGCGATTTGGCCATGCGCCCGACTTCGTCATCGCTATCGAGGCTCAGCCGGACGCTGAAATCGCCTTGCGCCACCTGCTCGAGCACCTCCGCCGCCCGGATCAGGGGACGGGCCAAATACCGGGCTAATCCAAAGCCTGCCAGCATGGCCACCAGCATTGAGCACAAAACGAGCAGCAACAGCGTACGCCGGGAGGCTTCATACGTTCGGCGGGTTTCGGCGGCCGATTCAGCCATCACCAAGAGCTTGGTTTCCTGGAGCTTCGTCATCAGCTTGGAAATCGCATCGCTTTTCTGGCCGAGCGCGTCCAGTTGCGCCTTCACTTCGCCGGTCTGCCGGCTGGTGATCGTGTGCAGCAGACTGTCTTCGGCCGCCGCCAGTTCCTCATAAAGCCCCTGGACCTGCGCCGTTCTCGCGAGATTGTCGTCATTGACAATCGAATTGCGGAATGTCACAAACTCAGTATCGAAGATGGCCCGGGCCTTGAGCACCGACTCGGCCACGCGCGCGCGTTCGGCGTCACTGGTGGCGCTGGCCGCCTCGCGCATGTAATTGACCGAGTGCAGAACTTCCAGTTCGGCGCCCTTCAAATGCATCAAGCCGGTGGCGTGCTTGTTGTGCAGAGTTTGAAAGTCCTGATTCAGGCGCTCCAGCGTTTGAATCCCCGGCCGGCAATGGCAATCAACACTGCCATCAGGACAAACCCGAACATGAGCTTAGCCACCATCCCGCGATTATTGAACCAGCGCAACATCGTCGATCACTTGTCCTTGACTATCCGCACCCGTACCGGCCGCGCCACTCGCCACAGTGCGGCGTACTTCCACCGGCGCAACCATCAACGCCTCACCGTCCAGCACAATCACCACCGTGCTATTCCAGGTGGCTACAGCCTTCACCGTGACCGGCCCGTATGAATCCCCGCCCGCGTCGCTTGATCGCAAGGCCTCATCACTGATCTCGGTGACATCCAGCACTCCATCGACAATCACTCCTCCCAGCCGCCCCCGCGCGCCCACGATGATCATCACCGGGCTTACCGCGCGCGCCGACTCGATCACCTCAAAGCGCAGCCGCAGGTCGAAGAGCGGAATCGCCAGGCCGCGCAGAATCATCACGCCCAGCACCCAGGCCGGCGTGCCGGGCAACCTGCTCCACGATCCTACGGCGCGAATCTCGCCACCTGCTCCACCGGCAGCGCATAGGTCTGCCCGCCAAGCAAGAACTGCGACCGAGGACCGGCAGCCTGGACCGGAACCGGGTCATCATTCAACCAGCTGTCAATCACCGGCATACCTCCTCAGCGGCCACACCCGCCCAGGCCCTGTCAATCACCCAACCCGGATCGAGAATCAGCGCCACCTGACCGTCGCCCAAAATCGAAGCCCCCAGCAGCCCCGGCACTTTGACGTAGTGATCTTCGAGACTGCGGACGATTACCTGCTGTTAGCGCGCAAGTGAAAACGTAGATTTCTGAACATCACGCCGACTTGAGTGCCAGAGGCTTGTGGCGGAGGTAATCGACGTAGCCATGATCGAGAG
>Ga0194119_10008283_pt1 | contig 14342 bp, 15 predicted proteins | sample TA2MahC100mmetaG_FD_148620 | JGI IMG/M metagenome (GOLD analysis project Ga0194119, IMG submission 148620) | Freshwater microbial communities from Lake Tanganyika, Tanzania - TA2015018 Mahale Deep Cast 100m | ecosystem: Environmental > Aquatic > Freshwater > Lake | place: Tanzania: Lake... | reverse complement strand
CAGCGGCCGGGCCAGTCACACTCAGGTGCGAGCCGCTGGCGATGCCAACCACGATTCCCCCGACTATCCCGGCGATGAGACCGGAAAGCAGTGGGGCACCCGAAGCGAGGGCAATCCCCAAACACAATGGCAACGCGACCAAGAATACCACCACTCCGGCGGCGAAATCCTTCGATAATGAGTCCCCCGGTGAACCGGGAGCCAAAGGTGCGGGCTGAGAGGCATTGGGTTCAGACATGTGGCATAAATGTGGTGACAGCCGAAGCTTCGGACAAATATAAATTTCCGAACACTCGCTTCGACTTTCCCGAAGCCATGACCGCACGCTTATGAACGGGCTGAACTACCACCACCTCCGGTATTTCCATGCCGTCGCCAAGAAGGGCAGCCTCGCCGCCGCCGCCGCCCGGTGTCACCGGTCACTTCAAAAGGGACCACCCAGGGTCGAAACTCCGGCGTCAAAATCACCCACCCCTCTCAGCAAGGGGATTAGTGGCCAGTATGGGTTGAGAGTTTTTTAGAGGCTTCTGTCGTTTCAGTGGTTTTCGGTCCCACGTTCCGGGGCTTCACCAGTCCGTGTTCTTCGGCGACGAGGCGGGGTCCCCGATGGGGGTAGAGCCGTCGCGGGACGAAGCGCAGCGGTCGTTCGATAGCGTCCCGCGGCGTGCGACTGGGGCCCCATCGGGGGACCGCCGGTGGAACGCCCAAGGTCTCCAGCCTCCATCTCCGTCGGGTTCCCCGGCTTGTCCGCCTTGTTGCGCGCACCTGCCATCATCGCCGCGTTCCGGAGTCGGTAGCTTCGCCCCTGCATGCGCACGATCTCCGCTCCTTCGAGCAACCGGTCGAGGATCGCCGTCGCAGCCGGGACATCCACCAGCAGTAAAGGGGTCACCCAGTCCCTTGATGTGGTCGCCGTGCTTGTGCGTCACGAGGATTCCGGTGAATCCTTCCGGGACCCGGCCGATGGACGCCAGCCGTTCCCGGATCTGCTTGGCGCTGAAGCCCGCATCGATGATGCAGGCGGGTTTCTCCGACCTCGAGGTAGGCACAATTGCCGCCGGATCCGCTGCCCAGAATCGTGAAGTGAACCGCCACCCCGCGATCGAACCGTCAATCCGCCCCGCGCAACAGCAGAAATCGCCCATGGGGTTGGCATGAGGATGGACACCAACCGCGCGCCGACTGCCGACGATGCCTGAAGCGCCCTGAGATGGGTGCGGTTGGCAGTCGATTCTCACCTCCTGTCCTGCAGGCGCGCAGCGTATTGGATCCCTCCTGTCAGGTCACGGACTCAGCAACGGCGCGCGCGGCTCCGGTCGCCCTGACGGCACCTCCAGCGGCCGTGGCGTCGGTGTCTAGGGCACGGCCCAGCTCAGCCCGCGCCTGCTGTATCCGCCCCGGCTGGAACGTTCCGCAATGGCACGAAGGGCCAGCTGGTCGGCTACGCCTATCTGGCGCCGGCGCTGCAGCTGGTCCGCGGAGGAAGGCTTGCTGGCCGGAAGCTGCCAGATACGCTGGGGGAAAATGACCCCCCGGCGCATCCAAGTTCGATTCGCTCTCGGCCTGGCACTGGTGTTCACGGCGCTCCTGCAGACCGGCTGCGGGCATTTGGGCAAGCCAGCCGCGACTGGGCCGTGGAGTTTACGGGAACTGTCGGCGGCACCGCCGGTTCAGTGGGGCGCGGCACCCACGGGCCGCGTGCAGGCTCTTTTCTACGAAGGCGTGCCGCTGGATGGGAAACCCACCCGGGTCTTCGCTTACCTGGGACGGCCCCAACCCGGCTCGGGGTCGCCAAAACGTTTCCCGGCCATGGTTCTGGTCCACGGCGGCGGCGGCAAGGCGTTCGCCGAGTGGGCGGATCACTGGGCGAAACGCGGATACGTGGCTCTGGCGATGGACTTGGGAGGCCAGGGTCCAAGCAGGCGATTGCCGGACGGCGGCCCCGAGCAATCCGATTTGGTCAAGTTCCGGGACTTCGAATCCGCGGATGTGCCAAACATGTGGACCTACCATGCGATCGCGGCGGTGCTGCGTGGGCATTCGCTGCTGCGATCGTTGCCGGACGTCGACCCGAATCGGACGGGCATTACCGGAATAAGTTGGGGCGGCTATCTGACGTGCATCGCGGCCGGGGTGGATTCACGGTTTATGGTGGCCGTGCCGGTTTATGGCTGCGGCTATCTGGGCGACAACAGCGTGTGGAAGGACACCTCCCTGAAGGCAATGACTCCCGAGGCGAGAGAGCGGTGGCTGCATTGGTTCGATCCCAGCCGCTACGTTGGCGGCGCGCGCATGCCGATGCTGTTCGTGAACGGCACCACGGATTTCGCCTACCCGCTGGACAGTTACCTCCGCACCTATCGACTGGTGCCGGAACAGTGGCGGCAGGTGTCCGTGGCGATCAACCGGCCGCACGGGCACATCTGGACCTTTCCCGAAGTCGACGCGTTTGTGGACACGGCGCTGATGGGCAAGCCGCCGTTGCCGCGTTTGCTGCACACAAGTCTAGTGGGAGAAAACGAGTCGCAACTGCGCGCAGTTCTCCGTCGAACGGGTCCGCTGCGCGAGGTGCAGTTGTGTTACACGACCGACACGGGACCCTGGCAGCAGCGGACGTGGCGCACGGCGCCGGCGCAACTGGGCGGAGATTGGCTGCGGGCAGAACTTCCAAAGGAGCGCCCCCTGGTGGCATTCCTCGCCGTGAAAGACGCCGCAGGAAACCACGTCAGCTCCGAGCATGTCTCATTGGCCGGACCTCTCAAGTGATGACAACAACGATGATCCATCGCCGATTCTTTTCCCGGTCCTGCCTGCTGCTCGCCGCCTACGTCGGGCTGGTTAGTGCCGTCCGTGGTGCGGAACCGTTTGAGGCCTTCCTGACCACGCATTGCATAGGTTGCCACGGACCAGAGAAGACGAAGGGTGACCTGCGCATCGACAAGCTCTCGCGCGATTTCAAGCTGGGCGCGGATACGCATCATTGGGCAGAGGTGATGGAGCAGATCAACTCGGGCGAGATGCCGCCGAAGAAGGAGAAGCAACCGGCGCAGCCGGAAATCGCGGCGTTCGTCTCGAGTCTCGATGCACGGATCAAGGAGGGCAAGGCGGCGCGAATGGCGGCGCGTCCGGCGGTGGCGCACTATCGCCTGAGCCGAAAGGAGTATCAAAACACGGTCTATGATCTCCTCGGCGTGCGATACGATCCCACGAAACCGGGAGCGCTGAATGAGGACACCCTGTGGCACGGATTTGAGCGCATCGGCTCGGAGCTGTCGCTTTCGCCTTCGCATGTGGACCGCTTTTATCGCGCCGCGGAGCTGGTGCTGGATCGGGCGTTCCCCGCGGCCGCATCGGGCGAGGCTCGGAAGGTTCGCAAGACTGCGGCGGAGCTTCGATACGACGGCGGCAAGAACCAGCAGGCGACACTGGACCGTTTCGGCATCAAGCGTCCGCTCCGTTACCTGCTTTATCCGGGCACCACCCGGCAGGCGATGGCTTCTCATTGGTTCGGAAAGACGGGGCCGGAGCACAGCGGGCTCTACAAGCTCCGCATCCAGGCCAGTGGCATCCGTCCGGTCGGTGGGCAGAGAGCGCATTTGAGCATCGGCACGCGCACGAGTGAGGAGACGGTCGATGGGATCATCGAGTTCGACATCACGGCGCCGGAGGACAAGCCTCAGGTGTATGAGTTCGAGGTCTTCCTCGAGATGCCCACGTCGCTCGATTTCTGTGTGGTGGCCACGGATGTGGTGGACCGAAGACAAGGCGCGGCGTTTCGCAATGCGCTCGGCAGCGGTGACTACATCTTCACGCACAGCAGCGAGACCTATTTGCTGACTCCGACCGCGCCGCAAATGTTTGATGACAAGGGGAACGGTCTCTTCTCGACGGTGATCCTCGATTGGGTCGAGTGGGAAGGCCCGCTGGTGTCGGATGCAGAGAAAGCGCGGCGCAAGGATTTGGTGCCGCCCAATGACGCCCCGTTCGAGGTGGTGGTGGAGCATTTGCAGCGCTTCGCCGAACGCGCTTGGCGTCGTCCTGTAAAAGTGGAGGAGCTGGAACAGTATTTGAAATCGTATCGCGAAGAGCGCGAGGCGGGCGAGAAGCTGGCGGATGCCTACCGCGTGGCCTTGCTGGGCGTGCTGACCTCGCGGCACTTCATCTACCTCGTCGAGGGCGACACGGTGGTTCGCGAGCGTCTCACGGATGCGGAACTCGTCTCGCGGCTTTCGTATTTCCTCTGGAGTTCGATGCCGGACGAGGCGCTTTTCGCCGCGGCGAAAGAGGGCGCGCTCAAGGGCGAAGCCTTGACCAAGGAAGTCGATCGCATGCTCGCGAACGGCAAAGTCAGCCGGTTCATCGATGACTTCGCGCGGCAGTGGCTGCAATTGCACCGCGTCGGCATGTTCCCGCCGGACAAGAAACTCTATCCCACCTACGACGCGTGGCTGGAGGACAGCATGCGCGATGAGCCGGTGGAATTCTTCCGCGAGATGTTTGCTAGGAACCTGCCCATCGACGGGTTCATCCACGCCGACTGGACCGTGGCCAATGCGCGCCTGTGCGAGTTCTACGGACTGCCGGAGTCGAAGTCCGGCGGTTTCCAGCGCGTGTCGCTCAAGCCGGAGGATCGTCGCGGCGGCCTGCTCACGATGGGCGCGGTGCTCGGCCTTACTTCCGACGGCACACGCCATCGCCCGGTGCATCGCGGCGTGTGGCTGAGTGAAGTCATCTTCGGCAAGACGCCGCCACCGCCGCCCGCGAACGTGCCCGCGATCGAGCCCAATCCGCCCAAGGATCCCAAGGCCACCCTGCGCGACAAGCTGGCCGCGCACGCTCACGACGTGAACTGCGCCGCCTGCCACGCGAAGATCGATCCGCTCGGCTTCGCTTGGGACAACTACGACGCCATCGGCCAGTGGCGCACCCGTGAGAAAGTCCCGACGGGCGTCGGTGAAGACCCGTTGGTCAACCCCGCCGGCGCGCTGCCCGACGGACGCGCGTTCAAGGATGCCAGCGAGTTCAAGCGCCTGCTCCTTGAAGACCGGGACGAAGTCGCCCGCGCCTTCATCGAGCACCTTTGCACCTACGCGCTGCGTCGTGTGCTTACCTTTGATGACCAAGACGACCTCAAGGCCATCGCTGCCGAGTCGAAGAAGAACGGCTACAAGATCAAAGACGTCGTGCGTGCCGTGGCGACGTCCGAACTCATGCGTAAACGCTGACCAACATTCACGAAACGAGAACGAGTAACGACGCACCAAGATTATTATGAGCAACTACCTCTCCCAATCCTGGCTCCTCAACCGCCGTCATGCCCTGCGCGCCATGGGCAGCTTCATCGCCTTGCCCATGCTGGACTGCATGGTTCCGTTGCGCGCAGCGGAAAAAGCCGCCGCCTCGACTCCGAAGCGCAGCGCGTTCATCTACCTCGCGAACGGCGTGCATTCGCTGAACTACCAACTCCTCACGTCGGGCAAGGATTATCAGTTTTCGCGATCCTTGAAACCGCTGGAGAAACACCGCGACGTCATCACGCCCATCAGCGGTCTTCATCACCCGGGCAGCCTCGGCCATCACCACAACTGCATCGATGTCTTCCTCACCGGCGGCAAGCTCGGCCCGTCGGTTCGCAACACCATTTCCGTGGACCAAAAGATGGCGGAGATCACCGCGCAGCAAACCCGTGTCGCCTCGATGGAGATCGCCCTCACGGACCAGTCGCTTGCCTGGACCGCCGACGGCGTGCAGTTGCCCGCGCTGCGTCGTTGCAGCGAGATCTTTGCGTCGCTCTTTGAGGAACCCAAGGGCGGGAAGACGATTCAGCGTCGTGCCTTGCGCCGCAAAGGCAGCGTGCTCGACGCCAACCTCGCCGAGGTGCGCCAGCTCGAGCAGAAGATGGGCAAGGAAGACAAAGGCCGCATGGAGCAATACCTCACCTCCCTGCGCGAGGCGGAGATTCGCACCCGACGGGCCGATGCATGGCTGGACACGCCACTGCCGACCATCTCCGACACCGACCGGAAACGCACCAACCGCGACGTCGCCGCGACCCTGGCGGGCGATTACTTCCGCACGGTCTATGACCTCATGGTGCTCGCTTTCCAGACGGACGTGACGCGTGTGGCCACCTTCAGCCTTGGCGGTGAAGGCAATGCCTTCGCCATTCCCGAAATCGGCATCACCGAATCGCGCCATCAGCTCAGCCATCACGGCGGCGATGCGGGTTACATCGAGAAGCTCACCAAATACGACACGTTCGCCATCGAGCAATTCAGCTACTTCCTCACTCGACTCACCGAAACGAAGGACTTCAACGGCAAGCCGCTCCTCGGCTCCACGATGGCGCTTTTCGGCAGCGGCATGTGCTACGGCCACAGCCATGGCAACGCGAACCTCCCGCTGGTGCTCGCCGGCGGCTCGGACCTGAGCCTGAAGCACGGCAGCCATCTCGACTTCAACAAGGAAGCCAAGGATTTCAAAGGCTATGCCCTCGGCCCCGACGGCGCGCTCACCACCGCGCATTACCAGCTTTGCAGCCGTCCCGCGAACACCGACGCCCACATGAGTAATCTGCTCCTCCTCATGGCCCAACGCATGGGCGTGGAGACCGACCGGTTCGGCGACAGCAACAAAGTAATCGCACTGTGATGAAGAGGTTCTTGGTTCGTGGTTCTTTGTTCTTCGTTGTCGTCGGCGCGTCCATCGCCACGGCTCACGCTGCCAACAAAGAACAACGAACAAAGAACCAAGAACAAGAATCGGCGCCCTTCCGCCCTGAGGCTTGGAAGTTTCCCCCGTTGGAAAAAGCGAAGGCCTACACGGGGCAGCTCGCGTTCGTGGATCACGCGAACCGACGCGGCAGCATCCGGGTGTCCGGCGGAGAGTTGTTTCACTCAACGGCCCCGCAGCCGTTTGCCATGCTCCCCTACGGCATGGCGCGCTATCACGGTGCGCCGGCGGATCTCCGGGATATCCCACTGGGCACCATGCTGCACGGCCGCTTCTATCTGCCGCCCGACCCGGATTCCTCTTCGGTGCCTGTGATCTCCAGAGGGGATGTCACGAACCCTGCCGAGAATCATGCCGTCTTGCTCGAGGACGAGCCCACCTTCTGTCTCCGCGAGGGCAAAGTCTGGAAGTTGAAGGAGGTGGAGCTTCTCAAGGACAACAAACAGGGGATGATCGTCGCCAGTCGCGAGCCGAAGGATGGCGGAGAGGGCAAGGAAAGCGAACAGCGCATGACCATCGATGCGGCCACCTGCATTTGGCGCGGTCGCGAAAAGCTCGGGTTCGAGGACTTGATCGCCGAAGGCCTGTGGCCTGCCGAAGGGAAGAAGTCATTGGGTGGTCTGACCGTCTATCTGGGAATCACCTGGAAACCGGCCGGGACTTGGGAGCGGCGGGTCGGCAACCGGCTTCACATCTCGGACATCTGGTTGGATGAGACGGCTATGCAGCGCGCCACCCAGCACCAGATCAAGGTGCATCGGGAGTTGATCCGGACCCGTTGGATGCCCGCCTTCGTCGATGCTGTCGAATACGGAAAGTTCGGCGAAGCCACGGTGACTGCGACCTTGTTCGGCGGGATGGACCCGGCTCTCTACGCTGATTTCAAGGAGGGCGTCGGTGGACAGATGGCCGTGACCGACGCGAATCTAAAACATTCGGAAGGCTGGGTGAGCCATTCCCACATGGCCATCAAGGGTCCCGTGCTGGACGTGACCAAGCAGGACAAAGAGGTCCCTGCGGGCAGCAGCGGGATCACGATACGCATGAAGGTGGACTTGATCGTGGAGGGCATTCGCCCCGGGAAGATTGTTCGCATCCGTCCCATGAACTGGCCCGATGACGCAGTGCCCCGGGAGGAATACACCGGGGGCAAGAAAGAAGAACGCTTTCCGACACCAGCGATCTTCCCTAAATACTGATGAAGAGGTTCATTGTTCTTGGTTCTTCGTTCTTGGTTCTCGTGGGCTCAGTCGTCGTCACGGCTCACTCTGCCAACAAAGAACCACGAACAACGAACAACGAACAACAAACCACCCCCTTCCGCCCCGAAGCGGGCAAGTTTCCCCCGCTGGAAAAAGCGCACGCTTACCGCGGCGAACTCGTCTTCGTGGATCATGCGAACCGCCGCGGCAGCATCCGCGTGCAAGGCTCGGGCATGTTCTTCCGCAATGATCCGCACCCCTTCGCCCTGTTGCCGTATGGCATCGTGAGTTATCACGGCGCACCGGCGGATCTGCGGGACATTCCGCTCGGCACCGTGCTGCACGTCCGCGCTTTCCTTCCTCCGGACCCCAAAATTTCCGCCGTTCCGGTCTTGCCGGTGGACAACAAGAGCAAGGACGCGAACCACAACCGCGGCACCGGTATCGCGCCTGCCGAGAATCATGTCCTGCTGCTCGAAGACGAACCGAGCCACTGTCAGCGCGAATGCCTCGTCTGGAAGCTGAAGGAAGTGGATGTCACAAGAGGCCGCGAAGGGATGATCGTCGCCACGCGTGAACCGAAGCAGGGCAGCGATGCCAAAGCGACCGAGGAAAAGATGACCTTCGACGCCGCCACGCGCGCCTGGCGCGGACGCGAACGCCTCAGCATCGAGGAACTCATTGCCGAAGACGCCTGGCCCGCCGAGGGCAAGAAGTCCCTGGGCGGCCAGGCCGTGCTGCTCGGCATCACGTGGAGACCCACGCCCGACGGCATCTTCACCCGCTTTCACATCTCCGACATCTGGCTCGACGATGCAGCCATGCAACGCGCCGCCAGGAGTCAGACCGAAACGCACAAAGCTTTCATCCGCAGTCGCTGGATGGCCGCGTGGATCGACGCCGTCGAGTATGGCAAGTTCGGCCGCGCCACCATCACCGCGACCCTCTTCGGCGGCATGGACGACTCGCTCTACGCCGATTTCAAGAAAGGCACCTCCGCCACGATGAACGCCGTCGAGAACAACTTGAAACACACCCACGGCGCATACGGCCCCTGGCACATGGCCTCACGCGGCACCCTCCTCGACGTTACCAAGGCACCCGGAAACGCCCCGCTCGGCAGCAGCGGCATCCAGATCCAGTTCGAGACCGATCTCATCATCGAGGGCATCCGGCCCGGTCGAGTGGTCCGCGTCCGTCCCGGAAACTGGCCGCAAGTCCAGGTCCCCCGTGAGGAATACCTCGACAACAACACTGCGGAGGAACGGTTCCCGAGCCCGGCGATATTTCCGAGGTACTGATGGGGAAGTCGAAGGCTGGAGTTATGTAAAAATGAATCCTGTAACGCAGCACGCTTGCCGCAACCCATTCAACCCATCGCTCCATGACCCCACCACTCTATGAAACGCGCGGCTTCTCTGATAATCCTGCTTCTCGCGCCGCCCGGCCTCGTGCCGGCCTTGGCCGCCGCCGAGACGAGTTTTCCGGCCAACCCCGGTGGCATCATGGGGCTGACTCGCTGGGGCACGCCCTTCACCCAGATCGCCAATAGCAAGGGCGCGACGGTCGAGAATCGCGCGTGGATCGAAGACCTCACCAGAACATCCTCGACCTGCCCGAAGACCAACGGCCGGAGATCATGAACGACCGCGGCCGGCAGATGAAGGCCAAGCCGATCCAGCGGCTCTGTGAAGACCACGGCATGCCGCAGTTGTTCTCCCGACCGCGCACACCGAACGACAACCCCTTCATCGAATCGGCCTTCAGCACGGCCAAGCGCGCCCCGGAATACCCGGGGCGGTTCCTGGATGACCGTGAGGCCGTGACCTACTTCACCCGGTACTTCCACTGGTATGACACCGAGCATTACCACTCGGGCATCGACTTCGTCACCCCGGAGCAAGCCCACAACGGCCTGCGTCAGGCCATCGTGGAGGAGCGACGGGCCAAAGCCCTCTCCCAGCGCCGCCGGCGCAGGGAGGAAAACCAACAAAAATCCGGCGTGCAAAAACCCAAGAACCAAGGAACAACGACCATCCAGCACCCGGTAGCGTAATCAACTGCCCGGTGAGGTCATTGGTCAAAAAACGCGCCGGCTGCCGTTTTCCATTCCCTAGCCCTCGCGGTTGGCTCGCAGCCACTGCGAGGCGTTGAACCTAAATCCGGCAGTTGACGCCAATGCTCCGTCGTTGCCGGCGCTGTGAGCGGCGGTTGGTTGGAGGTTTTCAGGCCGTCCGAGGCCTTAGTTGAGGGCTGAAGTGGTCGGATCACCCGCTTCTGGCCGGTATCCCTGCCCGAGGACGCAGGTAAGGCTGGAGGATCCTCGCCCAAATCCGCTCCCAACAACCCTCCGGGCCCAACGGCTCCGCAGTATTCCTCAACCCGCTCAGGAACAGGCTCAGGTTGATCAAGAGATCCCGCGCTCGGGCGGCCTCACCGTGGGTGCTGGTCAACGTCCGTCGCAGTTGCCTCCCGCTCTGGGTCATTCGACCCACCGCGCTCAAGAACAATGGCCTGCTCGTGATGGCCTCCCGCCCTCGCACCGGATCGGCGCAGGACACGAACAGTTTCCACCAGTTGTACACCAGCGCGACGTTCAGCGCCGCCACCTGGCACCGCAGCAGGTCTTTCGACATGAACCCGCCCCAGCCCCTCTGGTTCTTGAGTTCGTCGTAGAGCGTTCTCGCTGTCGGCCCTCTGCCGGTACAGGTCCGCAAGGCTCAGCGCTTCCAACGTCAGGTTCGTCACCAGGATCTGGTGCTCGTAGCTGGGGGCCTGGGCTTCGGAAATCAGTTCCGGCGGGTGCTCCTGCTCCGGACCGGCCAAGGCCGTGGGCCTTCGGTCTTCGGCAACCTTCGTCCGCCGCAGCACCACGATGCGCCGGTTTCGGCTCCATCCGCTCAGCCGCAGGGTGCCCTCAAGGGCCTCCCACCGATGGATCGTCGATCGCCACCCGCCCTTGGCCTCCAAGGCCCGGATCAACTGCTTGACCCCCTGGGTCTGTCGCTGGCGAAAGAGGTACTTCTGCCCTCGTGCCTCGCAGTCCGCCAGCAACGCCTCCTGCCCGTAGGCGGCATCCCCGCAGAGCAATGCCGGCCTGCATTTCGCCGGCAGGCCCTCCCACAGCCGCCACAGGTTCGAGCGCCCATGACCAGCCGCATGCTCCTTGCCCGGATGCAACTCCACGTCGAACACCAGCCTCAGATGGCGGATCATCAGGGTGTGGTAGGCGTGGCTCGGTCGGCCTGGCTTGTGGGGGTTGTAGCCAAGCTCGGCCCCGTCTTGATGACCGAAGAGCGGCTTGACCGTCACATCCAGATCCAGCACCCAAGGGTGGCGCAAGGCCGGCAGCCAGGTCTTGGTCAAAGCCTCGATCTGCCAGCGTGCGCAGGCCTCCGCATCGGCTCCGGCAAAGGCGCGTCGCACGCTGTGCTCGCTGCACACCTTGCTCATCCCCAACCCGACCGGATTGACCGTGTCGGCGCGCAAACCGGTGTTGTGTGCGTAGCGGAACTGACCGGCCGGCACCGAAAGGGTGATCGTCCCCAAAAGGTTGGTCAGGGTGGGAGCGTTCGGACTGGAGAAACGCAGTGGACATCGCTCAACCCATTGACTGAAAAGGCCCGCAGTCGCCAGGTGTGGCTGAAGAAGACCAGTTGACCCAGTGGCGTGACCGGCGAGGCCGGATCCCACTCCACGTGGATGCGCCGGCCATGGGTGTCCACCGCCAACCCATCCAGATCCCCCTTTTCCACCTCACCAAACGGGTGAACCTCCAAAGCCCTCTCAAAAGAGTCCATCCCCAATCCCACCAGCCCGTTCCTTCAACTTCCATCCACTTCAACTGCCGGATTTAGGTTCATGGCTTTTGTCGGAACGCGATCTCTCAGGCATCAAGCCGATCTGCGAGCACGGAAGGGATGGGCGGCCTGTTCCAGGAATCCTCCCGGAACCGGGTTTCCCTCGATGCCGTAACCAGAGGGCCATCGGCCCGGTGGCGCGTAGTGGCTTCCGAAGACGCGGTCGATCCAGGGAAAATGGACCGCGAAATTTCGATCGATCGCCTCCCGCTCAATGGCGTGGTGCCAGTGGTGGATGCGGGGAGTCACCATCAGCGCCTCCACCCATTGCGGGAAGTTCCAGGACACATTGGCGTGGATGAAAACAGCATGAACCGACACGAATCCGAGGTAAGCGATGAGGGGCCCCTGGTCGAAACCGAGCAAGAACAGCGGAATGAAGGTCAATGCCCGAGTGATGATCACGTCCACCAGGTGCAGTCTGGAACCGGCCAACCAGTCCATCGAAGTGCTCGAGTGATGCACCGCATGGAAGGGCCAAAGCCATCGATGACGGTGGAACAATCGATGAACCCAATACTCCGTCAGGTCGGCTGCGATCGCGCATTCCAGAAATTGCAGCATAGCCGGTTGCGACCGCACGCCTTCCTGGAACCCCGGATGGACCGCCCACGCAAAGAACACCTTGGCCGGCAACAAATTGAGCCAAGTGGACATCTGCACCAGCAGGTGGCTGACCAGGAAATAGAGCATGTCGACGGTCCAGGCCGGCCTGAAAACCGATTGAAGGCGCCGTGGCCACCATCGCTCCAAGGGCACGAAGATCACCGCCAACAGGAGGATATTGAGCAGAAACCAGTCGATCCCCAGATAGACCGGAAGCCTCGGGACCGATTCCACGGCCGGAACATGGCCACCGCCCGCCAGGGATGCCACGAGCGCCATCCCCATACCGGTGAATCCCAGGACTTTGCGGCGGCGCAACAACGTGCTGGCCAGACCCAGCAGAAACCCAAAACCGATGACCGCTTTGATCAACAACCGGACCCAAGGCAAGGGCAGAACGGCGCGGATCTCGGGACTGGTCAAGGTTGCCGGAAGGTAGAAGCAAGCCACTGAACCCAGCGCGATGAACCCGAGGAAAACGGATGCCGTTCCACTCACCCATCCGGATCCCAAACGGGTGGGTTCTTGATCATCGAAGATCCGTGCTACCCGCTCATCCAGATTCATGGTCGGACATTCGCGACAATCGGCGGCGAAGACAAGGTGGGGGGCATCGATGCTTTCAATGGCCACATCGGGACTTTCGATGCGGGATCGATCGGGCGCGACTTGCGGGAGAACTTCATTCAGCCAAACCATCAGCCATGATTGATCGGAATGATCCCGTCCAATCGGCCCTTCCGTCGGAGTCGTTCCCACGCAGCAGGGCCCACCGATCCACCCCGCTCGAGGCCTTGCCCGCTCATGATGAGTTCTCGACGTCGACACGGGTCCTTGAAACCACGTCGATCGCGGCCGCATTGGTCCTGCTGATCCTGCTGATCGTTCGATGCCTGCCGCTGATCATGTCCCATCCGGCGAGCCTCCTGGTATGGATCCTTGGAGTGGTCGCGGCGGATTTTGGATCCGGCATGATCCATTGGTTTGCCGACACCTGGGGGCATGAAACCATGCCTGTCCTGGGGCGGCGCCTCCTGCGCCCATTCCGGGTGCACCACCTCAACCCCGGTGATTTCCTCCGTCGTGACTTCATCGATTGTAATGGGGATGTCGCCCTCCTCCAGATCCCGATTTTGGCGCTGACCTTGTTCCTGATGGACCGCGTTTCGTGGGGAGGCACCCTCGGGACCTTCTGCATGGGTCTCTGCGGCGTGGGAATGTTCACCAACCAGTTTCATCAATGGGCACACCAACGTTCGCCCGCTCCCATCATTCGATGGCTGCAACGCCGGGGTGTTGTCCTGAGCCGGGCACAGCACCGTCTGCACCACCGCCAACCGCATCAACAGGCCTATTGCATCACCACCGGATGGTGCAACACGCCCCTCGAGAAGATCGGGTTTTTCTCTGGCCTTGAGCGGTTGATCACACGATGGACCGGCCGGCAACCACGGGCTGACTACTTTGAATTCATTTCCCGGCACCAGGAAAAGGGGTCAGGGAATCATTTCGGGTGATTGATTCCTCCGTTTCGGCAAGAACCCCCAGATTAGATCGCTAGGGTTGGAGCCTCAGTCAACCTGTCCCCAAACACCGCCAACACAGCACCCTCCCCGTCCAGAACCACCGCACGGATCTTTTTGAAGTGGATCCCTTGAGTCCCCACTTGGGTGAGATCTGTCTGGAAGGTCAGTTTCATCTCCACCTCTTCCGCATCCCGGAATATTTTCCCACCCCGCGCGAAGACATCGTGACAGGTGACCATCGCCGAGTAGTCCATAGGGCTGTGCGGCTCTGACGTGACCTCGCAAAACGGATCCAGAGGGAGTGAGAGTCTGGGCGACCAAGAAAGGGACCAGACCATGAAAGGAAAGCGACACACGACAGAGGAGAAGATCCGAGCCTTGAGGGAGGCGGACGGCGGGAAGCCGATCCGCGAGGT
>Ga0194119_10008282_pt1 | contig 14343 bp, 7 predicted proteins | sample TA2MahC100mmetaG_FD_148620 | JGI IMG/M metagenome (GOLD analysis project Ga0194119, IMG submission 148620) | Freshwater microbial communities from Lake Tanganyika, Tanzania - TA2015018 Mahale Deep Cast 100m | ecosystem: Environmental > Aquatic > Freshwater > Lake | place: Tanzania: Lake... | reverse complement strand
TTCGTCGAGGAGCGGGGGGGAGCGTTGCACGACCACCGCTGGCGGGCTCCGAGCTGGCGGCGCGACTGCTGGCGGGAGATCGACCTGGTCGAGGAGATCGCCAGGGTGGAGGGCTATGCAAGGGTGCCGGAGGACGTGGCGATCTCCGCCCGCCCGGTCGAGCTTTCCCCTCGGGAACGGACCGTCCGCCGCGTGGTCGAGGTGCTGGTCAGTGCCGGGCTCTGCGAGGCGATGACGCGAAGCGTGGTGACGGAGTCGGTGGCGTCGATTCCCAGCCCGTGGGGCGACGCGGCACCGTTGGCCATCTCCCCACCGCTGGTCCGAGGTGCCGATCGCCTGCGGCGCAGCCTCGTGCCGAGCCTGCTCGAGGCCCGATCGGGGAACGTGGCGGTGGGAGTGGAGGATGCCGACGTGTTCGAGATCGCGCGGGGTTACCTCGCGCGGCCCGCCGCGGCAGACGTGTCCGATGGTCCGGTGGACGAGCCCCTGCTGGCGGGCGTCGTCGTGGGCGGGGATTTCTTCCGCGCCAAGGGCCTCTGCGAGGCCGTGCTCGCGGGCCTGGGCGTCACCGGCCCGGGTGTCCGCCTCACCACGCGGCCGATCGACCTGGCCCCGTTCGCGGCGGGCAGGGCGGCCGAGGTGATCCTCGATCGCGCCGGGCAGGCCAGCGAGCGGGTGGCGGTCGTCGGGGAGGTGGCGGCCGTGACCCGGGATCGGCTGGCGTTGCCGGGACCGGTCGCCGCGGCCGAGATCCGCATCGACAAACTCGTGTTCGCCATCGCCGGCGAGCGGCCGGTGGTGCGGCCGAGCGACTATCCGCCGGTCCAGCGCGACGTAAACCTGGTGGTCGACGAGGGTGTTCCCTGGGGCAGCGTGGAGTCGGCGATCCGCGGTGCGGTCGAACCGTTTCTCGAACACTGCCGGCTCGTGCAGGTGTGGCGCGACGCGGAACGCCTGGGGACGGGCCGCAAGAGCTTCGTCGTCGCCCTGACCCTCCGCAGCACGACCGGCACGCTGGCGGGCGACGAGGCGAGCCGGTTGGTCGACCTCGTGGTGGCGGAGTGTGGCCGTCGCGTCGGCGCGGTGCTGCGGGCCTGATCCCCCGTGGCGGCCGGGCCGGGGGTTCGCAGCGGATGGTCAGCGGTCGGCGTAGACCCGGGTCGTCTCTTCCTTGGTGATCGGCGCCGGCTGATCCGCACTGGTGAGCTGCACCTGGATCCGCTGGTCACCCGCCCGCCGGCCGCGGGCGCGGATCCGAAACACCGCCTCTTCGGCCGGCGCCAGCTTGGCGAGGGGCTCGAAGGCGATCGTCAGGTTGTCGATCCGGTGGCCGGCGGGGCCCTGGGCCTCCACCGGCTCGAGGTCGCCGAGCAGCGTGGCGGCGAGCCGCACGCCCGTCGCCGGCTTCGTCCCCTGATTTCCGACGCGGACCACGTAGTCGGTGACGCCGTCGAGCTCGATCGGATCCTCGCTGTCGAGCACTTCAAAGGAGAGGGCCGCGAGCCCCTCGACGTCGCAGGTCTGCGCCGCCTGGCAGGCAAGGCCGTCCGCGCTGCGGGCGGCCGCCGTGATGCGCTGCGGCCCGAACTCGACCGGCATCACCACCACCTGCACCGTGCCGGTCTCTCCGGCAGGGAGTTCCTCGAGATTCCAGAGCACCCGCTGGGCCCGGTCGTCGTGCCAGCCGGCGTTGTTGGCCTTCACGAACTTCAGTCCGGGGGGCAACTGCACGGCCAGTTCGATGGCCTGGGCCGGTGCCGTTCCCGCGTTGACCATCGAGATCGAGCAGGTGGCCGGCCGCTGCAGGAACCGGCGGAGCGGCATGTCGATGGCCAGTTCCAGCGTGGGGGCCGTCACCTCGATCGGCACCTGGTGCTTGACCTCGATGCCGCCGTCGGCTCGGGCCGCCAACTCTGCGGCGTGGACGCCCGGACCACGCGTGCCGAGCACGAGGTCGATCGTGCGCGACTCTCCGGGCCGCAGCTGGCCGACGTCGAACTCGAGCTCACGTCCCGAGCGGTGTGACACGTTGTCGGGCAGGAAGCCCTCGAGCACCACGCCGGTCGCCGCGCCCGTGCCGGGATTGGTCACGGTGATCGTGACCTGGATGTCACGGCCGATCAGCACCGGCGGGGGCGAGGCGCATTCGATCCGGAGGTCGGGCTTGGTGGCCCGCGACCGCACCGACGCATCGGTCCGGAAGCTGACGCTGGCCACGCTGCCGATCTCCCCCTCGACCTGCGGCATCACCTCCATCGTGACCGCAGCCTGGCCCCCCGGGGGCAGCGTGCCGAGTGTCCACACGAGCGTGCCCTCCGCTGCCGCATGCGCGCCGGGGCTCGCCGCCGGAGTGGTGGCCACCAGCGTCGTCCCCTGGGGAACGGCGTCTTGGAGGATCACTTCGTGGGCCGTCGCGCTGCCGACGTTTCGCACGAGAATCTCATAGCGTGCCGGCTTCCCGACGGAGACTTCCCGCGGGCCCCGCTTCTCGACGGAGACCTGCGGCGTCTGGATCCCCTCGAGCTGCAGCGGTCCGGGACGATCCTGGCCCGGATTCTGGGCGGGGGGAGTGGGCGGCAGCGGAGCGGCTCCGGGCACCGACGCCGCGCGAGCCGGCAAGGGGCCGGGAGGCGGTTGGTTCTCGCTTGGGAGGGGCTGCGGTGGCAGCGGGGCCGCAGGAGCACCACTGCCGAACGCGGCCGGCGCGGCACCAAACGCCGCGGCGAACAGGGGCTCGGCGGGCGGAAGAGCGGGTGGTTCCGGTGGAGCGGCGACGTCCCCCGGGTTTTTGGGGAGCGGCGGTGGGTCGGTGGCCAGTTCCGCCGGCGGGTGGCGGACGAACGGTGGCTCGGCGGGTGAGGAATCCGCCTCCGGCGCTTCGGAACCGACGGGCGTGTCGGCATCCGCGGCCAGGTCCGTTTCCAAGGGCTCGACGGGTGGATCCGACCGGGGAGCTTCGTCCACGACATCCGTCGATCCGGCTGCCACGACCCCCTCCGCCTCGGACACCTCCGGATAGCGGGCGAAGCGCTGGGGTGGGTTCGCCACGCTCACGGGTTCCGGCAGGTCGAGTGAGACCTGGCGGGGCGGCTGGTCCGGCTGATTCAGGAGTTCGTCGCCGGCCGTCGTCACGCCTCCGGGAGACGGCCGCAGCCAGCGATCCACGCGAGCAGACCGGGCAATCGGTGCCGCATCATCCGCCAGCGGCAGCATGTCGGGCTCGGCCGGGTCGTGCGAACGGGTAGCGGCCCGCTGTCGTTCATCAGCGGTTCGATCGGGTTCCTGCCCGGCATCCCGGTCGGCGACTGCTGGAACTTCGGCGGTGGTCTCCGGCGGCCGACCCCTCCCGATTCCGAGCACCCAGACGAGGGCGAAGCCGGCCGCCCCGCAGGCGAGCGTGCCCACGATCACCGGAACATTCGCCCCGCGCGGGGGCGGAACCACCAGATCCTGGCGGGACGGACGCGGCTCGACGGGCGATTCGGTCATGGCAGCGACCCTTGAAAACCTGGCGTCCGGGACGAGGTTCCCGGACCGGGTCGGGAAGTACCAAACGGGCCTTCAGCCGGAGAAGGCCAGTCGGGAAGACCGGCTGCCGCAGGCGGGCCGCGGCCTCAGGAAGCCTGGAGAATCTGCCGCAAAGCAAACTGAAACTTGCCCAGTTTGCCACCGTAGTTGCCGGCGGAGATCGCCGGGACATCGGGGCCGGCCGCCGCCCGGATGCCCGCCACCATCGCCGTGGTGACTGCGTTCTCGTCGACTCCGTCGATCACGATCTCGACGCAACTGCTTGCCTCCGGATGCAGGCTGGTCGTGCCCGCGCGGCCGGCCAGTCCGGGACAAAACGCCTCGTTGGTCGACGCCTTCAAGGCCCCTGATCGTGACCCGACCTTGCTGCCCGACCTGACGACACCTCCGGGAAACGGCGTGATCACCCCTGAAAGTGGTGCCAGGGCCGCGACGGCCCGACGGGCCGCTGCGAGCGTGGCCTCGAGGCTCCGACCCTGCACGATGAAGTTGCCTCCCCCGATGCCCTTGGCGACCCCGGCCGACTCCTCGACCAGGAACTCGCCATCCATCACCGGAATCCGCCAAAACCGGCTTCCCCCCACGATCTTCGCCTTTTCGTGACCATCCCCGAAGAACCGCACGTGGCTACCGATCGGGATCCGGTCCGACGCGGCCGCGAGGCCGTCGAAGACCGCCGTCGTCGGGCAGGTCAGGAGGCACTGGGCGACGCGATTGGCGACGGCGGACGCCAGTGACTCTGCGGAGAATGCGAAGAACATGACGAGGGCCCCTGGCCGGCCGTCCGGGGTGGATTCGGCCGGCAGGCGGCGCTCCAGGCCCGCCTCGGCGTCGCAGCCGATCACGCTCGTGCCATATCCGCAGGTCGAGTCGACCGCGGCGGCGAGCCAGTGGTCGTCGTGGGCGGTGACCAACAGCCGTGCAAACCGCAGCCTGAAGGCTTCCGCGAACGTGTCGACGATCAGGGTGTCACCGATCAGCACGGGCGTCGCTCCTGTCCGGGTCGCCAGCGTATCGGACCCGGCGGGAGTCAGGACATTCGGTGTTCCCCCGCCGCTGAAATCGCGTATCTTACGAAATCGAGTCGCGATGAGCCGAGTCGCTCTTCCTGTTCGATGTCGCGCGGACGAGGAACGCCGCATGCCCACTCTCCTGCTCTGGTTGGTGCCCCGCCTCCCCGGTCTGGCTTCGAGCCGTCGCCTCGTGCTGGCGGCCGTGGCTGTCGTGGCCGTCGGTGCGTCCACGCCGCGGGCCGAGCAGGCGGCGGAGGATCCCTCGCGGGGGCCGGCGGGCGTCGCCATGGTCCCCCCCGACGCCGCGTTCCTCTCGTCGTCACTCCGCATCCGTGAGCAGTACGACGCCCTGGTGGCCAGCAACGCGTTCAAGGCGCTCATGGACCTGCCCGCCGTGAAGCGAGCGCTCGAGTCGTACGAGGAGCAGCGGATCACGCCCGGCAGCGCCTTCTCGACCTTCGAGGCCTTCCTTTCGCTTCCCGAGAACGAGGCTGCCGCCGACCTGTTGGCCGACATGGTCGCGACCGATACCTTCGTGTACGGCGAGCCTTCATGCGTGACCTTCTGGACGCTCGTCCGCAAGGTGATGGCAGCCCAGCAGCGCGGTCAGTTCTCGGCGGGCGAGGACGTGCCGGGAAGGCTTCCGCACGTCGATGGGGACGACGTCCTCGGCTTCGCCGGCGGTGCGGGCATCGACGCCGGCCGTCAGGCCCGGCTGGTGCTCGAGGCCCTCGCCGACAACCTCGACGGAATCGTCGTGCCCGACGTCGTATGGGGATTCAAGACGACCAAGCGCGACGTGGCGGTCACCCAGATCGCCCGGCTCGAAGCGCTGGGCCAGGGGCTTCTTCAGGGGGACGCGACCTACGCCCTGGGACGCACGCAGGTCGCCGGGGGCGACGTGCTGACATTCACCGTGGATGGCGGCCGGCTCCCGTGGGGTGAGGTCGAACGGGAGATCGCCGCCGCCGCCGGGGACGAACAGCGTGCCGAGCAGGTATTCGATCGGCTCAGGGACCTGGATCTGGTCGTCGCCATCGGCGTCGTCGACGACTGGGTCATCGTGTCGATCGGCGACTCCGTGGACCACCTCGGGAAGCTCGCCGTGCCGGGCAGCGGACGGCCGGGACTGCTCGACGCGCCGCCGCTCGCTCCGCTCCGCGCCGACGCCGGAAAGAGGATCACCGCGGTGTCGTATCTCAGCCAGCCGCTCGTCGAGGCGGTGGGCAACGAGCAGGCCGGCGTCGAGACGCTCTTGGCCGCGGTCGATCAGGTCGAATCCGGCGAGGAGCTCTCCCCCGAGGCGGTCGCCGACATCCGCGGGCTCGCGGCGCGGGCGGCGGGCGAGTACGAGAAATGGCTGCCGAAGCCGGGGCCTTGGATGGCGTATTCGTTCCGGACCGACCAGGGCTACGAGGGCTACGCCTGGAACTGGGGGGGCAACCAGCCCTTCGACGGCGACAGCCGCCTCGACGTGCTGGAGCACGTGGGCGGAGCCCCCTTGGCGGTGCTTGTCTGGCGGATGCGGTCCGACCCCGAGGCATTCGATGCCCTGATCGGGCTCGGATCGGCGGCCTGGGAACTCGTCGTCCGGCACGGTCGGCCAGGGGCCGACGGTGAAGACCGGCGCTCGTTCGACTCGTTCGCGGAGCACCTCGCCCCCTACGGCGGCCGTCTGGCCACGACGCTCCGTGGCAAGATCCTCGCCAGCCTGGCCGACGGCCAGGTGGGCCTGGTGATCGACGCCAAGGGAAGGACGAAGGCGCTGCAGGGAGACCTGCCGGCTTCCGCCGACCCGCTGCCGATCGCGGAGCCGGCCATCGTGCTGCCGCTGGCCGATCCGAAGCTCTTCAAGGAGGGCCTGAGCGACCTGTTCGCGCTGGCCGACGAGTTCACCGCTTCCATGCGGGATCTCGATCCGGACGCGGTGCCGCAGGGCTACCGGATCCCCGAACCGGAGCGGGCCAAGGTCGAGGAGGGTTCCGTCTGGTCGTGGCCGCTGTCCGCCACTGGACTCGACGAGCAGATCAAGCCGGCCGTCGGCGTCGGTGGGCAGGCGGCGGTGTTCACCCTCGTGCCCAAGCAGGCGGGGCGGACGCTCGCGGAGAGCAAGCTCGAGACGGGAGCCCAACTGGCGACGTTCGACGAGCCACTGGCGGGCGCGGCGGCGATCGACGTGGCCGGACTTCTCGACGCCATCAGGCCCTGGCTGATCTACATGGTCCGGTACTGGTGCGTGCAGAACAAGGAAGGCTTCGTCGATCCGCAGGGCGAACTCTCGGCAGCCGACGAGACGGAGCCGGCGAAGGAGATCATCGAGCACGGAAACGTGGTCATCGAAGCCCTCAAGTCGCTCCGCGTCGCCGTCGCCGAGACGTCGTTCCGGGACGGAGCCCTCGTGACCCGGTGGCAAAACGTGATCCGCGACATGCCGGCGAACTGATACGGGTCACCCGTGAGCCTCGCGCATTCGCGCGGCTCGGTCCCCATCGCTCACGCGATTGGGGCTTCCGGTGCGGGGTCTGCGGAAGTGCGCCGCGGGTTGAAAACCCGCGCTACGGGGGGCAGGAACTCAGACGCGGGTTGGAAACCCGCGCTCCTCTCAGGCACGGGCGGCCCCGAGTTCGCGCCATGCGCAGCCCGGCGGCGGTGCTGGAGCGACGCGCGAGGATCACGTGGCGTCCGTATGGGGCGGTCGTTCAGTGGACGGTTCCGCGGACGAAGACATCGCCTCCGGGAAAGGAGACGTCCTCGATCGTCAGCCGCACGCCTGCCGGCAGCGGCGGCATCCCGATCGTCGCCCCGCCGATGATCACGGGGGCCACGAAGGTCCAGGCCTCGTCGACTTGGCCGGCGGCGAACATCCCCGCGAGCAGCGTCGTCCCCCCCTCCACCAGCAGGTGCGTCGCCTGCCGGCGCCCGAGTTCGGCGAGCAGCGCCCCGGTGCGGGCGGCGGGGTCGCGATCCGCCCCGCGCCAGACCTCGCAGCCGGCCGCCTCGAGCATGGTGATCCGGTCAGCGGGTGCGTCGGGACCGGTTGCGACGAGCACGGGAGCCTCCCGGGCGGTGCGGACGAGCGTGCTCGTCGGGGACAGCCGGGCCCGGCCGTCGAGCACGATCCGCAGCGGCCGGCGCGGCCCGGAGTCCGCCGCATCGTCGGGGCGGGGGGTGAGCAGCGGATCGTCGGCGAGCGCCGTACCGATGCCCACGGCGATCGCATCGATTCGCGTCCGCAGGTCGTGCACGAGCCCGCGGGATTCCGCAGACGAGATCCAGCGGCCCTGCCCGACGGCGGTCGTGAGCCGACCATCGAGGCTCATGGCCCACTTGGCGATCACCCAGGGCCGGCCCCGCGTGACCAGCGTGCGAAACGGGGCCGTCAGCCGCTCGGCCTCGCGGGCGAGCACGCCCACTTCCACGTCGATGCCGGCCTCCCGAAGCGCGGCGATTCCCCGGCCTGCCACGAGCGGAAAGGGGTCGCCCGTGGCGATCACCACGCGGGTCACACCGGCGGCCCGGATCGCATCCGTACACGGAGGCGTCTTGCCGTGGTGGCAGCAGGGTTCGAGCGTCACGTAGAGCGTCCCGCCCCGCGCTCGTTCACCGGCCGCCCGCAGCGCCGCCACCTCGGCGTGTGGACCGCCGAACCGCTCGTGCCAGCCCTCGCCGATCACCGCGCCGTCGCGGGTGACCACCGCACCGACGGGCGGATTGGGCTCGACGAAGCCACGGCCGCGGCTCGCGAGTTCGAGCGCCCGTCGCATCACGACTTCGTCGAACGGCGAAGACGCCATGGCCCTCAGTTCGGCGTCCAGATGACCTTCTTCTCGCCGGCGGCCGGGGCCGACTCGCCGCCGGGCGTCCAGAGCTTGCCGCCGGCGGCCGCCGGCGCCGCCGTGGGAGGCGCCATGCCCCCGCCCGACGCGCCGGGAACGCCCCTGCCCGCGAGGGCCGAGAGATCGACTCCCGCCTCCATCAGCACTTCGGCGAAAGCCTGGATCACCCGCTGGTCGCGGCCATGCTCGCGGCGGACGTGTTCCAGGAGGCGGACCACATCGGCTTCATCCCCGCGCTGCAGTCGCACCCTGAGTTCGGCCACGTCGAGCATGCCGTCGCTGGTCTTGAGCGTCTTGGCGAGGCTGCGGAGCTCGCCGAGGATCTCGAGCTTGCGGACGCTCGACTCGGCCCGGCTCTCGAGCACCCCGAGTGCTTCCCAGCGGTCGGCCGGCGTGGCTTCGGGGCGGGCGGCGAGGTTCTCGGCCGCGCGGGCCGCCGCCTCGTCGAACCCGGCATCGACGGCGGTGACGAGGACTCCGCGGAGGTCGTCGAGGGCGAGCTTGCTCATGTCGAGCCGGTGCCACCGCAGCGGCGGCACGCCATCCTCGAACGGCTTCGCCGAGTCGATGGTCGCGGGCGCAGCCATGCCGAGCCGCTTTCGCACGGCGCTCCAGGCGGAAGCCGCGTCGGCCCGCCGCGAGGTCGCCTCTCCTTCCGCCACCAGGGCCTCCACCCGCCGGGCGGACTGCGGATCACGCAGCGCCTCACGGGGCGTCTTGCCGAGCAGTTCGGGCAGCGCGGTGTCGGGCCAGACCGCCAGAAAGCGGTCCCAGACACTCTTCCGCTGCTCGTCGAGCAAGGCGTCGAAGGCGGACGGCTGACCGGCAGGAGACGGCGTCATCGTCGCGGGCGGCTGCATCCGGAACTGCGCCGCCACCAGCCAGTTCGTGGGAGAGACCGCGGGCATCGCATCGGTCGTCGCGTCGGCGCCGAAGGTGCAGCCCAGGCAGGCCTCCACCGCCGGGCGGGCGGCGGCGACGTCCGGGGCGAAGCCCTGCAGCACGGCCTCGGGCTCGCGGTCGGTCTGTCGTCCGAAGAGCAGCAGCGTCGCCAGGAGCCGCCCCGGCGTTCCGTCGTCGTACACCCGCCAGGCAGAGCGGGGCGGGGCCGCATTCCGCGAGACCCACTGCGTGCGGTCGAAGGCGGCCTGATCGAACCGGCCCGCGTGCCGGAGCTTGTCCTCGAGCAGGTCGATCGCGGCCACGCCCTCCTCCCCGGCCGGAACGCCGAGCGGGGCGGCACAGGTCGCGAAGCGGATGACGGGCGAGCGGTCGGGATCAGCCTCGGTCTCCAGCGCGATCGCCCGGCCCGCAGCCTCGACGGCCTCGTCGGGAGGGGTGTTCCGCAGGGCGGCCAGCGTGGCCCACGACTCGGCGGCCTCCATCGGCCTGGCCAGCATCTCGCAGAGCACGGCGATGTTCGAGAACAACTCCCGTGACTCACCGGCGACACCCTTGAGGCTGCGGAACGCGGTCAGGGCCTTCGCCAGCCGCCAGTGCCGGGCGTGATCGAGGGCGGCGTCGAACTCGAACCGCCAGGGCGAGTCCTCGGCGAGGGGCTCGAGCCGGACGCGGGTTCGTAGCGCCGGCGGCACTCCCGAGGAGCCGACGATGGCCGCGAGCAACCGCCGCTCCTCCTCGTTGCCGAGCCCTGCGTCGCCCAGCCAGTCGACGATGCCCTGTGCGAAGCCCACGTGACCAAGTTGGGCCGCGGCCTGCACCAGCGTGGCGGCGATCCTCACCAGCTCCTCCGCCGCGTCACCCCCCGCGGCGGCCGCCGCCGCCCGGGCCTTGTCGAAGGCGGCGGCTGCCTCCTGCACGCGGCCCGCCAAGGCGTCGCTGATCGCGGCATGGCCGAGCGCCAGGGGATTGTCGGGAAAGGCGTCGAGAAAGCCGCGGCTGCTGGCCGCCGCCTCGGCGTATTGCTTGGTCGCCAGCTCGAGCTTGGTGCGCGTGGCCATCAGGCAGGCGCGGCGCGGATGCTTCTCGTCGAGTCGCTTGACCTGGTCGAGGGCGGCGGAGATCTGATCCCCTTCCACGAGCTTGTCGAGTTGCTCCAGGTCACCCACGAGGTCGGCACAGCAGAACTTGATCTTCTTGCCAGTGCCGCCGGGACAGGGGGCGTAGGTGTCGATCGCCATGAGGGAGTGGGCTCCAAAAAGACCGCTGATCGCGCCTGGCAGTCGCCGGTTGGAATGTACCAGAGGCGCGCGCGGGCGGAAGCCGCGGCGGCGGTTGCCCCGCCCGGGAGGCGACTGCATACTTGCCGTCACAGGCGCACGAATGGTGGTCGCTCGCGCCCGAGGCTCGGTTTCGTGCAGCAGCCCCGCATCATCATCATCGACTCCGCCGGCGCGTCCGCCCTGCCCTACTCGCGCCTGGTGGCTCGGCTCCAACCGCTCGAGGTGCGGATCGAGACGAGCCTCGACGGCGCCCTGGCCACGCTCGCCCGGGATTCCTGGGATTTGGGCGTGGTGACGGCGCGATCCGGGCCCTCGGCCGACGTGCTGCATGCGGCCCTCCGCAAGGCGGATCCCCAGCTCCCGATGGTGGTCGTCGACCCGAAGCCGAGCGTCGACACGGCCCGGGCCTGCCTCCAGGCCGGAGCGGGCGACTACCTCGACATCGCCCGCGTCGAGACCGATCTCGAAGACGCGCTTGAACGGCTGCTGTTCTCGTCGCGGCGGAGGGCCCAGGAGGAGGTGCTCCGCCGGGCGGTCGAGCGGCCCTATTCGTTCGCCGAGTTCCTGGGGGAGAGCCCGGTGATGCTGCAGGTCTACTCGGTCATCGACCGGGTGGCGACCAGTTCGGTCGACGTGCTGGTCACGGGAGAGACCGGCACGGGCAAGGAACTCGTCGCCCGGGCGATCCATGCCCGCAGCCGCCGGGCGGACGGACCGTTCGTGCCGGTCGACTGCGGGGCCATCCCCGATGCCCTGATCGAGAGCGAACTGTTCGGCCACGAGCGCGGCGCCTTTACCGGGGCCGATGCGCGGCGGATGGGGCTCGTGGAGTTCGCCGACGGAGGCACGCTGTTTCTCGACGAAGTGGGGGAGTTGCCGCCGGCGCTCCAGGCCAAACTGCTCCGGGTGCTCCAGGAGCGGCGGGTTCGCCGCGTGGGAGCCAGGCAGGAGAATCCCGTGGACGTCCGCGTGGTGGCCGCGACCTCCCGAGACATCGACCAGATGGTGCAGCGTGGCGAGTTCCGGCGCGACCTATTCTACCGAATCAACGTGGTCCGGATCGACCTCCCACCGCTCCGGGCACGCGGGGACGACATCGGCCTGCTCGCCGAGCACTTTGCCAACAAGGCCGCCGCCGAGATGGGGCGGGGCGTCGGCGGTCTGTCGACGGACGTCTACCAGGTGCTCAAGGGCTACCACTGGCCGGGCAACGTCCGGGAACTGCAGAACGTCGTCCGTCGCGCGATCGCCATGACCCGCTCGCCGATGGCGGGGATCGACGACCTACCCGACGAGGTGGTTTCGGCCGCCGGCCGAACCGGCGGGGCGGAGGCGGGAGCGGTGGGCTTCTTCGCGCAGCGTTCCGAGCACGTTGCCCGGTTCGAGAAGCAGTTTCTCACCGACCTGCTCACGCGGCACCTCGGCGACGTGTCGGCGGCCGCTCGCGAGGCGCGGCTGCCCCGGGGCACGCTCTACCGCCTGATGAAGGGGCATGGTCTCGACGGCGGGCAGTTTCGCAAGTGACGCCGCGGGGACGTCAGTTCTTCTGCTTGCGATCCCAGGTGCGGCCGGCCTTGTAGCGGATGGCCCGCTCCCGGAGTTCCTCGTCGGCCGTGGTGGCGAGCACCTTGTCGAGGGCGACGAGGAACTCCTCCTTGTGGGCGTCGCGGAGTTTCTGGTGATGCGCCAGCTCCACCACGCTGCGGCAGGCGGGTTCGGCGAGGGAGCGATCGTCGAGATAGGGGGCCACGAACCGGAAGGCCTCGATCGTGCGGATCGCGTTGGCACGCTCGAGCAAGCGGGCCCTGTCGTCGGTCGTCTGGCAGAGCGTCATGGTCTGCCTGACGAGTTCGAGCTTGCCGCGGTCGTCGAGCTTGTTGTCCGGCAGCGGGGCGATGCGGATCAGCGCACCGAGCAGGAGGCCACGTTCCTGAGGATCGGTCGCCTGCCCCACCATGTCGAGAAGCCGATCCTTGACGCTTGCGTCGGGCCACTTCGCGAGGACGTCGATGGCCTGGGGCCGCGTCGTCGGGTTGCCGAGCATGCCGTCGATGATCTCCATCACGCGGGGTCCCCCCACGCGGGCGAGGGTCGGCAGGAGCAGCCGCCGCTCGGCCTCGTCGGCGGCCCGATGCCGTTCGAGGAGGGCGGCCGTGGCTCCCGTCGCCTCCGGCGAGACCGTGCAGACCGACACGATCGCGAGTTCGGCCTCCTTCCGCTCCTCCGCGGCCGACTTCAGCAGCCCGCTGACCATCGCGGGAATCTCCGCCGCGCCGCCGAAGCGGGCCAGCGCCCGCAGAGCCGCCCCCCGCAGGCGGGCGTCGTCGGCCGTGACTGCGGCAGTGAGCACGGGAAGCGCGGACCGGTCGCGCCGTTCGGCGAGCACGTCGATCACGATCGCCCGCGCCGCGGGCGTTCCCGAGCCCGCGGCCGCGCGAATGGCCGCGGCTGCGTCTGGGCCCGCGATTTCCACGAGCCCGCGCCGCGCCGCCTCACGCTCGGGGCCGTCGGCCGTCAGCGACGTCATGAGAATGGCCACGTCGGCCGCTCCGCCCAGCCGTCCGACGACCTGCACGGCGGCCGCACGAAGGTCCGGCTCGCGTGAGGACGCGAGCGTCTTGACGGCGACGGAAACGGCCGCCGCATCGCCGCGGTCGGCCAGGGCGGCCTGCCGGCCAGCCTCGAGACCGGAAAGGCGGTCGCAGGCGGCGCGGGTGAACCACGATCCCTTCAGGCCGTGCCGCACCCGGTCGAGGGCGACCGCCGCCAGGTCGTCGTTCTCGGACGCGAGATAGTCGAGCACCTGATCCGCGGCCTGCCGTGCCGCAGCCGAAGGCTCCGCGGCCGGAACCCCTCGGTCGGGCAGCACGAGCAGGGCAAGCAGGGCGGCCGAAAGCGCGAGCCGGCGCGGGCGGGGCACGTTCGGCAGGGAGGTCATGGAGATCGCTCGCTGGGCGCGGGGTCAGGCGGCCGCACGCGGCCGGTGGTCAGGGGGCAACGGAGTCGTCGAGGCACGCGAGCCCGCCGCTCGTCACGGCGACACGAAGTGCCCGCTCACGGTGGGTCTGCGGCCTGGCGGGCAGCGCGGCCTCGAGCGCCGCGAAGATCTGCCGGGCAGCGGTCCGGTCGCCGGAGGCGAGCAGGGCGTCGGCGCAGGCGATCCGGGCGTCGAGCACCGCGCTCGTGGCCGCTCCCGGCCGCGGCCTCGCCGCCGCCAGGGCCTCGGCCGCCGCCGCGGTGCCGATCCGCCCGAGTGCCGCCGCCGCAGCCATCGCCACGTCGTCGTCACCGCCGAGCAACTCCGCCAGTCGGGCGACGCTGGCGGCATCACGGCGGTTGGCGAGCGACGAGATGACGCCGACGGCGAGTTCACGGTCGACCGTGCCGAGCGCCTGCCGCAGGGCTTCGGCGGCTTCGGCCGCCGGAATCCTCTCGAGCGCGAATCGGGCCATGTGCGACTGGTCATGATCGGCGAGCAGCGCGGCCAGCGCCGGCACCGCCGCCGCCGTGCCCACGAGCGAGAGTTTCCGGCAGGCATACTCCTTGGCCGCCCGCGAGGACGGTCCGGCGACGACGGTCAGGAACCGCCGCTCCAGGTCCGACGCCTGTGCGGCGTCGCCGTGAGTCCGGACCACGGCGGCGTCGATCGTGGCCAGCGGCGCGGCATCCCGGTCCCAGTCGTAGGCGGCGAGTGCCTCGAACGCGGCGTCGAGCTGGATCGGATCGGTCGCCATCGGTCGTGTGCCCTCAGAGTGCCCAGGGCTCGCGGCGGGCGTGATCGAG
>Ga0194119_10008281_pt1 | contig 14344 bp, 13 predicted proteins | sample TA2MahC100mmetaG_FD_148620 | JGI IMG/M metagenome (GOLD analysis project Ga0194119, IMG submission 148620) | Freshwater microbial communities from Lake Tanganyika, Tanzania - TA2015018 Mahale Deep Cast 100m | ecosystem: Environmental > Aquatic > Freshwater > Lake | place: Tanzania: Lake... | reverse complement strand
TCTCGGCTATCGACCCCCGGCGCCCGAGGCTTGGGGGCTCGCCCCCAGCCCTCGGATCATCTCTATAACCGGCAAAAAGGCTGCCTAAACTAACTTCAACACTGGACCAATCAAAGCGGGCTGGACACCTTCGGCTCGCAGCTGCGTGAGGATGCGTTCGGAATCAACCAGCGCTTTGGGGCAACCCAGACTGACGAAGCCGATTTTCGGGTTCTTGCGGGACACGGTGTATTTTACCGCCGCCGGACCGATATTGTCCGCAGTCTGGACGTGCTCTGCGCGCCGCTTTGGCGGCACGATTGGCTGAGGCTCAATAGCAACTGTGAAAAATCTCAAGATCGGCATCATCGGTGGTGGAATCGGCGGCTTGTCGGCGGCGCTCGCGTTGCAGCGCGCGGGGTTTCGACCCGAGGTGCTCGAGCAGGCGCCGGCGCTCACCGAGGTCGGTGCAGGATTGTCGCTGAGCCCCTCGGCGGCCCACGCGCTCAATCATCTCGGTCTCGCTGATGCGCTGCACGACAAGGCATTCCAGCCCGAAGAGCAGTGCGTGCGGCACTATCAGGACGGACGTGCGCTCAGCTGGATCAATCGCGGTCAATCGTTGGTCGATCGATATGGCGAGCGCTATTACCTGATCCATCGTGCCGACCTGCACGATGCTCTCGCCGCGGCGGTTCGGGCGAATGACCCCGCCGCCATCCAACTCGACAAGCGCTGTCAAGCCCTCGCGCAGGATGCGACCGGTGTGAATGTCGAATGCGTCGATGGGACAACACGCCGCTTCGACGCTCTCGTTGGTGCAGACGGCTCGCGCTCGATCGTGCGCCAAAAAAAAATATTTGGCGCACTCGAACCGCAGTACACCGGTTACATCGCTTGGCGCGGCATCGTACCCATGGAACTCGTGCCGCAAGAGATACTCGATCCGCCCTCGGGCGTGTTCATCGGGCCGGGCCATCTCGTCAACCGCTATCCCATCCGCAGTGGGCAGTTGCTCAACTTCGTGGCCTTTGCCGAGCGCAAAGACTGGACCGAAGAAGGCTGGTCGATCCGCTCGAGTGTCGATGAGCTGTTACAGGAGTTCGCGGGCTGGACGCCGCTCGTGCGGCGTTTCATGGAGCTCGTGCCGCCGCATCTGCTCTTCAAATGGGGTCTCTTTGATCGTGAGCCTTTGCCCGGTTGGAGCCGCGGCCGCGTGACTCTGCTCGGCGATGCCGCACATCCGGTGCTGCCGTTTCTCGGGCATGGTGCCGTGCTGGCCGTCGAGGATGGTGTCGTGCTGGCGCGCGCCTTTGCTGCGGCGAGCGACGTCGAGGAAGCGTTTGCACGCTACGAGGCCGCGCGTAAGGAGCGCGCCGCCTTTGTAGTGATGCAGTCGCGCAACGCAGCCAAAGTATTTCATGCCGTCGACACCGGCAGCTATCAGCAACGCACGCGCGGCGAAGCGGCCGACGAAGGCATCGGGCTCTTTTCCTATAATGCAGTCACTCACCCGGTATGAGTCGGAAAACCTCATGAGCCAACCAATCGATCCGATGCCGACGCTGGCGCAGCGTGCCGATGCGTCGTATCTCGATTTCGTCGAGGGTTTTCGCGAATACATTCTCGGCAAGGGCGCGGATTTCGAAGGACGTTTGAACAGCGCGCTGACCACCGAAGAGGCACGGCGCGGTACCGCCTGGCGAGACGTGGAGGAAATTCGCGAGTTCGTGCATGCGATGCCGCTCGGACGTTTGCGGGATCGTCTCGCCCGCACGCAACAGGAAATGAAGTGGCATGCGCTGCGGCGGTCATTCGAGGCCCAGCGTGTCGAACTCGCTGCCGAGCTCGCCGCCTGGGATGGGCGCGGGCCCGGCCGGCTCGAACTCGATCCGCAGTTCGTATATCCGCCTTATGTGAACGTGCATTTTCATCTGCAGCCCGGCGGCTATTACAAAGATGAGCTTTCGGGTTTTCTCTATCACTACGGAACCAAAGTATTTTTTCGCGGCGACAATGACCGCGATGAACTACACGCCAAACTGGTTGCGACCGTGCCGCCGCCGACCGACGGACGGGTCACCAAAATTCTCGATCTGGCCTGCTCGATCGGTCAGAGCAGCACCGCCTTCAAGCGACGGTTTCCGCAGGCCGAGGTCACCGGCATTGACTATTCCGCGCCGATGCTGCGGGTGGCCCATCGACGTGCCGCAATGTTGGGCGATGACGTCACCTTCGCGCAGCGTCTGGTCGAAGACACGCACTACGCCGATGCCGAGTTCGACATCACTTTCGCGTTCATCGTGTTCCACGAACTGCCGCTGCGGATCATCCGCGAGACCGTTCGTGAGGCGTCGCGCGTGACCCGTCCGGGTGGTACGTTCGCCATCTTCGATTTCACCGGCACGCGCGACAAGTCGCCCTTCCAGCGCTATCACCGCTGGTTCGATGCAAGGCACAACGGCGAGCCTTATTCGCAGGACTTTTGCGACTGCAACCTCGCCGAGATTCTCGCGGAACATAGCTTCGTGGTCGCAGCGGCGCCGGTCGGTCAACGCTCCGGCGGCGCCGGCTACATGCAGCATTGGTTCGCGACGCGTGGCTGAGCGCAGTCGTCCCGCGGCACAGACCCTTCAAGGGCAAACACTTGAGGGGCAAACGCCCGAGGGCGGCACGCCGCTGGCGGGCGCCGATCCGGTTTATCTCGAGGATCCAGTACTCGATGCGACCGTACGCATGGTGGTCGAGCTCGCGGCCCAAGTCTGGGTGGAACGCGAGCGTCGTCTCGTGCTCGAGGCATTGCTCGAGTCGCGCGGTATTGTGAGTCCTGAGGCGATCGAGAGCTTCAAGCCGGATGCCGCGCGGGCCGCAGCGCTCAAGGCCGAGCGCGCCCGCTTCATCGAAGACGTCTTCAAAGAATTACGCCGTATTCCCGTCGCGCCGGCGGCGCGGGCGAGCAGTCGCTGAGAGATGTTGCCCGCCCCGGGGCTTCAACCGGGAAAACTGTCGATTCCGGAGGCGGATTTGCGAATGCCCGTTTGGGCGCGCGCGACGAGTTCGCCGCTCGCCAGATCGAGACAGGCGATCTCGCCGGAGAAGAAGTTGGCGACGTGGACATAGCCATCGCGTGGCGTGCCTAGCGACGCCCAGCCAAAGGAGCCGAGGGGATAACGACGGATCAGTCGACCCGCGTCATCCAGGGCATCGACCGCAAGACCGGTGAGCACGAGCAGCCGGTCTGCGGCGTCGAAGCGCAAATCAAAGAATAGCTGTCCGCTGTTGTCCGGTGCGCTCAGCAGATCCGGCAAGGCGCGTCGGTCGACGAGGTCCCAACGCATGATGCGCGGTCCGGATTCGGAGGTGTAGAAGAGCGTCCTTCCGTCTTTGGCTAGGGCCGCAGAAGTCATGCCCTGAAAGCCGCCCATCCCGCCGTGTGTCGGCGTGGCATGTTCGCGTAGCAGTCTTCCCTCGCGCGAGAACTCGAACAAATGACCATTGCCGAAGCGTCGGGTACCCGGCATGAATGGCAGCGTGGTACGCAGCGGGACGCGCGAACGGTCGCCGACAAAGTTCTCGCCCAGGTAAAAGCGGCCATCGCGCGCGAAGACGACTTGCGCGAAGGAGCGCGGTGGCGCCGAGAAGTTTTCGAGACGACGACCGTCGGCACCAAAGCGTACGACCTTGTAGGCGAAGGCATCGAAGCCCCACAGCGTACGATCCGGAGCGAACTTCAGCCCCTGGACAATGTGAGTCGTATCGTCGAGCGTGATTCGGCGGCGCAGCCGCAGCGCGGCATCGTAGTGCAGTATTCGACCGAGACCGCGATGATCATCGCTCGGATCATTGAGCAGCGTACAGCCGACCACCACATCGCCCGCCGCGAACGGCAAGTCCGGCGTGCGGTCTGCGGCGGCTGTGGCGTCAGTATCGGTCGACCGCGCTCCGAGGTCGTAGCCGTAGCCGTGTCGCGGCGCCAGCGAAAGCGCCCCGAGACCGAACAGCAGCGCCCGCCGGTCGAGGTGGCGCACGTTTATTTTTTGTCCCAGGTGGCTTTGCTGCTCGATGAGGGCGGCAGACGACCGCAATGCAGGCCGGCATCGACCATCAGTACTTCGCCGGTCACGACGCTCGCACCTTCGAGGAACCAGACCAGTGCTTCGGCGATTTGTTCAGCGGTGGGTACGAGCTGCAGCGGCACCATGGCAGCCGCATTGATGAGGAATGCCTGATATTGTTCGGGCGTCATGCCGCCTTGCAGCCAGCGCGTCTGGATGGCGCCCGGGGCGATGGCGTTGATGCGGATCTCCGGTCCAAGCACCAGTGATAGCGACTGCGTCATCATGTTGAGTGCCGCCTTGCTCGCGGCGTACGCCATCGAGGAGGCGATACCGGTCACCCCACCGATCGACGAATTGTTGACGATGGAGCCACGGCCTTGTTTTTTCATTTGCGGGGCAACCGCGCGCACCATCTGATACGCGCCGACGACATTGACCTTGTAGATCGCGAGAAAGTCGTCGGCCGAGAGGCCATCGAGATTTTCGTAGGGATTGAACTTGGTCTTGGCCGCATTGTTGATCAGATAGTCGATGCGCCCCCATTTTTCGATGGCGGCCTGCGCCATGCCTTGGCAAGCCGCGTCGTCGGCGACATCGCCCTGATACACCAGCGTCTCGGCGCCTGCTGCAGCGCATTTTTGTGCGGTGTCTTCGGCTTCTGCCTGACTGCGCGTGTAGTTGATCACCACGTTGCAGCCGCGTTCGGCCAGCATGATGGCGGCCGCGGATCCGACTCCGGTGGCCGAACCGGTGATGATGGCGACCTTGCGTGCTGATGACATGGCGTGCTCCCTTCAGACTGGTCCGGGTCGGGCCGGAACATCATGCCGCCTCGCGACCCCGTCCGGCCAGTCGAGGTGCACGGCGATGTCCAGTCTAAGGTCAGCTTCGAGCAAGGCGACACCCGGCTCTGGTCACCCATTCGACCCGCAGTTAGTCTTACTTACATCAGTCAGGCCGTACCGGTCGAACAGGGGGACATCATGGCGTTCAAGGACATGCGGGAATATCTCGCGATGCTCGAGCAGGACGGGCAACTCAAACATGTCGACGTGCCGCTCGACGGACGCCGTGACACGAACGAGCTGCAGGCGCTCATGCACTACGTCTGCAGCAAGGACGGCCCCGCTTTGATGCTGAATAACGTCGATGCGGTCAATACGAAGGGCGTGCCGATTCTCTTCAACCCCTTCGGCACTCGCGAGCGGACCGCGATGACGATCGGTTTTCGCGATTGGCGCGAGGCGAAACTACACCATTCCGAGGTGCTCGCCGATCCGGCGCGCTGGCATGCGCCAAAGATCATCGACAAGACCAATGCCCCCTGCAAAGAGGTCATCATCAAGGGCGACGATGTCTCGCTCGACAAGCAGCTGCCGCATGTCTGGTTTGGCAAGGAAGGCCCGGCATATATCACCAACGCCATGACCTTCTCCAAGGATCCCGAGAACGGCACAGGCCGCAACTGCGGTTGGTATCGTTTCACGCAATTCCTTGACGCCACCCACCCGCAGGGCGGCAGCTACAAGCCCGAACGATCCAAGACCGACTTGGCGGCGTTTTATTGGTGGAACCCGCCGTTCTCCGATATCGGCCGCCACACCTTCAAAGCCTCGCAGATGGGCAAGCGCCTCGAGGTCGCCATCGCCGGTGTCTGTGATCCAGCGCTGCATCTCGCCTCGGCCACAGGCGTGCCTTTCAACGTCGATGAGACTGCATTTGCTGGCGGCTTGCGTGGCTCACCGATCGAGATGGTGCGTTGCGAAACCGTCGATCTCGAGGTCCCGGCGTCTTCGGAGTGGGTGCTCGAGGGCGAGGTGATCACCGATGAGCTCGAGGCCATCGGTTGGCATTCGAATCCCGTCGGTTACTACGATCGGGTGCAGGTGTTCCCGATCATACGCATCAAGTGCATCACGCATCGCCGCAATCCCATCTGGCACGCCACCATGGAGATGGTGCCGCCGTTCGATCACAACTACATCGCGCTGCTGCCGGTCGAGGGCGAAGTGCTCTCGGATCTGCGCAAGAAGATCCCCGAAGTTCACGACGTCGCCGTCACGCCGAACATGTGCTACGTGGTGCAACTCTCGGTCGACGGCTGGCGCAAGCCGCACCCGAACTTCGGCAAATACGTGATCCACGCCGTGTGGGGCTCGGCAGGACGCTGGGGCCGCACGGCCAAGCTCGTGATCGTGGTCGGCCCCGATGTCGATCCTTATGATCTCAAGCAGGTCGAGTGGGCGATGATGACGCGTTGGCAGCCGGTCAAAGATTCGATCATTCAGCCCGACGGCATCCCGATGATCCTCGACCCTTCCTGCGAAAAATCGCCGCAGTTCGGTGCCTTTCGCTCGGATCAGATGGGCATCGATGCGACCATCAAGATTCCGGAGCGCTTTACCGAATATCCCGAAGTCTCGCAGGCGGATCCGGCGCAGGTCGCAGCCATCGCCAAAAAGCTTGCCGGCATCGTTTGAGTCGCGCCGTTACCCAAGACAAAAGCCCCGCCCGATTCGGGCGGGAGTACTACCGGCGCTTTTATCGGGATGGGCGCAGCTCGGTCACGTCGCGCGCCGAGATGACCGCACGCGCCAATCTGATCGCAGCGTATGTCCGGCACATTGATTGCCCGGTCGGCAGCATTCTCGATGCCGGTTGTGGGCTTGGCTTGATGCGCGAGTCTTTGCTGCGCGCCCTGCCTGGCGCGACCTATGTCGGTCTCGAGTACAGCGAACATCTTTGCCAACGGTATGGCTGGGTGCAGGGCAGCCTCGCCGACTATCGGCCGCGACAACCCTTTGATCTCGTCGTTTGCTATGACGTGCTGCAGTACCTCGGCGACACCGAGGCCGAGCGCGGCCTGCGCAATTTCGCGCGGCTGTGTCGCGGCGTACTTTTTTTCAGTGCGTTGACACGCCGCGATTGGCGCGAAAACGCAGATCGCTCGCGAACCGACAGCGAGGTCACCATGCGCACGGGCGAGTGGTACCGGCGGCGGCTCGCCAAATATTTCCGGCCAATCGGTGCAGGATTCTGGATTCGTCGCGGCGCCCCGCTCGTGACCTGGGAGCTCGAAAGCGCCGGCTGACCGAGCCGAGCTGCGTTTACAGCAACGCCCCCGACGTCTCCGGCTGACTGCCGCGCGCGATGTTCTTCGGCTCGTGGCCGGCGGGCGGGATCAGCTTGTACATCACCGGTGTCACGAGTCGCGCGAGCAGCGTCGAGGTGATGAGTCCGCCGATGATCACCCAAGCCATGGGCGAATAGAGCCCGCTGTTCTTGAGGGCGAGCGGCAGCAGGCCGCCAATGGCGGTGGCCGAGGTCAACAAGATCGGCAAGAAGCGGATCTCGCCAGCTCGTTCGATCGCTTCGTCGAGCGGTACGCCTTCTTCGCGGAGCTGGTTGGTGAAGTCGACGAGCAGGATCGAATTCTTGATCTCGATGCCGATCAGCGCAATGAAGCCGATGCTGGCGGTGAACGAGATATCGTTGTTGGTGATGAGCAGCATCAGCATGCCACCAAAGATGCCGAGCGGCACGACCGTAAGCACGATCAAGGTCGAACGGAAGCTGCCGAACTCGAGCACCAGAATGGCGAAGATACCGAAGATCGCAACGATAATCGCGGTGCCGATGCCACCGAAGGCGTCGGCACCGGCTTCCGCATCGCCACCGAGCACATAACGATAGCCGCGCGGCCATTCGATTTCGTCGAGACGCTGTACCACCGCGTCGGTCACCTTCCCGGTGTTTGCGCCGCGCTCCACTTCGGAGTTGATGGTGACCGCACGCTGTCGCGCAAAGCGCGAGATCACCACCGGTGCGGGTTCGAAGCTGACGGTCGCCACTTGCGAGAGCGGTAGTGATTCACCGTTGACGTTGATCACCCGCGCAGCCTTGATCGCCTCGAGGGTCGGCCGACCATCGAGCGGCGTGCGCAAGACGATCGGGTATTGCTCGCCATCCACATCCTTGAAGGTGCCGGCGGGCAATCCCGAGACCGCCATGCGCATGGCACGATCGATTTCGAGCGGTGCCACGCCGAGCAGTGCCGCCTTGGCGGTGTCAGCCTCGATGCGCAAGTTGGTGCGGGGAAACTTGAGGGGATTACGCACATCGCGCGTGCCCGGGATGTCTTCGATCAGCTTTTCGATTTTTGCGGCCAGACCATCAAGCACCTCGATATCCGGGCCCACAAGGCGCACGGCGATCGGTGCAGAAACCGGCGGACCATTGACGAACTCGCGCACCGAGATGCGTGCCCCCGGATAACCGTCCAGCCGACTGCGCAGCTCATCGATGGCACGCGGCGTACTGCGCGTGTTGTACGACTCGAGCACCACGAAGACTTCGGCGTAAGAGGCGGTCTCATTGCGCTGGATGTGGTTGTAATAAACCTGTGGATTGCCACGCCCGATGTTGGTGAATACCGACTTCACGCCGGGCATGCGTCGCAACTCGCTTTCGACGAAGCGGGCTGTCTGATCGGTGGCTGCGAAGCTGGTGCCAGTCGGTGTATCGATCTGCACCAAAAATATCGGCGTATCGGCCTTGGGAAAAAGGCTCGAGCCGAGTACGGGGATGAGCAGCGCCGACAGCAGCAACGAACCGCCGATAGCCGCGACCACGGTGGCTTTGGGCCGGGCGAGGCAATAATGCAGAGCCGGACGATAGTAACGATGGATGCCGTCCATGATGCGCGTCAGCAGGCGGCTTGAACGGCCCGTATCTTCTTCGCGCAGCATGCGGCTCGCGAGGAACGGAATGATGAAGAGCGCGATCAGCAGCGAGCCGACGATGGTGGCGACCACCGCGGTCGGCAGCACGCGGATGAACTTGCCCGACGTGCCAGGCAGGGCCATCAATGGCAGGAAGGCGAATACCAGCGTTGCCGTACAACCGAGAATGGCGACGAAAATCTGCCGTGTTCCTGCGATCGCAGCCCGCACGCGGTCGTAGCCCATGCGCATATGCCGCGAGATGTTCTCGACCGCGACGATGGAGTCATCGACCAGCAAACCGAGCGCCACCACGAACCCGGCAATCGACAGCTGGTTCAATGAATAACCGAGAAAGTGCAGCACGCTAAGACCAAAAGCCAGCGACAGCGGAATCGAGATCATCACGATGCTGGCCGCACGCAAACCGAGCGGCAGCAAGGTGATCAGCACGAGTCCGATGGCGATCATGAAATCGGTGTAGAGACGATCGAGCCGTTTGGCGACATTCTTTGATTGGTCGAAGCCGAGCTCCAGCGTCACCCGTTTCGGCAACGACGCTTGGTAGCGTTCGGCGACCTCACCGATGGTCTTGCGGACTTCGAGGACGTTCTGCCTTTCTTTCATGTTCGCGGTGACGAACACCGCACGACGACCGTCGTAGCGTCCGAGATGTCCCCATTGGCCATCATCCCAACGGACTTCGGCGACATCACGCACGCGAACCGTTCGGCCATCTACAGCACCGATCACGGTGTCGCGCACCTGCTGCAGATTTTCGTAGGCGCCGGTGGTCTGCACCGAAAAGCTGCGCGGACCGATATCCACCACGCCCGCCGGGATATTCGCGTTCTCGCTCTCTAGTGCCTGAATGAGTCGGGTCGGTGGGATACGCAGGTCGGCGAGTCGCTGCAGGTTTACTTCGATGCGCAGTTCGCGCGGTGGATACGCCCAGCTTTCGGCGCTGCGTACGCCCGGTATCGCCTTCAAGGCGTCTTTCAGGAGTCGCGCATGATCCTGCAATTCCCGATATGGCGCCTCGTCCGAGACCAGTGCGAATTGCACGATGTTGACGAGGCCCGGACTGAACTTGCGGATGCTGATGTTGCGCACTTCCGCCGGAAAACTTGGGCGCAGCCCATCGAGTTCACGCAGCACCTCATCGTATTTTTTTTCCGGGTCGGTGTAGGCCTCGAACTCGACGATGGTGAAGGAAACACCATCGGCGACCACACTCTCGAGTTGTTTGATGTCGTCAAGTTCGGCGAGACGATCCTCGAGAGGCTTGGTGATGAGTCGTTCGAGATCCTTCGGATCGCCGCCCGGCACGACGGTCGAGATTTCGAAACCGGCGATCTTGAACGAGGGGTCTTCCTCGCGCGGCACGGCCATGAAGGAGTACAGACCGAGCACGACCAGACAGAAGAACACCACCAGCGTGAACTGGTAGCGCCGGATCGGGAATTCTAGGATCGGCGTCGCCATCGGATCTGTTGCCTGTGCGTGGGTCAGCGTGCCGCGATGGTCGCGCCATCGACGATGCGGATGCGTTCATCGTCAACCAAATAAAGCGCGCCCTCTGTGACGACGCGTTCGCCGGCGGCGACGCCGCTCGTCAGCGCCGCTTGGGTCCCCGCGAGGAACGCGAGCTGAACGTCGCGTTTGCGCGCGACCGCGCGCTCCGCGACCGTGCCGTCGACGATGAAAACGCTGGCACGACGACCATCCCCTTCGACGATTGCGGCGATGGGGACGTAGGTGAGTTCATTGCTCGCGGCGCGGGCAGGCGCGAGTTGCAGCTTGGCGACGAGACCGCTGGCGAGCCGCAGATCCGCGGGCGGATCGAGTTGCAACTGCGCGGGAAAGAGGCCGGTGCGTACGTCCGCAGCCGATGAGACTTCGCTGACACGACCTTTGAACTCGCGTCCCGGGTAGGCGTCCAGCGTGACTCGCGCGGCATCACCGACGGCGATCTGCACGATGTCGCGATCGGACAAGGCAAAGCGCACCACATAGCCACGCTCGGCGCTGCCGAGCACCACCACCGGCTGCCCCGGCGGCACGAGTTCGCGCTCCTCGACGAGTTTGCGGAGCACCACGCCGTCACGCGGCGCCGTGATGCGCGAGTAACCGAGGTTGAAACGTGCTGCATCACGCGCGGCACGCGCTACGGCCGCTTGCGTACGCAGATTCTGCAACGCCTCGAGGCTGATCACCTGATCGGCATGCAAGCGCTCGCCGCGTTCAAGGTCGCGCTCGGCCTTGGCAGCGAGCTGCGCCGCCTGCTCGGCCTGCGCTTGGATTTCGGTGAGTTCGAGTTCGGCGAGCAGCGCGCCTTGACGGACTGCTTCGCCTTCCTGCACGGCGAGGCGGCGGATGATGCCGCCCGTCTTGAAGGACAACCGCATTTCATCGCGTGAGCCGACCAGGCCGTTTGCCTCGATGAGGGCTGCAGCAGGTCCTTGCGTGGCACTCGCCGAACGTACCGGCGTAGCCGCCGATTCCGCTTCATTCGGCGCCGGTTCGCTGCAGGCCATGATCGTCATGGCGGTCGAGAGCAGCAGGACGGATCTCAGGAAGCGCAGGTTCACGGCAGCGATGCTCCGGTGGCGTAGTCGAGTTCGGCCTGACGCGCGAGGACCTCGCTGCGCACGGCGTTGAAATTGAGTTCGGCCGCCGTCAAGGCGGTCCGCGAGTCAAGGAATTCCACCTGACTGATGACGCCTTCATCGCGTTTGCGTCCCGCAATGCGGAAGGCAGCACGCGCGGCGGTCGCGCGCGCGGCGGCGGTGCGCAGCGACGCTTCGGCGGTTTGCAGACGATCGAGTGCCTGTTGCACCTCAAGTTGGATCTGCTGACCGATTTGCTCGCGTTGCAGCTCGCTCTGCTGTCGGGCGATGCGCGCGGCACGCAGTTCGGCGCGACGTGTGCCGCCGTCGAACAGCGTCCAATTGAGCAGGATGGAGATCGTGGCGAACTTGCGACCACGACCGAATTCATAGGACTCGCCCTGCGTGCCACCGTCGAGGCCGAGCGCGAGGGTCGGTTTGCGTGCGGCAGCGGCGATATCCACCTGCGCGGCGGCGAGCCGCGTCGCGCGGTCGATCTGGCCGATTTCCGGTCGGCGTTCGAGCGCGGCGCTCCGTAGTGCGGCGAGTTCGCTCGAAGCGCGGGTGATTTCGCCCTCGATATCCGCCGTCTCAAGAGCAATGTCGAGCGGTCTGTTGAGCAGGAAGTTGAGATAACTGCGCAGCTGATCACGACCATTGCGGGCTTCGATGAGCTGCTGCTCGACCGCCAGCAACTCGGCCTGGGCGCGCAGCACCTGATCCTGCGTTATTTTGCCATTGCGAAACAGTGATTCGTTGATGCGCAGGTTTTCCGCCAGCAAGGCGACACTCGCCTCGACCAGCGTGACGCCGCGATCGGCGCGCAGCCAGTCGATGTAACCTACCGTGATGTCGCGGCGCAGACGTTGCGCGAGCGCGATGCGTGCGAATTCATTGGCCTCGAGCAGCGAGCGCTGCGCACGCACCGCGGCGGGGATAGCCGGCACATAAAGAGGCTGGCGCAGGGTGAGCCTCGAGTCCTGTTCGCGTTCGCGCTGCAACATGAAGCGCGGATCTTCGATCGTGCCGAAACGCGGCGGTTTACCGTCGGCAGCGAGCAATTCATTGAGCGTCTGATAAACCGGATTGAAGGCCGCGCCGAGCGGCAGTGAAATCTCGCGACCGCCTTCGGCGCGGGTATAGCGTCCGACCAGCGCGGCTTCCGGAAAGAAACGGCCGCGCGCCGCATCAAGCGCGGCTTGGCTGCGCTCCACTTCGAGCGTGGCTGATTGCAGGGCGAGATTCGAGGCGAGACCGCTGCGTACCAGTTGCTCTATGACGGCGGCCAAGGGCTGTGCCGCCCCATTGTTTGGCAGGTCGGCGAGCGCAGCGAGCGTGGGACCGGGTGCTGCACCGGCGGGCGCAACCGCCGCGGCAGGCACAGGGCTTGCGGCGGTGGCCGTCGCCGCGAGTACCGATGCCATGACCGACAATCCCGTCGCGAGCCACGGGGCGATGCGTCGCGGCGATGCGGGCGTTGTTGAAGAGCGCGCGGGCATGGTCAAGCGGTTCGTTCTGCCGTCGGCGCCATGGCACCGAGCGCAAAATGGAAGGCGTGCTCGATCAGTTGATCCGCCGAGACGCCGCAGCGTTGCAGACTGCCGCTCTTGTGCAGGGTGAGTTGCAGGATGCCGTGCATCAAACCCCACAAGGTGAAGCCGATCAGCATCGGCGAGCCGAGTTCGCGACGGATGGAGCCATCCTCCATACCCGTGATGATCGCCTGCACCAGTTTCGATTGCGGCAACTCACCCACCTGCGGCAGTTCTTCGTAGGCGGGATCATGATCGCCACCCGGTGAGTGCGCCTCGAAATGGGCGAGTACTTCGAAGCGCACCGGGAATTCGCGCGCGAAGTTGATGTACGCCCGCCCGCATTCGTGCACTTGCTTGCGCCCCTCTAGGTCGCGCGCGGTCACCGCCTCGAAGAGCGCGTTCAGTTGATGCAAGGCGCGCAGGCAGACGGCGATCAGCAGATCGGATTTATCGTGGAAATAAACGTAGACCAGCGCCCGGGACAGGCGCGCCTTGCGCGCAACCCTGGTCCATGGTCATGGCTTCGATGCCGACTACGGAGGCCAACGCCTCGGCCGCATCGAGAATTTCGAGACGTCGACGCTCGCGTTCTTCGAGGCGCCGCTCTGTCAGCTGGTTCATGGGGCCGCACTGTGCCGTCAGTGGTGACACAGTGTCAATAAGTGGATAAAGGTCTTAAGGCTGGATAGATGTCACACCCCGAAGACAGCCCTCGCCAGCCAAAAAACCACCATTCCACCGCCAATTGTCGCGATCATGCTGCGACTTGCAGCGAAAATGATCGCTGCAGCGCATCCCGCAAGCAATTTGGGGTTGCTGAGCGAGACATTCGGCTCGGCGCCGATAAACAACAGATCCGGTACCACGATCGCCGCCAGCGCGCAGGCGGGGGCATAACGCAGGGCAGCCTCGACTTTCGCGGGCAGTTTGAGGCGCGAACTGATGAGTAGCGGACCCGAGCGGGTCACGAACGACGACAGCGTGACGGCGAGGATCGCCAGCGCGATGTAGGGGTCCATCATGTTTGCCCGCCTCGATCGGCGAGAAACGCCGCGATCACCCCAGCCAGAATGCCAGCCAACAGACCGAGCCGCAGCGGCCAGGCATGCGCCAGCACCGAGACCGTGCCGGCGACGATGACCCCGGCGAGCACCGGGCGCTCTGCGCACAACGGCACGATCAAGGCGATCAGGGTCAGTGTGCCGGCGAGCTCGAGTCCCCACGAGGTCGGGATGGCCGTGGCGGCCAGGATGCCGGCGATCGATGACACCTGCCAGATCACCCAGTTCGCGCTGGCACCACCAAAGAAATACGCGACCCGCTGGGTCTGCTCGGGATGACGCTGCAACAGCGTGGAGAACTTGACGAACATGATGTCGGCGAGAAATGCGCCCAACCACACTCTGCGCCGTCGGGTCAGATGCGCGAATTGCGGTCGCATC
>Ga0194119_10008278_pt1 | contig 14346 bp, 17 predicted proteins | sample TA2MahC100mmetaG_FD_148620 | JGI IMG/M metagenome (GOLD analysis project Ga0194119, IMG submission 148620) | Freshwater microbial communities from Lake Tanganyika, Tanzania - TA2015018 Mahale Deep Cast 100m | ecosystem: Environmental > Aquatic > Freshwater > Lake | place: Tanzania: Lake... | reverse complement strand
TTTCTGTTGACTTCTAGCTTGGACTAGCCCATAATATAGCCATCCTTGAAAAGGGGAAGAGGGAGACAGAAGAGATGCGGAAACCAAAAAAGGAGAATCCAATGACTAATGCGCTGAGGAAGATTATTTTGACTATTCCGTCCACGTTCAAAGCCTATGTTTATGGGTGGAGAAATATCAAGACTGGCTTCATCCGTTATGGAAGGATGTATATCGGGTATGCGGGTAGAGATGAGATCTATGATGGATATAAATTTTCTTCAGACGACGCCGATCTAATTGCTGATTATGGACGAGGTTATCTACGTCGCTCAATTCTTTTCTATGCCAATTCAATTGCTGAAGCCATTACCATGGAGCGTAAACTTTTAAAGTATGCTGATGCACGACATAATGTCGAGTTCTATAATAAATCAAATGGTGGTGGTGCAAACCTTCTTGATTATAAGACTATCACTGATGAGGAAGCTGCTGTTGGAATTGATTGGATTAATGGTATTGATCCAATCTATAAAGTTGATACCTATAATTTTGTGGACAATGAACTTGTCTCTTCAATCCTCAAGAATGTTAAAGATGGAAAATATGAAGTCAAACAGATAGACGTCAAAGAAATTTCTACCTATAAACAAAATCAGGTTCGTTTGGTGATGATAGATCACAATCACCAAAAAGGTATCGTTGATAAAATGATAGAGAATCCTAGTGACGCACGCAATTACGTGCAACCAATTATTGTTTCGGTTGATAAGGATGCAAACTGTTGTATCATTGAGGGCAATCATACTTATAGTGCTGCTCAAGAAGCTAATTGGAAGGAAGCCCCAGTTATATTTTTAAACACAAGTGAATTCCATGATAACCAATCTAACATTGATCAGTTCGGTGTCTTCGCTAATCACACCCCGATACTTAAAAAACCTAATAGTTCACACGACTGCCAACGTGCTATTATCAATCTATATAATAATAACCTCGCCAAAAATGATGATGCTGATTTCTCAGTTCTCCAAGGCGAGAAATTTAAAAATACCTGTTTAAAAATCTGGGGCATCCCAGGGGTTTGGTCCAATAAGACTATTGTAAGTTCTTTAAAACAAGCAATCAATCGTCTGCGCACCGATAAGGCAATTGCTGATTTAAACTTTCAATTGTATTCAAAGAAAGAATTGAATGGTTTGGTCGAATCTATCGAGAAAAGTAATCCAAACCTTCCTATTATTACTATCACTTCTGGTGCTGTATATAACGCTGGTGTTGGTGGAATTATGAATAAGATGGGTAGTATGAAGTGTTGGAAAGGTCTTTTGGTAGTTCACCATAATGACATTCATGAATATGAGACTTGGAAAGAGTCTGAGACGAAATTGAAAAATGCCCTACAGCTTCTGAAGAACAAGTGTAAAATTAAATATGTTTTATTGAATTCGTTCAAGAAACAGACCAAAATTACAATATAATGGATTATAGACAGAAACAAAATAATAGAGAGGCGTTCATTCGCTGGTATGCATGGTCGTTGAAGTATGATGACTGCGATCCAGCGGTGTGGGTCACGAACTATCTCAACACACGATTTGAACATAACGATGAGCAACGTCTTTGGTTGTGTTGGCTTTATGGCAACACGTATCAACTATCAACTGCTTGGGTTTTGATGAACGAGTTTCCTGACTGTGAGTTGGCAACAGTAGATCGTATGAAGCAATGGAATGCTACTAATTACAAACGTCTTCGTTACCAAACTGACACGAAATGGAACAAGGGTCATCTCCCGGCTATGTTTGAATCGTATCAGAAATTTGTCGGCAATCGAACACAACGTGAAGCGATAGAGAGTTATTATGGAGGATCAGAGGAAACCAGCTTTGATAAATTATGGAGTGGCGTTAAAGGGAGTCTCTATAAGTTTGGTCGTTACAATACTTGGTTTTATCTTCAGCATCTTAAGCACACCGCTAGTATTCGGATCAATCCCACTTCTCTTATGTTGTGCGATTATAATGGTTCCCGCTCTCATCGTAATGGGTTGCTTTATACTCTCGGCAAATATGATGATGTGGACAGAAAACTCACTGCTGTACAGTACCAAAATCTTGAAAGACACGCTGCCGAAATCTTACTGGAAATGAAAGAAAGATTCCCCAAACTAGCAAGTCAGGTGGACTTCTTTACCATGGAGACTTGCCTGTGTTCTTTCAAGAAGATTTTCCGTGAACATCATGGACGTTATCTTGGGTACTATCTAGATCGTCAAGCTGCAGAGATTACCAAAGCTGAGAAAGATGGGTGGTATGGTATTGATTGGAATGTTCTATGGCAGTCAAGAAACGAGACAATTGATCAGAAACTAGATCATAGAAGAGGTATTAATAAAAATAGATTCAGTTCTTTCTTGAGGACTGGTAAGATTGAAAACTTAGACTGGATGTTTGATGATGAAAGACCTGTGTCTGAGGGCTTGTTGGAGCACTTTGTATGATTGCGAATTCTATTACAGCATCTAGTACAGATACCATTACCGTTTCTGCGGCGCGTAAATTAGTTGCCGTTGGTGGGAGTCCAGGAACAGGTAAGACTACTCTTCTTCGTGAGTTTATGAAAGATAAAACTTGGGAGAAAGCTGTGCCAAAAAAGACGCTGCCTGTAATGTATTGTAAGGAATTGAATCTCTTTGTACTAGGTAAGTATGAAGAGGGAGAAACCTTTGCGGGAACAGATCGCCTTTCTATGGCAGTTCAACCCATCGCGCAAGAGTTTGTATCCGAATGTCAATCTAACATCCTATTCGAAGGAGATCGAATCTTCAATCAGTCCTTCCTAGAGTTTGCTATGGCACTTCCGAATACCGATTTGCGGATAGTATTTCTCAAAGCACCCAAGACTGTCCTTGAAGCACGATACAAGGATAGAGGATCTGATCAGTCTAAGCAGTTCTTGAAAGGTCGTGAAACAAAATATAGTAACCTATTATCCAATTTTGATCTGATGCCCTATATTACAGTATTCAATAATACTAATTTAGAGGAGCAGGAAAAAGTGTTACGTTTCTTGGAAGAACATTTCAAGAGATAAAATACTTCATGATTGAGTGAGTTTGAATGACTATGTTTGCGCAAGATCTGTGGGGGCACACAATCGAATTGACAGAAAACACAACACCACAGGGTCGGTGGTATACGACTCCGCAAGGGAATAAGTATGCATCCGTCACCACAATGTTGGGCAAAACCTCAAGCGAGGATAAAAAACAAGGCTTGCGCGAATGGCGTGAGCGGGTGGGGGAAGCGAAAGCGAACGCAATCACCTCACGTGCAGCGGGGGAAGGCACTCGACTTCATCGCGCTCTAGAAAAAATTATTACTAATCAATGGACACCCTTTCAACAATCACAAGTGTTGCCTAATATTAAATCGCTCTTAAATCAAATGGTACCAGTATTACAAAGTCATGTTTCTGCGATTCATGGATCAGAAGTGCCACTGTATAGTGATGCATTGAAAGTTGCTGGGCGTACTGATTGTATCTGTACGTGGGATGGGCAGTATACTATTTTGGATTTCAAACGATCTAATAAACCCAAATATGAGGATGGCATTCTAGACTATTTTCATCAAGCAACAACCTATGCGCTTCTTGCTGAAGAGCGATTTGGAAAGGAGATCCCATCTATCGCCATTCTTATTGGCGTCTCAACGGGTGAATTTCCACAGATTTGGCATTTTCCAAAGTATAAATATAGTGTACAAGTATATAGACGAATTCAAAAATTTCATACTCTTAACTCTATTATTGGAGATGACAGTGAGTGAACGTGTGTTTTTATTAATGCAATTATATTTTAATCCAGGAGGGTCATATGCATGATCTTTTTTCATATTTAACTGAGTGGCAGTGGGTGGTCGCTGTTGTGGTTGTCAGCACTGCTGCTCATTATGCTATGCGTTGGTTGGGTTTGTAATCTTATAACTTTGGGTGGAAGATGTTGTCTTCCACCCATTTGTTTTCCCCATATACATGAAACATACACAAATTAGTGTGTGGATTCCCTATTATCTTCGGAGGATGATGGGGGTTCTTTTATTGATTGTTATGTTGAGTGTAGATGCATTTACTCCTACCACACTCGGTCATGCAGATTATAGCTTAATAAAATTTACGGATAGTGAGCTTGTGCGACCTTGGGGGGCAGCACCCAGATATACGAAACAGGAAGAAGTTTGTTTAACTCAAGCCATTTACTATGAAGCTGCAAATCAATCGCATATAGGAAAACAAGCCGTTGCACTGGTGATTCTTAATCGTACTGCGATTAAAGAGTACCCGCGAACTGTTTGTGGAGTAGTGCATCAGTCCCTTATGGTAGGGAGTAAACGAATCTGCCAATTTTCTTATCATTGTATGCGGTATTATCCACCTAATCCTCACTTATGGAAAGAATCCAAACTTATAGCACAAAAAAGTTTGAAAAATATCTTTGATCGCGATATACTTGTTCTATTGGGACGTGCGCAATATTTTCATGCGGTTTATGTGAAACCTAGTTGGGTGCGAGAAAAGTTGCGAGTCGCAAAAATTGGCGATCACATCTTTTATCGTGATCGAGAGTTGTAGTTCATTATTTTTATCATGGAGGTTCATTATGTCTACAGTGTCAACAGTTAAAATCCCCACACTCAGTTTAGAAGAGAAGCAGAAATTATCCACTGCGTTGACTGAAACATCCAAGAGTCTGGCTCGCGCAGAGAGTGAGCGGGAATACGTGCGCGAGTCTATCAAGAAAGTCTCTGGTGATCTTAAATTGCCAAAAAAGCTTGTCTCCAAACTCGTCAAGGTTCATTACAAACAGAACTTCGATGAAGAGGTTGCACAACATGAGGAGTTTGAAAGGCTCTATCAAACGATCGTCAAGAAAGCTTTCTAATGCCCACCAGGGAGGAAAAAGAAACGTTCTTCAGAGCGATTGTGTCAACTTCACAAAAACACGATTTAAATTACATTGAATCTGTGGTACATTACTGTGAAGAAATTGATTTGGAACTGGAATCTGCATTGTTATTGATGGATGATCGATTAAAGGCGTTGATTGCACAGGATGCTGAAGATTTACATTTGATTCCTCGGTATGGACGTTTGCCTTTATGATGTCTCCGTTTGATGCTGCTGAAATGTTTTTTGCCATGCGATTGCATTTCACCCGTGCGTCCTATGATTATTTCAAGTATCATGGAAAAACTACTCTTACGCAGAAAAAGTTTGAATTACGTCAAGATCGGTTTGTTTTTGCTAAATTAGCCAAACTATATCAAACTCCAGAACGATTTCAAGATTTATTAGTGGCGAATTGTTTATTTGATCCTCATTTGTATAGTCGCATGTTAGTCGCAACAGAGGCACATGATCGGTATTTGACATATCGAAGAGTCCACGAATCGCTTATGTATCAAGTGGAACAAGATATACGCTGGTTACACGATCAAACACCCAATCTCAATGAATGGATCTATGTGCATCAGGAATATCCATTATTGTTGACGGCAGTGTGGTCACATCGGATCGTGTTAGAGACACTTATTGTGTTGAATCGTGTTTTAAATTTCTTTCCAATGTGGAAAAGTAAGATTCGAGATACGATTCGAACACCAGAATTTCTATTCACCTGTGAGAAGTATGATCCATTTGTCACGGTTGATGTTGAAAAATCAAAACAATTGTTGCGTAAAAACTTGACCGTGACAGCGTAATACTATATACTAATATATGTTATTCATTATGGTGTTGTGGACAAATTAATACTTGTTTTTTATAGGAGGTTTTTATGTCATCTTTTGCATCACTTAAACGTAATGATCTTGCCAAACTCACCAAAGCTCTTGAGGACCTGAGTCGCGGTCAGGGAGAATCGTCCTCAGAGGATTTGCGATTCTGGCAACCTACTGTAGACAAAGCAGGAAATGGTTATGCGGTGATTCGGTTTTTGCCGTCTCCAGAAAAAGACGGTGAAAATGGATTGCCGTGGATTCGTAAGTTTTCCCATGGATTTCAGGGTCCTGGGGGTTGGTATATTGAAGAGTGCCCCACCACAATCGGTAAAGACTGTCCTGTGTGCCAGTATAATAACGGTCTTTGGAAAACGGGCATTGAATCCAATAAAGACATCGTTCGTAAGCAGAAGCGAAAGGTTGTCTATATTTCTAACATCTATATTGTAGCTGATTCCGCAATGCCGGAACACGATAAGAAAGTTAAGTTGTTTAGATTTGGCAAGAAGATTTTTGATAAGATTAACGAAGCGATGAATCCACAGTTTCAGGATGAGAAGCCCGTGAATCCATTTCACCTGTATGAGGGGGCTAATCTGAAATTGAAGGTTCGTAATGTAGAAGGCTATCGAAATTATGACAAGAGTGAGTTTGATGGCGTTGCTTCATTGCTGCCCGACGATGCTCAGCTAGAGAAGATTTGGCACGAGGAGTATTCCTTGACTGAGTTCACTGCGGCGAGTCAATATAAATCCTATGATGTTCTCAAGGCAAAACTCGATAAGGTGCTGGGCGAAATGGCTTCTTCTAAAGCAGCTGATCTTTCAAAAGTAGTGAGTGCTAAATCCGCAAAGATGAAGGCAACCGCGACGATTGAAGATGATCTGCGATCCGTCAAAACGACTGCACCTGCAACGACACTTACTGATGATGATTTAGATTACTTTCAGAAGTTGGCGGACACTGAATAAAGAACTGATTTGCTCGGTTATAAGGAACTGGCAGCTGTCTGTTGATATGAACCTTATATGGGAACGTAGTTTTTATTTCTTGATGCTATCCAACTTGATTCTGTTGTACGAGAGCTGGGCATACCTGTAATAATATTATTATTCGTCGCTCCTTTGTTGTTAATGTTTGTTATCGGTGCATTTACAACATTAGCATTACTTTTCTTCTCTTCTTTTGATCTTTCATTCTCACGAGATACGCTATCCATTTTTGTGCCATCAGTTCGTTTGATGGGTTCAGGATCTATTTTTGCTCCATCAGTTTGTTTGACTGGTTCATATGCATTAATATCTGTTGTGGGAGATGTAGATGTGGGATATGTTGGTTCCCCAGTAGGTGAACTTGGTTTAGGAGCACTTGGTTCGGGAGCACTTGGTTCGGGTGAACTTGGTTCGGGTGAACTTGGTTCGGGTGAACTTGGTTCGGGAGCACTTTCACCTTTATTCTGAAGAAAATCTGTAGCTGCACTTTGCACCATTTGTGTTAGTTCTGGCATTCTTTGTCCAGCTGAGGGGTCTTTTTCTGGTTCTATTTCATATGCTTCTGTATATACATCGCGAGCGAGTGATGCTACTGTAGCAGGAATGGCTGTTGCAGCTGATCCAAGTCCAGATACAGCTTCAAGACCAGCACCGACCCAATCACCTTTAACCAAACGACCCACTGCCATTCCCAATCCTATTGCGGCTCCAAGAAGAGGCACAGATTTCCCCACAGCACCAAGCAATGCTTTTGGCACTTTTTTAGCGATAATCTTAGCAATTTTTGATTTGAGTCCCTCTTTTGTTGCAGTCTTTGCAGCAGCTTCGGCACCCTCAGCCACAACCTTTGTACCTGCAGTCTTTGCTACGGCTTTAGCCCCATCAGCAGCAACTTTGGTTTCTGCTATCTTTGTCCAAGGCATTGCAGCTGCTCCAGCAATTCCAGCACCAATTGCACCAATTTTACCAATTTTACCAATTTTTTTGAGACCAACGTTTTTGAGTATACTTCCTCCTATAGATTTCGCGGCGCCAATTCCTTTTTTAAAAGTTCCCCCAATTGTTTTGGCGCCACCAATGATACCCAATACACTAGATAACATACCACCAAATCCAGATTGATCTTCAGGTTGATCTTTTTCATCTTTTTGATCTTCTTTATTTTTGCCTTTCATTAATGATGGAGATTTTCCACCAGCTTTCTTGCCAGCTTCACGAGCAGCTTCACGAGCAGCGTCATTTGCTTCTTCAGCCAGCTTTGCATTTTCTTTTAAGATTTTATCTTGACTGGTTTCTGCATCAACAATTTCTTTTTCTAGTGAAACACTTTCTTCTTGACTCTTTTTGATATCTAAGAGTGTATTGAGTATTGCCGTTTCTTGGTTAGCGTCGTCTTTTGTTAGAAATTTTGCTCCTTTTTCGGTTTTTTCATATAAACGACCTTCTGAAGTTACTTTTGGTGTTGCCCCCATGGAGTTAGCAATCTGATCAACACGAACTGCAATTACATTAAGTGTTTTTAATAAATCATTAACTCCACCAATTTCTTTAGGATTCTCGGTGATATCTTCTGGTGAGTCCGGTGTGGTTGGTTCTAATCCAGCTTCTTTTCTAATCTCTTCTTCTGATCGTCCCAAAGCTTTCGCAGTCAACACACCAGCTAACTTACTGTCTCCTGTCATGGATTTGATGATATTCACAGGATCAAGCATTTTTTTGAAAGATTCTGTTTTTTCTTTACCGCGTTCTACTAACGATTCTTTCAAAGAAGAAAATATACCCTTTCCTTCTGCCAACTTTGTTGCTATCTTGTCTGATACTGTTTCGGGTTTTTCAGATTTATTGGATTCCTCAAGTGTTTTCTTGATGCCACCCAGCGCAGATAACACTTCTTTTCTAGTGTCAGCATCAAACTTGACAGTTGTTGGTTTTTCTATTGGCATATTCTATCTCTTTTTTCTGAGTTCTAGTCTTTCATTTTCTTCTTTCACGTATTGGTTAACCATAGTAATATAGATTAAACGTTCCCATGGCAACATATTTTCTAATTCCTGAATAGAATATCCATGGTGTTGAGCCATAGCGAAGTTTGTTCGAAAATAGTTTTCCAATGTATCATAACGAAAGATTAGACGAAAAAACTTTCAATTCCCTTAGCCTCAATAATTTCCTGATGTTTACACGATGGGCAGACAAAATTAACAGTCAAAGTATTTTTTGGTAATGTATTAAAGAAATGATCAAGTTTTTTAAGTTGTTGTGGAGACAATGATTCAATAAACTCTAATAATTCCTGTTTAGAAATGTCTTTAATATAATGCACACTTTGCTCATCAAACACACTTTCAATACAACTAAGAATAATATCAATGGCATCATCCGCAGTGAAGTTTTCAATCAAAGCCTTGGAAAATTTTGAAAACAAAGGATACTGCATCACCACTCCAATTGTGTTTGTCAACATAATTGTTTTTGTGTGATCGGGAAATGTTGTTGGAGTAAAATTAACAAGATTGATCTCATAATCGGATTTGGTTCCACATGTTGCCTGTGTACCATCATCTTTAGTGATTGTTGCGTTACACTTATAACGAAGATTGATTATTTCTCCAATAGATCGTGCCCGAATTTGCAATAACAAATATTCTATATCAAAAATAGGTAATTCATCAATCGTCGGACCACTAATAAGACAATTAGATAAGACTTGTTTAATATTTGAGATAATTGTTTCTGAATCATCTGAGTGTGCAGCCATCAAAAACAACTTTTCTTCTTTGACTAGAAATGAACGATATTGTACGCGTGTGCCAGACGGCAACACCGTCTCATATATCGGTACATCTATCTTTGGTAATGCCATAATTCACCTCATATTGATGTGGACCCAGGAAGTATTCCTTTAACTTTTCGCTTGAGCATTTCATTCTCCTCATTAATCTTCTGTATGAGACGGCGGGTGTCGGCATTGGATTGTTTGGCGAGCCTCAAAACTTCTCCTGCACGTTGCAATTCCGCCCTTTCTCCACTATCAGTGCCAGCTCCACCAGTGCCTGGTGGAGAACTAGGTGGATTCGTGGCTTGAGTTTTAGTTGAGTATCCAGGTAATTCTTTTTCAATTTCCGCTATTCTTGCAATTTCTCGAAAATTTCTAGTTGTATCTTCTAAATCTTCAAGTGATTTGGGTGTCGCTTCATAAAAAGCTGGGGATTGAGTCGGATCTGTTAAATCATTAACTGTCGCAAAATTTGTTTGCATTTTCTTTTCATCAATAATATAATATTCATAGAAGAATGTTACATTTAGTTTGTGGGGTGCATCATCACCCCACGATGTAGTTAATTGATTTATGTTAGTTGGAAATGCCCGAAATAATTGAAACTGAAGAATAGTATTGAGAGATTCGGTGGTACCACTGACATCATACTGTCTTACGAAAATATCAGTTACGATATCATCAATATAATGTATTGTATTGGTTTCAGAATCAAAGATTTGATTCATCCATCTTTCAAAAAATTTACGAATATCCATTTCTGCTGTGTCTACGAAGGTGAACGTGGTCTCAGCATAGATGGAGTCATAGGGTGTTTTATAGATTGGTCCATAGATTCTATTATCTGTTGTGCCAATCTGTCTTCCAGGCAATTCAGCTGACTCGCATCGAAGTGTTAAAAGTGGTGCGATGCCTGTTGAATCAGGCTCGATAACAACCACAGGTGGAGTTAATTGTACATCAAAATGACTGGTTTTCGCTATTCCGCGTTCTCGAATATCTGCTAAAAATTCACTAATATTTCCAGGCATTAGATACTCCTCACCGATTCTTGATGTACAAAGTCTTTGCTCTTTTTGGCAAACTGTTCAGTTGGCAACAAACACGCGATATCCCATTCTTCAGCAGGAATTTCTAGAAAGCGTGACTCCACATGAGGATACAGATATCGTTTCAGACAGGGTTCAAACTCAGGAATATTGGTTGCTCGTTGAAGGATATCATAAGATAACCGAAACCGTGTCTTTTCATCATATTGATCATTGGTTAAATATGCACTCAGTTTATTTAGTAGACGAACTCGCCTTTTGGGTGAAAGATAGTGTAGATTAAGCCCCAGAAACCCATCTGAGTACTGCTTAATAGGAATAACAAGTGGAAACCGATCATAGTATGGCAACGTCTCTTTGAGTTTGGGATCATAGAAGAAATGGTACATTCTGCCTACAATCGTTTTGTTTCGTTGTTGTTCGCGATCTTTTAGAAAGGCTTGACGGCTTGGTTTGAGATTCTTGGTTTTTTGTAACAGCCATGCTTGTGCTTTACGAGTGCCTGGAGTCAATCCCTCTTTTTTTAGGGACGCATCAAGTCGCTGAAGTAGTGTTTGAACCATAGAAGTATTTATTAGAGCCCGAGGTCATTTTCAGTGATTATTTTGAATTCCCAACCATGGTCCTTACAAAACTCTTCGGCTGCCTGCCACTTTGCTTGGTTGACTGCATATGTCTTGACTTCCTGTAGAAACTTTTGCGTCTGTCGTTTGGGGGTCCGTAGGGTGGTCTGAGCGAGGGGTTTGACCTCTAGAATATAGGTAACATTGGACCCATCTTGCTTCTTCACCTTGACGATGAAGTCGGGAAAGTACCGATGCACACAGTGGTCAACAGGTGAGACATATTTGATGGGTAGTTCTTCTGATGCCCACCACTCTACCTGGGGATGCAGATCCAGTTGACGCATGACTTGCTGTTCCCAAGATGATCGATAGATGATCTGATGAGGGTTGCCTCGATACTTTTGAGGGTGCTTGGGGACGAATTTACCACGATAGGTCATATAAATAATCTCAGTTGTATTTATTACAAGGACTCTACAATGTCTGAACCCAATCCAATTAATCCGCTGTTTGCTGAAAAGGGAACAGGGGCACTGAGTGATTTAGAAGCAAGTAAGTTTAAGTATAGCCAACTCAGATATCCACTTGATGTTGATAGTAATAAACGTTTTTCGTACTGGATGCAGTTTAATGTTTTAATGAATATAGGTAGTAAATATGTTGAACAATTAAGTTTTGGTGATACCAAAGTTAGCAGTGAAATGCAATTAGCACAAGATAAGTTCTGGGAAGGACGCAAAAAGCCCATTGAGGATTTGTTGCACAAATTGAGGCTTTCGTTCTTTGACCCTCATCAATATGATCAGGGGAGCAATTTGGACCTTAACTCTGATCAAATTACTAAAATGTTCAGACCTCAAACTATTAAAACGAAGCAAAGTATTTTTTTATATATGCCAGATACGTTGAATTGGAGTTTTCAAAATAATTGGGACGAGATTAATGTTCAGGAGGTCTTGGGAAAAGCTGGAATGGCATTAGAAGCCGTAATGGCTGGAGCAAAATTCACTAGTCAATTACGGCAGGGGGGAGGGGTGTTTGATAGCTTGAAAAATGCATTTAATAATGGCGGGAAGGCACCGATTGCAGAAGCTCTTGGCAGTTTCTTTGGTGGCGGCGCCGAGGGCAGGTCAATGGGGCTTTCTGCGGTTGGATATGCCTTTAATCCTGGAGTTGAAGTTTTATACAAATCACCTACATTACGTCAATTTCAATTTGAGTTTGTTTTTGCTCCTCGTAACAAAAAAGAAGCGGAGGCTGTTATTGAGATTATTCAAATGTTCAAGTTCCATTCAGCGCTTGAAACTCCAAGCGGCGGAACTGCTATAGGAAGATATTATATTCCTCCGTCTCAATTTGATATTGAATTTCATGGGCGTAATGGGGAGATTTGGCAATTAGGAAAAATTAAATCTCATTGCGTCCTCAATAACGTGACTGTGAATTATGGACAAAGTGGAAGATTTGCAGCTTTTGAAGATGGTACTCCTACAAATATTCAATTGCAATTGAATTTTAAAGAGACATCCTATATCACTAAAGAAGATGTGGAGCAAGGCTTCTAATGTCTATTCGATATTTCAGTAATTTTCCCATCATGACATATTCATTGGATCCGTCAGCTACGGAAGTTACTGATTTGCGCACGAATATTTTTCGCCGAGTTAGTTTTCTTAAAACTATTAGTGAAAACGCTAGATTGTTTTATCCATATAGTGTCAAAGAGAGTGATTTGCCCGAAATTATTGCAGATAAATTGTATGGAAGTGTGGACTATTATTGGGTGGTGACTCTCTTCAACAATATTATAGACCCCATTATTGACTGGCCAAAAACTTATCAAAATTTTCAATCATATATTATCCATCAATATGGATCGATAGCAGCAGCCAAAAATCAAATTCATCATTACACAAAAACGATATCAAAGGTGAACAGTGTGGGTAATTCAAAGTCAGCGACTTATATTATTGATCTGACTACCTATAATTCATTGACTTCGGTTGTGCCCCAATCTTTTGCATTCTCTAATGGCTCTACTGTTACTGTTACAACCACTCGCGCAAGCGTATCGAGTTATGTTTACGAAGAAACACTGAATGAGAGCAAACGTAACATTCGACTTTTAAAACCTGATTATCTTCCATTAGTTAGATCAGAACTTATAAAACTTTCTGGGCGTTGGTCCGCATAGTATAACTATATTATGGTGCAACTTAAAGAAAAGGTGTTCAATAAATAATCATGAATATTCAGTTAGCAACTGATTATAATATCATTGCGGCAAGTATTATTAGTAGTACTGGCGATGTGATGGATATTCGAATGATTTTGGATGAAATTAATATTTATGAAGACATATTGAGCCCGGTAATTACTGGCAACATTGTTTTACATGATTCAAATGATTTTATTAATAAATTGCCAATCACAGGATTTGAATATTTCAATTTGGAATTTGAACAACCATCAGGCAGTCAAAGATATTCAAAAGTTTTTCGCATTTATAAATTATCAGATAGAAAGAGCATCAACGCACAAAATGAAATGTTTGTTCTTCATTTTTGTTCCGAAGAATTGATTATTAATGAATTGTGTCGCGTATCAAAAACGTATCAGAATAAAACCATTGATAGTATTGTTCGTGATATTGCTCTCAATTATTTAAAAATTGATTCAAAAAAAATTCCAACATCTCAAATACATCCAACAGTAGGCACTCATTCTATTGTTATTCCTAATTGGCATCCATTTTTTGCGATTAGTTGGTTGAGCCGAATGGCAATACATTCTATCTATTCGAGTCCATCTTATGTTTTTTTTGAAGATCGTGATGGATTTCATTTTACGCCACTGGAACTCTTGAGCCAGGAAACACCTATTAGAGATGTATTAGTATCACCGAGAAATTTAGGATTTGAAACAGATAAATCAGAACCTGATCTAGAGACTTCTAGAAAAACGTTGTATGAATGGGAAATGCCATGCGGATTTGACATTATTCAAAATATTTCTTCTGGAATGTATTCCGGATCTGTGATTACAATTGATCCTGTTCGTCAGCGAATAGGATCCATGAATCTCAGTTCGTCGACAATGTTCAAGAAAACCAAACATCTAAATGATAAAAATATGACTAGTAATCTTATGACGAGACGTGGCACAACTCTTGAAGGTGAATTTAATTCTTTTTTGAGAGTG
>Ga0194119_10008271_pt1 | contig 14352 bp, 10 predicted proteins | sample TA2MahC100mmetaG_FD_148620 | JGI IMG/M metagenome (GOLD analysis project Ga0194119, IMG submission 148620) | Freshwater microbial communities from Lake Tanganyika, Tanzania - TA2015018 Mahale Deep Cast 100m | ecosystem: Environmental > Aquatic > Freshwater > Lake | place: Tanzania: Lake... | reverse complement strand
TCGTGAAGCACCTTCTGAACAAGTCGCTGAGGGCTCTTCTTTGTTCCGACCCTGTTCCAACATCCCCGATCGTCGTAGCGAAAGACTATCCGCATGACATCGTTGAGGCGATCAAGAAGACGCTCCTTGCCGTGAATCAGAGCAATCCCGACCGCGTCATGATTACCAAGGGTTGGGACAGGGAATTTGTCTACGGATTTGTCGAAGCATCGGATCGTGACTACAACAGTCTCCGCAATCTGGGAAGGTAGCGGCCGGACACATGTTCACACTGCGCTCCAGTCTCAAAATCAAGATCCTGCTGCTGATCGGCTCTGCTGTCGTTTTGCTGATGCTACTGACCTCCTCAGTCATTCTGCTCAAGTGGCGTGAGCTCCTCATTCAAAAGGAAACCGAAAACGCCCTGTCCATCTCAAGAACGTTCTCGGTCACTGTGATTGATGCGATGATCTTCGAGGAAAAGAGCGTTGTGCTGAAGGAGAACATTCTTGACACCTACGTCGACAATTTCCTCGGGAGTCTGAAATCTGTCGAGCATGTCACTATCTTCGATCGAAATGGGGCTCTCATTCATGAAGCAAGTCGCCACGGCATCGAACGGCAGTGGCAGGATACACAGCAGAGTCTTGCACCTCAAGCAGCGGAACGAGTAACGATCCATCAGCATCGCCGGTTCGGATGGGTCCTGGAAGTAAACCTCCCCTTCGTCGTTTCGGGCAAACACTGGGGGACGGCGGTGATCGGATTCGATGCCCGGCCGCTTCGGGATGAGATACGAAGTGTGTTCTTCCTTCTCCTCATGGCGACGGTTTTGATCACCTCGGTCCTACTTGTAATACTCTTCATCCTGATCAACCGAATGACCTCATCGCTCGAAACGATGGTAAAGGAAATCGACAAGATAGATTCCATTTCGGATATCGATATCGCGCTTCCCACGCAAGACGATGAGATCGGATACCTGTACAATCAATTCCAGCTCATGATGAACCGGTTGGACATCTCCAAGAAACAACTCGAGCAAGCACAACGGCAGATCTATCAAGCCGAAAAACTCGCTTCGATAGGAAGACTTGCTTCAGGAGTGGCCCATCAGGTGAACAATCCGCTGAACGGTATCCGGGCGTGCTTGTTCGCGATTGAACAACAACCGGGCGAAAGTGCCCAGACGAGAGAGTATCTGGGACTCATCGGAGAAGGTATCGCCAACATCGAGACAGTCGTCAAGAAGCTGCTCGGATTTGCCCGGCAGCAGGCAACGTCCGAACATCTGATCAACATCAATGATTCTATCACGACGGTCACCAGTCTCTTTGATCTTCGCTTGAAAGAGAAGAACATTGAGACGATCCTGGATCTCTCCGCCGAGATTGGTGCCGTGCGCATTGATCCGCAGCTGTTCCAGGAAGTGGTGATGAATCTTCTTCTCAACAGCTACGACGCTGTGTCGAGCAACGGGGTCATAGAGATCTCAACCGGAAACCGCGGCGCCACTGCTGTGTACATGCAGATCAGTGACAACGGATGCGGCATTCAGCATTGCGACTTGAAGAAGATCTTTGACCCATTCTTTACGACGAAGGAGATTGGCACAGGGACCGGTCTGGGTCTCTCCGTATGCATGGGTATCGTCGAATCGCATGGCGGGACGATTGCGGTACAGAGCACGCAGGGTCGCGGCACGACATTCACAGTGCAGTTACCACGAGCGGAAGTCCATGAAACTACTGATCATTGAGGATGAGAAGATCACACGCATCTCGCTGACCGGCATTCTTCAGCGGGAGGGGTACGAGGTAAGCACCGCCGAAGACGGCGAGGAAGGCCTTGCTCTCTTCAAATCGTTGCGTCCCGAAATCGTGATTACCGACTTGCGGCTTCCGAAAATCGGCGGAATGGATGTGCTCCAGACCATTCTTTCTCTGGAGCCCCGTTGCAAGATAGTTCTCATCACTGCATATGCTTCAGTTGACACCGCAATTTCGTCTCTGAAGCTCGGTGCGTTCGATTATCTCACAAAACCGTTTTCGCCGGAGAAGCTGCTCTCGATTCTCCGCAACATTACACTTCTACAATCGGCCCTTGACGAGAATGCCGAGCTACGGAACCGGCTCGAAATTCTCCAAGAGAAGAACATCATTGGATCGTCACTGGCCATCCGGAAACTCAAGGAGACGATTGCTCAGATCGCCCACAATGACTCAACCATCCTGATCGAGGGAGAGAGCGGGACGGGAAAGGAACTCGTTGCGCGCGCGCTTCACAAAGCAAGCTCACGGCGGGATGCACCATTTGTGACAGTCAGTTGCTCGAGTATTCCGGAAAGTCTGCTGGAAAGCGAGCTCTTTGGGCACGAGAAGGGGGCCTTCACGGGGGCGATCAAGAAGCACATCGGTTATTTCGAGAGAGCGAACAAAGGGACATTGTTCATCGACGATATCGACGATTTTCCACTCAGCATGCAAGTGAAACTCCTCCGTGTAATTCAGGAAAGGGAATTCATCCCTGTCGGCGGAACCGCAAACGTGACGATCGATGTGCGCTTTGTCTGTGCAACGAAAATAAACCTCAAGAAGCGGGTCGAGGAAAAGCAGTTCCGCGAAGATCTGTACTACAGACTCAATATCATCCCGATCAGAATTCCTCCTCTCTGCGACCGAAAAGAAGATATCCCATTGCTCGTGGATCACTTCTTTAGAAAACACCGCGCTGAAGACAAAATCATGTTGCTGACCCACGAAATCTACGCCGCTCTCAGGGAATACGATTGGCCGGGGAATGTGCGGGAACTGGAAAACATCGTCGAGCGGATGATTGCTCTCTCCTTCAGCGGTGCGATCGATCTCTCGGTCCTCGACTTGTCGGACAAACGGCGCGGCGGTCGTCAGAGGGAAAACTACGCCGACTACAGTTCGTTCGACGAATTCATCGCGAAGAAGGAAGCAGAGATGCTGGAGTGGGCGATGGAGTCATGCCAGAACAACGTCACCAGCGCGGCGAAGCTCCTGAAGATCCCCAGGACGACCCTCAGCAGCAAGATCCGCCGGCTCCTGCCACACCTGAAAGTGCACTGAGAGACCCCATTCTGGTTCCGCCGATCAGTCACACACCTTGCTGAGCAACAATCGGATAAACTCCTGATCCCCCCATAAAAACGTCAGCGCCCAACCCTTCGACAAGTTCAGGGCCGGCCGCTTCATTTCTGCGCGTTGTGCGCGTCCCGATGTTTCTTATCGGGATAAACAGGACCCCGCCGCTCTTCGAACCACGACGAAATGTGCTTTACTCATTTTGTGACCCTTCTGGTCTGTGATAACGCCATGAGCGATGACATATTCACGCACTCCTACGGAGGAACGGCAAAGCCAGCATCACCGCTCTGGTTGTTAAGGCTCCGACACCAGCTTGATGAACACCTTCATGCTGTTTGAGCCCTCAGCATCGATGAAGTGGTAGGCGTCCGAGTAGTCTGAGAATGGGAAGTGCCTCGACACAAGGGGATCGGTCACGATGTCACCAGAAGCGATCAATTCGACAGCGTGTTGGTAGTCCTTCTTCCGATACATAAGAGTGCCGGCGATGTTGAGCTCCCGATCCTGTACGAGGCCCAGATCGACTCGGGGCTTCTCCCCGAAGACGCCAACAAGTATGATCGTACCACCCTTCCGGATTGCCTCGATTGCCGATTGCATTGCTGACTCAACTCCGGCGCATTCAAACGCGAAATCAAATCCCCCGCCGCCAAATACCCGGGCTGACGCTTGGGCAAGTGTCTCCTGAGCAGGATTTGACACTCCGTCTGCACCGCATTGACTCCCGACAGCGAGCCGATAGCTGCTGACATCGGCGACAACGACTCGCGCACCAGCACTCCGGGCAACCTGTGCGACGAGATTCCCGATGGGACCGGCACCGAGAACGGCCACCCGCTTTCCCGTGATTTGCCCCGCCCGCGATATTGCGTGCACGGCAACCGCAACAGGTTCCACAAGCGCTCCCTGTTCAAACGTGAGCTTCGAAGGCAGCGGAACAGTTTTGTCGGCCGGCGTAGTCCAATACTCCTGGGCACACCCAGGTGCCTGAAATCCGCACACTTTCAAATTGTCGCAGATATGATAGTCACCGCGCTGGCAGGGGACGCAATGGCCGCAGCAACGTGGGGCAAGGCAGTGACCTTGTCTCCTCGCTTGAGACCTGTAACCCCCGCCCCTACCTGTTCAACCGTCGCGGAAGTATTCCTGATCCGGATCGGGGCTGAGGTTCTCAAACGGGAGTACGATGATCGACTTTTCCTGCTTCGGCAATTCCACAGTCGGCGCAAGGACCGATTTTAGATCACTCATCATCTCCTTCATCGACTGATATCTTCGCGAACACTCTTTCTGCAATGCCTTCTCGATGATTGCCGCAACACTTCGAGGCACGTCAGCGCGGACGGAGGCCAGCCCCTGAGGCTCCTCGTGTACAATTGAATACATCATCGCCGCTTCGTGCTCTCCACGGAAGGGCAGCTTCCCCGTCAGCATCTCGAACAACACTACTCCCAGTGACCAAATATCCGTTTTCTGATCGACCTCCAACCCTTGCGCCTGCTCCGGCGACATGTATGCTGCCGTACCTATCGTCATACCAGCTTTTGTGAGTCTTGTCTGACCTCCCGCAAGCTTGGCAAGTCCGAAATCCAGAATCTTCACCGTGCCATCGATGGTAATGAAGACGTTCCCCGGCTTGATGTCCCGGTGCACAATCTCTTTCTCATGTGCCATCGACAAGCCTCTCGCAGCTTGGATAGCAATATCGATGGCTTCTTCAATTCGCAACGGGCTCTTTGTAATTCGAGAATTGAGCGGTTCGCCTTCATAGTAGTCCATCACAATGAACATCCGACCATCCGCCGTCTCATCAATGTCGTGGATCGTGCAGATGTTGTTGTGCTGAAGGGCTGAAGCCGCTTGTGCTTCGTGGATGAACCGCTGCTTGGCTTCGGCGTCGCGGGTGAGGTCGGGTGGGAGGAATTTTAGAGCGACGGTGCGCTTGAGCTTGATATCCTCGGCGCGGTAGACAACGCCCATGCCTCCCTCACCGAGCTTTTCGAGAATCTTGTAATGAGAAATGGTTTGGCCGATCATAGTCGAAACCTCCAGCCTTCGGCGGGATTCTCAGAATTCCAACCACTTGCACAAATCACTCATGGGGAATGTTGGAACTTGAATCTCTTGAGCCAATTCACTACCATAGCTAGGAGATCACCCGGAGACAGAAACCTATGACTGCGCTTCAACACAACATCAAAGCCTTCATCAGAAAAGGTGAAAGCTGCTACGTTGCCGAGTGCCACGAAATCAGTGTCGTTACTCAAGGTAAGACCCTTGATGAAACCATCGCCAACCTCCGGGAAGCCGTGGCCCTCCATCTCGAGGGCGAAGATCCCACAGAGTATGGGCTCGCACCGAATCCCACGCTCCTCTTGACGATGGAATTAGAGCCCTCCAATGCCTAAACCCCGGCACCTCTCCGGCGACGAGATCATTGCCATTCTTTCGAAGTTCGGTTTCTCTGTCCATTCCCAGCGCGGTTCGCACGTCAAGCTTCGTCGTTTGACATCCGAAGGCGTGAAACAAACCCTCACCATTCCTCGCCACAAAGAGCTTGACCCCGGAACGGCACACGCGATTTTTAGGCAGTCAAGCCGCTACATTCCTGAGGATCAGCTATTGCCTTTGTTCTTCTTCTAGCGCTATTCATTGATTTGTCTTCTTAATGGCGCGATGGCTCGATCAATCGATCTCTCAATATTCTATACCTCAAACTCCTCCCATTCTTTCTTCACCCGCACCATTAAGTTCTTAAATCGTTCGTCGGCACGAAGATTTGCAAAGAGCGGATTGTGCTGATTGAGGAATGGGTAGTTGAGGAAATCCCGATTAACTGCATTCTCGAGCCACTGTAAAGCTTCGTCTTTCTCGCCGACAACAGCCAAAACAGCAGCTATCTGCTCAGAATAATCCGGGTCCCTTTCACAAGTCTTCTTCAGAAAAGGGGTCAACGCCTCGTGTATTTTGGTTCGTTCACCTTTTATCGCGTGCTTCAGAAGTACTTGCAGTTTTGCACACACGTGATCGGGCATCATCTCAACAGTTTTGTCTACTACGGCAAACGCCTTTTCGTACTGGCCTACGAATATCAGAGGAAGTACATGGTATAGTCGGACATATGGATTCTGCGGAGAAGTCTCAAAGAGCCGGTTGCTTCCTTTTACCGCCTCCTCGAATCGACCATCAAAGAAAGGCATTGCAACGTACTTGTAGAGCGTCGATGCATCGTCGAGTGGCTCAATCTGCTCAAGCTTCTCGCACAGAGGTACAGCAGCAGGAATCTTGCCAAGATACCAAATGTACACTGTCGCAAGGCCAAGCAATGCGAGGTGTTCATCTGGATTGCTCGATAGCGCTTCTCTGAAGTAGTGAACTGCCTCCTCCAGTCTTCCGTAGAATCGAATCCAGCCAAGCAGCGCAAGCGCTTTTGGACAGTCCGGATCAATCTTCAAAGCCTTTTGAACGTATTCCTCTGCACTTGCTATGCACTCTTCGTGCCCAACCCCAATATTCACAAGATTCCAGTAAGCCCAGGCTATGCCGGAATAGAGAAGCGCATTATCTCCAATGAGGTTAAGTGCGCTCTTGAGATATCGGATGGCTTGCTCTGAGCCCTCCGCTGTCCACTTGAAAGTCTCGGCGTTAGCTTTGAGATAACATTCGTACGCTCTCAGGTCCTCAATTGGCCGCAGGAGCATTTTGTGTTCTTCTTCGGCTGAGAGCTTGAGTTTCAATGCCTTGACGATTGCCCGCGAGACTTTCTCCTGAATGTCAAACACGTCATCCAAGGTTCCCGAGTATTTCTCTGCCCATAGATGCACATCACTCGTGGCATCGATCAACTGTGCAGTGATACGGAGATTGTTGCCAGCTTTTCTGACACTTCCTTCCAACACATACTGGACGTTAAGCTTTCTGGCAATCTCGGGGATCGCCGTCCTTGTTCCTTTGAAGGTCATCGCTGAGCTACGAGAGATTACACGGAGTGATCTTGCCGCTGATAGATCAGAGATGACTTCTTCCGTCAATCCATCGCTGAAGTACTCCTGGTCAGGATCAGGACTCAGGTTCTCAAACGGCAGGACAACGATGGATTTCTCCTGCTTCGATGTCTCCACCGTTGGCACCATTGCTCCTTTCAATTCACTCATCATCTCCTTCATCGTCTGACATCTTCGCGAGCACTCTTTCTGCAATGCCTTCTGGATGATTGTCGCAACACTTCGAGGCACGTCAGCGCGGACGGAGGCCAGTCCCTGCGGTTCTTCGTGTACAATCGAGTACAAGAGTGCAGCTTCATGCACACCGCGGAAGGGTAGGCGCCCTGTCAGCATCTCGAACAGCACAACTCCAACCGACCAGATGTCTGTCCGATGATCAACCTCTAATCCTTGCGCTTGCTCCGGGGACATATATGCCGCTGTCCCCACCGTGCTTGAGGTGCGAGTCAGCTTCAGCGACCCCTTCAGCTTCGCCAGACCAAAGTCCATCACTTTGACCTGATTCTTGGTGTTGACCATGATATTCTCAGGCTTCACATCCCGATGGACAATCCCTTTGCTGTGAGCTTCCTGGAGCGCCTCGGATATTTGAATCGCGAACTGCACTGCCCCCGCGATCTGTAGTCTGCCGTCTGCAATCTTGCTTCTCAACGTCACCCCATCCACATACTCCATCACGATGAACTGATCATCCCCCTCTGCGGCAATGTCGTGGATGGTACAGATGTTGGGATGATTGAGCGCAGCGGCGGCTTGGGCTTCTTGTAAAAAGCGGGCGCGTTCCGGCTCGTGAGCTTCAAGCCCTTTCGGCAGGAATTTAAGTGCGACCGTGCGTTTGAGCTTGATGTCCTCGGCACGGTAGACGATACCCATTCCGCCGGCGCCCAACTTCTCTAGGATCGTGTAATGTGAAAAGGTCTGGCCAATCACAAAACGGCTCCGCTGCTAATTCTATCAAGAATCTTATTGTTTCTCTTGTTTGAGAATCTTCAGCATGCTTTCGGCATTTGAATTCCCTGGATTCAGGGCGAGCGATTGCTCATAGTTCTTGATGGCTAGTGCTACATCTCCCAGGACCATATATGCCTCACCCAGACTATCATAGGTATTCGATGACTCTGGATAAAGGAGAGTGTTCAATGAGAACACTTCAATGGCTTCTTTAACTTTGTTTGCTCTCAGGAGTGTATAGCCCCAGCTATTCACCTCCTGCTCCTTGAGGCTAAACTCAATATCGCTTTTTCGAATTTCTGTGTAGAGTTCTCTAATCTTCTTATAACCAAATTGCTTCAAGCGATGAGCGAATTCTGAAACCGATTGAGGCGTTTTCAATCCAACCTTCGATTGGAGAGTGAGGACCGAAGCGGGAATCCCATTCTTAACAGGATCATTCTTTAGGAATTCTAATGACTCCTTCTCTCCCTTCACGTAACCATTTAGGAAATTGAGAATGTAGAGACAGATCAGGCGATAGCCTTCGTTTGCATCACCAATGCTAGCTTGTTCCCAAATGGTTCCCGCTCCATGCTGCTTTGATTGCCTGTCGACGAAGCGAATAAAGGTCGAACCAAAATCTCGATGACTGAACTTATGCATCGTTATCCAGTACGCGTCACTATAGTCCAGTGAGTCATAGAAAGTAAAAGAGACATCCATATTGTACGCAACCATCGAATCGATGGGAATGCTCTTCTGTGAAAGATAGAGAAAAGGCCTCTTGAACTTTTTAATGGAACTTTCATAGGGTGAAGCGTTGAAGTATTGACTGTAATAAGTTCTTATCGCTCCATCCAGGCTTATCACAGCGTTGACCGCACTATTACGAAATGCCACCAGCACATTTGAAGTACCCCCCCAACTAAATCCAATAAGAGCGATTCTGGCGATATCTGCAGAGGGATAGTGACGAGCGAATCCTAATAAGAACTCGATATCCCTTGCCTGAGCCTCTAGAAACAATTCCTCATCGACTCCAATATTCATATACCTTGTCGTTACTCCCAAACATGGACTTGCGAAAACAAGATATCCATGGCTTGCGAGATATTCACAGAGCAGTGAGTTTTCCCATGCAGGTGCGTTCCAACTTGGTGCATAGATGACAATCGGAAATTTTCCATTCACCGCAACAGCATTCTTGAATGCATATGTCTGTGATTTCAGTTCGCTTGCCACGGTTAATTGCGGTCTTCTATAAAACCTGAGAAAGCTGTTAAGTCCTATGATATTCTGGTGTTCTGAAGAATCGACGAAATTAGTCTCAGTCGCCATCAGATACACATATTCCTCAAAACGCATTGGAGCTGTAGTGCCCGGAGTATTTGCTGGATACCAGATACAGGTCTGGATTGGCCGGGCACGTTCACCACTTTCGAGATTCCCATCCGCGTCGTACGGTGGTTTGAATGTTCTTGTATAATCATACTGGTGGACCACTTTGAATCCAACCGCGAATGGCCCACGCTGAACTTGAGGATTCAAGCAAGATGATTGCGCATAGACAGTAGCTGCTACAAAACAAATCGATGAAAGTACTTTTCCGAGTTTTTTCCCGAAGAATTCTCCTTGCATTGTCATTTCAATCCTCCTCTTTTGTCTTTCACCGTTCACACCTCAAATTCCTCCCACTCTTTTTTGACGCGCTCCATCAACCTCTTGAACCGCTCCTCTCCGCGAAGGACTTCCAAAAACGGATCTCCATCTAGCAGTCGGGGATAATTTGTCCATCCCAAGTTCACCGAGTGCTCAAGCCAGTCCAAGGCATGTTGTCTTTCCCCCAACAGAGCGTATACGTTTGCTATCATATAAGAATAGACGCGGCTCTTCCAGCACATCTCCCGAAAATCTTCGCTCATCATCCGAGCAACACTCTTCTCGTCTTTCAATAATCCGTATTTGAGGAGAAGCCCCACCTTGGTAAACGGATTCTCGGGTGTCTTTTGGGTGCTCCGTTCGACGATAGCAAATGCTTCCTCAAGCCGCTGGGATCCTGCCAGCGCCCATACATAGTGCATCTGAATTGCACGATTCTCAGGATCCATTTGGTACGCCGTTTCGAACGACTCCATCGCAACGTCCCGTTGACCTTTTTGCCAGAGTATGGACCCTCTCACATTATGACCGAGTGGGTTCAGCGGATCAAGTTGTATCATTCCATCCAAAAGTTGGAGAGCAGCTTCATACTTCCCAACCCAGAAATACGTGGCAACAAGCCCATGAAGAGCGGTATATTCGCTGGGATCAATTGCAAGAGCGCGTTTGAAGAATTGTATCCCTTCTTGTGTGTGATCTTGCCAATAGCAAATCCATCCAAGCACCGCGAGTGCCTTTGAAAAATCAGGACTGAGCGCCAACGCCTTCTGGGCAGATGCTTCAGCTTTCTTCCAGTACTCAATCGATTCGCCGCTGATACTTCCCCGCATGAGATACGCAAATCCTCGAGCCGAATACAGATATGCATTCTCACCGAGAATCTCGATCCCTGTGTCAAGATATCCGAGGGCGCGATCCAAGGAGTCCTCAGTAAGCCTCCATATTTCGTGGTACGCTTTCAGATAATATTCGTATGCTGCCAAATTCTCGATCGCCCTCTCAGCAATTTTTCTTGTTGCGGTTGAGGTAAGCTTCAGTTCCAAAGCACTCACTATTGACCGAGAGACTTTCTCTTGAATGTCGAACACATCATCCAATGTCCCCGAGTATTTCTCTGCCCATAGATGCGTATCGTTCGTCGCATCGATCAACTGCGCGGTGATTCGGAGATTGTTGCCAGCTTTTCTGACACTTCCTTCCAGCACATACTGGACGCCCACATCTCGTGCGATCTCAGGTATCTTCTTCTTCGTCCCCTTGAATGTCATCGCCGAACTGCGAGAGATTACACGGAGGGAGCGCACCGCAGACAGATCAGAAATCACTTCCTCCGTCAATCCATCACTGAAGTATTCCTGATCCGGATCGGGGCTCAGATTCTCAAACGGTAACACGACTATCGACTTCTCCTCCTTCGGAACATCAACCGGCGGCGTTGCGGCTGCTCTCAGATCACTCATCATCTCCTTCATCGTCTGATATCTTCGCGAACACTCTTTCTGCAATGCCTTCTTGATGATTGCCGCAACACTTCGAGGCACGTCAGCGCGGACGGAGGCCAGTCCCTGCGGCTCCTCGTGTACAATCGAATACATCATCGCCGCCTCGTGCTCTCCTCGGAATGGCAGTTTCCCTGTCAGCATCTCATACAACACTACTCCAACTGACCAAGTATCCGTTCTGTGATCGACCTCCATCCCCTGCGCCTGCTCCGGTGACATATACGCGGCAGTCCCCACCGTCGATCCAGCCTTTGTCAGCCTTGTCTGACCTCCCGCAAGCTTGGCAAGTCCGAAATCCAGAATTTTCACTGTCCCATTGGTCGTAATGAAGAGGTTCGCTGGCTTAATATCCCGATGCACGATTCCCTTCTCATGCGCCTTCGAAAGGCCGCTCGCGACTTGAATCGCAATATCGACCGCGTCCTTAACTTGCATTGGCCCTGTCGCGATTCTAGACGTCAAGGATTCCCCCTCGTAGCAATCCATCACCATGAATAAGCGTTCGTCGTCTGTCTCATCGATATCGTGGATCGTGCAGATGTTGTTGTGCTGGAGGGCGGAGGCGGCTTGCGCTTCGTGGATGAAGCGCTGCTTGGCCTCGGGGTCGCGGGTGAGTTCAGGTGGCAGGAATTTCAGGGCGACGGTGCGTTTGAGGCGTGTATCGTGGGCCTTGTACACGACGCCCATGCCGCCACTACCAAGCTTTTCCAGTATTTCGTAGTGCGAGATGGTCGTCCCGATCATGACGACCTCCTCTCTGAGGGATGACAGCGGCTACAACGGGTACACCATCGGTGTTTAGGTATGGAACAACTATCAGTACAAAACTCCTGTCCTCACTATTGGCGATCTCAATAATAGTCACGCCCGGCTGCCCCGCAGGATTCCAGACGGCGGGTCCCGTACAACGGGATGCCGAAAACGAGTCAGGCAAAGGTGCTGAGCCGCAAAGTCTATTTGTGATGCTAGATTTCTTTGTGACTCCTCCAAACGCCGGTTACATCACTGCCAGCGCCTGAGTGGCCGGTGCAAGCAGAACGCCTCGATTCACGAATGCACTATTGAATCGATCCGGAGTCCGGACAATCTGCACCGCATACCGGGGCTTCAGTCGCTCGGCAAAGTAACTCAGTGACGGATCAACGTCAGCCGCTGTCAGCTTTGCCTCGACTAGAGCAAACGGCTTTCCCCGCTCCGTGATCAGGAAGTCGACTTCCCTTTTCTCGCGGTCGCGAACGTACGAGAGGCCGAAGTCGCCGTACCCGAAATCAGTCCAAGCGCTGCACAATTTCAGCAAATGCAATGCGACTAGATTTTCAAACCTCGCAGCTGCGTCGCTTATCGTAGAAAAATCGAACAGATATATTTTCTCCTCGCGGCGAAGCGTCCTTGCGAGCTTGCCAGCGTAGGGACGGATGCTGAACAGATAGAAGAGTCGATCGAGAGCAGCAAGCCAGTTCTGCACAGTCTCAAAACGAACAGCAAGATCCTCCCGCAGAGCATTGATGGACAGGGGAGATCCAATGCGGTCGGGGAGCAGATCCGCAAGGGACTCAATCAATCCAAGGTCGCGGATCCTTGTGAGGTCCCTCAATTCCTCGCGAACGATCAGCTGTTCATGTGAACGACTCCACCGTCGCAAGCGCGTCTCGCTTTCCGCAAAGAGAGGCTCAGGAAAACCCGTAAATGTTTCAATAGTTCTCAACGCCTCTTGGGCAGTATCGGAATTGCGCGACTCCAGTATCTGCCGAACAAATGTATCAGGAGTGGCAAGAAACGCCCGGTCGGCCGAGAGCAGTTCTCCGACCGTAAAGGGATAGAGATGATATATCTGATATCGACCAAAGAGCGAATCGCCACCACGCTGATAGACATCCAGCCTACCGCTGCCTGTTACAAGGATGTCAAGATCTATGCTGTGAGCGTCGTGAAGTCCCTTCAAAAACCGTTTCCATCGTGGGAATTTGTGGATTTCGTCCAGGGCCAGGCGAATACGAGACTTGCGACGGCCTGCCTCCTTTCGAGGCTCTGCAGACGTACTCCTCCGCAGCCAGAAATCCTCCGGCGACCGTAGAATCAGCTTTCGGTCAGACTCGACATCCCAGTTGAAATACGTTGACGGAGATTTCGTTAGTGTGAGATGGTGCTTCGCCAACGTCGTCTTGCCGACCTGACGCGGCCCGGCGACGAAGCACATCTTGAGCTCTTCGGCGAGGAGCCGTTCGATTTCAGCGGTGAGATAGCGCATTTCTACAAGTATAGAAAATTGTCATGACAATTTTCGGGTAAAATAGACACTTCCGCACCGGGAGTCAAGGGGCCGATCATTTCTCCAATCCCATTTTCTTCATCAAGATCAAAAAGCGGGAGTTCAATGAGAGCGCATCAAGGGCCGGACTATGTACTAAATACTGAAGCTCTGGATTCTTTTCGTCTATCAGCTCACTCAACACTTCCAATGCTCTGTTGTTGAGCCCGTGAGTGGCAAGGATCTCCACGAGTAGATACTTCCATTCATCAGGCATCTGGAAGCTGCGTAGGTGCCTTGTCAAGCGCCCGGAATCCGGGGGCTCTATCAGAAATATCTCGGCCACTTTCGCCGGAGCGCCCGCTCGCCGGACCTCCTCAGCCGCATCTCGAAACTGCCTTTTGAGATAATAGAGCCTCGTGAGTACCCTGTGAGCACTCGGAAAGACGGGGTCCAGATCCGTCGTCTTCCTGCTCTGTTGAATTGCCTCATCGTACTTTCGGAGACGCGTGAGTGCCAGTGATACGTTCCCTGCGATGACAGGAGTGAATGGTTCGAGTTCGTATGCGCGCTTCGCTTCCGTCAAGGACGCCTCCAGACTCCCCATCGCTCCCAGGCACTCTGAATACCATTGATGCGCTGTGGCATATGCCGGGTCAAGTTCGATTGCTCTCTTGAACTCCCGTTCCGCACCCTTCCAATCCCACTTCCAATCTTTCAAGATGTTCCCGAGCGAACAATGCGCCTCTGCGAGTTGCGGGTTGATCGCCAATGCTTTCCTGACGCTATTCTCGGCCCGGTCGTACGCCTCCGCTCTTGAGAGAACCGTGATCCCGTAATAAGGGTAGAGAGCATAGCAATCGGCCAGTCCAACGTGTGCGAGGGCGTAGTTGGGATCCAACGCAACGGCTTGA
>Ga0194119_10008267_pt1 | contig 14357 bp, 11 predicted proteins | sample TA2MahC100mmetaG_FD_148620 | JGI IMG/M metagenome (GOLD analysis project Ga0194119, IMG submission 148620) | Freshwater microbial communities from Lake Tanganyika, Tanzania - TA2015018 Mahale Deep Cast 100m | ecosystem: Environmental > Aquatic > Freshwater > Lake | place: Tanzania: Lake... | reverse complement strand
GGCAGCACGATCCCGCCGGCCTATGTGTGCGAGTGCGGTGTCATGACGTTCACCGGACTCCGCATCGATAATCCGGGTCGGTATGACGATTTCACGTGGATCCGGGAAGTCCGCAAGACTCATGGACGTCTGCCATAGCACCACGAGGTCACAGCCCGCTGCGATCAAGTGTCCGGCGGAGGATTCCGCGTTCGAGTGTGTGCCATTGATCCGGACGAACTCCGCTGCCGGTGCAGGGGATACACGGCGGAGTGCCCGTAGTAGCGCACGCCGATCCGAATTCCGCTCGATCAGAAAACCGGTCCGATGGTGACCCAGGATGGCTTCGGCGAGGGCGCCTATGGCGCTGTCTTGCAACAAGTTCGACTTCCTGTTCAGTAACCTTCAATTCAGCATGATGGCGCTCAAGGCCGTGAGGTAGTTCAGCGGCCGAGGTGAGTTAGCGTGATTTGTAAAGCTACGGCTAGCAGCAGCCATTGCCACAACCATATACTGCTTTGTATTCAAGGAAGAGATGCCGGAGCAAAAAGTGAGCGCCATCTTGTTGGTTGACGATGAACGACAGGTGCTTGATGTGTTGAGCGAAATGCTCAGACTCGAAGGTCATGACGTGGTGACCGCGGAAAACGGAGTTGTTGCGCTCGAAAGAATACAGACGGACGCATTTGATCTCGTGTTCGCTGACATCATTATGCCGAAGAAGGAAGGCCTCGAGACCATATCCGACATCCGCAAACGACAACCACAATTGCCAATCCTTGCGATTTCCGGTGGCGGCCGTATCGGCCCCAGGGACTATCTTGAAGCAGCACGCCACATCGGTGCCAACGCGACCCTCGCCAAATCCTTCGGGCGAAACGAATTCATCAGCATGGTGGATTCCCTGCTGGCGTGAACCTTCGACCGGATGAAGCCCTTACCGGGCAGTTCGCGAAGCTGGCTGTGGACCCTGATGCGTCCGAGTGGGATGCGGCCGTCCTCGTAAACCGGGTCATCGATCCGGATGTCGGCGAAGTTTCCATCCAGCCGCTGCTAGCAGCGGATTCTGGCATGCGTGGCGAATCCTCCTGGCGGGTGCTCGGGCAACTCGGTTTTCGGGGTGATGACGACGCGCTGCGAAATCTCGACAACAGCTGCATCGCGCGGGTGATGGAGCGCCGGCGCGGGTTGCCAATCACGCTGGCTCTCGTGCTCATTGAGCTCGCCCGGTCACGCGGCGAGCAGGCGTGGGGGCTCAACACGCCCGGACATTTTCTCGCACAGGTGAAAGGCGAGGTCATCGATCCAGTGAACATGGCACCGCTGTCCATCACCGGTGACCTGCCGCGGGCAGACACGGTGGATGTGGCGCTGCGCATGCTCAACAACATCAAACAGGTCTGTCTCGAACGGCGGCAGCCGCACTCGGTACTGGTGATTCTTGAACACCAGCGTGGTCTGGCGGAGGCGCTGCAAAACGACGGCTTGGCAGCGGGATTGCACCTCGAATCCGGCAACTGCTGGTTTAAGCTCAATATGGCGGAGCTTGCGCGGGACCACTTTGAGGCCTGCGCCGAGCTGGCACCGGAAGGCTCTGAGATGCAGCGTAATGCGCAGATGCGCATCCGGTTGCTCGGCAAGAGCCGACCTCCGACCTTGCATTGAAGAAGGCAGCATTAAACCAAGCGGTATCGGAAAAGGGATTGCTGGGATTTCGCCGTCAACGCAGTAACTCAGCGAGGACAGCGGGTTAACACATGTCCTGCCAAGGATTGTCAGGTTCGAGGGACACCGGCACGCCGAATCCCGGAACCCGGATGCCTGACTCGTCGAGTCCGAGATCGCTGCCTTCGAGCACCCCTTCACCAAACTGGTATATGGTTTCAGCGCGTCCGCTGCAGGCGTCTGCATCGTATGCAGCGGCCTTGGCCTCCACGTCCTGATTCCGCTTGCGCCAATCGTTCAGTCGGTTTCGACCCCAGCGTTTTTCCAGCATGTGCAGGGTGCGATGAGGAGACAGGAACACGCCTGTGGCGTTGTTGCCGCCGAAACCTTTGGAATTGACGAACGCCGCCGTGTAGGTATCTGTGCTGGCGCGGACGTGCTCGAATGGGAACCGCAGGTGGGCTGTATGCACATCACTTGCGAGGTGATCGATGGTGGTGATGCCCGGAACAGGGCCGTACTGCCACTGGCCGAGTACAGCGGCCAGTTGGTCGCCACCGGCTGGTGCCATGGTATGGCCGACATAGGCCTTCACTGCACCGACCAGCCAGTCTTCGATGCCGAATCTGCCGGCAAGGGTGCTGAGGATTTGTGACTCGGTGACACGGTTTTGTGGAGTGCTTGTGCCATGCGCCTGCATGTAGGTTGATTTTCGCAGCGCGTCATTGCCGATCAGTGAACGCGCAAATGCCAGCGCCTTGGCCACGGTTATCCAGTTGCCGACACCTGGTCCGGATATGGATTTCTTGTAGCCGTCAGCGTTGACGAATACACCGGCAGCAGTACCGAGAATGCGTGCGCCCAGTTGCAACGCAAGTTCATCGTCCATCAGCACCAGGTATACGGCACCCTCTGCCACAGTGAAGCCACAGTTATCCGAAAAAGGCCGTACCGCACGCCGGTTGTCGCATCGGGTAGATCCGTCGAGCTGAGCGAGCGCATCGTCTTCGGCGAGTGCGCCCATTGTGCGATAGCCCTCGATCACATCCGGCTCGACCGGTGCCTCCGAGTTGCCGACGAAGACGATACGCTTTTCGCCGTCACGGATCTCTTCAATGCCCTGACGAACGTTGTACAGGAAGGTGGCGCAGGCACCGATGATGCCGGCGGTACCGCCGACTGAGCCGAGAACGTAGGCGTTGATGAAATCGCCGGGCATTTCTGACAGCCCGAACGAGCAGTGTTTTGATGAAGGACGCTTGCCTCGCATCGGGTTCTGCATGAGGCCGCCGTAGGCCTCGTCATTGAGCTGACCCATCGCACTGCCGGAATACACCGCGATCTGGTCGCCGCTAACGACCGACTTCAGGGTTTCCAGGGACAGCCCCATGGACTGAAGTGCGTCCGAAGCGGCGTAGACGGCAAGTTGCAGACCCCGGGGATGACTGCGTGACTGATAGGTATTGCCCGGATCAAACCCGGTTGGCAGCTGGCCGGCACTCGTGACCTTCGAGACCCGTGCATCCGGGAACAACACTTCAGTCGCACCGAAACACGTGACCTGCACTGTGCGGTTGTCGAGTTCGGTGACCTTCCAGCCGGCGGGCATCGATTCCGGCAGTTGCCGTTTCGGCACGCGGAACGTGAGTACGTCGCCACCATCCGGTGAGACCGTCGCTGCGCTTTGACAGTAGACTCGCTCGACGTCGAATGTCTCGATCTTGCGAACCAGCGTATGTGCGCGGATGTGTTCGCGAACGACAACCGATGACGGATCGTCCTTAATGCCCATCAGGCTCGCCAGGGCGCGATAGGTTCCGGCGCGAGCCGGTTCATCCAGCACGTCGATCACCATCCTGCGATAGGCGTGGTCGAATGAAATTCTGCCGGCGGCGTTCACACCACCCATGCCGACGATGACCGGAAGACGTGCCAAATCAACCCACTCCTGTTCCCGTCATGACATCACACCTGCTTTCCACAGCGTTTACTTCACCTACGGCTTATACGCGTTCGAGCGCCACTGCCGTTGCTTCACCGCCACCGATACAAAGTGAGGCGATACCGCGGCGCCCGCCGGTGTTCTGCAAGGCATGAGCGAGGGTTACCAGCAACCGTGCGCCTGTCGATCCGATCGGATGTCCCTGTGCACACGCACCTCCGTAAATGTTGACCTTTGCATGCGGCAGGTTGAGTTCCTGCATGGCAATCATGGTCACCATGGCGAAGGCTTCGTTGATCTCGAAAAGGTCTACCTCATCGAGTCGCCAGCCGATTCGTGCGGCGAGTCTCCGCATCGCGCCCACCGGAGCGTTCGTAAACGTTGCCGGGTGCTGCGAATGAGTCGCGTGGCCGACGATGCGCGCCAGAGGCGTTCTGTCCGCAAGTGCGGATTCTGCACTGATCAGCAGTGCCGCAGCACCATCGGAGATCGAACTTGAATTGGCGGCGGTGATGGTGCCGTCGTTCTTGAAAGCCGGCTTCAGCGCGGGGATTTTTTCGGGTTTGGCTCGCCTAGGTTGTTCATCGTCACTGATCACGTTGCCATCGATCTGGATTGGACTGATCTCGGCTGCAAGCCGGCGTTGTTCGATCGCCCGTCGAGCGCGCAGCACAGACTCAAGGGCATAGGCGTCCATCGCTTCGCGGCTGATCTGGCGCTCATCAGCCGTTGCTTGCGCAAAGCTGCCCATGGAACCGCCAGTCTCAGCATCCTCGAGGCCATCCAGAAACATCGCATCGCGAACCGGTGCGACCCCCGAGGATTCGCCATGTCCCATACGCAGACCGGATTGCAGCCGGGTGAGCAGGTAAGGCGCATTGCTCATGCTTTCCATGCCACCACAGACCACAGCCTGTGCTGATCCGGCACGGATCAGATCAAAGGCCAGCATCGCCGCCTTCATTCCCGAGCCGCAGACCTTGTTGACGGTGGTTGCGCCGCAGGCATCTGGCAATCCGGCAAGGCGGCTCGCCTGTCGGGCTGGGGCCTGTTTGAGCCCGGCGCTGATGACGTTGCCGAAGATCACCTCATCGATCGCTCGCGCCGGATCGCTCGTGCCGAGCACGGCCCGGATCGCATGCGCACCGAGCTCGGGAGCGGTCCGTTTGGCAAGCACCCCCTGAAAGCTGCCAATAGGCGTGCGAGCCGCAGCAGCAATGAACACATGTTCGCTCAATTGGTTCTCTGCAGAATAGTTAACGCAGCACAGACCACATCGGCTCCTGCGTCAGCCGTTCGATGCTTGATCTTCGGGCAACTAATTTTGAGCCCACTCGCGGAAACGTGGTGCGAGCTCGGCGAAATTGCACGGCTTGTTGTTAATGTCGAGTTGGGCGCGGATGATCTTTTCGAAGCCGAGGCGGACCGCGCCGGTTGATCCCGGCAGGCTGAAGATGACCGTCGCATTGGCGATACCGCCGAAGGCACGTGACTGGATGGTCGATGTACCGATGTCGCTGAAGGACAGCTGGCGGAAGAGCTCTCCGAAGCCAAGAATTTCCTTGTCGAAAAGGGGTATCAATGCCTCAGGGGTGCTGTCGCGCCCGGTAAATCCGGTGCCTCCGGTAGTCAGGATGACTTCGATGTTCTCATCAAAAATCCACGCAGACACCAAGGCCCTGAGCGCGTAGATGTTGTCGCGAACAATGTTTCGGGCGATCACCTGATGACCGGCCGCGGATGCCATCGCTTCGAGAGCATCACCCGAAGTGTCGTTGTCGCGGGTGCGCGTGTCCGAGACCGTGAGGATCGCAACTTTCATCTGCAAGTCCTCATCTGCAAGTCCCCATCAGAAGTTACCGAATTCAGTGGACGTTGAGTTGCCGGCGGGCAGCCACTAGAGTACGCGGCATTCTAACCAGTCGGCGACCAGTGGATAAACAGCTCATTGAGGGCGACCGCCTCTATTTGATTGCTGAAAGCCTCGCCCATGACGACTCGTTGTTCCCAGCAGTCACATCGGGACAGGAAGCGGTGCGGGGGCTGTTGCGTGACGAAGTGATCCGGCGAAAGTGTCGGGCGCTGTCCAATATGGATGTGGACTCCTACATCGAGTCCGTCGTAACACCTGCGGAAGACAGCACGCGAATCAGCGCTCCCCGTATCATCCGTCGTCTCGGCAGAGTTCGGCGTGAAGAATCGGATGGGCCCTATTACTCCGCTACCATCGAGATGGACTTTGGTGGCGAGTGGCGTCCGGTTGGTTTCATCGCGCAGGATCGCAGCGTGGAAAACGGCAGCTGGGGTCCGCGTCACCACAAGGCGGCGGCGGAACGAATCGCCTATCACGCGCGCCGGCGCACACCCATCGTCAACTTCATGGATACCCCCGGGGCGGATTCCCGGGAAGATGCTAACCGCAACAACCAGGCGCACTCGATTTCGCGATTGATCGTTGAAGCTTGCAACGTCGATGTGCCAACGATCGGTGTGGTGTTTGGTCTTGGTTATTCGGGTGGTGCCATTCCACTCGCTGCCTCGAACCTCCTGCTTGCGGTCAAAGACTCAGTGTTCTCGACGATTCAACCGCGTGGTCTCGCCAGCATCGCGCGGCGTCTCAATCTGTCGTGGCAGGAGTGTGCCCAATACGTCGGCCTCTCGGCCTTTGAGCTCTATGAACAGGGCAATGTCGACGGGGTGATCGATTTCAGCGCTGAAAGAGCGGATGCGGAGATCGAGAACCTGAGACTCGCAATCACCACGGCCATCTTGAGGGTGGAAAATCAGGCGCGGAATTTTGTTGCGGAGAACGAGTACATCCTCGATCACTACAAACAGAGTCTGCTTCGTTATCTCCGTCCGTCGCCACGGCTGTCACAGATGCAGTCCACGGCAGGCCTGAAACTGACAAAGAACCCCACGGAGTACCTCAACGTCTTTGGTGTAGCGTTCCGGTACCTGCGTTATCTCGGCATCCGCAAACGGATCAAGGCAACGACGACGGCGCAATACGGCCGACTCGCATCCCAGGAACTGCCGCAGGGCGAACTCGACAAACGGGCGGATCTGGAACGCCGTCAGTCTTTCCTGAAATGGCTGCAGGACCCGGACCGCGTGGTCTATGACGATGCCTTGTCAAAAACCTGGAAAAACTACCAAGACAAGAAAGAGGCCATTGGTGCGGAGCGTGGGCGTATTGCCATGTTCCTCTTTGGTGAGCCGAAGAAAAATTTCGATGATGCACGCAGTGCCCTCATTACCCGCGTAGGCATCTACCTCTACAACCGCTGGAAGGGTGATGCGGTAGGTAACCTGCGAGCACTACGCGACCTGCTCGAGCATCACAGCGACACCAGGCAGGTGCTCAAGGTCAGCGATCTCAGCAACCCCCGGGAGTTCATCGAGGCCATTCGTCTGGATGCCGAACTCTATCCGCTGATGCTGCGCACCTTCAGCCACCAGGGCAAAAAGCTGCTTGCAGGGCGAGGCATCGAAGAGATGTCGGAAACCTATCTCGCCAACCAGCTGACATCCGAACTCAATCTGGCCATGACCACGGTGGCGTTTCGGGTTGGGCCAGAACCAGGACTTTCGGAGCTTGAATCCAATCGGCAGTTCCTCGAACGGCGCTTCCCGGAGTTCGTGGCCACCCGCAGTGACCGCTCGCGCAGCGTTTCGCCGAACGAGCTGACCGTGCTGGATCTGCTCGTGCACGATGAGCTGCGGGAGGAGTTCATTCGCGAGTGCGAGAACTTGCTGCTGTTTGATTCGGTCTACGACCAGGTCATCGCTAATCTCGATTCCATCGCAGCGGAAGCCCAGCGCACGCAGGCCCTGTCCCGCGATTCGCTGGGCCGCCTCTTCAATACCACGCTTGAACTTGCGGCGAGTGGCGTCACGCTGAAGCCGCGCGCTGGCGTCAACCCCGGCAACGCCGCACAGGAACTTCGTAAGCAGGTGACCCGCTGGTATCAGCGCGTCATCAAGCTGCCCAAGGGTGGCGACTTCTTCCGGGTGGTGGAGGAGTGGAAACGCCTGACGTTCCCGCATCTGGCCGACTCGCTGTTCGTGGTCGTCACCTATGTCTTCGAGAGTCTGCTCAATTCCTTGATTCTTGCGGAAACAGAGGGGCGTGGTTACCAGGGCAAGATCGCTCCGCGCAACATCGGTCGACGCAAGGACTTCTGGAATCGGCTGCACATCGCCTATCGCGATCTGCTGTTGAACGAAGAACTGCGTAAGTTCAGACGTGCACATCCGTTCACGCAGAAGGACATCATCAGTCGCTTCTTCCGCTCGTTCGATGAGCTCGATCGCGACCTGATCTCAAGTGACCCCCGGAGTTTTCCGGGCTTCCGTCCGTCTATCGAGGAAGCGCTGAAGAAGAATCTGCCACCGTGTGGTGTGATCACCGCCGTGGCTACGTTCGAGGATGGCGCGCAGGGATTGCCCGTAGGTGTGGTGATCTCCAACGTCGCCTTCCAGGCGGGTGCGTTCGACATGGCGAGTGCAGTGAAAGTCTGCCGGTTGCTTGTGCGCTGTGCAGAAGAACATCTGCCCGTGGTGTGTTTTGTGTCCTCCGGTGGCATGCAAACCAAGGAAGGAGCAGGGGCGCTCTTCTCGATGGCCGCGGTGAACGACCGGATTACGCGGTTCGTCCGCGATCATGATCTGCCGGTGATCGTCTTCGGTTTCGGTGATTGCACCGGCGGTGCCCAGGCAAGTTTTGTAACTCACCCGCTGGCGCAGACCTACTATTTCTCTGGCACGAGCATGCCGTTTGCCGGTCAGATCGTCACGCCCTCGAACCTGCCGCTCGATTCGCTGCTGTCGAACTATCTGTCGACGAATCGCGAGTCCATGCAAGGGCTCGTCAAACATCCGTTCTATCCAGGGTTTGATGAGGCGCTGCGCAAGATCGATGACCAGATACCTGTGCCTGGAGAAACGGTGCAGGAAGTGGTGCGACGGATCTGGAACGGTGTGCTCAGCCAGGCTCGTCCTGTGGTGGTTGCCCACAACCCGCACTACACCGACCGCGATCTGATTCGTCCGGTTCGCAAGACGCTCATTCATGCGCGGGGCTGCACCGCGATCAAGCTCATCCGCATTGCACAGCGAAATGACATCCGCGTGGTCCTGGTGCAGTCCGACCCGGATATGGAATCCGCGGTGGTGGACATGCTCAGCAGCCGTGACGAGGTGGTTTGTATCGGCGGCAATACACCGGATGAGAGTTACCTCAATGCCCAGAGTGTGCTGAAGGTTGCCAAGGATCATGCCGTCGACAGCCTGCATCCTGGTATCGGATTCCTGTCAGAAAACGCCCAGTTTGCCGAGCTGATCCGTCGTCACGGAATCAACTTCATCGGCCCGCCAGTGCTCAGCATGGAAACGATGGGCAACAAATCGAACGCCATCAATACCGCCATGAAGCTGGCTGTGCCGGTGGTTCCAGGCAGCCACGGAATTCTCACGTCAGTGGAGCGGGCCGCGGAGGTGGCCGAGACCATTGGTTATCCCGTGCTGATCAAGGCAGTGCATGGCGGTGGTGGCAAAGGCATCCAGGTGGTGGAGCGCGCCGCAGAATTCCATGAGCAGTTCCATCGCGTGACGCGTGAAGCGCGGGCCGCGTTCGGCAATGGCGACGTTTATCTCGAAAAGTACGTCACCAGCCTGCGGCATATCGAAGCCCAGGTGCTGCGTGACACGCACGGCAATACCCGGGTCCTTGGAATCCGCGATTGTTCTGTACAACGCGATAAGCAGAAAGTTCTGGAAGAAAGTGAATCCACGGCGTTGCCGCCGGATCTCAAGAAGCTGGTGCTCGATTACGCCGGCATGATCGCCGATGAAGTGAAGTACACCGGTGCCGGTACGGTTGAGTTCATCTACGATCTGAAGAACAACGCTGTGTATTTCATGGAAATGAACACACGTCTGCAGGTTGAACACCCGGTGACCGAATGGGTGAGTGGAGTTGATATCGTCGGCGCCCAGTACCGGATTGCCGGTGGACAATCGATTGCCGATCTCACGGTGCAATCGAATGGTTATGCCATCGAGGCACGGGTGACCGCAGAGAAAATCCAGCCGGTGGGCCAGAAGCTGGAGTTTCGTCCGCATCCAGGGCAGATCCGTACCGCCAGCTTCCCGCAGATGGAAGGCGTTGAGGTCATCGCGATGGCTGCCCCTGGCAAGTCGGTGTCGCCTTATTACGACAGCATGGTCGCGCAGATCATTGTGCATGCGGATAACCGGCTGGCCGGTCTTGCCAAGCTGGATGACTACCTCGCGAAGGCCGAGCTCACCGGCATCAGCACCAACATTCCGCTTCTGCGGCGCATCCTGAAAGATCCGGTCTTCCAGGCTGGAAGTTACGATACGGGCTTCCTTCCGGAGTTCCTCAAACGGACCGATGTTCCATCGCTGATCGACGAGATTGAAGCCATTGCCGGCGAGAGTGGCTCGACGATCAACCAGGACAGCATCCGCATCGCCGACAGTGACGAACTCAAGGTGCTGTCGCCGGCGACAGCCATCTTTTACTCGGCACCCACGCCGGCCGAGCCTGCCTACGTTTCGGTGGACGATGTCATCGATCTCAACCAGACCATTTGCCAGCTCGAAGCCATGAAGATCTTCACGCCACTCAAGCTTGATGACTTCAATACTGACACCGAACTCTTCCCGAAGAACCGCCGGTACAAGGTGTCGCGTATCAACATCGAAAATGGTCGTCAGGTGAACGCCGGTGATCTGTTGTTCGTGGTGAAACCGCTCACAGCCTGATCGTCAGCTCGCTGAATGGAGATCGCGGTGGATGTGATCACGCGATCATCCACCGGATGCTTTCAACCACACACCCCACAGCGATAGCGGTGATCGCGTGTCCACTCCAGCGTTTGAAACCTGAATCATCCAGTTTGTCGAGCAGCCGGGTGCCCACACGTGTGCCTGCGACCGCCAGGATCATGGCTGCACCGATGAACCAGAACGGCAGCTCATCGGCGATATCGATCATCATCCCGTAGTAACCGACCTTTAGCAGATGCCCGAATGTCTGCGTAACCGCCTTGTTGGCAACGATGGCATGCCTCGACAGCAGTGAGTGCAGTAAAACACGTCCAGAATAGGACCTGATGCGCCGGCGAGCAGCTGTGCTGCGGTGACGATCACGCCGCAGGAGAGGGCGTGAGCGGCCGAGTGATATCGAGCTTTGCGAACTTTCCGGAGAAGCGACCAGCGAGCGAAAACAGACCAAGCAAGAGCAGGATGAGACCGGCATCCGGTACCAGGTTCACGGCGATGAATAGGGCCAGGACCGCACCGGCGCCCGCTGCATACCATGGCAGGACGTTCCATTCGACGTGACTGCGCAGAAACCACGCCCGCGATCCGTTGGCTGTGAGTTGTACTGCGCCGCGCAGGATCATGGCGGCGGCGACAGGTAAGGTCGTCGCGAGAACCGCCATGAGAATCATGCCGCCGGCCATGCCGAGGATTCCCGACAGAACCGAGGTGGCGAAAGCGGTAGCGAGGATGGCTGTGTACAACATGGCGTGCATCATGGAGAAAGGCTTTACATGAATACAGCGAATGGTTGGAATGTGTGCATCAACCATTAGGAATAAATAATGCTGGAGAACCTTGAGACCCTGGTGACGCTCTCCAAAACCGGCACGATGATGGAAACGGCGACGGTGCTGAAGATCTCCCAGTCGGCAGTGAGCAAGCGAATCGCCAGTCTCGAAGCGTTCTATGAGCGGCCTTTGATCGAGCGGGAAGGCCGCCGGGTGGTGCTGACCCACCACGGAACCAAACTGGTAGAACGGGTAACGCCATTGATCTCGGACCTGCGCAGTGTCTTTCTCGAAGACAACACCCTGCGCAAAGGCAAACTCATCATGGGGGTATCGGAGGCCATTCTCGCCAGCTGGGGACCAAAGCTGTTCGCATCGGTTGCGCGGGAGATGCCGGAAGTGGAATTCGAGTTCCATGCACAGCGTTCGCCGGTGGTGCTGGACCGTTTGCGTTCCGGTGAATACATGGTCGGGCTCTGTACGGGCAGCTATGACGCCGAGTCTGATCTGCAAAGCGAAGTGATCCGGCTGGAACCGATGGTCATCATCCCGAGCGCACGCAAGCCGCTGAAGTACCACGTTGGCGAGCCGCTGTCGGTGATTACTATCGAGTCCCGTTCTGGTGCCTGGCGGTCAATCGAAGACGACATGAAGCGTCTGCGCCTGCACCGGGCGGTTTCCCTTGAATCGTTTTTTTCCGTGGCGCAGATGGCGCTGGCGGGATTTGGCCATGGTCTCGTACCCGCCGGTGTGGCGCGAACGCTGGGGGTCAAAACCAGTGAAGTCATACCGCTCGATGCTGACGGTCTCAACCGGCCGGTTCGCTTCGTGGCCCGCAAGTCGATGTTCTCGCGGCCGCTGGTGCAGAATTTTTATGCACTGGTGAAGGCAAGGGCGCAGTCGGTTTGAGCTGGAGCCGCTTCGGCTTGAGCCGTGTAGACTGGTTGGGCATCAATCAACGGTATTCCCAACGTGACTCCAATCCTGCATCACTATCCGCCGTCGCTTTTCTCGGAAAAAATCCGTGTGCTCTTTGGTTACCTGCGCCTCGAGTGGCAGTCGGTCATCATACCGCCGATCATGCCGCGGCCGTTCCTGATGCCCTTGTCCGGCGGCTATCGCAAGACACCGATCATGCAGATTGGTGCCAACGTCTACTGCGATACCCAGGTGATCTGTCGCGCGCTGGCACGTATTGCCGGCAACTCAACGCTTTATGCCGCAGGTTTTCCGGCGGAACGTGTGGCGCAATGGGCGGATTCGGATCTCTTCAGAACGGTGGTTGCGCTGAACTTTCGCGAATCCGCGATCACCGCGCAGATGTCGCAGCTATCCCCGGAAGCGGTAGCGGCCTTTCAGAAAGACCGCGCCGAGCTCTCCGCCGGTGCACCAATTGTGGGGGTGCCGCCAACGGCTGCTGAAGCGCACTTCCAGGAGTACCTGCAGTCGCTCGAGAGTTCCCTCGAAGGCGGTTTCCTGTTCGGCGAAGTGCCGAGTATTGCCGATTTCAGCGTCTATCACTGCCTGTGGTTCGTGGATGGCAATCCGGTGAACAAGTCGATGCTTGCGGACTGGCCGAACGTTCGCGACTACATGGAACGCGTGCGCCGTTTTGGCCATGGCCGGTTTACTGAACTGTCGGCTGAAGCTGCCCACGGGATCGGCAAACGCGCGGAACCGGTACCGCCGGACCATGCGCGGGTGGACGCGCGGCTCGCGCTCACCCTGAAAGCGGGACAGAACGTGGCTGTCAGCGCCACCGACTACGGACGCAACCCAATAGCCGGTTCGCTTATCAAATGGACGGCTGAGGAGATCGTGATCCTGCGTAAGGATGCTGAAGTCGGCAACATCATGGTGCACTTCCCGAACACCGGGTTCAGCGTGTCTGCAGCCTGACCCCGATCTCTCACCCCAAGAAAGAAGAAGGGCCGCCATCGAATGATGGCGGCCCTCGTGGTTACGGCGCGAACCTCAGAAACGTGTACGAGCGGTGATGCCGTACATGCGAGGGGTGCCGGCCATGGAGTGTCAGCTGCCGGTCTGGGAAACCGAGTCAAACGTCAGCGGCAGATACTCCTTGTCGAAGATGTTGTTACCCCAGAGGGTCACTGCGAATGTCTCGCTGGCGTTACGCAATCCGATCTGGGCGTTGAACAGGTTGTAGGTCCCCTGGACTTTCTGAGGATCCGCATCGGAACCGGTGTTGTGCCGCGAACGGATCATCCAGTTCAGGTTCACGGTACACTACCAGTCACCCGCGAGCTCCTGGTCGATCAAGAGGCCTGTGCTCCCCTGCCACAGAGGTGAGTTGGTGAGTTGGCGACCCTCGAGATTGGTCGGGCCACCAAACGCCGCAGTCGCGTTCACGATCGGGGTGCTGTCGGTGTAGCTCGAATCCGCGTAGGTCACTCCACCGGTCAGCATGATGCCTTCGCTGACCAGCCAAGTGTATTCCACCTCAATCCCTTTGGACTCGACCTCGGGTACGTTCTGTACCACGAAGAATGCGCCGGTGAAGGTGTTGAGCTGGAAGTCTTCGTACTTCGAGAAGAACAGCGCGGTATTCAGCATGAGGGTTCCATCCAGCCACTCGCTCTTCAGGCCGAGCTCCACGCTTTCAACCGTTTCATCTTCGAATTCACGGCCATCACCGGTTATGACACCGGCCGGGTTGATCTTGAAAGCAGTCGGATCGAGGTTGAAACCACCGGCCTTGTAACCGTTGGCGAAGCTGAGGTAGGTGCTCGTGTCTTCGTGGAACAGCCAGGAAAGTTTGATGGTTCCTGACAGGTTGTCTTCACTGCGCTTGCCGGAGTAGCCGGCGTTGTTGCAGAACGTTGCGATGGGCAGCTGCGCACATGGCCAGTTGTTGTCGGCGACACCCGCAGTACCGGTTTCATTGATAACCGGGCCGCCTTCCTTGTCTTCTTCGGTGTAACGCAGGCCAAAGTTCAGGTCCCACTGATCACTGATGTGCCAGGTATTGTTGGTGTAAACCGCCGAGGAGTCCGCTTCCTGGTTGAAGCGTGCGGACAGGCCATCTCCATCACGAAGCAGGTTGGCCACAGCCGGATTACGCAGCAGAAGCGAGAAGTAGGCCGGACCCTGGCTTGCGAGCACCAGGAAGCGGCCCTGGTTCTTGATGTCTTCGCCGGACACATAGCCCCCGACAATCGAGTCAAATC
>Ga0194119_10008256_pt1 | contig 14372 bp, 14 predicted proteins | sample TA2MahC100mmetaG_FD_148620 | JGI IMG/M metagenome (GOLD analysis project Ga0194119, IMG submission 148620) | Freshwater microbial communities from Lake Tanganyika, Tanzania - TA2015018 Mahale Deep Cast 100m | ecosystem: Environmental > Aquatic > Freshwater > Lake | place: Tanzania: Lake... | reverse complement strand
CGTGACAGACAGATTTTCAAAGAACGCGATCAAAAACTTGAGGCCGCCAGAGCGGAACGAAAACAAAAAAGACTGGACATGAGACAGCGTCTCGATTGCCACCAGATTTTGACAACTGCAGCTAACATTAACTCGCTAACTCAACAGGACAATTTCTCCATTTCCAACTGAGGCAAAACAGTGATGGTTTTTTGTGGTTTTGTCTTACATTTATCTATTGTGGTTTTGGATCCATCGGGATTTGAACTGGCGCAACAAAGAGAGTGGCGTGCATGGGTGATGGTAGCTGATAATACATCTGTTGGTTCAGACAGCAACTGTTTACGAGGTCAAAGGACATAACTGGGCTCACCTAACATTTTTATGAAAGCAAATATCGAACTCAGAACGCTAACGCCTATATGGACGGGAGGCGTTGAGACTGGTAAAATGGAAAGGATCCATGAAACCGGTATCATTGGCAACCTGCGCTGGTGGTATGAGGCGATTGTTCGTGGGTTGGGAGGGGAGGCATGTGATCCTACAACGCATTCTTGTGCCTACGATCGAGAAAAGCCAAATAATGGTCTTTGTGATGTATGTCAGGTGTTTGGCGCAACAGGTTGGCGGCGGCGCTTTCGGCTAGAGGTAGTTGATGACCAAACACACCCCATTTGGACGCCCGAAAATCAAATGCTCAATGTCCGTCCGCCGGGCCGTACTCGTGGGTGGTATTTGCCTCCCGGTAAAATGGGTTCTTTAACCTTGAGGTTTATCGGCGAAGCCAAGGTATTCTCCTTGTTAACTGCTCTTTTATTGTTTATCGAAAAATTGGGGTCTTTGGGAGCAAAGCCACAACTGGGCTATGGAGTGTTTGAAATCAAAAATCGAGAAATTGTGCTGAAAAAGGCTCGAGAATGGAAATGGGGACTTTTCAGTAATAATGCCAGAGTTTTGCCGGACTTATGGGAATTTGGCTTTGTGAAATTCAGGTTTCAACCTCCAAAGTCCGGATGGTGGACGGAAATTCCTGGTTTTTCAAGGGTAGGGCTTCAGGTTCAACCGTTGGTGACTCAATACAGCGTTGCTCCTGTAAGTCCGGCGCTTAAAAATGAGTTTCGATTCAACCGGTGGCAGCGTTCATGGGGCAATGAACGAGAGATTTTCGGCTCGATACACCCTGAGCGTCGTCGCAGCCGTTTGGTGGTGAGTTGGGCATATAGCGACAATGGATCTTATTGGGAAGCCCGTGGCTGGGTGTGGCTACCTCCTCCATATAGACATCAACCAACCGGTACTTTTCTCTGGAAGTTGTTTGGCGATGAGGCTATCTGGAGCCAGGTACTGCGTGTTAAGGGAATATTGGAAACCAGGTTTCCCGCCACCACAACAGAGGTACTACAGTTACTCGAGGAAGTCATAATATGATTGAACGTTTGGTAATTCAACGTTTTAGAGGCATTCGTGAAGGGGAACTTGATGATATAAAAAGAGTTAATCTTCTCATAGGCCCCAACAACAGCGGCAAGACGGCTATATTGGAGATGCTGTATCTGGCAGGCACTTCCGGACGTGCCTGTGCGCTCATTATGCAAGATGTGAAGCCGAGCGTTTGGCCTGCACAGACTCTGCTTCCATTCGATATGCTTGGTGTGGAGCCTATGGTACGAATGCGAGACAGACATGGTGAACCGAAGAAAAAGCAGGATGCTCCCGCTGACCTGACAGCTGATGATAGTTTGAGTGTGATTATGGATTCTGTCACAGAGAATCACCCACTTCATCAGTTTCAATTGGCAGCCCGTTTGGAAAAACTGGAGCGGCGCGTTTTCTCTAAAAAAGATATTCAGAGGGTCACATTGTTTCAGCTTGAACCGTGGTTTGGAAAAGATGATTATGAAATACCTGCATCCTTGATTCCTCCCTCCTTCGAAGATAAAAACGTGCGTATAATGGAGGGATGCAGGTGGGTTTATATGTGGGAGAAACCATTTGTCTATGCGTGGAACAAACAAAAGGATTTGGATCATTTTGCTGTGTGGGCCGTTTTTGGCTCCCTCTCTGCAGCCGAACACACATTGTTTTTTGATTTCCATACGGCTAACAACCCATTTACCGCTCGTTTCGCTCAAAAAGCCTATGAGAAAATTCCTGATTGGGAAGAAGAAATTACGAAGCATTTTATTCAGGTATTTCCCTTTTTAAAGGGAGCAAAGATAAGTGTCCGTCCCTTGATGCAGAGTAATTGGACCGGGTCTGTTGAATGGCCTGGTAAATCCCCTATTTACATTGACCACTTTGGCGATGGCGCACGCCATGCTTTTAAAGTACTGGCAGCCTTGATTGCTATGGGAAAGCGAGTGGATGAGAAACATCCAGGATTGTTCTTGTGGGAGGACCCAGAGTTGTTCATGCACCCGGCCTCGCTTCTGCGTTTGCTACAGCAGGTGATGCTTTTTATTAAAGAAAAACCGATTCAGGTTTTCATATCCACACAAAGTCTTGAGGTTGTTGCTCTTCTTACCCATTACTTCCAAAGCGAAGCAAATGATTGGAAAAAGGAGTTGCGCGCCTTCCGTTTGAATTTAGAGGAAGATAAAATGTATGCAGCTACGTTCCGTTTTGAGAATCTCAAAGCATGGTTGGAGCAAGAAATGGACCCACGTTACTGGGGTGTTAGCGAACTACCCTTTTCATACCACTATGGAGGATCTGAAGATATTATCTTGGAGGAGGAAATCTGATGATGGTACGCGTTTATCCATTTGGAGAAGGCAAAACCGAGGAAATGGTTTTCAAAGTGCTATGCACCCAATATCCCGATTTAAATAATGTAAATCTGAATAAATTCGTCTCTGTAGGAGGAAAAAATAAATTTTCTGAGAAAATCAAAGAAACGTTACAGGCTGACCTTATACCGGATACAGAAATTCAGATAGTTGTTTTTCGGGATTTGGATCATGGTGAAATTTTTGATGATGTGGCGCAATCCTTTCAAAATCTTGCCTGGATATTGCTTACAAAGTGGAACTTGACGCCCCAAATAAAAGTACATCCTGAAAAGCCTAATATATATATCCTTCAACAACAGGCGACAACTGATACTCCTGGTTTGCGATTGGTGCTTCATTTTCCTGATGATAAAATTTTTGATGGCTTAAACGTGGTCATGCGCAATCGTACAACGGATGGATATATTCTTGCTTTAGGTTTTGATGAAACGATACTTCGTCGTTTCGCTTGCAAGATCAAACGCGATGCTTCAACAGCATCACAAGCTCCGAATGTTTTGCGCGATCTGATTAATACCTATATTCCTAATATAGTAGCCAGTAATGGGATCACATTTGATCAAGATAAAGATTTTCTGGCAGCTTATTTGTGTGCTACGCGTTTTTGGACTGTACACCGATCAGAGGAACAAAATAAACTTGCAGAGGTTATCATGAAACGTGCTGCAAAATATCGGCCGGAGTTGCTTAAACAAATGTTCCAAAGCTGGCTTGATGCCATTCAGATGGTGGTGCAATGAAACACGAATTCCACGCTCAATTTCCGCTTGCTCTTCAGGACAGCGTTCTGCAAGCTTTTTCAATCTCCTTCCTTTCCGGGAAAGACGCGGAACCGCCTCATCATTGGCAAGATCTTTCACATATTTCAGACGATGCTGCTCGTATTTCGCTATTAGCCCAAGCTATTGTAACGGGCCGTAAAGATGAAGCACGGGTTGGCTCAGGCAAAGATTCTGACGGCTTGGGGTTCTGGCTCACTCATCACTCAGATGCTTTTTTTTCTGAACGCATTAAGATGATGCAAAATTTGCAAATTTTGCCGGAACCTCCTGACCTGATAAAACTACCTCAGGGTTCATGGTTGTTACATTTTAATTTCATTTTGTGTAAGCCCTACCTAAGCAAAGATGATATGGCCTTGCACCTGCTTGATAATCCGATGAAAAAGGAGTGGGTTTTCAAGCTTCCTTATGTGGCTTCGACCCAATGGAAGGGGACGTTACATGCGGTAATGCTCAAGCAGTTGGTCGAATGGTGGCAGGATTTGACGCAGGATCAACAATTGCAGCGGATACAGCGGAAACAGTTTGTGGCCCGGCGCATCCAGTTGACTCGGTTGTTTGGTACAGAAATTGGCAACACCCAAAATCATCTAAAGCAATGCGGAGATGACAAGTTAGATAACTGGTATAGGCGTTACGTGCGCCGCTACCTGTCCGACACAAGGTTTTTCACCGGACGACTATACTTCTATCCCTCCTTCTTTGATCGACTCTCTCTGGAGGTGATCAATCCTCACAACCGGGAAACGGGGGCAGGTTCACTCCCTATTTATTTCGAGGTGGTTCCGTCCGGTACTCGTGGTAATTTTACTCTGCTTTATACTCCCCTCGACCGAATCGGTAAAGAAGAGGATAAAACCCGCCGACAAGTCATTGCTGATATGGAACTGGTAGCCGAAGGGCTGGAGGCGCTGTTTACCATGTATGGTTTTGGAGCCAAAACGAGCAGCGGGTTTGGGCTGGCGAATGATGCGGTCGAGAATGGTTCATTAGTTCTGAATTGGCCTGGCTTTGTTTTTCCTCAGACTGAAACCGGTCAAGTTCAACAGCCGGAGGATACCTTCCTGAAATACATGGATGAATCAGGTCATAGTAAATCTGATTTTTCGGGAACCGGTGACTTCGGGCTCATGAGCAACAGTGATTTTAAAGAAAAAGGAGAGAAGTCGGGTGGGGGAAGCCTGTCAGAGTTCAAGGCATTCCGCAGGTGGTATGGTGAGCATAGCGAACAATGGCAGAAATCATTGAAAGAAAAAATATCAGGCGCGAACTTTCCTCAAATCAGTTTTGAACGGCTCAGTCAACTGGCCGAAATGATGCGTCAGGCAGGAGGTGATGTATGAGTCAATTAGACGATTCTACCAAAAACGCTTTACGCTTTGCCGCCGCAGGCGCTTTGCTCCACAACTTGGGCAAAATATATCATAAATTTTTGAATAAGCAGGTTAACAGCGCAGATAACAATTATCTATTTCAACATATTCTTGGCCTCATTAGGCCATATGTCCATAAGCTGCCTGATAGTAAAAAAAATAGATTCAGTTCTGATAAGCTTGATGATTCTGCCATTTTAGACAACGATACCCTTACAGCTTTAAAAACAACTTTCAATTTACCAACTCCACTCAATGATCGTAATTATAGCATCGGTGATCTTATCGAATATTTAGGAGTAGGAGCAGGGGAGCCTTGGTACGAAGTGGTCGAAGGGAAATATGGAATTGAACATATTTTCCCTTCTGGCTCTCGTTTAACCCACCTGATGAATCGCGCCCATGGTGGTGCTTCAGGCGGGGAAAAAGTAAAAATTGCCATAGCCCAACAACCTGATGCGGCTGACATGTATCTCAGTACCCCGTTTGGGTATGAAACTGCAGCTCCAAACATCAACGACATCAACGATCTGCTTAATAAAATTGAACATGTCATCGATGAATATCTCAAATTTCCGGCTAATCCTTTTCCATTAGCTGAATTTGCTGGCAAACTCATGCAGTTGCTTGGACAGGCTATTGCAGATACCCAACGGCCGTTGAACGACGTAACTGTCGGCGACATTGGCCATACCGGCATGGCCTTTTTGCTCACCCAGACTGTTGAGTGGATTCTTTCCAATCGTATTATTGACCATGATGAACTGGGGCGACATAAAGAAGATAATACTCTGTTCTGGCGTGTGCTGACCATTCATACCGATAGTCTGCGATATCTGGAAGAAGCCTTGTCGCTGGCGGACCTGCGTGTGCGCCAACGGCAACTGCAAGAGGTATTTCAAGAAATCAGTCAACAATTGGAAGAGACGTTGATGGCTGTGGAAATTTACGCTGATGAGCAGCGCTGTATGTTTGTATTTCCTAATCTTGAACGGGATTCTTCTGCTTTTCAAACTATTGAGAACATTGTCAATCATTTCAGTATCGATGGCTTGCGGCTGATCAGTCACCTCTCTGACCCGGTAACAAACCATCCCGATGAAAAAAATGGAACGTACATTGGTGACCAGGTACTGAAGCAGTGGCAGGAATCACCACCTTACGACTTTAACTCCAGTACTATTGCAGCTTTTTGGTCTAAAGAAGCGCCGAAAAAGCAGCGTTGCACGGCCTGCAATTTGCGCCCACAAGGCTACGGCGTCGAGCAGGTTGACGGATATAAACACAACCCGACCGACTATCGAAACAAAGCAGAAGAACGCAACATCTGCTGTATTTGTATGGATCGGCGTTCAGGTTTGGCGGAGAAATGGGCAACAAAACCAGATGAATTTAATAAAACAATTTGGCTGGATGAGCTGGCTGACAGCAATGGCCGTTTAGCTCTTATTGTTGGTCGGTGGAGTCTGGAAGATTTTGTAGAGAACCATTTCTACCCTCATGAGGATTGTTCACAAAGAAGGGAAATGTGGCTTCATACCGTCACCTTTCTTAATAGCCCACCTCCCGATGGGCATACGTTCAGGATAAATCAAAAGGATTATATCTGGCAAGCAAGCCAATCCATTCTTTCTGGCGAAAAAAAAATTGCTAGGCATTTCAGAAAAAACAAGTTGTGCATCCAAGCGCCATCATCAATGCAGATCACCATACAAGATGTGGCTATTGAAGGCGATCAACTGATATTGACAGTTCAAGAGAATTTGACCAGCACATTTTTAGTTGATTCTCAAGTGAAGTGTGGGGATCAAGATTTTCTGGTCAAAGGTGCTTATTCCCTGGAAACAGTAAATGATGCTGGAAAACAGAATATCCTAAGAAATGTTTTATGGGGTACAGTTCAGAACCCTTTCATTATTCGATGTGCTACAAAGGTAAATGTACTGGAGATACTTAAAAGTGGTGAAGGAGCAAAGAACAATTCCTTTGCTCGCTTGCGCCGCATCTGGCAGACCACTCGAGCCTTTTGGGAAACATTCCTTGAAGAAGCTAATCAGGATGATAAAGCAATCATTACAACGATTCCATATCGCTTACAAATAAAAGGCGATCTTCTTTCTAACGACGAAAAGGATGAACAGCCCGGCCTGTTCCACGCCTACGATCTCAGACTCACCAACAGTGTCAAACTCAGTGTGGTTTGGGATCCGAACAACAAACGTTTTATTACTTGCGATAACCAGGAATACCTGTCCAAGCCAGAACAGCTTGGTAAACCGGTTATTGAGTTCTTAAAGTTTTTAAACGGTGAATTGAGAATTGAATCGCCAAGCGGCTATGGACGTCAGAGCAAAGAATGGGGAACAATTATTGTCAAAAATGTTGGTGAAATAGAAAACAGCAGCTATAGTCCCGTCATCTCCATCCTCGCAGAGCCGCGTACCTTTATGGCCCTCATCCCGGCCGATAAAGCTATAGATGTCGTTCGGTCCATCAAAACCAGGTACGAGCGGGAGATGGGCAAGGTGCGCAATCGCCTACCCTTGCACTTGGGTGTTGTTTACTTTCACCGGCGCACTCCTCTTCGGGCTGCGCTGGATGCCGGGCGTCAGATGCTGAAGTATGATCTGGGCGAGCTGAAAGATCAGCTTTGGACGGTAGAATCCATAGAATCAGCGTCTACCTTACCTGAAGGTTTGGCTAAAGGGACACGACAGTTTGATCACACTATCGCTGTAACCATCATGAACGATGATGATCGTTGCCTTACCTGGTACGTTCCCGCCAGAATGGGTGATGGACAAACGGATGATAACTGGTATCCATACGTTTTCATACAAAATGATGTCAGTGACCGTAAACGCATTTTCAAGGCTTGGCGCTCGAAAAGCGACGGTACGACAGAAGAAAGCAGCCTCGTCCATGCTGAGGAGTTGCGAGCAGGTGACCGTGTTTACTTTTCTCCGGCCACTTTCGATTTCCACTGGCTGGACAATGCCGGGAAGCGCTTTGAAATTGCCTACGAAAATGGCAAAAGACGCAATCAACCCATGCGTCCATATCTGCTCGATGAATTGACGATTATCCGTCAGGCATGGGATACCATTGCAGGAAAAAACGGACTTACTGCTAACCAGATTTACGCTTTGCGTGACCTCATCGAAATTAAACGGGAAAACTGGCAACCAACACTCGAGGGAAATCAAAAAGATGCGGTGTTCTGGCAATTCTGCCGTGATGCCGTCATCAACGCCAACTGGGAAAAAAAGCCGCTCGAAGAAGAGAAAAACCGTTTAACCAAGTGGGCTGTTTCGGGGCTTTTGACCGATGTGATTCATCTTTATATGGGTGTGATGAAGCAAAAACCTCAAAGGGGGGATAATAATGAGTAATCAGAATAGTAACCATTACCACAAACAACACTTTCTGTTACAAACTCTTGATCCTGTTCATGTTGGAACAGGAGGCAATCGGCTTGGTCGGGTGGACTTGAGCATTGTGCGCGAACCGGGAACCAGGTTACCTAAAATCCCAGGGACCTCCTTGCACGGAGCAATCCGGCAATATGCGGCTGTCTGCTATGAGAGCCTCCGCTGCGCTGGAGCCGGACAAGGGAACGAAAGTAAAGGCAAAGAGCCACATTGCAGAGATGCACAATGCCCAGTCTGTTATACGTTTGGTTATATGAATGGTCAGGATGGCGGCCAGAGTGGACAGATAAGTATCAGCGACGCCCGGTTGTTGCTCTTTCCGGTTTACTCGCTTGCAGGGCCTGTGTGGGTGACCTCTCCGAGCATTTTAAGTGAATTTGGGTTTACTAAAGACGACCCTTGCGATCAGGTATGTCTTCCGGATGTCTTGATTAGTCAGGAATACCTGAATCTGGGCTGGCTAATGTTGGCAAAAGCAAGTGATCCCTTCAGCTGGCCGGATGAAATAAAGGGGGTGCCTGTGGAAATAACAAGTCGTGCAGTGCTAGTCTCGGACAAGCTTTTCAGCCAGATCGTTAACAGTAACCTAGAAGTCCGCACTTCGGTCAGTATTGACCCAGAGACCGGAGCGGCTGCGGACAAGGCACTCTTTACCTATGAAGCCATTCCACGTGCCACTATTCTCTGGATGGATGTGATTGAAGATGATTTCAGTGGTGCATTTCCGGGCACAGTTAAAAAATGTCGGACAACAATGGATGAAAAGGAGGGTACAAAAAAGAAAACATACGAGCACAATGCCGGTGATTCACTAATTGAACCTTGGAACAGACCATTAGATGTTGTCCAGAGTGCTCTCAAACTGGCTGAGATGCTCGGTATTGGCGGGATGGGAACTCGGGGTTTTGGCCGGGTTCGTATGTTAAACGAGGGGGAGTGAATCATGACACAACTTAATCTGGATCAACGTGCCGCTCAATATGCCCAAAAAATTGTTGCCGATGGGCAGGTCGGCCTAGAGAATCTGATCACCAAAACATTAGGCGTTTTGCAGGAACAGGGTGTTTACGCCTGCTTGCTTTTTCTTTTTTCCCGAACCGGCAACAATGAGAAATTCCTGGCAGGAAAGATTAGTCCTCACCTGTACAATTTGCTCAAAGTATTGCCCGCTTTTCAGGAAAGTGAAATCAATGATGAGAACAGCTTACAGTTTTTCAGCGACACCGTTTGCAATGACTTGGATACCTTGCTTCTCGTCAAAGAGTTGTACGAACAAACCCTAATTTACGCCCGTTACGGGGCTAAGGCGGTGGGGAAATAATGATATGGCAGAAATATAGGCTCGTTTTTCGCCTGCTTGCCCCATTGCACATCGGCTACCGCACGGCGGGCAACCTGATGCAAACCCGAGGTTATGTGCCGGGAAAAGTGTTGTGGGCTGCCCTGACCACCCGCTTGACCCGCGATGAAGACAATGACACAGATGGCCAGCGTTATATAGAAATCGGTCAGCAGGTACAAGATCATTTCCGATTTACCTATCTTTATCCGGCCACACAAAATGGCAATGGATACAAAACCTACTACCCTTGGGATAAGGATTTCGATTATCTCTTTCTGAACAGTTACGCCAGTACATCATTGAACTACGCAAGTCAATCGGCTGAAGAAACGATGCTTCACGAAACAGAGTTTATATCGCCCCATACGCGCACTGAACAGCAGGTTTACCTTGTCGGTGATTTATATGCTAAAACGGAATTGTCTGATTCACTGAATAAATGGCAGGACACACTCGATAGGCTCCAGTTGGGAGCTGAACGAGGTTATGGATGGGGGCGAGTGCAAAAGATCTTGTGTGATAGTCGGGGTGACCGGTTTGATAATGAACCAACGGTCGAGTTGCAAAACGGAGATCGTATTACAGCCCACTGGAAAGCAGCAGACGTCACCGGTATTGTTGGTCCTATTGAACCATTGATCGGATGGGAGCGCAACAACAGTAACGATAGAAAAAACAACTGGCGGTTAAGCGAGGAGGCAATTATTTGCTATGCGCCTGGATCCAGGGTTACAGTGGATGGTAAGTATACTATAGGTCATAATGGAGTCTGTGGAATAAATCGAAGGCAGTGAACAAGAGTTTTCTGTTGAGGAACTATTTTAAAGTGAAAAGGTGTGGTGAATGGTTGCATTACATGATCACTTTGTCAAGCTTGTTATTCCATTTGAGTACTCAAAGGAATATTTTGAAGCGATTTCAGCAATAAGAGCATCTCAATGCTGGGAGCCAAATACACGTATTCCCAGAGATATGTTTTTGCATATCAAGCACTTGATCTCATCTGAGACCTCCAACAATTCCATCGGTGTAAGTTATGTGCTCACGGCAGCAGGAAGGTCAACCTGTAACTTTCCTTTATTTAAAGATCAGGCGGGGGTACTGCTTAAAAAAGGCAGCGGAGACCCGGAAATACCTGATTTTGAAATCAAGTTTACGGTGTCGGAAGTTTTTCTTTTTCTTTTTGAAACTCAGGTAGGCTTTATTATCCTTGATATCAAGTATGTCGAGCCTGGAAGTCTTGAGGTCGTGGAGATGGCAAACCATCAACTGAAAAAGATAGGGCTTTCTCGTTCCTTTATATGTCGTAATGGAGAAAAGCCTGAAAAGGCCAAGAAGGGAATCGGTTTTTTTGATCGATTTTTTGAGAGCCTGAAACCTCTTGTTTCGCTTGTATCGTTTTTTGAAGAACAGGATCGTATGCTTCGGCATCACTATCTTTTCAGTTATCTGATCCTTGATCATGTGCCTGAGGTCGAAACAGAGAGAAATAATTTTATTGCCGAGACGCTATTCAGGTTTCGTAATGGATTTCATGCTCATTATCACCCCTCAAAGAAGGAGTACGATCTTGAACATAATTCACAATTTCTGAGTTTTGTGCACAATGTTTTCTGGGGTGTGAGTCAAGAGGGGGTGGCTTGTGTTGCTTGTTTAACGGATGATTCTCGTCAGACACATTTTTTAACACACATATTTAACTATAACATTGAGAATAGCTATTTTTATTTATACATGTTGGCTATGGCTCAGCGGTTTTCTCTGCTTATAATTGCTAAAAAAACTGCTGATATACCACCCGAAATAAGGGGTTCAATTGATGAGTTGAAAAATAAAAAAGAGATAATCTGCGCTATTGACGCATTACGGCAGGATATTGTTCTGTATGGCTTGCGAATAAATTATTCTCAAGTGTCGTATAATTTTCATTATACGCTTTTTTACGAAAAACTGAGAGAGGTGTTTCGGCTTGATTATCAGCATACAGAGTTGGATACTGAAGTGAAAAATCTTGGCGCATTAATAGATATTATTGAGCAGAAAAAAAGAATTAATTTTGAGTTGAATGCGGCTGTTGCATTATTGGTTTTTGCTGTCATTTCAGTTTTATCTGATGGGTTGAGTTTTTTTCAGTTTATGAATTTGTTTGACACGGATCGGCCATTATTGTCGCTTACAGGCTTGATTCTTGTTGTTGTCATTGTATTGATGTTATTTAGGTTTTTTTTAAAAAAAGATGTGCTTTTTAATATAAGAAAAAGATGATAGAGCAATCCATTCAATTCTATGCGTATAACTCTTGAACTATCCCACCGCAATACGTCGATAACGCTGCCGGTGAATAATTTTCATCTGCTCTCTTCCCTTATCTACAACATTGTCGATCACAGTTCCAGCGAGTACGCCGAACGCCTGCATGCAGAGGGGTACCGGCTGCAGAACAAGTCCTTCAAGCTGTTTACGTTTTCGCCAGTTTTTATTGCCGGAAAGGGGAAGAAGTGGCAGGTGCATGAGGATGGTACCATGAGTACGCGGGAGAGGATGCTGCAGTTCACCATTTCCTCCCCGAAAAGCGAGTTCATCGAACACCTCGTTGTCGGGCTCCTGCATGAGCCGTTTGTGCGTGTTGGGCAGGAGCAGTTCAGGGTGGAGACGGTCAGGAGGCTAGATCCTCCCGATTTTTCTGATGATATGCGCTTTGTGGCACTTTCGCCCATGGTCTGCAAGACCAAGAACGATGACGACCGGTATGCTCAGTATCTTTTTCCCGGTGACGGGGAGTTCGAGCACAAGTTGTTCGAGAACCTCTGTCGCAAGTTTGAGGTGTTGCATGGCCACCCTTACGAGGGCGACAGGCGTTTCCGGTTCATGATTGACCCCGAGTACCTCGAACGCCGCAAGGGGAAGGTGCAGAAGCTGATAACGCTGAAGGAGGGGAAGCCGGATGAGACCAGGGTGAAAGGTACGCTTGCTCCGTTCAGGATTGAAGCACCACGTGAGCTGATTGAGATCGGGTACGAGTGCGGGTTCGGGGAGAAGAATTCGCAGGGGTTCGGTATGGTTAAGGTGGATTATCGGGGATTGGGTAATGGGTAATGGGTAATGGGGAATGGGGAATGGGAAGATTTGTGGGATGTTGGTTGTGGGCAGGGGGAGAGTGGAAAGTGGAATGGAAGGCGAGGGAAGAGGAGAGAGTGGGGTGTGGGATGGAAGGCGAGGGAAGAGGAGAGAGTGGGGTGTGGAATGGAAGGCGAGGGAAGAGGAGAGAGTGGAGAGTGGGGTGTGGGATGGAAGGCGAGGGAAGAGGAGAGAGTGGAACGTGGGTTGTGGGCTGTTTGCTGTGGGATGGAAGGTGGAGAGAGTGGGGATCGGGGATTGGATGTAAGCTTTGAAAAGCCTTACTTTCAGGTATGATCTGAACGCAATCCGAAACGAATCAAAGGAGTTATCGCCTATGCCGAAGCCGAGTCTGTGGAAGGACATGAAGAAGACTTTTCTGCTTCATGCCATTACTGCGCATTTCAGTAACGGTCTTATTCCCGTTGCTGTGCTGTATCTTTTGCTGGCGTTGCCGACCGGCAATACTTTTTTCGAGCATACGGTTCAGCATCTGCTCTGGATAACGTTTCTGGCCATTCCTGTTTCTTTTTTTTCCGGAGTGCATGACTGGAAAACAAAGTATCGGGCGGCGAAGGCTCCGGTATTCATAAAGAAAATCAGGTTGTCCATGGTGCTTTTTGCGCTATGTACCGTGGCGGTGACGGTGCGGCTTGTGGTGCCTGAGGTGATGGATCGCTCGGATTTTCTTCACTGGTTCTATATTGCCGTTATGCTCGGTATGCTGCCTGTGGTGACCCTGCTTGGTCATTATGGAGGCAAGCTTTCGCAGCAGAGCCGTCAGCAGCCGCAGCGCCCTTCTAACCCCTGATGAGGAGGAGTCATGCATATTGTACTCGAACCGTTGGACGATAGCGATGGCCCTGAAATACTCGATATCTTCAATTATTATGCCGAAAACAGCTTTGCGGCATATTCACTGCAGCCTTTGCCTGATGAGATGGCCTGCATGTTTCTGGATCTGTCGAACGGGTATCCGGCGGTCGTTGCGCGCGACGAGAACGGTTTGGCGGTAGGGTTCGGGCTATTGCGCCCGTACAGTCCGATGCCGGCTTTTGCCTCAACGGCCGAAATGACGCTTTTTATGCGGAACGGTTATACCGGTCAGGGGACAGGCAAGGTGATTCTCGATCATCTTGTGGAACAGGCTGCCGAAATGGGGCTTGTTTCGATTCTCGCGAGCGTCAGTTCCATGAACGAGGGAAGCATCAGGTTCCATCTCCGGAACGGATTCCAGGAGTGCGGTCGGTTCAGGGAGGCTGGAGAAAAGCTTGGGAAGCGGTTTGATGTGGTGTATTTGCAGAGGATGGTTTGAGGGGGGGCTGAGTGATGAGTGATGAGTAGGAAGAGAGTGGAAAGTGGAGAGTGGAGAGGTGGGGATGAAGAGAGAGGGGAGTGGGGAGTGGGTAATAGGGAATAGGGAATGGGGAATAGGGAAGGGGGGATGTGGGGGATGATTTGATAATTGGTTACTGGTATGCCTGAATTGTATCATCTGCTTGTGTTTTTTGCTGCTTCGGTGTTGCTGGCGCTTGCTCCGGGGCCGGATAATCTGT
>Ga0194119_10008252_pt1 | contig 14380 bp, 2 predicted proteins | sample TA2MahC100mmetaG_FD_148620 | JGI IMG/M metagenome (GOLD analysis project Ga0194119, IMG submission 148620) | Freshwater microbial communities from Lake Tanganyika, Tanzania - TA2015018 Mahale Deep Cast 100m | ecosystem: Environmental > Aquatic > Freshwater > Lake | place: Tanzania: Lake... | reverse complement strand
CGAACCCGTAGCCACCAGTTGCGATCCAGTCTTCTTGAAGCCCACATCGCCGCTCAGACTCACGAACTCGCTCACCGTGGCGGTCAACCCCTTCAGGGCGAAGGCCACCGTGCCGGCCGAGATCGACTCGGCGAAGGTGTAGCCGGTCGCACCCACGGTCAGCGCCGTGCCGGAGGTCACACCGGTACCCGAGGCGTATTGCACCAGCACCGAAGTCGCGCTCACCGAGGCGAAGCCAACCAAGCCCACCGTCAATGTAGGCCCACCCGAAGCCGGCGTGGCCTTCAACTCGAACACCGTCTTACCCGTCTCTGCCACCAAGCCGAACGAAGCCCCGGTGATCTCGGCATAGACATCGGAGCTGGCCGCCAACCGAGCCGTCAGGCTCGAACCGATGGCCACCAGTTGCGATCCGGTCGTTTTTAAGCCCACATCGCCACTCAGGCTCACGAAGTCGCTCACCGTGGCGGTCATCCCCTTCAACGCAAAGGCCACCGTGCCGGCCGAGATCGACTCGGCGAAGGTATAGCCAGTGGCACCCACGGTGAGCGCCGTACCAGAGGTCACCCCAGTGCCCGAGGCGTATTGCACCAACACCGAAGTTGCGCTCACCGAGGCGAAGCCACCCAAGCCCACGCTCAACGCAGGCCCACCCGAAGCCGGCGTGGCCTTCAATTCGAACACCGTCTTGCCCGACTCGGCCATCAAACCGAACGAAGCCCCAATGACTTGGGCAAACACCGAGTCCGACGCCGCCAGCCGAGCCGTCAGGTTCGAACCCGTGGCCACCAACTGGGAACCCGTCTTCTTGAAACCCACATCACCACTTAGACTCACAAAGTCACTCACCGTGGCCGACATCCCCTTCAGCGTGAAGGCCACCGTGCCCGCTGCAATGGCCCCACTGAACCCGTAGCTCACGCCACCGACGCTCAGCGAGGTTCCGGTCTCCACGGCGATGCCCGAGGCATACTGCACCAGGACCGAGCTCGCGATCACCGAGGCGAAGCCGCCCAAGCCGACCGTCAGAGCGGGACCGCCCGAAGCTGGGGTCGCCTTCAGTTCAAACACCGTCTTGCCAGCCTCCGCCAACAACCCGAACGAAGCCCCGGTGACCTGCGCATACACCGAGTCCGAGGCCGCCAACCGGGCCGTCAGGTTCGAACCTGTCGCCGCCAACTGGAAACCCGTCTTCTTGAAACCCACATCGCCGCTCAGGCTGACGAACTCACTCGCAGTGGCGGCGAATCCCGTCGTGCTGAATTCGGTCGTCCCGGCCGCGATGCCTTGAGTGAAGGTGAAGGCAACCCCACCCACAGTCAGAGAGCGATTCGCTGGAACGGTGGATCCACTCGAGGTGTAGCGCACCCGCACCGTCGACGCCGAAACACCGCCCAATGAGCCCAACTGCGCCGTCAGGGAACTCCCCTGCAACTCCACGGCGGTCGACGCGGCTCCCAGAATGACGCCCAACGAGGCACCGCTGACCTGAACGTATGCGGAACTGGAAGCCTCGAGGCGTGCGGTCATGCCGCTCCCAACCGCAATCACCTCGGCGTTCTGTTTGCTCAAGGCAAGATCCCCGGAAACCTGAACGAATCCGCCCACCGTCGCTGCCATCCCCACCACGGAAACAGAGGCGAGACCATCGCCCAGCGACAGCGCATGGCTCACCGTCTGCCCCCCGATCGTCATGGAAATGGATCGATTCTGAGCGATCCCCGTATTGTTGAACTCAACGGTCACGCTCGAAGCCGTCAACGAGGCGAAACCGTTACCCAGATTGAGACTCGGAGCGCCCGTCGCGAAAAGAGCGAACTTGCCCCCGGACTGAACCACCAACCCCACCGTGGCAGCGGTCACACCGGCCTGGACCGCCGTGCCGATCTCCAAGCGAGCCGTCGCACCGGAAGCCAACACTTCCAGATCACCACCCGCTGATTTCTGGAATCCAAACAAACCGGAAACCGTCACGAACTGGTCCAGCGTGAGAGTCACCGAACCGCTCACCGCGAAGCTCATCCCGCTGTCCAACGAGTGAAGGGGCTCAGAGGCGATGAGTGCAGACCAATCCAACGCGAGTGCCGTGGCCCCGCCTGAAGCACCGCTGGCACCATTGTAGGTCACCGAGGCATCGGCGACCGACATCGAGTAGCCGCTCGGCAACCCGACGGCGGTGAGGCTCGAGGCGCTGGCGGCCAAGCCGGTCCAGCGGCGGGTGTCTCCGGAGGCACGATTGCGAACCGTCGCGAGGGCCAAGGCCAAGGTCGCCGAGCTGGCGAGGAAACCGGTGGCCGAGGTCGTGTAGATCGTGCCGTCCGTCTTGAATGCTCCACCCAGGCCCAGGAACAAATTGAGGCCGGAGATCTCGAGAACCATCAGATCCAGATCCGCGGTCACTCCGCTGGCTACCGTGACGCCCGTCGGAGTGGATCTCGAGAAAGCGAGGGAGCCGGAAGCCATCACCGCTCCGCCGAGATTCATCCGGACCTGACCGGAGATCGCCAATGAGGTGGCACCCGACAACGTCTTGAGAGAACTCTCGGCCGAGGCCAACACCGCATTCCAGTCCATGGTCACCCCGTTCACCGCGGCATTGTAGCGAACCGAGACATCCCGAATGACGCCGGTGAAGTCTCCCGGCAATCCGACCGCACTCAATTCGGTCGCAGTGAGCACCACCCCTGTCCAACGTTCCACCGTCGCACCACCAGAGTTCGGTGCACGGGCCAAACCGATGCTCAGACTCAGATTCTCGGCATGGAACCCGGTGGCATTTGTCGTCACCAATACCCCTGCCCCACCGACAGTATCGATAGTTCCGCCCACACCGATGAACAGTTGCACCCCGGTCAATTCAATCCGCAGGAGATCCAACGTCTTGGACGCCCCACTCACAGTCGTCGTTGTCGAAGTTTTCTCCAGAATGAAGCTGCCGAGCGCAAGCACCTGACCCGCGAGGTTCAACCGCAACTCACCGCGGATATCCAGCGATGAACCCGTCGTCAGCCCCTTGAGTCCGCTCGTCGCACCGACGCTGGACAACTGGCCCCAATCCATCGCAGAGCCTGCAGCCACTGAACCGCTGCCAGCCCTCGCCACGTTGGACTTGACCCGGAGATTCTTCACCTCGGCCGTGAACTCCGAAGGCAGACCCACCGTCGACAGCGATGCCGCCTGGGCCGAAACACCCACCCAGCGGCGCTGGTCGGCCGAGCTCGCATCGACCGCCCGAGCCACACCGAGGCTCATGCTGCCCCCATTGACGGTGAAACCGGACGCTCCGCTGGTGATGAGCACACCAGCGTCATCGAAGCTCCCGCCCGAACCGACGAACAGGTCTGCGCCGGAGACCTCTGCGATGAACAGCTCAATCGGAGTCGCTCCGCTCAGCCCACCTTGAGTCACCCCCAGCAACGTCGACTTGGAAACCGAGGCGGTGCCCGAGACCAGCACGGTGCCCTTCAGGTTCACCAGCACAGAACCCGTGGCCGTGAACGCACCGCTCGTCACATTCACCGAAGCGCCGAAGCCGCTGATGGATGCGGCGAAATCGGTTTCATTGGGCAAAAGTGTGACCGAGCTCGCGCCGAGGCTGACGATAGCCGAATTGAGACTCCAATTGGCCCCGGACTTCGTGGCCTTCAGCTGCGACACCGTCACCGACAGCGAGGTGAACTCCAACAACTTGTAGGAAGCACTGCCGACATATCCCGAACTGTCCACCGTGAGGTTGGACACTTCGAAACCGGTGATCGCCGAGCTACTCCCGAACAGCGACACCTGCCCCAAGGTGATCGGGCTCAGGCCGGGGAACTGCGAAAGTTCGAGGACGGCATCCTTGGCAACTGCGAACCGCTCGGAACCAGCAGCCTGGGACACCGTAAGATACTGGGCCACAGTCAACTTCACGGCACCTGGGATCTCGAAGACATACGGACCATCGAATCCGGTGGCCGAGAAGGTGGCATTCAGCGTTGTCCCAGAGCCGACCACCGACGCGGAAAGCGTGTTGGGTCCGGCGGCGGTCCCCAGGGTCCAGGTGCCGCCTGATGCAACACCCGAAGCGTTGGTCGCCACCAGGCTATTGGCGATGCTCCCAGCACCGCCACCCACCACGAAGGAGACCCGGACACCCGCCAGCATCGTGCTGCCATCCTTGACGGTGACACTGGGAGCAGTCGGGAGTGCCGTCCCCTTGGAGGCCGACTGTCCGTCACCCGCCGCGATGCTCAGGGCCGGGTTGGCCGCATAGTTCAGGTAGACGTCATTTCCGACGGTCGTCAGGAAGAACAACCCGCGGCTGAAGGCGGCCCCTGTGCTGTCCCCACTCACGGTGACCTGGACATTGCCGACGCCGGTGGTGGTGCCGGCCGTGTTGTAGACCAACCAACCGCTGGTTCCGAGATGGCTGCTGCTCCAGAAAGAGTTCGAGAACTGCACCGAACTGGCAGCCGAATTGAGCACCACCTGGAAAGTCACCGTCGCCGCAAAACTGAGGTCACCGGTCACCGTCACCGAATCGAAGTCGGTTCCACGGACACCGATGCGGTCATCGCCGAGTTCCCAGACCACCGTGGAGCCTGTGGCCATCGCGAGATTGCCGTCGACGGTCAGCAACCCCGGAGAAGCGCCGGGGCTCAGGGTACCTGCCACGCGCGGGTTGCCCCGGATGGTCCCGGAACCGCCGAGCGTTTGCGATGCCCCCAGCACGAACGGACTGAGCGCCGACACGTCGAACACGGCGCCACCACCGATCCGGATCATCGAGGATGCGATCGAGGCCCCAGCCGACAGCTTGAGCGTTCCCCCGGAAAGGTTCATGGGGCCGGTGTGGCTATGGTTGCCCGACAGGTTCAAGACCGCTCCTGCCTGGAACAAGAGGTTCAGAGGACCATTGCCCGTGATTTCACCGGACTGACTGGCGTTGCCGCTGACGCTGAGGTCGAGGCCCCCGGCCGAATGGATGTTGCCAGCCCCACCCGAAGGCAACGTCATCGTCTGATTCACGATGACACCGGTGGCGGATCCCGGTACCAGCGAATAGTTTGAAGCCAACCCGCCTCCCCCGCCATTGGAGAGGGTGTAGGTGATCACCACGCCTGCGTATGAACCGACCTCGGCACTCGGGTAGGCCGCAGCCGTGCCCGAGATCACCAACGTCTCCGAACCCACGAGATTCTCCACCTGCCCCACCGTCACGGCGCCCGCCGCGGTGGTGCCATCATAACCGCGAGAAGCGATGGTCGAGACGACCGTCAATGGCCTCGGTGCAATGACGGCCGCATAGACCGCAGGAGTGGTCAGTGTGTAGTTCCCTGCCCCGGCTCCAGTCAGGCTCAGGCCAGAGAAGCTCACCTGATTGGCGGTGGATACATCCTTCGAGTTGAACGTGGCCAACACCGAGCCTGTCAACGCAATCAAGTCTCCCGAATAAGGCTTCCCGTCGGTGGCGGAACCGCTACCCGCCGGTATCGCCGCCTGGAGCGCCGCGCTGCCCACAACAGCCGCCGTCGTCGTCCCATCGTAGACCTTCGACGCGCTGCTCAGCCCCGAGATGGTCAACGCCTTTGCCGTAATATTGGCCGTCAGGCTCGGTTGGGTTAGCGTATAATTGCCAGCATGGCTTCCGCCCAAACTGTAACCAGTGCTGCTAACCACGATCCCAGTGCCTGCGTTGACACTAGCAAAGATGTGCACGGGAGTTCCGTCCAGCGTCACCTCGTCACCCGTGATTAAGCCTGATAGTCTAGCAGTGCCACTCGTCGTCGCCGAGGCCGTTCGATCATAGACCTTGTTGTCAATCGAAACGCCAGTGATCGTTAGAACCCTACGAGTCACCGTGAACGTCATGGTCACGGTCTGACCGGACTGCACAGCGGATGGATCCGCCGGGGTAAATGTCGCGGTGAGGATCGAAGCACCCACCCCACGGGCTGTGTAGGTTGACCCGGAAATTGTGACCACCGAAATTGTTTCTGATGAGTACGCAAAAGTTCCGAAAATCTCGACACCGTTCAGTGTTGCTGTCGGCACCGTTAAAGCCCCGACGGCTCCGTAGGTGACGCTTTGATTGGCCCAACTCAGAACGGCACCGCTGGCTACCTGCGTCACCGTGATCGAACCCGTGACAGCACCGCTTATGCCTACAGAGCCACTGCCGCCAGTACGCAGTTTGCCCGAAGACAGGTAGCTGTTGAGCACATCGGGTGCCCCTTGCAAACTGACGGCATTGCCCGCAGCAGAACTGATGGACAGGCCGTTCACAGACGTACTGTCCCAACTCAAGGAAGCGCCGCCGGAAGCGGTGAAAGTGAGCGTCACCGGCCCGGCCGACACCAGGGCCTGGGCATGGAATGGGATCGCCACCAAAGCCCCTGAAGTGGTGGTAACGGTGGTAGGCAGGCTTAGCGCCGCTCTGGCACCGCTGACGCTTACCTGCGAGGGGACTCCCAAGGCGATGCTGGTGAGAACCCTGCCACCACTGGAGTTGGCCAACTCCAACGTGAGCCCGGTGGCAGTGCCCGTGTACCGGATATTACCCGAAGTCAGCAGTGTCTGCAGCTGGCTGGCTGTCCCACTGAGCACCAAGGTCTGGCGGCCATCGACCACGCTGGAAGTGGTGCTGGCGGCCGTGTCGGTGATGGAAACCGCGTTGGCCGACGGAGCGCTCAGGGTCAGCGTGAGCGCACTCTGAGTATTTGAATCGCCATCGCCGTCGTCGAGCGCCAAGCCGGTGAAGACCAGGGACGAGGAAGTACCGCTGGTGATGGCGAGGCTGGTGGGTAGCTGGGTGATCAGCGGTGACATGGCAGTCCCGCTGTTGCCTGTCGTCACGCTGGTCAGGGCAATCACCGACAAACTCGCTGTTCGTGTTTCGCTGAACGTAACCGAACCTGCTTGACCTTGGACCAACAGGCTCAGGCTGTAAGTTCCAGCGTCTCCCTGAAATGTCAGGTTGCCCGCTGACGCCAAATAGGCGCTCAGTGCCGACTCACTTCCGGAAAAGGTCACCTGGCGTGACCCGGTCACCGCGGCGCTCAAACCGACGGCGGAATTTTCTGCCGCATCCAGCGCGCCGCCAGAAACTTGAATGACCAACGTGCGAACAGCGGATCCTCCGCCCATTGCACCGGAGGGCAAGAGCACTTGCCCGCTCTGAGACGAAACCGCCAGCCCTGCCGGCAAGTTGAGTGTCGGGGCCTGGACACTGACACTCGAGTTGCTCTGCTGGGCAACAACGATCGATCCGGAAACGGCACCGGAAAGGCTGATCGTCCCGGTTCCGCCCGCCCTCAGGTTTCCTCCGGACAAATAGCTGTTGATGGCCGATGTGGCCCCGTAGATCGTGACAGTAAGTCCATTTCCGGCCTCGATCGCACTGGCATTCCCAGCACTAGAGACCTTCAGATCGCTGCTTGCGCTCCAGGCCAAGATAGCAGTTCCGCTGGTGCCAAAGGTCAGGGCAATAGGGCCTGGCGCAACCAGAGCTGCCGAGCGGAAAGGGATAGCGACCGTGGCACCCGGAGTGGTGATGATAGTCCCTGGCAGATCCATGCTTGTTGTAGCGGTCGCTACCGTCGGACCCAACTGGCCCAGCAGGATTTGGGTCGAAACCGTAGACCCCGTCGAGTTCGAGACGATCAGTTGAAGGTTGCGCAGCGTGCCGCTGCCGTTACCTGTGAATTTGAGGTTGCCGGCGTTCGCCGACAGGTAGGTGCTGAGTGCCGATGCGGTTCCCGTCAGCGTGAGCTCGACGACATCCGTGGCCGAACCCGAGGCAGTGACAGCCGTGGTCAGATTCGTGGCGGAGAGAGTTCCCAGCGCTGTCGTGTCGCTTGCATTCAGAGGAGCCAGACGTAGCGTAAGGGTACGTTGGGTAGAAGAAGAACCGAGGGCGTTACTCGGAAGAATGACGGAACTGGTGTCTTGCCCAATGCTCCTAGCACTGGGAACCCTCAAGGAAATTCCAGAGGTGCTAGCGGCACCGTTAGTAAACTCTTCACCGCCACCGCCACCGGAACCACCTGCCTGGGCGGTCCTGTTGCTGCCACCGGCGCCACCACCGCCGCCGCCATCAGCACGAACCAAGGTCTGTGCCCCAAAAGTGACAGTTGAATCTTCACCATTTCCTCCGCGGCCGCTGCTCGTCGGAGCAACTCCACCTGCACCCACTGTTATGCTCAATGAAGTGTTGGGGTCAGTTATCAGCAACTCGCCGTCAATGAACTCACCTGCACCACCGCCGCCAGTGCCTACGTAGCCACCGGTGAAATCAGATCCGCCTGATCCCCCCCCGCCGACGACCAAGTAGCGAATGAGAGCACCAGAGGAGGCGATTGAGGAGACCGTGAACGAACCGCCCGAGGTAAAGGTATGTAGCTTGGTGGCACCGGTGTTTAATTCTGATTCAACACCGCCGGTCGCGACGATCGAGCCCGTGGCGTAACTGATGATGACGACACCTGAGCCCCCGTTGCCACCTCGGCCATTCTGACCAACGCCTCCGCCGCCACCACCAAAGCCGGCTGCGCCGGAGCTCGCGTTTCCACCAGTCGAGCCTGCGCCGCCTCCGCCCGCTCCGCCACCTCCGGCGATCCTGTCTTCACCAGCAAAAGCACCCCCACCCCCGCCTCCTGCATACCGTAGGCTATTAACGTCCCATACCCTTCCGTTACCTCCACCTCCACCTGTAGATGAGTCGCGGCCAATCAAAGGCTCGCTTCTAACGGCATTGCCCCCCCCGCCTCCAGCGCCACCCCCTCCACCGCCAGAGCCATCGGTATCGTCCCACTGAGCTTTGCCACCTGTGCTGCCATAAGAGGTACTGTCAGCAATAGCGCTGAGAGTGCTCGCGAAGTTGCTGACCAAAAGGGTAGTGGCCGAGCTGAAGCTGGCCGTCTGTATTGCGCTGCCGTCCAAAGCTGCGTTGGACATCAAAAGCTGAACCGATTGCCCGCCATTGATGCCACCGATCTTGAGACCGTTGGGGACGGATGTGGCTGCAGTAGCGAGGTAAGTCGACAGCTTTAAAGCCGTGCCCGAGAGCGTGACGCTGGCCGACGCTGCGCTGGCGCCGGTGGTGTAGTTCACCCCATTAACTCTGGCGGTGACCCCCGTTCCGTTGAGGGCCTGGGCCACCAGCGTGCCTGAACTCAGGCTAAGCGTGATGGTCCTTTGCTCCGTGGTGCTGGGGCTGGCTCCCAGGGCATTGTTGAACCAGATACGCCCGTCCTTTTCCGCAAGGAACTGCTGCGGCAGCGCCAGCGTGGGTGTTGATGCGCTGATCTGCGTCGGCGCAGACAGGCTCGTGGTTATGCTGGCCTTTCCACCGGAGGAGGGATTGGCAAGTTCAACGGTCAGGTTTGCGACTGCGCCGGTGTATCGAAGGGATCCGTCGGTCGCGCCTTGGATGAAGGATTGCAGCGCCGCGGCCGTTCCAGCCAGTGTCAACACAGATGTGCCATTACCGCTGGTGATCGTCACGCCGCTGGTGCCGACCACCGCATTAAGCAAACCTGCTGAATTCGCGGTACTGAAGGTCAAGGTCAACGAGCTGGCCAACTGATCGTTGCCATCGCCATCGCTGAGGGATGCGCCTGTGAACAGGAGGGAAGACGATGTGCCTTCCGTGATGAAAACCGAGCTGGGCAGGTGAAGAATGCGGGGCGCACTGGCCAGCGTCGGAGTGACGGGCGCAGTCGGGCTTTGCGCCGATAACCAGGCCATTGGCAATAGTTTCAGGGGCCCGGACTGATAATCAAGGTCGTCGCCGTAGACGATATTGAGGTTGGCTGTATCAGTACTGCTTACGGAAGAAGTGGTGTAGCCGACCTGGAAGAACCCATAAGACAAAGCCGCATTACCAAATTTTTTCGCAAAAAGGGGGGCTTCATTGGTATTGTTTTCCGAGTGAATGAGCTCAAATTGATACGCGGTACCCGCTGCAAGAAATTGCGCTACCGAGCCGTTATTGTCGTTGCTCCACTCATTCGGAAAGTTCCACGCTAGCCAATCCATGCCAGCGGCATTCCAGCCAGACGTCTTATTGCCAAGCGAATCGGTTTTCTCAATTTTGAATGACGCGTCATTGTTCGCATTGGTCCAGAAGCGATACCAACCGCTGGTGGGCACCGTCAGCCAACCAGTGATGCGTTCAGAATAGTCGCTTCCAAGATCCTGAAGATTTTGTAGGTACCGGGTGTTCGACGTGACCTTGCCACCACTCACGTAGGTGTCGAGCTGCGCCTGCGTCGAGACGATGGGGTCCCCGAGTAAAACCCTCTCGACACCACCCGTCAGAGTGGCGGGTATAGAGCTTCCGCCCTGATTGGCGAAGAATTCCTGTTTCAACCCTTGATCAAAATTGACGGCGGATGAATACACCGGCACACCAACCGAGATAGCGTAGGCCTTAGCCGTGTAGCGGCCCGAAGCTAGGCCAGCAAGCTGATGCCAGAAGTCGGTGTTCGCTGATGTGACAACCACCTTGGTAACGCCGGTGCCGCCAATCACGGGATCCGCATTTGCCGAGGTCAGCGAATAAACAAAACCACGTTCAATGACATAAGGACTTGAAGTTGAACTATTCAGCGTTGTCAACCCCGAGACGCTCGCAACTGAGGCGGCACCAACTTGAATAGGCCCCGTACTGGCCGCGATTAAGGAAGCGGTCAAAGCCTTGGACGACGTGACGGTAGAACCGTTCAGAACCTGAACCGTCACGGTCAAATTATAACTGCCTGCACTCCCATTAAAGACCAAATTACCGGCCGTGGCTAGGTAACTGCTCAGCGCAGCTTCTGTACCGGTCAGTGTAATAGTGCTGGCGCTAGTCTGAGCGCTGAGACCCACGGCGCTATTGGACGCCGCTGTCAGCGGCGTGCTGCCCGCGCCGCTGAGGCTGATCACCACCGTGCGGGTGTGCAGGGCAGCGTCGGTGCCTGTACCCAGAGCATTGGCCGCCAAACTGATCTGGCCGTTGGCCGTTGGCACCGTGAAGGTCTGGGGCAAACTGAGCGTGGGCAGCGCGGTGGCCACTGAGCTGTTGGCAGCCTGCGTCACCGTAATAGAGGCCGTCACCGCGCCGCTGATACCGATCGAGCCACTACCGCCGGTGCGCAGCTTGCCCGAAGACAGGTAGCTATTGAGCAACTCCGGAGCGCCCTGCAGGCTGACCGTATTGTCCGCACCAGAGTTGATGGACAGCCCGGTCACCGCTGAGCTGTCCCAGCTCAAGGAGGCTCCGTCCGACGCGGTGAAGATGAGCGTCACAGGTCCGGCCGACACCAACGCCTGGGCATGGAACGGAATGGCTACCGATGCGCCCGGGGTGGTGGTCACGGTGGCAGGCGCATTAAGCGCAGCACTGGATCCGCTGACGCCCGACTTTGGGTGGGAGTTTCCGCCAAGTTTACCACCCAAAATGGATTTACTATTCGTGCCAAGATCTTGAGCCGGGGCCGTCTCCAGAGCCTCTCCTTCCAACCCCTCAAACAAGTCGTCTAAGGACGCCTTAGGGCTGATGGCAGGCTGTAACGCGGCTGCCGGGGACTCGGACTGCACCACCTCGATCGCGCCAAGGGCTGCCGGGTCGTGGGCAGGATCGGGCGTGATCAGACCGCCCGCCATTCCGTCGGCGGAGAGCATGACCCGGGGCTCCAGCAGTTCCAATCTGTATTTCCCGGACATCGTTCGTTACGAAGCCGCAAACCGTGCCCACCTCCTCGGTGTCTTTCCAGTATTTTTTGCATGCCATGTAAGATTTTCGCTCATGCGTTTTCAAAGAGATTATCATGGGTTTTTTGGGCGTTTTTCTGGGTTTTTTACCATTCCGCGACGGTCTCAAAGTCGGGGCCACTCCACGAATGAGCGGATTGGTCGAACGACTGCACCCCACTGTCCGTCCGCCTGCACCTCGGGTTCAATCGGGTGCTTCCCAACGGACCATGGGGCATCGGAACCAATTTCGAAGTTGGTTGGGCAGATCCGCGAGAAGGAAGGGCTTGGGAACCCTGGAATGGCAGCCTCCGGTCAGTCCAAACGACCACGAGACACTGCTCGATTCGCCTCAGATGGGGCCGACCAGATGCCTCTTTCCCAGCTCAGCGGAACGATGCCGTTGGGAGGAAAAGGATGGCGTGGCGGATCCTTTCGCACGACGGGGCGAGAGCGAGGCGCGGCCCGATGGAAGGCCCGTAACGAGCGAGCACCGAAGCTCTTGCGGAAGGAGATGCAGCCAGCACGACCGATCCAACTGCATGGTTCCGCCTCCCAGTTTCCGTAGGCGGAAGCTTTACTCGCCTCCCGGCTCCCGGCATACTCACCTCGTTGAAACTTGAAATCTTTACTCTTTGCGACTCCGCGGTCGATTACAGCGGCAAGGTTTGCATCCTGGGCGCCTTCGACTCGGTAGCCGCCCCCGAGCCCCCCTTCACCGTCAGCCACTGCGCCGTGGTGGCGCGGATGCGATTTCACCGGATCGAAGAGGGCAACCACAAGTTGCGGGTCACTCTGGCCGACCAAGACGGCAAGATGATCATGCCGAATGTCGATGCTCAGGTGGGAATCCGCTTCACAGAAAAGGCCCAAAGCGCCACCTTCAATCTGGTGATGCAGATCAACGGATTGAAGTTGGATCAGTTCGGTGAATATACCGTGGATTTGGCTGTGGATGGAGTTCATCAAGGATCACTGCCGTTGTATTTCGGAAAAACACCGCAGGTTTCTGCGGCTGACTCAGAGTCAGGATCTTGATAAAAGTCGATCTGAGTTGTCATTTTAATATTCATGATAAAACCCCTGTCCAAGACAGGGGTTTTTATTGTCACTCGAACCAACCGCGTCCGCATATCATTGAATCACATCGAGTCAAACTAACCGAGGTTTTATATAATATTAAAAAGCGCCCCATTTTTGCTACTACCAAAAACACTCCAGCAAGCCCGCAACTAAACTCCAATTCGATCAACGTTATTTACCGTTACATTTTTACGTATCTTTTAAATCGCCGTATTTTGTTAAAATACACACAATCTAATTTCGAACCAAAACTTAAAAACCGATATCCGTTAGCCATGAATTAATCATTCCAATAACCGTTCGAAATTTAATGTTTAAAATACAAGCAAGAACCAAAAACGGTATTTTCGAAATTCATCATGAGCAACTAATTTAAACCGCGATAAATTTCGTAAACAAGCCGATAGAATAAAACTATTACCCAACTCTTTGCCTCTCAAATAACAAGCCGTCAATTTTTTGAGTTTTCAAAAACAAAAGCAAAACCACATATACCTGACGCAAAAGACATTCTCAAAACCCTACGCCGTGTATATTAACACTCCTCACCCACTAAGAATGGTTTCGAATCGTGCTGGGGACCACCGAAAGACTGCGGATGACCGAACCGTTCGAGAAATGTGAAAAAAACAACGACACCAAGACGTCGAATGCTGTGAATTTTGGTTCCTCGTCATTTCCAGGGGAATCGGGGGCTTGACGGCAACAGGATGATGCCAACCGATGACACCTTGACGTGCGTGAGTAATTCTCGGAGGTCGAGAGCAGTGGTCTCAACGACCGCCCTCAATTCGACGCCGCTCTCGAAGAATGCAAACGGTCCAAGGCCATGTCAGCGACGGTTTGAAAACCAACGAAACCTGCCGGTTTGAAATCCAACGTTCCCGGAAACTCGACGGATCATCGATGCGGTATCGGCCTTGTCATCGTCGACGCGGATCTTGAGTAGGCCTGCCGGGCTTGGAAGGCTCTTGGCACCAGTTTGAAGAAGGAAGAAACGCTGGCGCTTATTCCGGAAGAAAACGTCCTCATGGACACGGAAAAAGCGTGGATTTCAGTCCGGCAACTTTCTGCGGGTTTCGGAACGATGCTGACAAGGCCACCCTGGTGGTTGCCAAACTGGACCGTCTAAGTCGGAACGCTGAGTTCCTACTTCGTCTCCAGAACTCCGGAGCCAACATCGTCCGTTGCGACGTAAGCGTGCGCCCCACCCCATGGTTCTCAATCCGATCTGAACCAGGCGATGGTCGGGGATGCATGACATCCAACGCCGTCGCCGACGCAACCAATCCGAGATCGATCAACTCGTCTTGGAGTTCCAGAAGTCCGACCTCAGCCCGCAGGAGTTTGCCCAAAATGCCGGTGTTCAGGTCCAGACCGTGGTCCGTTGGCTCAAGACGGCCTCGGTCGACCTGACCCACCGACCCAACCGCCATGCTGAGCGCCTCAAGCATCCCTCGTCTCCAGCCGGGTTTGTCGCCGTCGAGGTTCGGCAGAGTCTGTCCGGTCGCCCCATCCCGGCTTCCGTGTCCTGCGACTGGCCCGAGATCGTGGCTCCCAGTGGGTGGAAGCTGCGGGT
>Ga0194119_10008234_pt1 | contig 14391 bp, 13 predicted proteins | sample TA2MahC100mmetaG_FD_148620 | JGI IMG/M metagenome (GOLD analysis project Ga0194119, IMG submission 148620) | Freshwater microbial communities from Lake Tanganyika, Tanzania - TA2015018 Mahale Deep Cast 100m | ecosystem: Environmental > Aquatic > Freshwater > Lake | place: Tanzania: Lake... | reverse complement strand
ATTCATCGTTTGTTTAAGCCAAATTGCATAGTCCTCAAAATGCCTAACTAAAGGGCCAATCGTGCTAGACGAAAAAGAGTAGTTCTGGAACATAATTTCAGGATCGACTACTTCCAGAGTCTGTACTAGTCCACATGACTCGCATATATGAATAGGCAATGGGTACGTTTTTTCCCTAGAAATCTCTTTTGGCCCGGCTAAAAACCCACCGGCAAGGGGCATGTTTCCTAGGTCTAGAAACTGTATCAGCTGTCTACCTTCACAACCACGACACTGAGCTCTTCTCATAAGTAACCTCTAAATTCAAACAATTGTATTTTCTATCCCAAAACCCGACCCCGTCATCGCAGACAATACGATGCCCAGTTCTAGGCTAAACATGATTGCTCCATTCACTTTTCAATGTTTTGATATTTTGTATGAAAGGCATAACTCTCCGTATCGCTCTCTTTATTATGTGAAATGGATATGACAATAGCAGAGCTTTATACCCAAAATGTTTTAAAATAATTCTATTACAATCCTTATAATCAAAGCAGTAATTTTTATCCTTCCTTATAACGATTGTAGTATACCATGAGAAAATAAAATTCTTTAATAATTTGATTTTTTCCTTTTCGTAAGTTGCTGGATTTAGAAAGCCCTTCTTTAAATAATCTTCATATAAACCTAGATAATTACTTATAAATACTTTAAAAAAATTATACCCCCCTTTTGAGTCAACACTTTGTTCAAAAATAAATTTTTTGTTTATTATTGCTGTTTTACCTCCACCTACTATCAGCCGGAACATGATATCGCTCTGAATTAAATTTGAACCAATGGCGCGCTCTTTATTATTGAGATTCTTAAATGCTGCATTCTTGAAAACTATTGCTGACCCCCAAGTTGTCAAAATAGATACTAACTGGACAAATTCATCAAAATTATTGATTTCAATCATCCCCTTTTTCTCGAACTTCGTTTCTTCATTAAGCAGGAAAATAATATCTTGGTCAGCCTTACCCAAATATTCCACTAACTCATCAAGTTTCTTTTGGTAGAAACACGTTTTGTCTGTGTTCAACTTAAGATATTTCCCCTGGCCTAAATTTAATGAACACAGAATATTTCTATCTACTCCCACATTCGATTCGTTTCTATAGTATCTTATGTTTTTATACTTGTTTCGAAATTCTTCTATGACATAAGGAGTTTCGTCAGTAGAACAATTATCTGAAATCACAATCTCACATCTCTCACCAAACATTTCTTGCTGAATGAGGCTGTTTAATGTCTTTCTTAAGTACTCAGCCCTATTAAAAGTTGGAATGCATATTGACAGCGATATATTGTTTTCCTCCATACTTATCTCCGATGTGGTCTGCTAAATCAAATATAGATTTATGATCATTTTATTTTGTTGAGTATATTTTCTCTTATGAGATCTTTATGATTTGAAATAAGCTGGGGATTCTTTAACTTTCGAAAACACGTTCGAATATTTGACTTAATCATTTTTGCTACTGGATATAGGAATGTGTTGTTTTTAATATAAGTTTTCAATTGTTGATCAAAGTTATCGTTTGCCATATCTCCATTCTTCCCGTACTGCTCCCATATGTTGACATAATCTGACTGCTCTATTGGGTTCGTATATAACGTAGATTCAACCGCTTTAACTTTATTGGTTTTGACTATAATGAAAGCTGCATTTCTAGTCTCTATGCATACTCGTCTTTTAAGCTGAATTGGATTGGGAACCCTGAACCATTCATAAGGACTCGTCATTTCAGACATAAAAACCTCTGTCTCATTAAAGCCCCTTTTAGAGGAATACATTGAGAAGAAAAATTCTGGAGAAAACTGATAGAATCCATGACCAACCATCTGATTTGAAGGAAGAACATGAAGAATTGTTCCTCCTTCAGCACAAATGCTAATTATATTATCAAATGCTGCCGCCATATTAAAAACGTGTTCTATGCATCCAAAATCAATGACAAGAGTATATTGTTGATTGGGGGGTAAAGGTAAATTCAAATTATGTATTATTGATGCCCCTTCGTAGTCGTTTACATCAATTTAATCTAGGGTTTTCGATCCAAATAATACTTCAAAAAGGTTTTCATAATATTCCATATAAATTTCACCATCTATTTTACTCAATTTTTCTAGACGATTTATGTTCCCAGTTATATTTAAAATATGCTTATAATACGATTTCTTTACCACTATTTGCTGTCGTGCGATAGTGCAAACAGCATCAAAGTTTGCATTCTTTTTTGCAGCGTACTCGATGAGTAATAAAGCATGCTCATCAATTCCCATGATAATCCCCCTTTTCTTATCTATGCCATATCCTTCTATAATATTTCCAAGTAAAAAATACAATTGGTAACCAATATAATAAAGTAATTAAGGAATAACTCATAACCATTCCAAAACTCGAATATTTTATACCCAGCAATAAAGCTGCGCCCCCCTGTAAAATCGCTCCTACTACTGAGTGCAACATTAGTGGTTCTTTCTTATGAGCCCTTAAATAAGTAGCAAAACCATATATCACTGCCTGCAAACCCACCGCCGAAAATAGCAGGGCTGTTTGAGATGGAGGCAAAAAACGCCGACCGATTTCATAGTTCATCTGCAAAAAATATATAAAGATCCATGCAATAATTGCTCCACTTGTTACTATCAACAGTGTTTGCTTGAGAACCTTAAAGAATATTCTATCAAGAATATTCCATTGATTTTTAGCAATCAACATCCCGAATTCTGGAGTTTTCGACGCCATCCACACAACGCTCATTCCTAAGAATGCATTAGCGGCTGTCAGGGTCATACCCATCTGGCCTGCGACATGTGCACCGTGATAATGAAATAAGATAGGGTTAAATAATTGAAATACAAAATAACCAGAGATCCATGATAATGCAATTTTCCATTGCATTGGCCATATTTCATTCCGCCATGAAATTGAATGCTTTACTGAGTCATTTTGAAAAGCTTTATTTAGCATACCTCTAAAAGCCAATACCATAAAATATGGCTTTTTTTTTAAGAGATATCTGCATGAAATAACGATACTACCTAAACTAACAGCAAAGATTGCATACAAGCCACCGTGAAGTCCGAGGACAATCCATGATAAGCACGAGCCGATAATACTACCAATTAAGCCCCTCTGATTGACAAAAACAACATCCCCACTTCCCATTATTACGGCAAAAAAAGGAGAGATAAATAAATTAATCGCAGTTCCGATTACAGCAAGAATCCATGGAATACGCCATGAAAAATCAATTGTATTTGCCCCCTGTTCAAAAAATAACAATCCTGCAGGAATCAATAATGCAATTAACAATATCGATCCCAAACCATACCATTTAATAAACTTTGAAATCAGATCAGTTATACGCTCTAATGCAGTAGAATCCCCATATATTTTACCCGACGCACCCCATTTTAACTTAGCGAACTCGTGACTTGTAAATGCAGTTATTACCGCTGAAAAACCTAGCTCAAAAAATATTTGCAGTGCTAATAGACTGACTATAGTATAGTAAAAGCCTTGTTGTTCGTTTGACAATCGTAACGCGACTATGAATAACGTAATCGGGCCAGCAAGTATCCCCCATAGGCTTGCAAGTACACCGTAGCTTATCGCACGATCAATCCCCGTAAGGCGATTTATTGTGCTGATTGAGTTTATTACCGATTTTAGCGTTTTTTTAACCGTCATTTTGGTACGGGATTTAATTACACAAGGGAGGAACCCAGGAAGCCGGAAGCACCGGAGACAAGGTTCTCAGAAGAATCGACGATAGCGAAATTGTTAGGAAGGAGGCGGCATGGTAAAAATTCAGAAACAACAAAAATGCGAAGGTTAATTGGTAATTTCTGCGCTAAGCCCCCGGCTATCCCGGGGGAATTACAAAGGCTATGCCACAGTATTTGAGAAGAAAGGACAAGGAGCGCCTGCAATGAAGGAGGTTCCTCATTGCGGTACTTTTTATAGGGTATCAATCCTTTTTCGGTGACGACCAATATGATAAGGAATTACAAGCACCATTGAGAATCTTTCCCCCAGTGAAAGCGAGAGCAGACCTCGTGACCTGCCAGGGAGAGATGCCGGTTTTGAAGTCCCCCTTGAGGGGGGCCAGTAGCAATGCCCTTATAGGGCTAATCAAGCCACCGGCTCTGCCGGTGGTCATGACTCACTGCCGAGAATGCCAGGATAAAACTATCTCGTCTCTATCCGACACTTGAGAGTTGACGATACACTAGCATGAAGTGGACGGATGTACCTTTCATCATTATACCATGGTATGACCACCGATATTTTCTTGTCAAGCATATGTTATTTTCCCGGGATGGTGGGAATCAACATGAACTGCTTTAGCTTTTCCTCCGAGATCGTTGGCTCCTGATGTTCGATACCGAGACCTCGTCTCAACTTGGGATATCCCGCCCAGTCAGGATGATATGCAACTTCCAGGATGTAAGGTCCATTGTGGTTAAGAAATTCCGGAATGAAGACATCGGCCTCCTCGTTGGAAGTGAGACGCTTATGAGGGATTCCGTAGCCAGCAGCCACCTTGCCAATGTCGGGGACGCTGTAACCATCTACGGTGGCGGCATAGGCTCCAGGATAGTTCTCATCCTGGAAGATCTTCATCAGCCCTAAGATACCATTGTTCAGCACAACGATCTTAACAGGGCATTTAAAATGGACGATTGTCTGGAGCTCTTGAATGCTCATCTGAAAACCACCGTCACCCATGATTGCGATGATCTGGCTGTCCGGAGCGCCGAAAGAGGCTCCAACTCCTGCAGGGAGCGAGAAACCCATGGTCCCAAGCCCGCCGGAGGTGAAAAATCTCTGGTCCTTCTTGATGACCAGGGACTGCGCGGAAAACATCTGGTTGTTACCAACATCCGCCAAGTAGATCGTCTTCTTGTCGTTCATGATAGACAGACGCTGAAGGAATCGCTTCGGATGAACAAGTTTGTCAGTGGGGCCATGGACATCTTTCAATACATCGAACTCCGTCTTCAAGCGTTTAAAGTAGTCCATCCATTCCGAATATTTGTTCGCCTCTGAAGCGGGTACAGCCTTGACAGCCTTCTCAAGAAACAAGGTGAGGTCGGAATGGATCGGGAGATCCACATGGATATTGTTGTTGATCTCGTTGCGGTCGATCTCCACATGGATCTTCTTGGCGGCCCTGGCAAAATATTTCGGAGTAGAGGTCTGACGACTGTCTAGCCGGGAACCGATGGCAATGATCAGGTCGCTGTTGGCCATGGCGATGTTGGCGTAACGGTTGCCATAAGCGCCGATGAAACCGAAGTAAAGAAAATTGTCGTTTGGAAATGCGTCCTTACCCAGCAGGGACGTGACGACGGGAATGCGTGTCTTCTCCACAAATTCCCGAAGCGATTTATGGGCATCAGGGGTACGGATCCCTCCTCCCGCCAGTATGAGCGGGCGCTTCGACTTTTCGATCATGCGGCATACCACGTCAATAATTTCGGAGCTCGCAACGGGAGGAGTCTCCAGGTTCACTTTCTCATTCATCCCATCCTCGGGGATATCCATACGAAGCACATCGAAAGGAATGTCCATGAGAACAGATCCGGGTCTTCCGGAACGGGCTTTCAAGATAAAATGTCTCAACTTGGCCGGAATGACATGCTTGTCAATGACCAGCTCCGCGGCTTTGGTGATGGACTTCACAATGGAGATGATATCTAGTTCCTGGTATCCCATTTGACGAGCGGGGTTGTCGAATTTGTAAGTCCCTGTTGTGACCTGCCCGGTAAGGAAAAAAACAGGGATGGAGTCCAGCCAGGCATTGGCGACACCCGTAACCATGTTTGTAGAACCGGGTCCGCTCATCGATATAGCCAGACCGATTTTGCCCGAGGCGAGCGCATATCCGCAAGCTGCCAAGGCCGCATTGCTTTCATGCCGGGTCGGAATATAATCGATGCCCTTACTGTTATAGATGCTGTTAAGTAACGGCGCCGCAGTCCCGCCCACATAGACGAACGCATGCGTCACTCCTTCGTTCTTCTTAATATATTCAATGACATAATCAGTTACAAGCATGACGCCTCCTTTCTCAATCATATAATTTGATATTATTCTTAAACCACTGTATACTTTCCTTCAGCCCATCCTCGAATGTGTACCTGGGTTCCCATCCCAGCTCTATTTTAGCCTTCTCCCTGTCCGCAACCCATAGTGGCGGTTCCTTCTGCACTGTGGCTACGCTTCCCCATTCGGGTCGAAGATCAGACCCGACCAGACACCTAACCTTCTCAGCCGCTTCAGAGATACTGTATTGTTTACCATTGCCAATATTGAAGATCCCGCAACGCTTTCGCCCGAGAAGTTCTAGCGCTTTCCGATAGGCCCCAACGATATCCCCAACAAATGTGAAATCACGGACTGGCAATCCTGAACTCAGCCGAGGAGCCTCACCGCGCAGATAGGATAGTATAAGGGATGGTATTAATCGAGTTCGTGCCTCGTATGGGCCGTATGGCGAAAAAAGTCTGAGAGTCAATACGGGAAGTCCGAATTCATCGCCTAATTGCGCGCCAAGGAGTGAGGCAGCTGCCTTTGCCACTCCATAAGTGTTGTCGGGCTCTAGCAACATATCCTCGCTCATGGGAGTATCCTTCCGTCCGTATTCGGAAGTTGTTCCTGAATTCATAACACCTTTGACACCATTCTCTGCCGCGCCAATCAGGATATTGAGGAATCCCTCAACACTTGTCCTCAGTGTTTTGAGTTTGTCCTTCTCCCTTCCAAAATACATCCCGTAAGTGGCGCAATGTACTATAAAATCTGGTCGGCTACTTTTAAGAACCTGGTCAACATTCTTCCGATCGAGGATGTCGAGGCTGACTAGATGAACATCTTTGAGTCCTTCTAAACGCCAGGACCGATAAGGATCCCGGGAAGCACCAAACACTGTGGCACCATCATCTCGACTCAGGGCTTGGACAAGATTGACACCTATGAAGCCGGAGGCGCCTGTAACCAGTATTTTTGCGTCTCGCAAATTCATGAAGCTTAACTCATTCCTTTCACTGTGGTTTGTCAATAAAAATAATTAATGGAATGAAAAGCTATTCCAGAGGTGCTAAGGAGCCCTGGCTGGACCATCACCCATTTTGTTCAGAAATTGAACCTGCTTGTAAGTGTTCATCGCCACCCAGAAACCACGATGCGTATAAACCGCGAGCTTATTATCGTTTGATTTGTTTTGATAAGACATTTTTTTTAGTCGAGGTCGGGTAGAAATACGGTGCGCGCATGTTTAGAGCAACGCCTTTCATTATTTCCGCCATTCCCAGCTTCGTGGCAAAGAGACGCAAGACCATGCATCATGTTTCCGCAAGCCCTCTTTTCATCCCGGACGTTGGGATTTCCCAAGTCCGGTTAGCGAACTTGATTCTTCTCACTTTTTCCCTATTAAGCTCTTCCCAGACACATCGAAATTTAAGCGCTAACCCACATACGCCCTTATGGGATCAGTTTATCCAATATTCTACTTTGAAGGAACCAGGAAGTCAAAGCATTGGTGACAAAGGCCCGTTTCAAATTAGCTCCAAAATTGAAGTCAAGCGTCCTCCATCTTCAACAAACCGTCGGAGGTGTTGCCTGATCTCATCAAGATATGCGTAGGAAAACACCACCAATTCGGACACCAGCTCAAGGTACACGTGATCAGGGTTGACAATCGGGATATGCGTAACCGGTGTGAAGAAACCGTATAAGGCAGAATTCTGATCGCATAAATATATCATCTCCGTAGGGCTTATACCAGCCATAGCTAAAGTTATGACGCCCCGCCCCCCCGCACCGTAGCCAGCCACCCGTATGCCGGCCTGTTGTTTTCGACGTAAGTAGTCACGGAACCTATCGATGCCTTGGCTAACTTCGTCACTGAACTGGTCAAAACTATTCCATTGTTCAAGAATAGAATCTTGTTGAGATGACGCGAATGTGACAACATGACGGCTGTTGGATATAGGGGCAGCTACGATTAAGAGCGAATTTCCCCGTCGTTCAGACTCGGGAAGCAGGTCGGTGCTTAACAGGCGAAAGTTGCAGCCTTTCAAGAGACGCTGCATTGTTTTAGCAGTTAGATAGATAGTATGTTCATGCTCGAAAAGACTCACTTCCCGCCGGGCGACAATCTTGGCCAAGTCATGTACTTCCATAATCAAAAGGCCACGATCTGGGTCGAGCACACGACTGACGAGCTCAAGAAACGAACGAGGATCAGGAAGGTGATCAAATGTATAAGTCAACAGGACAACATGCACCGGTCTCATGTTTGTAGGGATCTGATCTACACCTGCGCAATTGAACAAGGTCTGGATCGTCGGTACACCGATATTCTGTGCATGCGATGTTAGCTCTTGTGATGGTTCAAAACCAAGTACCCGCATACCCAAGGTCTGGAAACAGCTAAGTTGAAAGCCATCACCAGAGCCAATCTCAATAACAATATCTCCGGAGCGTACTCCGAAACGCCGTACGGTTTCTTGGGCGAGTCTTTGCATAAATTTCTGGGCAAAAGTCGAGGCTGATACTGTGTAGCGATAATCGCGATAATACTCATTGACCTCAACATCATGCTGAGTTTGAACAATTCGACAGTCCTCACACCAGAACAAAGCCAGATCGGCAGTAAATTCATGGCCAAAGTGCATGAGGTCGACAAATTCATCGGTAAATGGTATTTTCTTGAACCTAATAAATTCCCGTAACTTGCTGCTGCCACAAAGGCGACAACATTTTCTATAATGAATAGAACATTTCATCTCAGCATTCTTTATGGCATCGTTTCTTCGTAAAACACGGTCTCAAAAAATTATTACCTTAGACGCGCCAAGGTACGTCTCCCATATCCCACATCTGATTCAGCATTTCATATTCGCGATATGTGTCCATTCCAATCCAGAATCCCTCATGCCGAAAAGCCATCAGCTGCTTCTCAACAGCCAATTTTTCAATTGGCTCACGCTCTAAAATGCAATCTGGGTCCAGATAATCCAAAACACGTCGGTTGAATACCAAGAAACCCCCATTTATCCATTCCGTTTGCACTTTCTCGCGGAACTGTTTTACCCGATCTTCCTCTGTCAATTCCAGAATTCCAAATCTTGATGGTGGACGGACAGCTGTGAGGGTTGCAAGTTTTCCATGTCTCTGATGAAAGGCAAAGAGAGCATCGATATTGATATTTGCCAGGCCGTCTCCGTAAGTCACCATGAACGTTTCTGTATCAATGAACTTTTCAATCCGTTTAATCCGTCCGCCAGTCATCGTCTTCAAGCCTGTATCCACAAGAGTAATACTAAAATCCTGCTCGGTATGGTGGCTCTGGTAAGACAGTTGATTTTTCTTTCCTAAGTTGATAGTAAAATCATTACTCATCGCCTCATAGTTCAGAAAATAGTCTTTTATTACGCTTCCTTTGTAGCCCAGGCACAGAATAAACCTTCGGAAGCCAAAATGAGCATACTGCTTCATGATATGCCACAAGACCGGTTTGCCACCGATTTCGACCATAGGTTTGGGTTTGTACTCCGTTTCTTCTCGCAGACGGGTTCCCATACCACCACATAGGATAACAACAGGGATATTCTTCTTCGCTTCATTTCTCATACTCACTCCCAGCCATTTACTTTGATCACTTCCAGTTCAAGCACATTCTCCAACAAGTTGCTGGTCAAAGATTAGATCATCGCTGGTAAACCAGCTATGTAATAAGTCACCTCATGAGGATTTTCTAATAGGTCCCAGCTGATTTTTGTACGGATCTTTTGAGGATCTGATATGAATTATCCTTCTTTCATTATTTCGGGTAAATCTGCACCGATTGCTTCATGCTGTCCAAGAGAGTCCTTTTTGGGCGGCGCGGTTTGAGTATCTGTGGATCTGATCAACGCAAGAAGCAAACATGTCCTCCTTGGGGTCGCTTGAATAAAATTTGGTGTACCATTCAGCCGTTATTTGCAAACATTCATCGATGTCAAGTATGCCGTACCAGTGGAGTTCCGCATGCGCCTTGTCGCAACATAATTTAAGCAACTTTGCTTCATGGGGGGCCTGGGGATCGGAGAGATCATGCCAGGAGCCAATGCCCCAGTATTGGATCAGTCTATTGACCATCTCTGCAACTGTCAGGTGGCTGCTATCATCAGGACCGAAGTTCCAGGCACCAGAATACCCCTGTGGGTCCTCCCATAGAAGAGCACCAAGCCAAAGGTAGCCGCTGAGCGGTTCCAGGACATGCTGCCAGGGACGGACGGCATGAGGGTTGCGGATGCCGATGCTCTCATTGGCGCCCAAAGCCCGAACACAGTCAGGAATAATACGGTATTTTCCCCAGTCTCCGCCTCCAACGACATTTCCGGCACGAACCGAAGCTGCGCCGATACCTCTGTCCTTCGAGTACCCTTTATTAAAAAAAGACTTCAAATAAGCGTTGAAAACCAATTCGCCACATCCTTTTGAGGCACTGTATGGATCATGACCTCCAAGAGGGTCATTTTCTCGGTAACCCCAGATCCAATCCCGATTATCATAACATTTATCACTTGTGACGTTGATAAAGACCTTGATACTGGGAGTTAATCTTACCGCTTCGAGAATGTTAACAGTACCACCCACATTCGTGTCAAAGGTGATTTTCGGCTCGGCATAGGCAAGCTTGACGAGAGCTTGGGCAGCCAAGTGAAAAACAAATTCCGGTTGATCTTTATTGAATATTCTTATTAGATGATCGAGGTCCCGAATATCGCCCCGAATATGAGTAATTTTACCCCCTAATGAGCATACTGTGAAATTATTGGGTTCACTCGGAGGGTCGAGCGAATAGCCGATGACTTCTGCCCCCAATTCTTTTAACCAGATAGAGAGCCAAGACCCCTTAAACCCGGTGTTACCGGTAACCAGTACTCGTTTGTTTTTGTATATGTCTTTAAACATCGACATTCAAAGCTGATTTAAACTCGCCCTGAAGTGCTCATGGTTTTTGACTTATCACATAAATTTCTAAAGGTTTTTCACTCATTCCTTCAATGGCTTCTCCATATTTTGAACCCTTTACTCCTATGATTGCATGCCCCCAATAAAACTTACCAGCCAAATTACCTTTTCCCCCTATTTTTTCAAAAACCTTCCCTTCCTCGTTTGATAATTGATTTGAGGCTTCATCAGAAACTGCAACACATATAATTTTCCCATTTTCAATGCGATTTATAAACTCCATCATTTTTTTTACATCATCTTTTGAACCATGAGTATCAAAGCTTTTACTTTCCTCAACTACCCCAGTATTAAAATTTAAAATTACGATATTATACCCTCTTTTATTTTGAGATACATCTTTTCCATTGATTAAAATTTGCGCATAATTTCCTACAGACCCGGGTGCACTTCTTATAATTATATCCACTGGAGATTTCATGCCGGTTTTTCCAATAAATCCGTCTGATCTTGACGTCACTTTAATACCTGAAATTCCCAGTAAATATTTTGCCTCAAAGAATGAGATGTCTTGAAGAAATGGGTATTGTATTGCCAGTTTTTCAGGGATCAATCTAAGGTCGTCAGGATAAATAAATTCGTTGTTATTTTTGAAATGATCAGTAACTTTTTTAATATCTTTATCTTTTAATAATTTGTATGCTTTCTTAAAATAATCATATGAGATAGTAAAATCCATGAACTTTGCATAAAGGAAGCCTAATTTTAAAAAGATACCTATATTTTTTGCATTTCCATTCTCTAAATATTTTTCATAAAGATTTTTAGCATTGTCCCACCATAGAATAGGTCGTAAAAAACATTCATCAGCCACATTGAGCAAGATCTGTTTTCGCCTTTCTTCTACAAAACTTAGTTTAATAGGAGATAAAACTCTAGCCTTACCATAATTTGAATCTGCTAATACAAAATTACTTTCCCATTCATCTATTATTCCCTTCAAAAAATATCCAGTTGCGACTAGGTAATCTAAATCTCCATTATCAAATTTTTCTGCATAAAGAATTTTATAATATTTAGTAATATTATTATTGAAATTTAGCAACTCTTCTTTAGCCTTATCCAATTTATGTTTTGGTTCGGATGTGACCAACTCATTTATCTTTTTTAGGAATAAATTAGGATCCTTTATCAATGATTTTGAGTTATTGTCTTCACAAAAACCCAGAGATAAAATAGCCGCTAAAAGATGCCCTTCTAAAATTAGTAATATTGTAGATTTAACTTTTGATAAATCCTTTTTATATCTTAACCAATCACCTTTATTATGATCGATATTTAATTTCTCTTTCCTTAAAACATTAATATAAAAATATAAAGCTTGCTCAAACTTCCCCTGAGTGTAATAATAATCTCCAATTTTAAGGCGAACAGGACGAAGAGACAATGTCAAGGTTAAAACGAGGGCCAAAGTTAAGGCTAAGGCTAGGGTTGAGGAAAACTTCGGAAACTTTGACAACATATTAGAGAACCAAATTGGGCTCATAATGAACAATATTTATAAACTCCGAAATTCATGGTACTTTGAGGTCAGCCTCAACCGTCATACGTCTTTTTTCTCATGATTTTTCTGATTAGTGTTTGGCGCGTTCATCGCCGTTTATAGCGTCATAGGGTCGTTGAGGGGTTGCGTCCGTTTCGTTGGTTTGCTCCACAACGTGAGAAAACGAGACTATTAATGACCTTTTTTCCTATCACGATATATCTTATTTATAACAAGCTGTTTTAATTCCTCGGCAAGATATCCTTTAGTATTTAAAAGATTGTTTCCCTCATAAGGATCATTTTTAATGTCGTATAACTCCCCTCTATTCTCATCGATTTGGAAAATGTACTTGTAATCTTCTTTAATAACCGCGATCGCCCCTTTCGGAGTCGGCTGTTTTACTGTATCCCCAGATAGAGTAATTGAATATTTTGGCCTTTTCGTATGTTGATTATAATACATGGCTCCCTTTAGACTTTCACCCTCCATCCACTCGGGGATTTTCATATTTAATAAGTCAAGGATGGTGGGTGCAATGTCAACATGTTCAGCGTTACTTTTGATTCTTTTGCCGATTTGCTGTTTTGGGATATGAATCAAAAGAGGTATCCGAATGAATTGTTGGTATAGATTCTCCAAACGGACTCCACCGTGCATGGTTTGGGGGACGTTGTTCAATTCTTTCACTTTTCAATTCTTAGGACTGAGGGTAGAGTAGGGAGCTGGCGTAGTGGCGAAGGCTCTATCTCCAGCTCCCCCTCATCAAACCGTGGCTTGGGAGTCAGGTCTTGAAATATCACATCCGTCGAGTTTAGGTGGTCTTTTTGGTTTTTCTGGTTTCTATTGTTTCTCTAATGTCATTGGGGTCAGGCAATGCTAATAAAGTATTTCTTCTATCTGGTCTTTCCCGTCTTCCGGAGCGATTTGTTTTACAGCTAAAGTCATTAAGGCAATGGGTCATTGGGTCAATTTTCAATTGCAGATTTCAAATTGCAGATTGCAGAATGAAAATTAAGGCATTGGGTCATTGGAGCACTTATAAATTGAGCATTGCGGAATGCGGATTGGGGAATAAACACAGATTCCAAAAATATTAATCTTAATGGATCTTTTCCAATAACCATTTATTTATCAAGTCATCTTCAGGAAGATGAAGTTTGTCTGCCTTATCCTTAATTTTCTTATACAGCGTCATATCTAATCCGATATATTTTTTCTTCTTTAAGGAAAACCTAACGTTCTCTATTTCTTCAATGTCCTCGAATTCCAAAAAATTGTGATCATCCCAAAATTCAGAAGCTTCATATATCGACATATCCTTAATTTTTTTATCTTTTCTCATAGCGCCTCCTTTCCTTCCTGTCCATATCCCTTGCCGTAATGATCAGGGCCCGGTTACCCAGTTTCCTGATGAAAAATATCGAAAGGTACCTTCCGTTTTCGGTTCTACCAAGAGCATTATACAGGTCCTCACCTTCAACCTTTCCAAGCTCTTTCTTGAAAATCCTTGGTTTTCCAGTTAAAGCTTCCTCCACCTCATTTTTCGTCACATTATGTTTCCATGAAATTTTATCGACGATAATGTCAAGCCATATAATATCTTCAAAAGTTGTCAAATTTCACCCTCTTGGTCTAACGGAATGATGGACTGCAGAAAGTCGCCGGGGTCGTGCAACGGTAAACAAGGGAATACCTATCGGTTACATAATTCATTGTGGACTGAGGGGACGTTGGTTCAAATGCAACTTACGGGAACCAAGTTTTTACCATAAGACGTTGACAAGACCAGAGTCCCTTATCTTCTTGTCTTTAGTTATTATTTTTGCTCTGCTAAGAAGTGCTT
>Ga0194119_10008226_pt1 | contig 14398 bp, 17 predicted proteins | sample TA2MahC100mmetaG_FD_148620 | JGI IMG/M metagenome (GOLD analysis project Ga0194119, IMG submission 148620) | Freshwater microbial communities from Lake Tanganyika, Tanzania - TA2015018 Mahale Deep Cast 100m | ecosystem: Environmental > Aquatic > Freshwater > Lake | place: Tanzania: Lake... | reverse complement strand
TGGCGAACGCCGTCCCATCGAACGAGCATCTTGCTCAAACCGCGAAAGCCGCATAGCATTCAGGCCAGCAACGCCGATTTCCGCTTTTCAACATCAAGCGGGACATCCCCTCCGAGTAGGGAGGATCATAGTAATAATGGATCTTTATTCCTTCAGCTGCGTCGACCGTCTCCACGCGGCCAAACGATTCTGACCTATCCGGAATGGTTTTGAATTGTCGCCGCCCGTCTCGCGGATGCGTTCCTTCGTCTAGAAATATTTCGACACCCTCAGGTAGCGTATAAAATCTGTGATAGAGATAGGTTGCGATCCACTGGCGATCCTGCTTAGGGTCACCGTCGTAGGGATCGGCAACCGTATCTTGTTCGATTCGTTGTCCAAATAGAACGACTTCCGTCCAATCCTCACCCAGAGAGTACTCTCCTTCATTCTTAACCTGTTCGGTAACGTCGATTACGGTTTCACTCACTCCTTCGACATCACAGTAGACTTTAACGTATCCTCCATCGCGCTTTCCGAGGATTACCTGACTAACAATTCCCTCGTGGCACGAGCGATAGCGCATGCCGAGAGCATTCGATGGCAACGAAGCAACCTTGGCCCCAATGCCAAAATTGCCCTCAAGTGCCATGTCTTTGCCGATTGATGCCGAAAGATCGCAGATGTGATCGAGTTCAGCGCTACTCATTCCTCGACCGGTGTTCCATATGGTGAGCTTCCGTGTATTTCCAAATTCATTCAAAATTTTTGCCTTTATCTCCACCACTCGTCGATCTCTCGGCGCACTTGCTGCAGCCTCAATTGCGTTCATCACCAGTTCGCGTAGCATCATCGTCTTGGGACATTGCTCGATTTGCCGAGCAACGGCGAAATTGATGTTTTGAATTGTTATCGGCACGCCGTGCATAATCGTGTTCACCGCGCTTTCTCCATCAAAGTTTGAATTCGCCTCGACTCCGATCGGATTTCTCAAATCGCGCTTCAATGTCTGAGACGGCGTCTTTCAGAGTCTTGATGATTTTGCGGACCTCGGCATCCTCGAAGGCATACGTTTGGCGGTTGGACAAATTGCCGATGAGGCGGATTGCTTCCAAAGCCTTATTTGTTCGCTTTTCGGCTAACTCTCTGAACTTTCGGCGTTTCTTGTCGGCGGCATCGCGTCGCGTTTCGATCAAACCTTGCGTCATAGCCATCGCCTAGATCATATATCTGCCGATTTTTCGTTACACGCAATGATATTCCTCGTCAATGAAACATATTTCAAAAATATGTGCGCAATAATGAAAAAAGCTCACCTCGCACCGCGGCAAAACTTGCAAAGCTCTCGGATCGCGGCTCCTTTGGAGCCTCCTCGGGATGACAGCTGCTTGTTGGTGGCGTGAGGGAAGTCTCGCGCGCGAGGCGGCACGGCTGGCGGCGGTTCCAGCCGCGCAACTCTAAAAGGCGCTTCATCCTGCGCGACCCAAGCCCCTCATCCTGAGGAGCGTGCGAAGCGCGCGTCTCGAAGGACGAGGGGCGTTTCCAGTGGCGAGAATTTCTGGTCGCCGCAGTCCTCGTCCTTCGAGACGGCTCCTGCGGAGCCTCCTCAGGATGAGGACTGCTTATTGGTGGGACACAGCGTGCTTGGCCCAGCGGAGCACGCTCACCCCGCCTCGTATTCCTCATCAATCGGCACGCCGAGCGCGGTGACGAGCCGGTTCGTCTCCGACGCCATGCCGACGATCGCCAGCAACTCACGATATTCCTCTTCGCTCATTCCCTTCGCGCGGGCGTTCGCCGTATGCGAATGGATGCAATAGGGACAGGCATGGGCGATGGAGACGGCGATGTAGATCATCTCCTTGACCTTCGGCTCCAACACGCCCGGACCCATCACCTGTTTCACGCTCTCCCAGGTGCGTTTCAGCGTCGCCGGATCATGCGCGAGCGCGCGCCAGAAATTATTGACGAAATCGCTTTTGCGCGTCGCGCGAATGTCGGCGAAGACTTCCCGCGCCTCGGGCGAGAGTTCTTCATCGCTGAGCAGTCGAACCGTCGCCATGATGACTCTCGTGTGAAGCGGCTCACTTGCCCGGAGCGCTCGGGGCGGCGGGCCATGTGCGCGGGCCCGGATTGACATGATAATTCACGCCGCAGCTTGAGAGCGTCAGCGCCATCGCGGCAAGCAAGAAAATCGATTTTAGAGGCGGAGCGAGGCGCAAGAGCTGTCCATCGGCAGGAGTTGCGGCGGACGATGGAGTCCTCTCGCCTTATAAGCGCAAATCAACGCCGACAGAATAGGGCGGGAATTCGTGGAAGCGGCTTTCGCGAAAGCGGAGCCGTTCCGCGGTCATGTCCACGCGCGTGGCGCGCGGCCGGAAAGCGCTAAAATGAAACCCGCGCTCCGGCTCGGCTCCGGAATCGCGGGTCAGGCCTGCGGCCAGTCAGGAATGAGAGCGCATCGGCCGTCCGTGCGCACCCTTTAGGCGTCGCACGGCCAACGCGGATGTCAGGGATTCGTTTCGACGACCGACAGAGGCTCAGGAGCCCCAGATCGTCAGCGCGGCGCACAGGGCAAAGGGCAGCCCAGCGAATGCGACCACGGCGGCCACGCACAAAAACCGCTCTGTCTCGCTTGCCTCTCTCTGAGGCGGATTGTCCTGCCAATGAATGAACGCCATCACGGGTCCCCTACGGTTCAACTGACGCTGGGGGGAAACGCGCGACGCGTCGAATCGTTGCAAAAAAGTTAAGACGACGCGCCGAAGGTTAACGGCGGGAGGCGGCGAGCGGCGCGCGCGACTGGCGCTGGCCCGGCGGGGCAGGGGCGGCGCTTTCGCTGAAGAGCTCCGCGAGCTTCTCGGTCATGGCGCCGCCAAGCTCCTCGGCGTCGACGATCGTCACCGCGCGGCGGTAGTACCGAGTGACGTCATGGCCGATGCCGATGGCGATCAGCTCCACCGGCGATTTCGTCTCGATCTCGTGACTGATTTGACGCAGATGGCGCTCGAGATAATTCCCCGGATTGACCGACAGCGTCGAATCATCGACCGGCGCGCCGTCCGAAATCATCATCAGGATGCGCCGCTGCTCGGAGCGCGCCAGCAGCCGGCGATGCGCCCAGTCCAGCGCCTCGCCGTCGATATTCTCCTTCAGGAGCCCTTCGCGCATCATCAGGCCGAGGTTGCGCCGGGCGCGCCGCCAGGGCGCGTCGGCGGCCTTGTAGATGATGTGGCGGATGTCGTTGAGACGGCCGGGATTGGGCTTCTTGCCCTCGGCGATCCAGGCTTCGCGGGACTGGCCGCCCTTCCAGGCGCGGGTGGTGAAGCCGAGAATTTCGACCTTGACGCCGCAGCGCTCCAGCGTGCGCGCCAGAATGTCGGCGCAGGTGGCGGCGACGGTGATCGGGCGCCCGCGCATCGAGCCGGAATTGTCGAGCAGCAGCGTGACCACCGTATCGCGAAAATCCATGTCCTTCTCGCGCTTGAAGGAGAGCGGCTGCTGGGGATCGACGATGACCCGCGGCAGGCGCGCCGGGTCGAGCATGCCTTCTTCGAGGTCGAATTCCCAGGAACGGCTCTGCTGCGCCATCAGCCGGCGCTGGAGCCGGTTCGCCAAACGCCCCACCACCGACGAAAGATGCTGCAACTGCTTGTCGAGATAGGCCCGCAGCCGATCCAGCTCCTCGGTGTCGCAGAGCTCCTCGGCCCGGACGGTTTCGTCGAAGCGGGTGGCGTAGGCGTGATACTCGGCGCCGGCGCGGTCGGCGGCGTTGGTCGCGGGGCGGCGCGACTCGGCGGCCTCTTCCGCGTCGCCGGCGTCGGCCTCGCGCTCGGTCTCGCCATACGGCGCCTCCGCGGAGTCGCTTTCGCCTTCCTGCTCAGCGTCCTCGGCGGCGAGCGCCGTATCCATCTCAGCGGCGCTTTTCGATTCTTCCTCGTCCCGATCGTCGTTCTCGCTCCGGTCGGGATTCTGCGGCGCTTCCTCGCTCTCGTCTTCGGACTTGGTCTCGTCCGGCGCTTCGCCGCTGGCCATGTCGAGATGGGAGAGCAATTCGCGCACGATCTGGGCGAAGAGCTTCTGGTCTTCGACCGCCCCGGACAGCCGGTCGAGATCGGCGCCGGCGCGCTCTTCGATCGTGTCGCGCCATAGATCGACGATTTTCTGGCCGTGCGCCGGTGGCGTCAGCCCGGTCAGGCGCTGACGGGCGAGCAGCGCCAGCGCGTCTTCGAGCGGCGCGTCCTCGCGGCTCGAGATATCGCCCGCGTGGCTGCGCTGATAGCGGTCATCGAGCATCGCGCCGATATTGTCGGCGACGCCCGGCATCCGCCTCGCGCCGATCGACTCGCAACGCGCCTGCTCCATGGCGTCGAAGGCGGCGCGGGCGTCCGGCGGCTCGGGCGCAAAGCGGCGATGCAGCGCGTCGTCGTGACAGGCGAGTCGCAGCGCCAGCGAATCCGCCTGGCCGCGCAGGATGGCGGCGTCCTTGAGGCTCAGCTTGCGCGGCGGCTCGGTCAGCCGCGCCTTGGCGCCGTCATTGCCGGCGATGAGCGAAGGCCGTTCGTGGGCGAAAATCACGTCGAGCGCGGGCGCGCGCGCCATGGCGCGCATCGCGCCGGCGACGGCGCGCTTGAACGGCTCCTGCGGCGCCTCCTTGGGCGAGGCGGGCCGTCGATTGGTCGGCGCTGGCGGCATGGATTCTATATAGACCAGTTGGCTCGGGCGCCGGAAGGAAAAGCGTCACGCGATGCGCTGGGCGGACGCCTTACCAATATCTCCAGGGGCGGCCGCTGTAGATGCCCGGCCCCCAACCATAGGGATAGTTGAGACTGGCGCGGCGGTCGGCGTCGCGATTGAGGTCGACGTCGAGCAGGCATTTCGAGAAGCCGTCCGTGCCCTTGCGAAAGCCATAACCGCGGCAGCGGACTTCGTCCGAGGCGCGCTGCTCGGCGGTCGAGGCGCATGCGCCAACGAGAAGCGCCAACATGCCTATGGCGAATAATCTAACGATCCGCATGTCGCGATCCTCTACCCGGTCCGGGGCGATTATTTGGCGGTCAATTGGATTTTCCGCCGGGCCGCCTTGGAAGCGCGTCAGAGCCAGAGTGATCAAAATCGCTTAAAATTGCGCAAAGATCGGACGGCGCAAACGATGCGCGGATTCAGCCCGAAAGGCATGAATTGCGCGATTGCTTACAACTTTCGTTCGGCCTTGCTGAAGTTGGAAAGATCGCCCTCCGCGGCCGCGCGCCGGCGCCAGGACTTCGCCATGGCGGGATATTTGATTTCCTTGGAGATGCGGGAAATCTGCTGCTGCAGCTTCTCGCTCCCGCAGATCGGACAGGCCGGGACGTCCGAACCGCGCACCAGCAGCTCGAATTCCGCCGCGCAGGCGTCGCAGACATAGGCGTAAAGCGGCATAGGGCCTCGCGTCAGTTATTTGCCCAAGACGCGAGCAATTTCTGTTCCGCATGGGCTGGCCGGTTAGCGGCCGCTCGCCTTCTTCAAGGCTTCGTTCATGCGTTCGCGCCAGTTGGGACCGGTCGACTGGAAACGTTCAACGACGGAGCGGTCGATATCGAGCGTCACCGAGACAGTTTCGTCTCTGCGCCGGGTCAGCGCCTCGTACAGCTCACTCGGTAGGATTTCCTTCGCCGGGCGGCCGTGCGCGATCGCCCCCGCCTCAAGTTCGGGATTTTCCTCATCGGTCAGATAAGGATTAGGCCGTCTCGCCATAGGCCAAGCGCTCCTTTCTGCTCGCCTTCCGCAAGGAAATCACGCGGATCGCCTTCTCGCGCGGCGTGAAAACCAAAGTATATAGGTCTTTCCCGATAAATCCGAGCGCCCAGAAGCGCTCCTCGCCATAGTCCCGCCTGTCGTCTCTGCCGACGATCGCGGTTTCCCAACGAAAATCATTTATAAGTTCGAAAGACAAGCCGCGAATCTCGCGGTTGCGAGCGTCCTTTCGCGGGTCATATTCAATCGCCATGCAGCGCCGCAGCGCCTACGTCATCACCACATTCACGGCGCTTTCCGGCAGCTCCTTGCCGAAGCAGCGCTGGTAGAATTCGGCGACCAGCGGGCGCTCGAGCTCGTCGCATTTGTTCAAAAAGGTCATGCGGAAGGCGAAGCCGATGTCGCCGAAAATCTCGGCGTTCTCGGCCCAGGTGATCACCGTGCGCGGGCTCATCACTGTCGAGAGGTCGCCCGCCATGAAGGCGTTGCGGGTCAGATCCGCGACGCGCACCATCTTGTTGGCGATGTCGCGGCCTTCCTTCGACGCGCCATAGGATTTGACCTTGGCGAGGACGATATTGGTCTCGGCGTCATGCGGCAGATAATTCAGCGTCGCGACGATCGACCAGCGGTCCATCTGGGCCTGATTGATCTGCTGCGTGCCGTGATAGAGGCCCGAGGTGTCGCCGAGCCCGACCGTATTGGCGGTGGCGAACAGTCGGAAGGCCGGATGCGGCCGGATCACCCGGTTCTGATCGAGCAGCGTCAGCCGGCCGGAGACTTCGAGCACGCGCTGGATGACGAACATTACGTCGGGGCGCCCTGCGTCATATTCGTCGAAGCATAGCGCCACGCAATGCTGGACAGCCCAGGGCAGAATGCCGTCGCGAAACTCGGTGACCTGTTTGCCGTCCTTGAGGACGATGGCGTCCTTGCCGACAAGGTCGATGCGCGAAATGTGGCTGTCGAGATTGACGCGCACGAAGGGCCAGTTGAGCCGCGCCGCCACCTGCTCGATATGGGTCGACTTTCCGGTGCCGTGATAGCCGGTCACCATCACCCGCCGATTCTTGGCGAAGCCGGCGAGAATCGCGAGCGTCGTCTGGCGGTCGAACAGATAGTCGGGATCGAGGTCGGGCACATGCTCGTTGCGCTCGGAGAAGGCCGGAACCTCCATGTCGGAGTCGATTCCGAACACCTGGCGTACGGAAATCTTCATGTCCGGCGTGCTGTCAAGGCCGGTTGCCGGGTGTTCTAAAGCGATCAAAATTTGCGTCCTTTCGTTGCGCCGACCGCGCTATCCGCGCCGCGCCGGGTCCAGTTTCGCCCGGCGGAAAATCCTGTCCGGCGCGGCCCTCAGACCAGCCGCGCGGCCCTCAGCGTCTTATAGGCATGGATGATTTCCCGCAATTTTTCCTCGCGGGAGCGGTCGCCGCCGTTGGCGTCCGGGTGATGACGCTTGACGAGCTCCTTATAGCGGGCGCGGATCGTCTCGCGGTCGGCGGTCTCCTCGAGGCCCATGGCCACGAACGCCCTGATCGTCACCGGCGAATGCTGCGGGCCGCGGCGCGGAGCTGCGGGCTGGGGACGGCGGAAGCGCTGGCGGTAGACGCCAAGCGGATCGACCGCCGACATGTGGTCCTCGCGAAATCCGGCCTGTCCGCGGCGCGTCCCCATCGACCAGGTCGGGCGGTGGCCGACGGTCGCGTCCTTCATGTAGCGGGCGACGGAAGCGTCATCCATGCCGTTGAAATAATTGTAGGTTGCGTTGTATTCCCGGACGTGCTCGAGGCAGAAGCAGAGATATTGCCCCTCGCGCAGCCGCCCCATCGGCGCGCGATAGGCGCCCTCCGCCTCGCAGCCGGGCGAATCACAGCGAATCGTTGTCTCGCGCGGGGTTTCGCGCGACTCGCGCTGCGTTCGGATGCGATCGAAGAGGGGCGAATTCAGGTTCATTTCGTTCCATTATGATGGCGCCGCAGCAAGCCGCAAGCGCAACCGGCGCCCGATGTGCTAATTCGGCGCTGACCGGAGAGGAAAAATGACGGATCAGAGTAAAGGCGTCGTCAAGGCGCGTATTGCGCGGAAACTTACCGACGGCCTTGCGCCCGAGGCGCTCAATGTTATCGACGACTCTCACCGCCACGCCGGCCATGGGCATCACCATCCGGACGGCGAAACCCACTTTACTGTGGAGGTGGTGAGCGCGGTTTTCGAGGGCAAGAGCTTGATCGAGCGGCATCGTCTCGTCAACACGCTCCTCGCCGAGGAGCTGGCCGATCGGGTTCACGCTCTCGCGATCAGCGCCAAGACGCCGCAGGAGGCAGCGCGCGCATAGCGCCGTCACATGCGCAGCGGCGCGCGGCGGGCGCCGCAGACGATTGCGCAGACAGCAGAGGATCCCGCAATGGCCGGCGACAAAACGGCGAAACCCGGCGCAATGCCGAACAATCCTTGCTTTTCCTCCGGCCCCTGCGCCAAGCCGCCCGGCTGGTCGCTGGCGAATCTCGCCGGAGCGGCGCTCGGCCGCTCGCATCGGTCAAAGGCCGGCAAGGAAAAACTGGCGCAGGCGATCGCTCTGACGCGGGAGATTCTGCGCGTTCCCGCCGATTACCGAATCGGCATCGTGCCAGCCTCCGACACCGGCGCCGTCGAAATCGCGCTCTGGTCGCTTCTCGGCCCGCGCGGCGTTGACGTCGTCGCCTGGGAGAGCTTCTCGAAGGACTGGGTCAACGACGTCCTCAACCAGCTGAAGATCGAGAAGGCGCGAAGCCTCATCGCGCCCTATGGCGAATTGCCCGATTTTTCGCAGATCGATTTCGACAATGACGTGGTCTTCGCCTGGAACGGCACGACTTCCGGCGTGCGGGTTGCGGACGCCGATTTCATTCCTTCGGACCGCAAAGGCCTGACGATCTGCGACGCGACTTCGGCGGCCTTCGCGCAGCCCTTGGATTTCGCCAAGCTCGATGTGACGACCTACAGCTGGCAGAAGGTTCTTGGCGGCGAGGCCGCGCATGGCATGCTCATTCTCTCGCCTCGCGCCGTCGAACGACTCGAGAGCTACGCGCCGCAGTGGCCGATGCCGAAGATTTTCAGATTGACCGCAAAGGGCAGGCTTATCGAAGGGATTTTTCAAGGCGAGACGATCAACACGCCGTCCCTGCTCGCCGTCGAAGATTATCTCGACGCGCTATCCTGGGCGAAATCGATCGGCGGACTCGACGCGCTGTTTGCGCGCTGCAACGCCAATGCGGGCGCCGTCGCGGCGTGGGTCGCGAAGACGCCTTGGATCGAATTCCTCGCCAAGGATGCGGCGACGCGGTCCAACACCAGCGTCTGCCTTGGCTTCTGCGGCGACAGCGCGGCGATTAGCGCCGACGCGCAGGCGGCGCTAGCCAAGAAGATGGTCGCGATGATCGAAAAGGAAGGCGCCGGCTATGATTTCGGCGCCTATCGCGACGCGCCGCCGGGCTTTCGCATCTGGTGCGGCGCGACGGTGGAAACGTCCGACGTGGCGCTGCTGACCCAGTGGCTCGATTGGGCCTATGCGGAGGCTTGCGACGAGGTCACGCAGGCGGCGTGATGTAGATTCGCGATTTTTTCACGAAAGCTGCGCCCGTGTCAGCTTTTTTAGAGGATGAACACATGCCGCCGCGCGTTCTCATCTCGGACTCCCTTTCGCCCGCCGCCGCGCAGATCTTTCGGCTGCGTGGCCTCGACGTCGATTTCGCACCGACGCTGGGCAAAGATAAAGACAAGCTCGCCGCCGCGATCGGCGACTATGACGGACTCGCCATCCGCTCGGCGACGAAAGTGACCGCCGATATTTTTGAACGTGCGCCGCGTCTCAAGGTCGTCGGCCGCGCCGGCATCGGCGTCGACAATGTCGACGTGCCCGCCGCGACGGCGCGCGGCGTCATCGTCATGAACACACCCTTCGGCAATTCCATCACCACGGCGGAACATGCGATTGCGCTGATGTTCGCGCTGGCGCGTGAAATCCCTGCCGCCGACGCCTCGACCCAGGCCGGCAAATGGGAGAAGAACCGCTTTATGGGCGTCGAAATTACCGGCAAGACGCTCGGCGTCATCGGTTGCGGCAATGTCGGCGCCAATGTCGCCGAACGCGCGCTCGGCCTCAAGATGCGGGTGATCGCCTTCGACCCCTATCTCACCGAAGAACGCGCCGAGGAGCTTGGCGTCGAAAAGGTCGACCTCGACGACCTGCTGGCGCGCGCAGATGTCATCACGCTGCATACGCCGCTGACGGCGCAGACCAAGAACATTCTCTCGGCGGAAAACATCGCCAAGACCTGCAAGGGCGTGCGCATCGTCAATTGTGCGCGCGGCGGACTCGTCGATGAAGAAGCGCTGCGCAAGGCGCTCGACGAGGGCCATGTCGCCGGCGCCGCCTTCGACGTCTTCGCGCAGGAGCCGGCGACCGACAATCCGCTATTCGGCCATCCGCATGTCGTCTGCACGCCGCATCTCGGCGCTTCGACGGCCGAGGCGCAGGAGAAGGTCGCGCTGCAGATCGCCGAGCAGATGGCGGACTATCTGACGCGCGGCGCGATCGCCAACGCCGTGAACTTCCCCTCGATCAGCCCCGAAGAGGCGCCGCGACTCAAACCCTTCGTCGAGCTTGCCGAGAAGCTCGGCCTTTTCGTGGGGCAGGTCGCGCGCGCCGGCGTCGACAAATTGTCGATCGTCTATGAAGGCGTCGTCGCCTTCCAAAAGACCCGCGCGATTACTTGCGCGGCTCTATCCGGATTGCTTCGGCCGATTCTCGAAGAGGTCAATCCGGTCTCGGCGCCGATCCTCGCCAAGGAGCGCGGTTTGGCGATCGAGGAAATCACCCGCGAGGCGCAAGGCGATTATGAATCTCTCGTCACGCTCAGCGCCCATACGGCGCAAGGTGAAATCCGCGTTTCCGGCACGGTCTTCCATGACGGCAAGCCGCGCATCATCGGCATCGGCGAGATTGGCGTCGACGCCGAATTCTCGCCCTCGATGATCTATGTGACGAATGAGGACCGGCCCGGCTTCATTGGCAGATTCGCCGGCGCGCTGGGCGACGCCGAGGTCAACATCGCCACCTTTGCGCTGGGCCGGGACAGTCCCGGAGGCGTGGCGGTCGCGCTCGTCGCCATTGACGGCGAGTTGCCGGCGCGCGCGCTTGCCGCCTTAAAGAACCTGCCAGGCGTCAAACAGGCCACCACTTTGAAATTCTGAACCTATTGTCTCGCTTGCGCTCAACCTTACTGTTGCAACTCTGCAACATCCGCTGGAGAAACGCCGCCTCGAGGGCCTTCGCCGCTTGCTTGCGCGAACGTGCTGCGAGACTAATCGTCGCCAGCGATCGCGCCGATTTTCCGAGTCGGCGCGACGCGCGCCCACTCTTAGAAAAAGGGATCATCATGCGGCGTCTTGCTCTTGCGTTGATGTGCGCGGTCGGCGCGCTTTGCGGCGTTTCTTCCGATGGATTTGCGCGCAGCCCGCGGCCGCCGGCGCCCGCGCCCGCGCCGACATTCGACCCTTTCGGCGCGCTTTTCGGCGGCGGCTTCGCTCCCCAGACGAGCGACGGCCGGCCCCAGGCGGTCGCCGTTCCGCGCGAGATCGTCGCCTTTGACGCGAAATATGCGCCGGGCACGATAATCATCTCCACCAATGAGCGGCGACTCTACTACACGCTCGGCAATGGCCAGGCCATTCGCTATGGCGTCGGCGTCGGCCGTCCCGGATTCGAATGGGCCGGCACGCGCTATATCGCGCATAAGCGCGAGTGGCCGGACTGGACGCCCCCGGTGGAGATGCTGCACCGTCGTCCAGACCTGCCAAGGCACATGGTGGGCGGAATCAACAATCCGCTCGGCGCGCGCGCCATGTATCTCTCCGGCACGCTCTATCGCATCCACGGCTCGAACGAGCCCTGGACGATCGGCCAGGCGGTGTCGTCCGGCTGCATCCGCATGACCAATGACGACGTGGTCGACCTTTACAATCGCGTGAAGATCGGCACCCGCGTGGTCGTGACGCGGTAAGCCTCGGCGGCGCCTTTTGAACGGCCGGCGTCCGCGTCGGCCGTTTCCATTTCGATTATTTTTCTCCAGGCCGATCGCGATCGAGCCCCTTCGCCGCAAGTTCTTCGAGATAGGCGTCGAATCGCGCCGTCGCCGTCTCTCCGAGTTCGCGCAAATAGCGCCAAGTGAAGATACCGGTGCGATGCATGTCGTCGAAATCGAGCCGCACGGCGTAGTTGCCGACCGGCGCGACGGCGATGATCGCGACATTGCGCTTGCCGCCGACGGTCTTGCGTTCTCGCGCCGAATGGCCTTGAACTTCCGCGCTCGGGCTTTGCGTGCGCAGCAGTTCGGCGCTGAGCGCGAATTGCGCGCCGTCGTCGAATGCGACGTTCAGCTTGCGTCCGTCCTCCGAGAGGCGAAGTTCAGTCGGCCAGGGCTCATGCCCCATGATGCGTCTCCTGCGCCGCGCGAGAGGTTGAGGAATATCTCTATCGCTTTCGGGCGCGGGCCGCCAACGCGACGCCTAACGAGGTTGAGCGCCCTGCATCCACCAAGTCTCCAAAGTGAAGCCGAAGGGATACATCGGAACGAGCGGCATGCGCTCAGGATGCCGGATGGCGGCGCCATGCGCGCACCAGATGGCGTTCGTATGCTGCAGAGGCACGAAATAGAATCCGGAAAGCAAGATGCGATCGAGCGCGCGCGCCGCCCAGATGCTGTCCGCCCTGTTGCGCGACGCGAGCAGATTGGCGATCGCGGCGTCGAGCGCGGGCGAGGCGGCGCCGGCGAGATTGACCGAGCTTTCCCGGTCGAGACTGTCCGTCGTCCACCGATTTAACTGCTCCTGACCGGGAACCGCCGTCGCCAGCCATTGGCCGGTCATCATGTCATATTCGAAGCGTTGCCGTCGGCGCTGATACTGGATTTCGTCATAGAGGCGCGGATTGGCTTCGATTCCGATACGCTTCAACGAAGCGACGAAATTGAGCGCAAGCCGCTCTTCGTCGCGATCGCGAATCATGATCTCGAATGTGACGGGAACGCCGTCCTTCTGGAGGCGCCCGTTGACCACGACATAACCGGCTTCGGCGAGAAGCGTTTGCGCGCGCTTCGCGACGTTGCGATCGCGCCCCGAACCGTCGTGCTGAACCGGTCGCCAACGGCCTTCGAGAATGTCGTCGCGAACGACGCCGGGAAAATTCGCAAGAAAGGCGCGCTCGGCGGCGCTCGCCGGACGCCCCGTCGAGGCATAGTCCGATTCGCCGAAATAGCTGTCCGTTCGCACGTAGAGTCCGCCATAGAAATTGGCGTTGATCCACTCGAAGTCATACATCATCGCGATCGCTTCGCGCAGTCGCACGTCGCGAAAGATCGGCTTACGCAGGTTGAAGACGAAGCCTTCCATTCCCGTTGGCCGGCCTGGCCGTATAACTTCCTTGAAGACGGCGCCGTTGCGAACGGCGGGGAAATCATAGCCTGTTGACCAGCGCGCGGCGCTCGTCTCCTCGCGATAGTCGATCAGTCCTGCTTTCAGCGCCTCAAACAGCGCGCCCTCGTCGCGATAGAAATCCAGGTCGATCTCATCGAAATTATACAGGCCGCGCTGGCTCGGGACGTCGCGACCCCAATAGTCCGGGTCGCGGCGCAGGACGAGACGCGCGCCGACCTTTGCTTCGGCGATCACATAGGGACCCGAGCCGAGCGGGATCGTCAAATCGACTTCGTCGAAGCGCTCGACATTGACCGCCTTGCGCGACAGGATCGGCATCGCCGCAAGAACAAGCGGCGCTTCGCGATCCTTCACGCCGGTCAAATCGAAGCGCACGGCATGGTCGTCGATAGCGACGGCGGATTTCACGAGCGCGAAAGTCGCGCGATGGCTCGGCCGACCTTTCGACTTCAAGAGTTCGAATGAGAATAGAACGTCCGAGGCGAGGATCGGCGTCCTGTCGGAAAAGCGCGCGCGAGGGTCGATGTGAAAGGTGAGAATCTCGCGGGCGTCGTCGATATCGACGGACTGGGCGATCAGCGGATAAAGCGAATAGGGCTCGTCCTGCGACCGGGTCATCAGGCTTTCCACGACATTGCCGATGATGAGCTGCGGCGCGTCCGCGAATCTGGCGTTGAACGGATTGAGACTTGCGAATCCCCCGCGCTTGCCGAGCCGCAGCGCGCCGCCTTTTGGCGCGCGGGGATAGGCATATGGAAAATGAGCGAAATCCTTGGGCAGCGCAGGTTCGCCATAGAGCGCGAGACCATGCGCGGGGGCGCTCGAAGGCGTATCGGCGAGCGCCGAAACCAACGATAGGACCGCGATGGCATGGATCAAAGCCGCGAGACGCGCGGCGCTGATCATGTGTCCGATTGCGTGGCCAGCGCGCAGCATTGATCGCCTCCTTCGCCAGATCGGCGGACTGAAACCATTCGGTCCGGGCAATCTCCAATTTAAAAAAACTGCTGATCGCTATCGCCGGCTCGCGCGGCGCGTGATCGGTTCAAAGAGGATGCCTGTCGGAAAACGTCCTCGAAGTCTCGCTGTAAAGCCGCTCGTCTGGCGGGCGCCGCCCCAAAAAACGGGGCGGCGCACGATCTTGTCAGAACTTGAATTTCACGCCGCCGATAATCGCGCGCGGCTGTCCGGCCTTGATCGCGGCGAC
>Ga0194119_10008221_pt1 | contig 14405 bp, 12 predicted proteins | sample TA2MahC100mmetaG_FD_148620 | JGI IMG/M metagenome (GOLD analysis project Ga0194119, IMG submission 148620) | Freshwater microbial communities from Lake Tanganyika, Tanzania - TA2015018 Mahale Deep Cast 100m | ecosystem: Environmental > Aquatic > Freshwater > Lake | place: Tanzania: Lake... | reverse complement strand
CACCTCGCCGAGCTGAAAGTGGCCAACGACAACTGACCCGAAAGCCTGGGATATGATCATATCCCGGTCCTTTGCTTCAGCCCGAAAGGCTGCCAGCGGATCTATGCCGCTGATTCAACGAGGCTTTCCCATCATCACAAAGTAGGCACACCCGGCCAGCACGTCGTCCTCTGGCGAGGCGCTGGTGAGCAACGGCTGCAGAATCGTATCTGTTTTGGTGCGCTCGCCGCTTTCGAGCAGCACGCCCGCGTAGTTGTTCATCGTCTCGCGGGAGGTCTTCCCCCCGCGCGCAATCGCCAGTTCAAAGTAGCGCGCACTCTCTGTGGGCAAGCCGCGTTCGGCGAGCGCCGTTGCCAATTCAGTGAAGCTGCGCCGCGGCCGCTCGCCCAGCCAGATTCCCGCAAACGGCAGCGAGCGTCTCACCGCGGGAGAACGTAGTGCGTCCGCGGCAATCTGCGCGCTCGCCGCCACGCCTTGGTACACCTTCACCACTTGCCCGCGCTCATCGAGCAGGAAGCTGGCGGGGAGCCCAATCTCGCGGCGGCGGTCGAAGAGGTGGCGATGAAACAGACTCCAAGCCGCGAGTTCCTCCGGAGATGGACGCACCAGTGTGAACGGCGCACCGGCCACCGGACGCTGCTGCGCGTCTTCATCCACCGACGCCACCACCACGCGGACGCCCGCCGCGGCGAAGCGGCGTAAGGATTCCGGTGCACTCCACTCTTTCATTTCCTCGCGGCACAGCGGGCACCACGAGGCCCAAAAGTTGACCAGGGTACGGCGCCCGGCCGTAACGCCCTTCATCGCGGGAGCGGGCATGGGCTCCACGAGCCACACTGATGCCGCGATCTCCGGTACGGCGGAAGCACGCGCCACGATGGGCTGCGCGTTGATTGATTCAAAGGATTCCGCGCCTTGGGTCAGGCGGTAGGAACCGCGCTCCGGCACAGACCGGGCAACCTGCTCCGCGCCATCCGGCCACCGAATGCGAAGTCGATTGGCCTTCTCGCCGCGAGGCAGCGCAAAGTGCAGACGCCGCGAACTCTGCGTCAGATACCCGGAGCCGGCTTGCACGATCCGCACCAGTTTCCGGCCGCTTTCGGTGGTGAGCTCTGCCATCGCGCCGTCTGCCGCAACACCGGCAGCAAACCCGGGATGCGCGGTGAGCCGCTGCCCGGCGCTCGACCACATGTTGCTCACGTACAGATCCAACCACCCGTCGCCATCGTAGTCGCCCCACGCAACGGACATGCCGGCGCCCAGATCCTCCACGCCGGCCCGCGCCGCCACGTCTTCAAACGTGCCGTCGCCACGGTTGCGGTAGAGATTGTTGCGGCCGAAGTCGTTGGCTACGTAGAGGTCCGGCCAGCCGTCCTGATCGTAGTCCGCCCACGACGCCGCAAAACTGAAGCGATTGTTGTTGGCGTTCATGCCGCTGCGCGCGATGACATCTTTAAACGTGCCGTTACCGCGATTGCGATAGAGTTGGTTGGGCGGGCCGTTGGTGGCGTCGTAGTATGGCGTGGGCGCGTCGTAGACGGCTCCTGCGGTCCAGAAATCATAGGCGCAGACGTAGATGTCGAGCCACCCGTCACGGTCGAAATCCGCTACCGCGGCCGAGGTCAGGGCCGCGGTGGCCGGGCCGAACCCGGGGTTGGCCTTGCGGACAAAGCGCCCTGCGCCGCCGTTCACCCGCAGCACCAATTGCGTTCCCATGACCAGCAGCAGATCCTGATCGCGATCATTGTCGAAGTCAGCGAACAACGCCATCGAAGTGGCATCCAGCACGTTGACTCCGGCAGCGGCGGAGACATCGTCGAACGTACTGTTGCCATTGTTGCGCAGCAGCCGGTTGGGTAATCCGGCCGGCTGGCATACGTAGAGATCTTCCAACCCATCGCCGTTGTAGTCACCCACGGCGATGCCGTTGTGTCCGTGAACGTCGATGCCAGTGGCTTCGTCCAGAATGGAGCGCTATTCATCGAGCCCTTTGGAAAGCTGCTCGCGGAAGGCAGCGGTGTGGCCGAGCGCGCGCACGGTCACGTCGCGAAAACGCGGAGCCGCACCGGACTCGCGCACCTCAGCCAAGCGACCCACATCAAGACGCTGCGGCGTCCAGGCCGCGCCGGGCGCGGTGCGAGCGAAGGTGGCTTGTACGGGACCAGTCAGCGACAGCCGCCCGCTGCCATCGGCGGACTCACCGCCCAGTTCAACGCGCAGGCCCAAGACCGTGGACAATTCGGCCGGCAGCGCGCGGTTGCTGGCGACAATCTTCAGTTCAAAAACTTCTAGCTTGCGGAAACGCGCCAGCCGTCCCGGCGGCCACGGCAAGGCCGTCTTGTTTTTCTAAATGAACGCATTGATCGCTTCGTAGTCCTGCTCGCCCAGCCAGTGATCCTTAAACGCGTCAGCGCGCACGAGGATGCGATCCACTTCGGCGGCACGCGGCAGCTTGACGCGTACGCGGTAGTCCTCCCGTTGCTGTCCGCCAGCTACGCCGGCGAGGATCGGCAGCAGCTTGGCCGGAGCACGCATCTTTAGAATTCGAAGCGCAAGCTGAGCTGGATCTGGCGGCCCGTCCCGCGAGTGGTGGCGATGCGGCCAAAGTCACCGCGCCCCCGCACAGCGGAGGGCACGTTGAAGTTCGCGCGATTGGGCAGATTGTAGAAATCGCTGCGGAACAGCAGGCCGTAGCGTTCCTTGATGGACCAGCGCTTGTTGACCGAAAGGTCGAGGTTGATCTACCCCGGCTCAAAGCCGACCGCGCGCGCCGCGTTGCCAAAGTTACCCAGGCCGGGCGCGGCAAAGCACGAGGTGTTAAACCACTGGCTCAAATAATCATTGCGCGACCGGCCGCTATCCAGCAGCGGATCGCACGTCAGGTTCGGCCGCGGACTGCCGGCAAAGGTATTGGTGAGGTTGGTCTGTTCGATCGCGCCCCACGGCGCGCCAGTGAAGAACTCGGCGATCGTGCCGATGGACCAGCCGCCCACCGCAGCGTTGAGCACGGGATTCGCGATATCCATCCGGCGGCCCTTGCCGAGCGGCAGTTCATACACGCTGCTGGCAATGAAGCGATGACGCACATCGTTCCCGGAATAAGAACGGTCCAGCGCGCGCAGTTTCGGATGCGTGTAGCCGTTGCCTTCGCCGCCCGCAAATTCGTTGCCCCCTCGATGTTGTCGAGATACTTGGCCCACGTGTAGTTGGCCAACAGATTGAACCCGTTCGAATAGCGCCGCTCCACTTTGAGGTTCATCGCATGATACGAAGAACTGCCGCAGTTCGGCGTCAGGCGGTTGACGGCGTTGTATTGGGGGAAAATTCGCGCGGTCTGACTCTGCGTTGCCGGCCCCCGCCCGTTCACCGGCGGAATGACGTTGAGACTCACAGCCGCGCCGCCGAGCTTGCGCCCCAGATTACCCAAGTACGCGGCCTAAAACAGCATGCTGGCGCCGAGTTCGCGCTGCACCGTCAGGTTGTATTGTTGCGAGTACCCGTTCACGTGGTTCTGCGAGATGAAGTCCGGCGCGGCCCGCGGCGCCTGGCCCACACGCACGGCGCCCCAAGCAGGGCCGATGGGCTCGCGGGTTCCGGTGGGCAAGCCGCTGCGGAAGAGGAACGCCGGCGTCAATCCACCGTCCGGCGAGCTAAAGGAGAAGTTCGCGCCGAAGCCCTGGGACAACGTATTCACCACGGCGCCGAAATAGCTGCCCAGATAGTTGATGCCATAGCCGCCGCTCACCACCGTGCGAGCCATGGGCTTCCAGGCAAACCCAAAACGCGGCGCAAAGTTGTTCTTGTCAAAGCCGTGCGCGTACTTGCCCAGCCCATCGCGCCCGGAGAACGTGACGATGCCCGGCGTTCCCGACACCGGATTGATCGCCGTGCCGTTGAAGCCGCTTTGCCGGTTGTCGATGCGTTCCCAACGGGGCGTATCGATCTCCCAACGCAAGCCGAGATTGAGCGTGAGGTTCTGCGTCACCTTCCAGTCATCTTGTACATAGGCGCCGTAGTAGTCGGTGCGCGCCTCGAACAAGTCTGGCCGGTTCTGGCCCGCGCTCGTGGTCCAGCCCAGCAGCAGGGAAGCCATGCCGCTGCGCGTGGCGCGGTCATTGAATGTGAACGTACCGCCGCCGGTTTGCGAGAGCTTGTCCTTGTTGAGTGAATAGCGCATTTCAAACCCGGCCTTGAGGGTGTGTTTGCCGCGGATCATCGTGAGGTTGTCAACAAGATGATGCGTCAGAATCGGCGTCTGGATGCGCTCGTTGGGTGTGGTGCTCAGGCCGGATTGCCCGGTGACGCCAATCACCGGGAACGCTTCAACATCGACGCCGCCCAAAGCGATCTTGCCATTGAAGCCGGACCCGGTTCCCGCCGCGCGATTGATGTGCTTGCGGATTGAGTATGCATAGCGCACCTCGTTCAGCACGGTAAGTGTGAAGTTGTGCATCCACGAGCCCAAGGCGGCATGGATCCTGTTCTCGCGGATGCCGGCGCGTGTGTCGGCGATGCGTTCGGGGTAGGCGTTGGCAACATCCTGCGGTGCGCTGATCGTGTTGTAGCGGCCAAAGATGCGATCGTTGTTGCCGAGCGCATGGTCCACACGCAGCGTCAGCGCGTCCTGCGTCAATTTGTCAGAGACGTTTACCGTATAGTTGGCGCCCGGCGCGCGCGTGATGTCCGACGCCACGTTCTCCTGCGGATACAACGCGGTGAGTTGCCGCGCGATGGGGTCAACACGGCTGGCGGGAATCACGCCGCCGGGGAATGGCTGCGTGGTCACGGGATCCAGCACGGCGAGGTCGCGGCGATTCGAAAAGTCGCCATTGCGCTCGGGAGCGTGCGGCACGATCAAGCCCGACACGGTCACGCCGTCCCGCCGGCGCGCTCCTTCGTAATTCACGAAGAAGAAGGTCCGGTCTTTGCGAATCGGGCCGCCGAGCGACGCACCAAAGATGTTGTAGCGCAGGGGCGCTTTGCGCGGCGCAAAGAAGGTGCGGGTATCGAGCGCCTGATTGCGCAGAAACTCGTAGGCCGCGCCGTGGAAGGAGTTGGTGCCGGAGCGCGTGGTCATGAGGATGAGACCGCCGCCCGCGCGTCCAAACTCGGCCGAGAAGTTGCTCATCTCCGCCTTGAACTCCTGGAGCGACTCCGCCGGCGAATTCAACTGCAACTGCGCCACGCCGAGCGACATGTTCTGCACTACCGCGCCGTCAAGCTGCCACATCTGATTTTGGCTGCGTCCGCCCGCCATCGAGAACATCGGCACCTGCTCGCCGCCCGTCTCGTTGGTGAAGGTGACCGCGCCCAGCAATCGCACGAGGCCCGCTGTGCACCGGCTTTCAAGAGGCATGTTCAGCACACTGGTGCGCTCAATCAACTGCCCCACGGAAGAGGTTTCTGACTCCAGCAGCGCGGCCTGTGCCTTCACTTCAATCGTTTCGGTCACCGCGCCCACCGTCAGCCGCAAGTCCGCCGTGCGCGTGATGCCGGTTTCGAGAGTGATGCCGCCCTGCACCACTTTTTTGAAGCCGGTCATTTCCACCGTCACTTCATAACCACCGGGAATGAGCGCCGGAAAGAGGTAATTACCGGCTTCGCTGGTAGTCGCTTCGGTAGCGACACCGGTCTGCACGTTGCGTGCGGTTCCTTTGGCGCCCACCACCACTGCGCCGGTATCGTCTGTTACCAGACCCGCAAGGCGCGACTGCGTCTGCGCAGTTAACAGGTGCGCAAAGAGGACACTCAGAACCAGGAGACCCCGGACAATCATGGGCCGAGTTTATCACTTGCGATCCAACTCTCCAGGCTTTCAACTCTTGGGCCGAATCCGCGCCGTGTGCGTTGCCGGCGGGCAGGCGTCACAATAGGGGATATGCATAGCTGGGCCGTATTCGGCTGCCTGCTCGCGCTGATGGCGGAAAGTGCATCCGCAGCCACCAGCGAACCCGTTCGCTTCAGCCGCGACGTGCTGCCGCTACTATCGGAAAAGTGCCTAAGCTGTCACGGGCAGGATCCGAAGAGTCGCATGGCGGGCTTGCGGCTCGACACCCGCGATGGCGCGATGGCGATACGCAAGACGGGCGCCGCGGTGGTGCCGGGCAAGCCGGATGAGAGTCTGCTGCTCGCGCGCATCCGCCCGCAGAATCCCCAGCGCGTGATGCCGCCCGCCTACTCGCACAAGGCGCCGTTAACCGATCGTGAAGCGGCGCTGCTGCGGAGTTGGATTGAGCAGGGTGCGGCGTGGGGCAAGCACTGGGCGTTCGAAACACCGGTGCGCCCGGAGATGGCGCCGGCGCCCGCGAAACACCCAATAGACGCGCTGGTGGAGCGGCGGCTGGCGCGCGATAACCTGCGCCTTTCGCCAGAGGCTGCGCGTGCAACGGTGGCGCGGCGGATGGCGTTCGATCTCACCGGGCTGCCGCCCGCTCCCGAGGCGCTGGCGGCGTTTCTGAATGACCGCGCCCCCGGAGCGCATGAACGTTTGGCCGGCGCGCTGCTGGCCAGCCCGCATTTTGGCGAACGCATGGCGATGTGGTGGCTCGACGCGGCGCGCTACGCTGACACCGACGGCTTCCAGGCCGATGCCACGCGCTTCAACTGGCCGTGGCGCGATTGGGTGATCGCGGCGTTCAACCGGAATCAGCGCTTCGATCAATTCACGATCGAGCAGTTCGCCGGCGACCTATTGCCCAACGCCACGGCCGATCAGAAGCTCGCCACCGCCTTCCACCGCAATCACATGACGAACGGCGAGGGTGGACGCGACCCCGAGGAGTCGCGCATTGACTACGTGCTAGACCGCGTGAACACCACGGGCACGGTTTGGCTGGGGCTCACCCTCGGCTGCGCACAATGTCATAGCCACAAGTTCGACCCGATTTCACACCACGACTACTATTCGATGTCGGCGTTTTTCAACAGCGTTGACGAAGACGGGCGCGCCGGAAAGAATGCCAAACCTTATTTGAGCTACCAGTCTCCCTATGCGGCGCGCTCCATCGCCGAAGCCGCGCAACTGGTGGACGAGCGCAAGCCACGTAAAGCGCAAGCCCGCCGCGACGCTGAACAGCCTTTCGCGGCGTGGCTCGAGGCTCGTTTCGCCGAAGTGCGCAACGGAGGCGGCTTCCAAGCCTGGCGGCCGCTCCGTGCGCTGGCGCTTGAAACCGCCGAGGGCTCACGCCTTGCGCAGGATCAGGCATCTTTCGTGATCGAAGCCGCCGGGCCGAACCCGCGCCAGGACGATTACCGCGTTGTTGCCGACGGCGAGCCGCTGGGCGAAATCACGGGCATCAAACTGGAAGTGTTCCCACCGCTCACGCGCGGAGCATCCGGCGAGTTTCTCCTCACCGACATCAAGGTGCAAGTGCGGCGGCGCGGCAATTCGCAGGTGCGCGACATTCTGGTGGGCGGCGCGATTGCCGACTACTCAGCCGACAAAGCAAAGAACGACAACTACGGCGATGTGAAAGACACGCTCGACGACGACCCGCGCAATGGCTGGACGACCAAGGGCGCGAGCCGCACCGAGCCGCACACCGCGCTCTACGCGCTGGCCGAGCCGCTGACGCTGGCGGGCGGTGAAGAACTGGTGTTCGAGATGCGCCACCGGTCCACCAAGGGTGACGCGAACATCGCGAAGTTCCGGCTGTCGGTGACAGGTGAACCGGGCCCGGCGGTGCGGAACGTGGAAGCCGCCCCGCGTGAGCAACTGGCGCGGGCCAGTTCCGTCGCCGCGTTGGAGGCCAAGGTGCGCGAACGGCTCTTCGAGCAGTTCCTCACCGGCTACGCACCCTATGTAGCGGCCAAGGCCGCGCTGGGCCGCGCGCAGCGCCAACTGGACGAAATCAAGGACGCGGGCAAAGTAGACGTGATGGTGCTGGCCGAGCGCGCGCAACCGCGCGACACGCACGTGCTGCTGCGGGGTGTGTGGGACAAGAAGGGCGACGTGGTGAAGCCGGATGTGATCCCCGCCATCGCCCCCTGGCCCCAGGACGCCGAGCGCAACCGGTTGGGACTGGCGCGGTGGATTGTGTCGCGCGACAACCCGCTCACGGCGCGCGTGGTGGTCAATCAGATCTGGCAGCTTTTCTTCGGCGCGGGACTCGTGCGCACCACTGAAGACTTCGGGCTCCAGGGCGAGCAGCCCACGCATGCGGAGTTGCTCGATTGGCTCGCTGTTGAGTTTATCGAAAGCGGCTGGGACGTGAAGCACATCGCCAAGCTGATCGTCACCAGCGCCACGTACCGACAGAGTTCACAGGCAAAACCCGCGCTCCTTGAACGCGACCCGGAGAACCGGCTCCTGGCGCGCGGCGCGCGGTTCCGCCTGCCCAGTTGGATGCTGCGCGATGCGGCGCTGAGCCACGCGGAACTGCTGAATCCCGCGCTGGGTGGACCGCCTGCGCGGCCCTATCAACCACCGGGCGTATGGGAAGAACTCTTCATGGGCCGCTTCAAGTACGAACCGAGCGAGGGCCCGGCGCAGTATCGGCGCACGCTCTATACTTTCTGGCGGCGGTCCATCGCACCCACGTTTCTGTTTGACACCGCGCAGCGCCGCTCGTGCGAAGTGCGCGTTTCACGCACCAATACGCCGCTCCAGGCGCTGACGCTGCTGAACGACGAGACGTACCTGGAAGCGGCGCGCGCACTCGCTTCCAGCGCGAAAAATCCGGCGGCGATTTTCGCACGATTGGTGGGCCGCGGGCCGCGGGCCGCCGAACTCACCGTACTGCAACGTGAGTATGACCGCGCGCGCCGCTACTACTCCGCGCATCGGGGCGACGCGGAAAAACTCCTGGCCGTGGGCCAATCGCGCCCGCCACTCGATGGCGACTTGGCGCAACTCGCAGCTTCCATGGTGGTGGCCAGCATAACTCTGAATCTCGACGAGGCGATCACGCATGAATAACCTATCGCGCCGCGTGCTGCTCGCAGGCGTCGCGCCTTTTGTGGTGACGCGCAGCAAAGCCGCGCCTTCGCTCCAGGGAGCCGTGATCGGCCACGGCGCGCATCGCTACCGTGTGGATCTCAATTGGAGCAAGGCCGACCCCGCGCAGTTCCCAGTCCGCGATTGCCACGAGATGATCCAGGCCGCGGACGGCCGCCTGTTCCTTCTCACCAATCACGCGAAGAACAACGTACTGATCTACGACACCGCCGGCAAGCTCCTCGACTCCTGGACGCTCGGCTTCAACGGCGCGCATGGCCTGTCTTGGCATCGCGAAGCGGACGGCAAGGAGTTCCTCTACGTCACCGACACCGGCACGGGCCGCGTGGTGAAGACATCGCTGACCGGCGAGATTGCACTCGAGCTGCCGCATGCGCACAAGTGCGGCGCCTATCGACTGGCAGACGTCTACAGCCCGACGGAGACCGCGGTGGGCCCGAACGGCGACATCTACGTCGCTGACGGCTACGGCTCGCAATACATCCTGCGCTTTGACCGCACCGGACGCTACCTCGCCAAATTCGGCGGCAAGAGTTCGCAGCCGGTCAACAAAGGCAAATTCCTGCAGGCGCACGGCGTCGCGATTGACGTGCGCGGCTCTGAGCCGCTGGTGGTCTGCACCGCGCGCATCCGCAACGAGTTTCAATGGTTCACGCTGGAGGGCAAGTACGTCCGCACCGTTTATCTGCCGGGCGCCTACATCAGCCGGCCGGTGATTGCCGGACGCTACCTCTACTCCGGCATCTGCTTCGGTATGTTCCACAGCGACTTTCGCATTTGGCAAAACCGTGGCTTTGTCACGATTCTGGACGATCAGGACCGCGTGGTTTCGAACCCAGGCGGCCACGCGCCGAAGTACGACGGCGAGGGAAAACTGCAGATCATGCTGCGGGACCAGCCTGTCTTCCGCAACTGCCACGACGTGTGCGTGGATCGCCAACGCGACCTCTACGTCTGCCAGTGGAGCTCCGGCAACGTCTATCCGTACAAGCTCCGGCGCGAAGGATAAATCATGAACGGCGACGCACTCCATACTACGCGGCGATTCTTTCTCGGCCAAGGCGCAGCCGCCGTGCCGCTCGGATCGATTGCACTCTCTTCGTTGATGGCTGCCGACGAGCGGCCGGCGGCAATCGGGCTGCCGGGACTGCCGAATGTCGCACCCAAGGCCAAGCGCGTCATCTTCCTCACGCAGTCCGGCGGGCCTTCGCAGATCGAACTCTTCGACTACAAGCCGGGCCTGATGAAGCTGGCCGGACAGGAACTGCCGGACTCGGTACGGCAGGGCCAGCGGGTCACCACGATGACGGCCAATCAGAAGCAACTCATCATGCCCGGGGTGACAAAGTTCGCGCGGCACGGGAAAAGCGGCGCGACCATCGGCGAGTGGCTGCCGCATCTGGCGACCGTGGCCGACGACGTGTGCTTCGTGAAGTCGATGCACACCGACCAGATCAACCACGCGCCGGCGATGACGCAGTTTCTCACGGGCCATCAGATTCCGGGCCGGCCGAGCATGGGCGCATGGGTGAGCTATGGACTGGGCAGCGCCAACCGCAACCTGCCGGACTATGTCGTGATGCTGTCAAAGATGCAGCGCCCCAGCGACCAGCCGCTCTACGATCACTACTGGGGCAGCGGCTTTCTCCCCTCGCGCTACCAAGGCGTGAAGCTGCGGAATGCCAAGGACGCCGTGCTCTACCTGCAGGACCCCGAGGGGCTTCCGCGCACGCTGCGGCGCGGCATGCTGGACGGCCTCGCCGAACTCAACCAGCGCCGGTTAGCGGAGACCGGAGACCCCGAGATTGCCACGCGCATCCGCCAGTACGAAATGGCGTACCGCATGCAAACGAGCGTGCCGGCGATGACCGATCTTTCGAAGGAACCCGAAGAAGTGTTTGAGCTATACGGGCCGGATTCTCGCCGCCCCGGAAGCTACGCCGCCAACTGCATCATGGCGCGGCGTCTCGCCGAAAGCGGCGTGCGCTTCATCCAGCTTTTTCATCCGGACTGGGATCACCACAGCCGCCTGCCTTCCTGGTGCACCGCGCGATGCCGCGATACCGATCAGCCGAGCGCGGCGCTGATCAAAGATCTGAAGCGGCGCGGCATGCTGGACGACACGCTGGTGATCTGGGGCGGCGAGTTCGGCCGCAGCGTCGCCGGGCAGGGGCAGTGGGACAGCATTGTAGCAGGCCGCGATCATCATCCCCGATGCTTCACGATCTGGATGGCGGGTGGCGGCGTGAAGCCCGGCATCAGCTACGGCGCGACGGACGATTTCAGCTTCAATGTGGCGGAATCGCCCGTGCATGTTCGCGACTTGCATGCCACGGTGATGCATCTGCTCGGCATCAACCATGCGACGTTCACGTATCGTTTCCAGGGGCTCGACTTCCGGCTGACTGGCGTGGAGCCCTCGCGTGTGGTGGACGGCGTGCTGGCTTAGAGTCCTAAACCTCGCCCTTCCGCAATTACTCGGCCAGATAGCGGTCGCCGCCCCGCCACCGCCAGAATCGTTAGCGTCGGGTTCTTCTCGGTCGCCGTCGGAAACGCCGTGCCGTCCACCACAAACACGTTCTTCACCTCGTGCATCTGGCAAAATCCGTTCAGCGCGCTGCGCTTGGAATCGCGTCCCATCCGTACGGTGCCGTGCTCATGAATCGCCGACCCTGCGTGATCGAGCGCCCCGCGCGTATACGGCAACGCCTCGGCCTTGGCCGCCCGCAGCATCGCCTCCACCGTCTCGTACATCTCGCCGATCATCTTGCGCTCGTTCTCGCCGGTCTTGTAATCGATCCGCGCCACCGGCACGCCATAGCGGTCCTTCTGCGTTCCGTCCACGGTAATGCGGTTGTCGCGATACGGCAGCACCTCGCCGCACGGATGCAGCGCCACCAACGCCGGATACCGCTTCTTGATATCGCGCTTGAAGTCCGCGCCAAAGCCATCCAGCGACTTTGCGAAATTCGCATTCGGCACCGCGCCGCAACCCCAGAACTGCATCCCGAACCCGCGCAGATAATCACGCTTCCGCCCGTCGCGATGGTTGAACCGAGGCAGATACAGATGCTCGCCGCAAATACCGTCGTCATTGTGCACCGGGCCGCCCAGTAACTCCGGCATGAACGCATACACGTGGAACCGCACCTGCTCCACCAGGTACCGCCCAATCACATCGTTCGAATTGCCAATCCCGTTCGGATACCGCCGCGACCGCGAGTTCAGCAGAATGCGCGTCGAGTCCACGCAAGAAGCCGCCACAATCACCGTCCGCGCCCGCACCGTCCGCTCGGCCCCGCTCGCGCGATCGAAATACCGCGCGCCGTTCGCCTTGCCGTCGTTGCCCACCAGCACTTCGGCCACCACAGCGTTGTCCACAATCTCCAGTTTGCCGGTCTTCAGCGCCGGCTCCAGCAGATAGTCCGACGAGTTGAAGAACGCCGAGATATCGCACCCGCGCCCGCACGCGCCGCAGAAGTGGCACCACGCCCGCCCGTTGTGCGGCTTGGTCAACACCGCCCGCCGGCCCGCCACCATCTGTATCCCAATCGACTTCGCCGCACGCCGCAGCAACTGCTCGCCACACCGCGGCGCCACGGGCGGCAAGTGATACTGCGACCCCGGCAGCACGTCCAGATCCTCCGGCCCGCCGCACACGCCAATCAACTGGTCGACGTTGTCGTAGTAGGGCTTCAGATCTTTGTAGCGGAACGGCCAGTCCACCTCCCAGCCATCCTTGGCCGGACCCTCAAAATCCACATCGCCGTAACGCAGCGACACCCGGCCCCAGATGTTGGTTTTCCCGCGCCGGCCCCACACGCGCCATAAGTCAAAGTAGCGGTCCTTCGGATACTCATAGGGCTGCTCTTTGAGATCCAGCAAGAACTGCGGCGGCTTGCGGCCGGCATCCAGCCGCGCGTTCCACTCCCACGGCTTGATGTGCGTCCAGAAGCTCGGGCGGTTGAACTTCGACCCCGCATCCAGCATCAGCACATTCACGCCCTTGCGCGTCAGGTTTCAGGCCGCCATGCCGCCCGAGGCGCCCGAGCCCACAATCACCACATCATGCACTTTGGAGGAAGGAGAAACCTGCGCCATCTCAGTCGCCCTGGTGCTCTTTGTGCGTGCAGCCCTTGAACTCGGCCAGCGCCGTGTACCCGTGCCAGCCAAACTCCTGCGCCAGTCCCTCGCGCGAGGCGTCGTAGGCGTCAACGGTCAGGTCTTTGAGTTGTTTGAAAAACGGATCTTCCGCGGGGTGCAGCCGCGTGATCACGTCTTTGGCCGGCGCCTTGGTTGCGGCGGCGGCGGCCAGCGCGGGCCGGAATCGCGTCAACTCCGCCAGGTCGCGGATCAAATCGAGTTCGGCCGACGTAAACACACGGGGCGTGTACGCGGTTTGCGCTTCGCTCAGCACCGGGAGCGCCGCAGCGCCGGCCAGCAGGTCGCGTCGGGATGGCATGGCTTTTAGTCTAATCCCAGTTGGTGCTACACTCGATTTCGCAATGCGCCGCTGGATCCTGATCGCCCTGCTCGTTCTAGTGGTGTCGCCTGTCACAGGCTTGGCCTTGTGGACGTGGGCCGCCCTCAACTACTCCTACTCTTCCGGAGAACGCGCCGGCTATGTGCAGAAGATTTCGCGCAAAGGATGGGTGTGCAAAACGTGGGAAGGGGAACTGGCGATGACCACGCAGCCGGGCACTGCCCCCCAGATTTTTCCATTCTCGGTTCGTGACGATGCCACCGCGCAGAAGATCAGCAAAGCCGCCGGCCAGCGCGTCACGTTAAGCTACGAACAGCACGTCGGCCTCCCCACCGATTGCTTTGGCGAGACCGCGTACTTCGTCACTGGAGTCCAGGTCAACCCAACGCAGTAGCGTTTGCCGCCGCGTACCGGGCCGCGACCGCGAGAGCGCGGTGTTCCCTAGCTCACGCGCACAAATTCATAACGTTCCAGCGTCGCCGCTACATTAAACGGGTGCCTCCGCTCGCTGCCGTTCATCCGCAACTGCGGAGCCGCCTGCTGCTGCGCGGCCGCGCCATGGCCCGATTCGATCCGGATCACCGTGCCCAAATAGTGTAAACGCACGCCGCTCGGACCGCGCCCCGTGGGAAGCGTCACGAAGTACTCCAACACTTCGCCCACCGACAATTGGGCACCGGAGGCAAACAAAACGCCGCTCAAGCTGAGATTGCGGGTTTCCGTCACCGTGCCGATAGACGCCGAGCCGGCGCGCACCAGCTCGATCGGCAGACGCAGTTCAAAACGCTTTGACTTTCGCTGTTGAGGCTGAAACATTACATGAATCAATCTAGTGCTTAGTTGCATTAAACCATTAGTATAATAGAATGTTTGGGAGATGCCCAGACACGCGGCCCCCCTCAAGTGTTCGGCGGAAGTTCGCGCAGAGTTGATGGCGATGAGCAGAAGCCGTAAAGAAGAAGCACG
>Ga0194119_10008220_pt1 | contig 14405 bp, 10 predicted proteins | sample TA2MahC100mmetaG_FD_148620 | JGI IMG/M metagenome (GOLD analysis project Ga0194119, IMG submission 148620) | Freshwater microbial communities from Lake Tanganyika, Tanzania - TA2015018 Mahale Deep Cast 100m | ecosystem: Environmental > Aquatic > Freshwater > Lake | place: Tanzania: Lake... | reverse complement strand
CGGTTGTTGGTCAGCGTGACCGCTTGACCAAAGCGGGCGAAAAGATCCAGATCGACGTTTCGATTGTCGGTTTGCAGACGAATTTCCAGCCGCGTTGCGCCCTGCGGCACATCAATCGTATAAGCGAGGTTGCCTCCCAGCAGGACAGGGTTGGCGACCGCGTCGATATTGATGCTTCGCGTCTGGCCGGAGGTCAGAGCCTGCGCGCCTCCAGTACTGACGCCTCCTCCGCCCGTGGTGAGAATGGCGGTAACGGTCCCCGCCGCGGTGACGTTGGGCGTGAAGACGGCGATCGTCGCAAAGTAGGTGCCGGGACGCAAGGGCGGATTCGACTGCGGCGTGATTACGATGGTCTCGTTGCCGTCCAGGCCTTCCGAGGAGTGATCGGAGACAACTTTTCCGCCTTCGATATCAGGCGCCGAACCATGACGGACGAACAGGTCCAGATCGGCGTTCGGCGTTGTGGTCCGGAGTCGAATCTCCAGGCGGGTCGCGCCTTGCGGTACTTCGACCTTGAAGGTGCCGTTCTCTCCCAGCAGCGTCGGGCCGTCAAATGGGCCAACCCGGAATGCGGCGGGCGTGTTGTTGGTCAAAGTGTTTCCACTCGTTGTGGGCGGCGGTGGCGGAGTTCCGCCGCCGGTGGTCCGCTCTTCGAGGAATGCTTGCAGGGTTGGATAGGCAGTGGAGAAACGTCCATAGAAATCGAAGGCGGGAGCAAAGTCGCACTCAGTTTTGCCGGCGGGTGGTTTGGGGCCGGCGGAGAGCATTCCGACGATCAGCCCCTCGTCGTTGAAGATCGGCGAACCGGACGAGCCGCCTTCCGTGATGCCTTCGCGCCAAACGATGGTGTAGTAGTTGCGCGTGGGACGGCCGCGCGACGGAATATCGTCGCCGCGCGTACCGAACGATATGCGCTGGTAATCGCCAGCCGGGTGATGGATACCGGTTACGCTGGTTCCAACGCCGATCTCATCCGGCGTCCAACCCGAGAATGTTACGGTGGACGGCAGCTGCCCGTCCAGGCGGAGCAGTGTGAAGTCGCCTTGTTCGGTGCTGCCGCCAGCCATGTAGGTCGACCCTAATGTTGTTGGCAATTGCCGAAGGTTTCGGGGCGCGCCTCCGCACGCTACCGACGTGAAGCCCCAGAAAACCTGTACCGAACGAGCCTCGGTTTGATTGCTCACGCAGTGGTCGGCGGTGAGGAAGTAAGGGATGCCGCTATTGTTGCGGGTTTTGACCACGGCACCGGAGCACAGCGCACCGCCGCTAGCCGTCTCAAACAGGTAGCGGCCCACGGACCGGGCCCGCTCATTCCATTCCGGGAAACACAAAACGTCCTTGTGGCAGCCCAGCGCCGCGCGCGGAAGGGGACCGAGCGCCGTCGCGCGGTCTGTGGTGGAATCGGACGGCTTGGCCGGGACCACATCCACAAAAACGTGGCTGGCAAGATCGATTCGGAACGGCAACGCTTCCGAATTCGATTCATATTCGACGATCACGCTCTCGCCTTCCACAAAGTCCGACCAGAACTCGCCATCGCCGAACGGACCCTGGCCCGTATAGGGGCCGGAGAAATAGCCGTCTTCCGGATTGTCGGCCGGGTAAAGCCAGACCTTGCCTCCTGCAATGTCAAAGTCCGTGAAATGGAGCCGAAGTCCGCGGGCGTTGGGCGAACGCAGCGCGGCGCGAAATAGCAGCTTGCCTTCGGCTGTCCGCGACCATTGCCCCTGCGCGGCGAATCTCTCCGGCACTCCTCGATGCACGCTGGCTCTTGTCAAGCCGGCCTTCGGCAACTCTCGCTTTCGTTCCGCCTCCGTAACCGGGTCCAGCCAATGTTCGGCGGGCCGGCCCATCTGCCGGGCCAGTCCGGGAGGACGGGCCGATTGCGCGGAGAGACTGGCGCCGGCGGCCAGGAGGAGGATGAAACGTGCGTTCATGGTTTTGTCTTCTGTCTAGTTGGAGAGCAGGCCCCGGCGTTGCATCCAGCGCTCCAGAATTTCTGTCCAGGCGTCACAGGCTTTACCCTTGCGGTTCATGCCGAATCCGTGGCCGCCATCGGCGAAGACGTGCAACTCAACGGGCAGTTTCGCCTTCTTCCAATTGTCCGTCAACGCGGTGGCGGTTGTGGTCATACGTTCATTGTCGTCAATGGCAACAGCTACGAATAGCGGCGGCGCATCGGCCGGAACCTTGTACGCCGGCGCCACGGCATAGATCGGCATGGCGAAGTCCGGACGGCTGGCGGCTTCGTATTGCGTGGCGGCGCCTATGGTGAGATATCCGCCAGCGGAGAACCCCATGATGCCGATTCTGTCCGGCTTCACTCTCCATTCCGCCGCGCGCTGCCGCACCGTTTTCACGGCGAGCAACCCGTCTTCGATCGCCGCCTTCTGGCTGGCCACACGGTCCATTGGATTGGGCGTTCCATTTTCCAAACCGACGCGGTAACGAAGCACAAACGCCGTCACGCCACGCTGATTCAGCCAACGGGCTACGTCACGGCCCTCATGCTCGATTGCAAGAATCGTAAAGCCGCCGCCCGGCGCGACGATGACAGCGGTGCCGTTTCCGTTGTTAACCGGGTAGATTTCCAGTACAGGGCTGGTAACCTTGCGGACCCATTTCTCATGGGGATGTTTCTTGTGCGGGTTGTTGTCGCCGGGATCATACAGCTCTTCGTTGAAGGGCAGATCCGGCCGCAGGCGAATCTCTTCCGCCCCCAACAGGGCGGAGGCAAACAGCAGGCATCTAAGCATGGGCACCTCTTCCGAAGTGCCCATTCTATCTAAGCGTCTAGAAGCGGTACAGTGCCTCTACGTAGCCGAAGGCGCTGTTCCTTCCCTTCGGATAGATGGACGCCGTACTCGCCAAACCTTGGGCATAGCCCGCATAGCCAAGCAGCGTGACGCGCGGGTTCATGCGGTACTCGATGTTGGCGTCGTAGAGATTGGCAAGCGAGCGGCGGCCGTTTGTCGCGCGCCCAATGTAGCCGAATGTCCATGGCTGGAAGACGCCTCCTCCCTGGTACCAAAGATCGTTCGAGTTGGACAGCCGCAATGCGTGAAACTCGTTCGAAATCGTGACTTTTGCGTGGGGACGGAGAGTCAGCATTCCGAACGCGTCGCGGTTGTTCATCATATTGAAGAACGGGAAGCGAGCGAAAGGACGCGGCGTAGGAAGGACCTGGAAGAACGTTCCGTGCGTCCCATCGTTGGGGTTCTTGTCGCCGCTGCCGGCAAAATACCCTCCCCGGAACCAGGGCTTCAGCTTTTTCCACATCGCCGGCTGCACTCCGGTTTCCACATCCAACGAAACAGCACGTTGGTCCAGAGCTCCCCATTTTCCGGTCTGCGCCGCGCCCCACACCAAAAGGTCGAACACGGCGCGCTTGGTGGTGAAAGCGTGCAGCGTCTGGCCCCCAAAGGTGCCGATCCGGATGTTGGCGGCGTCACCCCGCCGAACAGCTAGCGGCCGGTTGTCGGTTTTCAAGACGTCCCGGAAATCGTCGTACACGAGCGCCAGGACTCGCGTCTCCGCCGCGTGGGTACCCTTGCCCCAGGGTTTCGTGTAGGACCCATAGCCGAACGCAGTCTTATTCCAGCCCCAGCCGTCCACCTGGAAGACGCCCCGCGTGGGCGTGGCGGCGAGCAGAGTGAAGTTACCCTTCGCATTCGTAAAGGAGTAGTGCGCGCCGTCGAAGCTGCGGCCGACATCGGTCCAGGCGAAGTGGCCCAGCAGACGCATGTTGACGCGGGTGTTTTTAATGACCGCCAGGGCAGCGTTCTTCGGTGTCAGCTCGCCGCCGTCCATGAACTCGAAGCGGCCGGCCCGAATGGAATGTCCCGTCGCGCCCCCGTAGCGGACGAACAGCTGTTTCGGAAAAATCATCGCCGCATTTCGATTGCGTTGGTTGGCGGCGAAGTAGTTTCCCCCCAGCCCCAACGCGCCTTGGGCGCCCGGCGCCAGGGCGTTGTTGGGAAGACCCAACAAAAACGGTACGGCGAATTCGGCGTTCCAATCCCAGTTTTCCTTTTTCGCGGAAAAACTGATCCGGAAAATGTTCCCGGAATACAGGTAGCTAGGGTCACCCGAATCCGGCGTAAACCAATCAAACGCCTCGCCCCGGGCGCGCAGACTTCCCGAGACCGTAACAGAGCCGAGTTTCAACGGCTTAGGCGCGGGCGCCTGCGCCAAAACGGCGGCCCCCACGATTACAAACACAAGTAGCCTCTTACACATAGAGTGTCCTGTTTCCCTTCTCGTTTTGAGTCGAGTACGTTATTGTTTAAACTGCTTGCTATGCGATTCGAGAAATTCGATGACTTCGTTTCGCATGCCAAAGTACTCTGGCAACTCGGTCAGAGCAGCGCGCGACCGGGGTCGCGGCAATCCTACTTGGATCTCTGTTCCAACACGCGCTTCCGGTCCGTCGGTCATCAAAATGATCCGGTCGGAGAGGAAAAGCGCCTCGTCCACATCGTGTGTCACGAGGATGATGGTCCGCGGCTTTGCCGTCCACAATTCGAGAAGCAGGTCCTGCAACTCGCAGCGGGTAATGGAGTCGAGCATGCCGAATGGCTCGTCCAGTAACAAAAACCTGGGTTCCATCGAAAACGCCCGGGCGATCGCGACGCGTTGCTGCGTACCCTGTGAGAGCTCGCGCGGTTTCTGGGTGGCGTATTCTCCAATGCCGACCAGATCGAGATACCGTTGGGCGATCTCGCGGCACTGCCGCCGCGTGTTCTTTGGGTATGCCTGCTCGACAGCGAGCAATACGTTGCCGAGCGCCGTCAGCGAAGGGAGCAGGGACGGCGATTGAAAGACCATGGCCCGGTCCAGCCCGGGTCCGCTGATTTCGCGGCCGTCGATTACGACACCGCCTTGCGTGGCGTCCTGCAGACCTGCGATGATCGACAGCACTGTCGACTTGCCGCAGCCGGAGTGGCCCAGTATTGCGACGATCTCCCTTGGTTGTACCCTCGCGCTGAAGTCCTTGACGACTGGAACTGCCGGGCCGAAGGCCTTGGATAGGGACGTAATCTCCAGCGGCCGTTCGACGCTCATTCCGGCACCACCTGCGCCAGGATGCGCGGTTCGACCGGCTGGCACTCCGCCGATTTCGCGGTGCCGGCCGCCAGCAAGAACTCGGTGATACGGGCTTTGACTTTCACAGCCTCCTCCTCATGCTGCAATGCCTTGTGCGTTCGCGGGTGGGCGAGAGTAACCGGAACGGCGGGGCTGAGTTTCGTGCCAAGGGCCACAACCCGGTCTGATAGAAGAATTGCTTCATCCACCGAATTCGAGATCATCAAGACGGTGGCACGCGGCGACTGCTGCCCTATCAATTTAATGAGCTCGGCTTGCAGAGTCGCCCGCGTCAGGGCATCCAGCGCGCCGAACGGCTCGTCGAGAAGCATGAGAGCCGGCTCAACCGCGAAGGCCCTGGCGATGGCCACTCGCTGCCGCATGCCGCCCGAGAGTTGTCCGGGCCGTTTGCCGGCCGCCGCGCCGAGGCCTACGATCTCCAGGTACTTCGTCACTTGATCCAGCTGTTGAGTTCGATTCCATTGCGGGAATGCGCTCTCCACCGCGAGGCGGACGTTTTCTTTAGCCGACAGCCATGGGAGCAAGGAGTAGTTTTGGAACACCATCGCCGCACGAGCTGGAAACGACGTGACGGGAAGGCCGGCTAAGAACACGCCGCCTGTATCCGGGTTCATCAGGCCCGAGGCGATTTTTATGAGGGTCGTTTTGCCGGAGCCAGAAGTCCCGACGATGGTGACGAACTCTCCCTCCTCGACGAAGAGGTTCACTTCGTGGAGCACTCTCCGCACCCCGAACGATTTCCCTACACCTTGCAACTTGAAGTACGCCATCTACGCGATCCTCAGCTTGGCCTCGATCAGGCCCATCAGCCGGTCGAGCGTGAAGCCGACAACGCCAATCGTCAGTATGCAGAGCAGAATGTGCGAATAGACCAGGCTGTTGTACTCCTGCCACAGGAAGCCGCCGACTCCCGGCGTGCCGGTCAACATCTCCGAGGCGACTATTACCAGCCACGCAATGCCGAGACTCAGCCGGAAGCCGGTGAACATATATGGCAGCGTGGACGGCAACAGCACTTTGGTGAACCGTTTCCAGGGTGAGAGTCGCAGCACCTTCGCCACGTTAACGTAGTCCTGGGGGATGGAGCGGACGCCGTGCATGGTGTTGATGACGGTTGGCCACATGGAACAGACTGCGATTGTGAATAGCGCTGCCGGTTCCGACTGACGGAAGAGGATGAGACCCAGGGGAAGCCAGGCCAACGGGGAGATGGGCCGCAGAACCTGGATGACCGGATCGAACATCTTCGACAACAACTGCGAAGCTCCCAGCAGCAGGCCGAGCGGCGCGCCGAAGAGAATTCCAAGCAGGAAACCCTTGGCAACGCGGATGAGGCTGTACATTGCCATCAAGCCGATACCCTGGTCCATCTCGCCTCTCTTTTCCCAAGGCTGCAATACATAGAGTTCGCTCTCTTTCCATGTCTTGATAGGCGATGGCAGATCGGCGGAAAACCAGGTAGAGACGGCCGCCCATACTCCGATGACGAGTGCGATCCCAACGAGCGACAGCAGAAAGTTCTTGATAGCGGCAACCATGTTTACCCCTCCACCCGGCTGTGGATGGCGAAACTCTTTGCGTATTTTTCAGCCTCCGCTGGGTTGAATTCGCTTCCAGCCACCTTCACTGGAGCCATATCGTTTGGTACTACCTTGACGCCCATGTCCTTCATGGCCGCTGCAAACAGGTCAGGCCGGATCACGCGGTCCACCACTTGCTTGTAGTTTGGCGCCCCTTTCACCAGGCCCCAACGGCGGAACTGCGAAAGCCACCAATGTCCGTACGTTTTCGACGGGTAGTTGCAGTTCCGCTGCGAGAAGATCATATAGTTCGCGTCCTTCTCCGAGCGTCCGTCGCCGTAATCGTACTTGCCCTCCAGCCGGTCGAGAATGATTTCCCTCGGGCAATTGATGTATGCCGGCCGCGAGATGATCTCGGCCACCTTCGCGCGGTTCTCCAGTTTGTCGATGAATTCGCTGGCCATATGCATGGCTTTCAATACGGCTGTGACTGTTTTTGGATTTTTCGCCGCGAACTCTTCGGTGAACGCCAACGCCTTTTCCGGATGGTCCGGCCAGATCTTCTGCGAGGAGGTGACGGTGTAGCCGATGCCATCACTGATCGCGCGAAGATTCCAAGGCTCGCCGACGCAGAAGCCGTCCATCTTGTCTACCTTCATATTGGCGACCATTTGCGGCGGCGGAATCGTGATAAGAGTCACATCTTTATCAGGATGCACGCCGCCGGAGGCGAGCCAGTAGCGAAGCCACATGGCATGGGTGCCGGGCGGAAAAGTCATGGCGAACGTGAGCGGATCCTTCCTGGCCTGAGCCTCGGTGGCCAGGGCTTTCAGATCCGCCGCGGACCTGACCCGGTTCTTGAACTTGTTAGCCAGCGTGATCCCTTGCCCATTGCGGTTGATCAGCCAGGGAATGACCATTGGCTTGACCGGAGAGCCCAGCAATCCCATGGTGGAAGCGAAGGGCATTCCGAGCAACATGTGCGTGGCGTGATTTTCGCCGAGGCTGAGCTTGTCGCGGATGACGGCCCAGGACGCCTCCTTCGAGACGACGGAATTGACACCGAACTTCTTGAAGTACCCGAGTTCGTGTGCAACTACGATGGACGCGCAATCGGTGAGCGCAATCATGCCGAAGCGTACTTCCTTTGTCTCGGGGGCGTCGCTGGCGTATACACCGCCGCTCCATCCGGCCAAGAGCTTGGCGGCGGGCGAAGCCGCCTTCAAAAAGTTTCTGCGATTAGGCAACATGAGTCCTCCTAGATGTGAGATGACTCGGACTGGGAGTATTGGGTTTGGAGGACGTGCTCCGGGTAACGTTCGGACTGGGAACTCGATTTATCGGACGCGGGCCAAGGTGCTCATACGATTTTCAGGAACACCACTCCGTCCGCGACCATCACCGGATACGTCGTGATCGACGGTATGCCTTCCTGGCACGGTTTCGAAATTGAACCGGATTCCAGGCAGACTTTCCAGTTGTGCAGCGGACAGGTGACCGTGGTTCCGCCGACGATCCCGTCTGCCAGCGGTCCGCCTTTGTGGGGGCAGCGATTCTCCACTGCCAAAAATCGCTCGCCCGTGTTGAAGAGAGCGATGGACAGGTCTCCGAAGCGTACTGTCCGCCCTTCTCTTGGCGGAATGTTTTCCGATTCCGTCACTCTGGTCCAGCTCATGCGAGCACCGCCTCCTTGCTGCCGATCTGGATCTGCACGAACTGAAATGCCCTTGGCGATTCCCGCTCGGTCCAGGCGTCATAGCTCCTGTCTTTCGATTTGCGCAATCGTTCAATCAGTCCGCGTTTGATTTCTGGCGAGGCGTACACTGTGTCTCTTCGAATCTTCTCAACGCCCAGACGCTCCACGAAGTCGTATGTGCGCTCCAAGTAGTTGGCGTTCTCCCGGTAGTACTGGAAGAAAAGGTCGGATGCTTCGTAGGCCTCCTCGGTGGTCTCGACTGTGATCAGCAGGTCCGCTTTGCGGACCCCTTTGCCAGCCGCGCCTCCGACCACCACCTGCCAACTCCCGTCCTGGCCGACCAGGCCGAGGTCTTTCACCGTCGCCTCTGCGCAATTTCTCGGGCACCCGACCACGCCCATCTTGTATTTGTGCGGCGTGAAGAGGTTTTCGTACCGCCGCTCCAATTCCACGCCGGCGCTGATGGAGTCCTGCGTGCCGAAGCGGCAGAACTGCGTCCCAACGCACGTTTTGACCATACGCACTCCCTTGGCATAGGCCTGGCCCGAGGGCATTCCCAGGTCCGCCCATACTTTCGGCAGATCTTCTTTCTTGACGCCAAGCAGGTCGAGCCGCTGAGAGCCAGTGACCTTGACCATCGGTACGTTGTATCTTTCAGCTACGTCCGCGATTCGCCGCAACTCCGCCGGAGTCGTGATTCCGCCCCGCATGCGCGGGACCACCGAGAAGGTGCCATCTCTTTGAATGTTGGCGTGGACCCGGTCGTTGATGAAGCGCGCCGAGCGGTCCTCGTCGTGTTCACCGCAATTGACTACATCGATCAGGTAGCTCAGGGCCGGTTTGCAGATTTCGCAGCCCTTTCCATTGCCATAGATGTCGAGAACATCCTGCACCGCCTTTAGCTTCTGAGACTTGATGATGTCCTTGAGCTTCTCCTGCGCAAACGGAACGCAGGCGCAAAGGACCTTTTGTTTCTCTTCGGCGAATCCCGGCGCCACGGCCTTTAGCAGCTGCGTGCACATGCCCGCGCAGCTTCCGCAGCCGCCCGAAGCGCGTGTGCGATCCTTCAATTGCGCCAGCGTGGAGAGGCCGTAGGTATGAATGGCGTCGATGATCGTGCCTTTTGTGACGCCATTGCAGCCACAGACGGTCTCGCTGTCCGCCATCTGTGCCGCGTCGAGCCCGGCGTCGTGCGTGGAGGGAGGAAACAGCAGGTGCTTGCGATGGGCGCTCAAATCCTCGTTGTTGCGCAGCCATGCGGCGTATTTGTGATCGTCGCCGGCGTCACCGACCAGGATGACTCCGATCAGCCGATTATCGCGAACGAGCAGTTTCTTGTAGATGCCCAGGGCGCGATCCTCGTAGCAGACGACTTCGACTTCGGGGTCCGAATCGTCAATCCGCCCGGCCGAAAAGACGTCCACCCCCATGATCTTGAGTTTCGCGGCCGGCAGGAAGCCCTGAAAGCCGATACCCGGATTCTCTGTGATTGCGGCCGCAAGCGCTTTACCTTGTTCGTAGAGCGGCGCAACCAGGCCGAATACTTCGCCGCGGTGTTCCGTGCATTCGCCGACGGCATAGATGTGCGGGTCAGAGGTGGCCATGTGGTCGTTGACGATGATGCCGCGGTTGACGGCCAGGCCAGCGTCGCGGCCGATTTGCGCGTTCGGGCGAATGCCGGCTGCGATAACGACCAGGTCGGCTTCCACTTCCTCACCGTCCAGGAACCGTAAACCCCGCACGTGGCCGTTTCCAGTTACGTGCGTGGTTTGTTTTTCCAGCAGGACCTTTACGCCCAGGTTCCTCATCTTCCGCTTGAGGTAGAGGCCGCCGGCCGGATCGAGTTGGCGGTCCATCAGCCGGTCACCCAGGTGAACGACGGTGACTTGGCAACCCTGCACCTGCAGGCCGCGTGCCGCTTCCAGGCCCAACAGCCCTCCGCCGATGACGACGGCCCGGGTGGCGGGCCGCGATTTTTCCAACAGCGCGCGCGTGTCGTCCAGTGTACGGAAGACGTGAACGTTTTCTTTGTCCGTGCCTTCCATGGGCGGCACGAAGGCGCTGGAGCCTGTGGCGATGATGAGTTTGTCGTAAGGCGTCGACGAGCCGTCGGAGCCATTGACAATCCGCGCTTCGCGATCAATCCGCGTGACCCGCACGCCGAGCCGCGGCGTTATGCCGTTGGCCACATACCAGTCGATGTCATTGATCACGATCTCCTCGGCCGACTTCTCGCCGGCCAGGACGGAGGACAGCAGAATGCGGTTGTAGTTAACGTGGGTCTCATCCCCGAAAATTGTGATCCGGAAGTCGTGCTGGAATTTGAGAATCTGCTCGACACAGGCCACGCCAGCCATTCCGTTACCGATGACTACGAGTTCTCTCATACGTTGGCTCCAGTCCGTTCCACGCGGATCGCACATTGCTTGTAGTTGGGTTCGCGGGAGATTGGGTCGAAGGCGCTCTGGGTCACGTCGTTCACGTTGGCCTCGAAGTAATGAAAGGGCATAAACACCTGGCCAGGGGCGGTAATTTCGGTCAGGCGAAGTTCCACACCGCGAACGCGGCCCCGGCGCGAGACAAGGTCGACGCGGTCGTGGCTGCGCAGACCCAGAGGCTTTGCATCGCGAGGATTCATCTCCAGCCAGGCCACCGGCGATAGGCGCTCCAGAATCGGGACCTCCTTGGTCTTCGTGCGCGTATGCCAATGCTCCACCGTTCGGCCGGTGTTGAGCACAAGCGGATAGTCCTTGTTGGGCTGTTCCGGATATGGTTCCCAGGCTGCCGAAATGAACTTCGCCTTCTTGCCGGGGTGTTCGAATTGGCCGCAGGAATACAAGCGCGGCTTGCGCGGCCATTGAACGGGACCTTCGGCCAGATCGGTGTAGCTGATGCCGGAGTAATCGCACAAACGGCCTGCGGAGACGCGGCGCCATTCGTTAAACGCATCCTCCGGGCAGGACCAACCCGGAAAGAGTTCCTCCTTGCAGCCGAGCTTGGCGGCGATGCGAAGAAGGATGTCGAAATCGGAAAGCGATTCGGCTGGCGGCTCAACGGCCTTGTTGACCTTGCTGACTCGCCGCTCTGAGTTCGTATAGGTGCCTTCCTTTTCGCCCCAGATCGCGGCGGGAAGAACCAGATCGGCCAGTTCGGTGGTTGGAGTGGGATGATAGCCGTCCTGAACGGCCAGGAATTCGAGATTAGACAGGGCATGCCGAAGAACGTCCTGATTCGGAAACGACACCATCGGGTTGGTCGCGATGACCCAGAGCGCGCGAATCTTCGTTCCCACCGCACCCTCAATGATGTCCGGGTACGCAAGACCGCGCTTTTGTGGTAGCCGGGACTCGTCGACGTTCCAGATCGCGGCTAGCTCGGCCCGCGCCACCGGATCGTCGAACTTTCGGTACCCGGGCATGCCGGAAGCGAACCCGGCCTCGCGCGTACCCATGGCATTGCACTGGCCTGTGATGGAGAACGGCGCCGCGCCCGCACGTCCAACGTTACCTGTCAGCAGCGCCAAATTGCAGATGGCTGCGACGGTCTCCGATCCCTTCGTGCTGTGGTTCACGCCCATCGTCCAGCCGATGAATCCGGCCTTGGACTTTCCGTAGAGGACGGCGGTTTTGACGATCTGCTCTTCGCTCAATCCAGTCAGCAGGGCGGTGCGTTCCGGTGTGTACTCGGCGACGAACTTTTCGAACTCCTCGAAACCGGTGGTATGTGCGTGGATGTACTCGCGATCGATGAGGTTCAACGTAATCAGCAAGTGGGCGATGCCGTTCAGCAGAGCCAAGTCGGAACGCGGCTTCAGCGGCAGGTGTATGTCGGCGATCATCGCCGTTTTTGTGACACGAGGATCGGCCACGATGACCGTCTGCTCCTGGTTTGTGTCCAGGTACTGACACAGAATCGGGTGGTTCTCGGCGATGTTGGCCCCGATCAACAGAACCACATCGGCATGCTCCATATCCTCATACGATCCGGGCGGTCCGTCGCTGCCGAATGAAAGCTTATAACCCGACACGGCGGAGGCCATGCATAGAGTCGTGTTGCCGTCGTAATTCTTGGTGCCGAAGCCGAGTTGAACGAGTTTTCCCAGTGTGTAGAACTCTTCGGTCACCAATTGGCCAGTGCTCAGCACACCGAGCGAGTCCGGACCGTGCTTTTCCTGCGTTGCACGGAACTTCTCCACCATCGTTGCGATCGCTTCGTCCCAGGAGACTCGCGTGAGTATGCCGTTCTTGCGCAGCAGCGGGTGTTTCGCGCGGTTTTCCGCGTCGATAGTGTAGTGTTCAGAGAGGCCTTTAGGGCAGAGCTTGCCGCGGTTGACGGGATGGGTGGAGTCTGGGCGGCAGGCCACGGCTCGTCCTTGCTTCACCCCAATCTCGATTCCGCAGCCAACCGAACAGTATCCACAGGTTGTTTTCACCCAGGATTCGGGAATCTTCTTCGCCGACGTGTAGCCGGTGGATTCGGCGCGCGCGAAGGCGTACTCGCCGCTAAGATTATCGATGCCAATCAGGCGTTTCCAGTTCAGACTCACGCCGCCCTCCCGGAGGTGAACGCCGCGGCGATGTTTTTCGGAACTACGCTGACGAAGAACAGCCAACGCCCAAGCCATTCGCCGCTTAACGCTAGTGCGAGCGTCGCCCATGCCGGCGCGCCGGCCAGCGGCAGGATGAGTCCGCCGCCTAGTAGGATCGCCATTCGCGCGAGAAAGTGATTCTTAAGCAGCCCTGTGAGGAGCAGGGAACTCGCCCGCAGTTCGAAAACCTCCGATCGCGTCATCCAGAGGAACTTCATCGACTGTGTGATGAACTGCGCGGCGCCTCCGGCGACGGAAGCCCAGGTGAGCCAGCCGGCCGTGCCGGCGCCCGTGGCCTGCACGAACAGTGGGCCCAAGAATAGAGTCGTAGAAAAGAACTCGGCAATCGTATAACGGCTAAACCAGGCTGGCCGTGCCTTCACGATATATATGCGAGCGGAACTGAAAGCGCCTGCGGCGCCACAGAGCGCCGCAATGAAACCCGCAAACCCGCGGCCGGGCAGATCCAAAAACAACATTCCGGCGAAGGCCGAAGCCGCGCCGGCGAATAGCGAGAGCGTAAGGACCTCCCGGCTGAGCCATGAACGGCGAAGGCCCTTCACGGCACGCCATGCGTGAATCGGCCGGCCCAAATGAAGAGTGGATGCTCCCAGGCTCATACCCGCGAGCGACAGCGCCGCAATTGCCGGGATAGAAAGGTTTGCGCCGAACCCGAAAAGGTCCAGCATCCAGAGAGCGGTGAATGCTCCAACTGCGAGCTGGGTGAGAACGAGCATGAATACCAGAGGCCAGTGCGGGAGCTCGGTTGTGATGCGTTGTGTGTCGACACGCCCCATATCCGGCGGCAGGCCGGCAGGCAAAGTCACTCGAGTTGTCGAGATGCTGTCATCGGCCGAAGGCAGGCCGGGCGCGTTCGCGCCGGTGTGTTCGGCTCGCCATCGGGCGATGTCGACGATTTCGATTTGGATCGCCTGTTCGGGGCAGGCGTTTGCGCACGCCGGGGCTTGCCCATCGGCTAGGCGATTGTGGCACAGGTCGCACTTTCCCACGACGCCACGTGCTGGATTGTACTGCGGCACACCGTACGAACAGTTCCAGGTGCAGTATTGACAGCCGATACAGGTATCGGCCGAGTGCACCACTACTCCAGTCTGCGGATCCTTGGTGTACGCTTCCGTCGGGCAGCCAATCATGCACGATGGCTCGAGGCAGTGGTTGCACCCCATCGACAGGTAGTGCCGCTGCGTGTTTGGATAGTGCCCGCCTTCTACCTCGCCAACCCGCCGCCAATTCATTCCGGCTGGATTCCCGTTCTGCTCATTGCAGGCGACCACACAGCACTTGCCCCACATTTCCGTTTTGAGCCGCGCGTGCGAATCTCCCGGATGCTCGTCCGCATCAATATCCATAGGGGTTTGAAGGCAGCGAAGACCCCTGCGGAGGACAGCACCCAATGGGTGACAAACAAAACCAGCCCTTTCAGCTCTCGTTCAACGGCCTTCTCAAGATCGACTTCCAGGGATCGCGCGTTACT
>Ga0194119_10008217_pt1 | contig 14409 bp, 8 predicted proteins | sample TA2MahC100mmetaG_FD_148620 | JGI IMG/M metagenome (GOLD analysis project Ga0194119, IMG submission 148620) | Freshwater microbial communities from Lake Tanganyika, Tanzania - TA2015018 Mahale Deep Cast 100m | ecosystem: Environmental > Aquatic > Freshwater > Lake | place: Tanzania: Lake... | reverse complement strand
TAGAACAGCAAGCAGAAAAAACAAGACTAGAACAGCAAGCAGAAAAAACAAGACTAGAACAGCAAGCAGAAAAAACAAGACTAGAACAGCAAGCAGAAAAAACAAGACTAGAACAGCAAGTACTTCAGGAAAAAACGCAGAAAATTAATGATGAAAAAATCCCAGAAAAATCTAGAAACTCAGACGTGACAAATTTGGCAAAATTGTCAAATACAAAACAAAGTTCTATGACTGATTGGAATTCTTTAGGGCTGAGTTTGTTAGGAGCTATAGGTCTAATCACTATGTTTATCAAAATAGGGCGTAATCACAACAGGAATTACGAAGGTAATTATCACTATGAGGATTATAATTATAAAAAATACAAAAATAATCATGAGCAAAATTATGAGAATTACAATAGAAGATACTATGATCCTAATTATGATCAAAATTATGAAGAGGAATATGAGTATAATTTCAAAGATAATTTCGAAGATGAGCAAACCAACGATGAGCAAACCAACGATGAGCAAACCAACGATGAGCAAACCAACGATGAGCAAACCAACGATGAGCAAACCAACGAATCAAAAATTCCAGAGGATCAAATAGTTAAGGCCTATAACACATTCGGTCTTGATATAAATTCTAATTTTGCTCAGATAAAACAGAGATATAGAGAACTCATTTTAAAATATCATCCTGATAAAAATAAATCTCCAGAAGCAACAGAAATGACAAAAAAAATTAATCTGGCATATGAAACTATTATGGCCGCTATGAGTCAATTCCAATGTCACTAAAAATTTTGGTATAATATCGAATAAATCTAATTTTTAATGATTCCCCGTTAATATCACCAATGATTGGCATAAGGGTAAAGCCTATAGAATTTTTAAGATAATAATGTTTCAAAACCTCTATGACAAAATATTTGTTCATTCTGCTTTACTGTAGAAATAAAAAAGATTCATGACTTAAATTGTCCTCTCAAATATTTTCCTACTTCATTTCAAGACAAATCTAACTTGTGACTGATAGCTCAAAATCTATTCCATTCTTGGTAACTAGTCTGATCTGATCATTTTCTTTGAATTGATATATCTCATATAGCTGAGTCAGCATAATACAATTCTTATTATTGACTTTCATATTGTATGATTTGTTTTTAAATTTGATCTTAAATGGAATGTCTTTTTCAGGAAATTCTTCTCTTAATTTTTTTGTTAACCCCATATACTTGTATTTTGCTTCACTAGCGGATAGCTGTTTTGTGAACTCCATGTTGATACCCAACGTAATATCATAATAACCTGATATTATATTTAAGTTCAATTTTAATAGTTCAGGAGAAGATCCAAAATTGGATAACTTGAAAACAAAATCAAAAGAAGATTGGACATTTTTAGAATTTAGCACAAAGAATTATTCTCATGGGTTTCATCTTTATCCTGCAAGAATGCATCCGGAAATTGCCAAGCGTTTAATTGAAAAATATGCTCAGGACCCAAAAAAGACTATATTTGATCCATTCATGGGTTCTGGCGGAGTTTTAGTAGAGTCTCTTCTTCATGGAAATAACTCTGTAGGAATTGATGTGAATCCTTTCGCAGTACTTATTTCAAGAGTAAAAACACTCACTATTGAAACAACAAGGCTGGAAAAACAATTTAATCAAATAATGGCTAAAGTTGAGGCTGATTATACTCGTAATGTTAAATATGACACCTCGCCTAAGTCCTCAAATCTCAACCTACAATTTTGGTATCCACCAGAAGTAATAAAATCATTAGAAATCCTAAAGCATCACATATTCAATCTTGAAGATTCTAAATCTATTATTGACTTTTTCAAAATTTGCTTCTCATTGACTTCAAGAAAAGCCAGTTATCAAAGAAATAGTATTTACAAGATTTACCGCATGTCTGAAAAACAAATGAAATCCTTTAAGCCAAATGTATTTAGAATTTTTCAAGATATTTGTAAAGTGAATATTCAAAAAATGAGTGAAATGAATATCTCTTCCAAAAAAGCAAAAGCATTTCCAATTTTGGGGGACTCTAGAAATGTTTTATCTGAATTCTCCAAAGTCCCAAAAGAAATATTCGATGATGGTAAAGTTCATCTTGTTGTCACATCCCCACCATATGGAGATCATCAAACAACCGTAGCATATGGTCAATTCTCAAAACATCCAGGATTATGGCTAGATCTTCCACAGGAAAAACTGTTAGATGTTGACTCTATTGGTTTGGGTGGAACTAGGAAAAAGGATTTTTCTGATTTAGGCTCTCCGCTATTAAATAGAATTCTTAATCAAGTAGAGAAAAATGACATAGAACTTTCTAAAAATAAAAACCCTAACCGAGCTAAGGATGTTTTTTCATTTTTTTATGATTTAGATAAATGTCTGGAACAAATTACATTGGTTCTAAAACCTAATGATAGTCATTGTTGTTTCGTAGTAGCAAATAGAACCGTACGGAGAATCAAAATCCCAACAGATCAAATCATAGTGGAATTAGGTAAAAAATATGGACTAAAATATGAGGATACAAAATACCGAACTATAGCAAATAAGGCTATGGCAGTGAAAAATGCACCTGAAAATATAACTGATTTTACTGGAGAAACAATGACTAGAGAAAGCATTGTCATCTGGAAATACTAGAATTTTTACTTAATAATCAAGAATTTCATCTTTTACCCTTTTATTTTTTTTAATACACAATTTTCTGTGAAATCATTTGAAGAGCTTGTTATTGGATTAAACAAACTCAAAAAGATTGGATATATTAAAACACATAGAAGTAATGATACCGGAGTGGGTAAGACATTAGAAGACCTTTTAGATATTACAGAGAATAATTTCGCTGGACCTGATGGTAAAGATACTGAGCTAAAAGCCACAAGGAAAAATGCTAGTAGTATGTTGACATTATTCACAAAATCACCACTACCAAGAGGGATCAACTCAAAATTACGAGAAGAATATGGTTATCCTGACGATAAATTTTCTAACAAACTAATTCTTCATACGACAATAGATTCTTTAGACTATAACAATATTCGTGGTAAAAAAGGGTTCAAAATTGTCTCTCAACAAGATAAGGTGATGATTCTTCCATATAGAAAACCGGAAAAATTTCCTAACCTGGAAATTCCATATTGGCCAAAAAAAATTTTTGAATATAGTATTTCCAACAAATATCGCAAATCTTTATTGTATGTGAAAGCAGACTCAAAAGGCTCAGGAACTGAAGAACAGTTTCATTACAATGAGGCTTGGTTACTGGAAGGATTTGATTTTTCCAAATTTGCAAAACAGCTTGATAGAGGTATCTTAAAAGTAGATATCCGTCTTGGTCTGTACAATGATGGACGTCATCATGATCATGGAACTGGTGTTCGAATATTACCTGAATTATTAGATATGTGTTTTTCAAAACGAGAAAAAATCATATAGGTATGCAATATTAATAAAAAATAACATAATTTAATATGATATTTATCGAATCAGAATTAATTAATAAAAAATTTTGAAATTTTCTAACAAAAAAATAAAGTTTTTTAGGACCCTATAAGATTTGCATAAATTATCTATGGTGTTTGACTTTAAGGTACAGGAAGAGATTCGATCTAGATTAATCGAAGAAATAAAACTTGATTTGTTGGGACCCAGAAAAGGAAAAACTCCAAAGGAGCGAGAATGTGAGGATACCACAAGAAACCCAAAGGGAGAATATGTGGCAGGAGTTCTTTATCCAGAATTTACACTGTTTGATGATGAAGATTTAGAGGACGACCTAAGTTGTGATACAAATGAGGAAGATTTGTTTGATTCAATATCTGCAAAAGATTCTATGTTCAAGCCTTCTTCATTTGGTTTGACTTGTAGGCTAGAAAATAATACTGGAAAAATCAAGGCCGTGATAAATTATGGGGTGTATCAAAAATTAAAAAACGATGAGCGATTCCGTTATAAAAGAAACCCAAAACAACAAGTTACAATTTTAGATTTAGAATTGGAATCAAATGAAGTATCATTTGATGATAATCATAATTTTATCATCAAATATAAAATCTCAAATGTCGATAAAGCCAAGATTTTAAGTGTGTATATAATTAATAAAACAAAAAATAATAAACTATATTGGAAAGATGTAATTTTTCAACCCGAACTAATTCTTGAATCAGTTGATGGAAGTAAATGTTTTATCCAAAATAATTTAGGATTTATGAAGAAACATTATCCACCAGACGATGAGAATCTAGAAATTTTATTCAATGAAAAAATTTCATTTGGAGAAGGACACCTCTGTGCACTAACTTGGGATGATAAAAAAGTGGAAAATAAAAAAATTGATCAAATTAAAACAACTTTCATACCAAGTGAAACACTAGATTACATTGATCATCGTGAGCCATCTGATACCTTAGAGTCATCAGTGAAAATGATAGAATTAGGAGATTGTATGAATCCATCTGAACTGAGAACATTACTTGAACCCATTATTCATGAATATCAATCATGGTTAAATCAAGTTTCATCAGAACTAGTATCAAAAAAAGAATATAGTTCATCACAGATCAATTTAATCAAAACTAACATTGAAAATTCAAAAATTGTAATATCAAGAATGTATGATGGGCTAAATTATCTAGAAAAAGACGAAAAAGCGTTTGAATCATTTAAATTCGCAAATATGGCAATGGCTTGGCAACAAGCACATGGTGCGTGGGCTAAAGATAATATAAAAAAAGGCTCTGTTGAGGGACACGATTTACTTAGACCAATTTACAATGGAGTGGAGCCCAAATGGAGACTTTTTCAGATCGCATTCATTTTAATGAATTTAGAATCTGTAGCAAATCCTGATTCCAAGTATCGTCAAACTGTTGATTTACTGTGGTTTCCAACCGGTGGAGGAAAAACTGAGGCATATCTTGGATTGGTTGCATTTGTTGTCGCATATAGAAGACTACGTGGTATTAATGAAAAAGGTCAACTCACACACAATTCTCTTGGCACTGCAGTTATAATGCGATACACGCTGAGACTTTTGACAGTTCAGCAATTTCAGCGAGCTGCAACTTTATTTTGTGCATGTGAAAAAATTAGAAGAACCAAATCCAACGAAAAGAAAAACCTATGGGGTAATATTCCATTCCAAGTTGGTTTATGGGTAGGACAGAGTGTAACTCCTAACTATAGAGAAACTGCGGCACAAAGAAAATTCGAATTAGGAAATTTGGATCTCTCAGAAATAGAAAATAACAATCCATATATTTTATTGAATTGCCCATGGTGTGGTAAAAAATTAAATTCTTCCTGTGGTGAAATACGTGGGGAACCTGAACAGTGGAGATTGTTTTGCCCTAGGAATAACTGTCTTTTTTCCAAACATCCTACTGACAAGGATATTTCGATTCCTGTAATAACTGTTGACGAAGATATTTACTCAAGATGTCCATCTCTTATCATCTCTACAGTTGACAAGTATGCACAAATTTCATTAGAGCCAAAGGTGAGATCCATTTTTGGTCATGTAACTCGTCATTGTGATATACACGGTTTTTATCATGAGTCTGCAACTGATCACCCAAGTTCTCATAGAAATATGAACAAGCCACCATCTGAATACATTTTGGAATTTGAAAGTCTACCACCACCCGAACTGATAATTCAAGATGAATTACATTTGATATCTGGCTCCTTAGGTACAATGGCCAGCATATTTGAAACTGCAATAGAATATTTCTGTACAACTAATGGTAAAAAGCCTAAAATTATTTCATCAACCGCAACTACGAGAGCAGCATCGGATCATATTCTGAAATTATTTGGAAGAGATGACACAATTATTTTTCCGCCGCAAATAGAGAAATTCGGTGATACTTTTTTTTCAAAAATAAATAGAGAAAAACCCGGAAAAACATATCTTGGAGTTCTTGCAACAGGTAAAAGTCAATTAACAGTAGCAGCCAAAGTCTCCGCTGTAATTCTAAGAAGAATAAGACAATTTGAGGAAGACAAGAAATACTTGCCAGAATATCTAGATCCATACTTTACTCTGGTATCATATTATAACTCAATTAGAGAACTCGCCGGGGCTTCGATGAATTTCAAGGACTCTGTTCCTGATTTTATTAAACAAATCAAAAGGCATTTTGATGATAGTGTTGTCTTACCACCACTAGATGCTTCATGGATTCAAACTAATGATGAAGAAGTTGAAAAGATTACTCAAGAAGAACAACCAGAATTAAACGCTGCTAGAACATCCCAATTTAGGGAATTACATTCTGAGGAGTTAACCTCGAGGAAACAATCAGGAGAAATACCACTGGTCTTAAGAAAATTGGAAGAAAATATACTTGATAATCCTCCGCCAAAAAAAGGGGAGTTTACAGATAAGCCTCTTGATCTCTTACTTGCTACGAATATGATGTCTGTGGGCGTTGATGTTCAAAGATTAGGCATAATGATGGTTAACGGTCAACCAAAAAATAACTCTGAATATATTCAAGCAACTGGTAGAATTGGCCGTAGCAGTCCTGGGTTAATTGTTACACTATATTCATACACAAGACCAAGAGATATCTCGCATTATGAAAACTTTAGAGAATACCATTCAACATATTATAAAAATATTGAAACTGTATCCCTAACTCCTTTCACTGACCGTTCAAGAAGAATGGGATTGTTTGGTGTGATTGTTGGTCTAATTAGGATGTCCGCAGAAATTAAATCATTGATTCCTAATAAGGGGGCACCTGAATTTAATTTAAAAAATAAGGCGCAAATAGATTTCATTGAAAAAATAAAAAAAATCATAAGAGAGAGATGTGATCATGTAAGCCGTGACGAATCCACTCAAACATTGGAACATGTTGAAAATGTTCTAAATCAATGGACACAATTAGTAAAAGAACATGACACTAATTTACAATATAAAGAACCTTATCATGAAAAATTATCACAAGAAAAATTAGAACGCTATAGATATCTCTTGAAAACTGATATGACGTCAAAAAGGCAATTCATTCCGGTACCTGTCTCTTTGAGAACTGCTGAACAGGAACAAAACTTACAGTATGTTGAATTGAGTCAATCTGTTGAATCTGAGGAGAATGACTAGGTGTAAAAATAAATGAGTAAAGACGATGAAGAACTAATCCCATCTCCAGGAAAAATCAGACCTAGTCAATTAGTAACATCTTATGGACCTGGCTCATTGCTTCAGACAAATTTTGATTCAGTTTTAATAATGGGAATTGATTTTTGGTTCAACAAAAACAAATATGTAAAAAAGAATCATACCTATTTGCAACAAATTACAAAAAGGAATCACTTTAGAGAACCAAAAAAAGAGAATCCTAATAATCGAAATATTGCATGTATATCTTTTCCTAGGTGGGGATTTTGCAAGGTATGTCGTAAACTACAGCGACATAATTCCAAGTCTGGAAAAAATGGAAAACACATGTGTACTATACACTCACAAAATGGTGAGTTATTGCCTGCAAGATTAGTTGTCACGTGTGAAAGAGGACATCTGGATGAATTTCCGTGGGTCCAATGGGCACATAGTAATAGAGAAAAACCCGTCCCTATCTGTCAAAACCCCGATCTTAAATGGGTCGGTGGTGCCAACAACAGTTCAATTTCAAGTTATGTAGTTGAATGCAAATTTTGCGGTGCAAAGAATTCTCTGAGAGGGGCAACTGATAGAAGAAAAGGCATTGAATTATACAATTCTGATAGTGGTAAATTTTTCCAATATCAATGTACTGGACAGATCCCATGGTTGCATCAAGAAGAAAAATGCGTATACGAAGATGATGCTGGCAAGTCACATCCTGAAAAAACAGAAATAGCGTTTGGGATTCTTAGCAGAGCTACCAGCATGTATTATCCAAAAAAAATTACTGGCATTATTATTCCAGAATTGGCGCATCCTATTGTAAAATATCTTGAAACTGATACTGGAAAAGAAAAAATTAAAAGTTATAGTGAATCCTTAGATTTAACAGGGATAAATCTTCTAAAAAAAATAGCCGAGTTACTTCTTAAGAACGTGGATGAATTTAAAATAAATTCATACACTGTAGATGAAATATTTTATTTCCTAAATAAAATGGATGAAAGATCGACAACATCAAAAATTAATAGTGAAATGGAATTAAGAAAAATTGAATATGATGATCTCAAAAGAAATGTTAGTGAATATAAATTAGATCGCAAAGAAAATGATCCTGACATAGTGATAAATGACGTAGAATTAAATTCTTCAAATTCAGCAATCTTTGAGTCCATCCGACAAATTTCAACACTTACTGCCATTGAAGTGTTAAGATATTTTACAAGACTTAATCCTCCTAAAAAGAATAATATCTGTCAAATTCAGATAACTCGCGGAACCACAAAAAACAATGATCATATAAAACCAAAAAATTGGTTGCCATGTGTAATTAAAAAAGGGGAAGGACTTTTTATGGTTTTTAGAAAAGATTTTCTAAATAAATATCTCAATCATCCTGAAATCAAAAAACGATTAGCAGCAATGTTAGCTAATCATAAAGAATGGGAAAATATCTCAAATTGGGTTCCTGATATCCAAATAGATGAGCAGTTCATACTTTTGCACTCTATTTCACACATTATAATTAAAGAATTGGCATTTAATTCTGGATATGGGGAAGCATCGCTATCTGAGCGTATATACTCGTCAGAAGAAATGCATGGATTGCTAATTTACACAACAAGTACGGGGGATGGAAGTATGGGCGGTTTAGTCAAACAGAAAGACTTGAAAAAAATAATACTCGGTGGTTTGTTAAACAAAGAGGTTTGCTCCAGAGACCCAATTTGTATTAACACAGATCCAAATACCTTACATGAAGTAAAATTACCAATTTATCTTCGACAAAATGGTTCTGCCTGCTTTGGATGCATGATGGTCCCGGAAACAAGTTGTGAGTATTTCAATAGAATGCTAGATAGAAAAATCCTGGTTGACAAAAAAATAGGAATTTTGCAAGATTTGAAATGATAGGTATAGAACAAATTGAATATCTTGTGAGAAATACCCCCACTGATAAATTAAAAATAATTTTAAACTTTCTTAAAAGAAATAACTTTTCTAAATTTAGTGCTTTACAGATACAAAAAGAATGTAAGTTAACATCTGAACAAACAGATCTTTTATGTAAAATTTGTCAATCGACTTTGGATGGTAATTCATTATCAATTGCAATTCAAGCGATTATGAAATTGGAGGAATACACATCCAAGAAAAACTCTAAACTTGTAATGACTGGTGATTTTATTCAAAGTAATGTAGATTTTACACATGAAAAAATTTACCAGATGATTGCAGAAGCTAAATTTGAAATAATCATAGTGGGATATTGGGTTTACAAAATGGGTGATTTTTTCACTAGATTAAAAGAATTATCAAAACAAATGCGAATAATTTTTATTTTAAATGATGAGAAATTCAAAGAATTTATCCAAGAAATGAAAGATGATATTGGTAGTTTAGTAAATTTTGAAATTTATAAAATTAATCGGGAATCTTTCCCTGAGGACAAATTAGGAAAATTACATTCCAAAATAATTATTGTTGATGCAAATCAACTTCTTGTTACTTCGGCAAATCTTACAATAGTTGCAATGGAAAAAAATATTGAAACTGGTATTTGGTCTAATGATGAACATATTGCAAAAACTTGCAGAGAAATTTTCATGAATTGGATTGAGAAAAAAATGTTCATTAAACTTACTGAAAGGAGGAAAATGTGATTTGCCACAATTTACGAGTGGTAAAAATGTCACGCCTGAGGAAAAAATTTTAGAACGATTTAAAGATCTTTTTAAAACAACGGATGATATTAGATCATTTTTTTATGAAATACTGCCTAAAAGTAGTATTATTCGAAGTATTGCAAAGTTTGATGAAATAAAAACTAAAGATGAAAAGTGTCAATTGCTTGTTGATTATTTGGGAGTTAATTTCTTTATAGATGTCCCCAAAATCACTAAAGAAATAGAAAAGAAATCTCCAAACGAAATACCAGGCCCCATACCTGCACATCTTGAGCAATTTGCCATAAAGAGAGAATGGAATGAAGAAGAAAAAGATTGGCTTTTTTCTTTTCCTAAAGATGTTAGCACCAAAGAATCAGACGAACTCACTACATATATTGATAAAAATTTTCAACGTTTATGCCCGGATAATGTGGATTTAAACGATAAGGAAATAATTACTTATTTTAATTGTAAAATTACTACTAATTCAATCACAATTTCAAGAGATCCAATTAATTTAGTTCGTATAAAGATCTTAGAACTACATGCTAAATCTATAAACAAAGAAAATCCTCATCTTGAATTAAATAAATTAGTCAAAAAATTTAATGAAATAAATAATTATGAAGAAAATCAATTAGAAGCATTATTTGAAATTGCGTTCGATGAGAATTTTACAAAAAAAAATTGGATAAATTACTTGCTGGGAGAACTAAATTTACCTAGAACTGTATTTGAAACTCCTCCAAAAGAGCCTCCGCCACCGGATACAAAGATTCTCAAAGGAAGGTATCCATTTTCAGGGCTATATGATTATCAAATGGAATCTCAAGGCAAAATTAACGATCTTTTTAATAATACTGGTGGGTCTGAAGAAAGACAACAAAGATTACTGCTTGTTTTGCCTACTGGCGCTGGTAAGACTAGAACTGCGGTACAGGCAATTATCGAATGGTTAAATGCTAGAGAACTAAATACATTACCTAAATCCGTTCGTCCACAACAAAACAATCCCGACGGAATAATTTTTTGGCTTGCATCCAGTAATGAATTATGTACACAAGCATCAGATACCTTTGATAATATTTTTCAGCAGATAGGTACTGCAAAACAGATCAACCTTACTAATCTATTTGGAAGTGGACGTAAACACATCTTCCATACGCTATCAGAAAATCCAGGAATTCATATCGTTGTTACAAATCTAGAACATTTTGAAAAATTTTTTGTTGATGAATCGAAATTTCGTAATGATCGTTATATGAATTATTTAGAAAACGAATTTTGGATTGAACTCAGAAATAGAACTATTGCGATAATTATAGATGAAGCCCATCAAGTTACTAGTGACTCGTATAAGAAATTTCTCGCTGGAATGGGCTTTGATTTTAATAGGAATAAGCGAGGAAAAGATGTTAAAATCTATAATACTAAAAATATTGTTTTAATTGGTTTAACTGCTACCCCGTTCAAAGGGTCCGGACTTTACGATGGTAACTTTCAACCCCAAGAATACGACTTTGATGATAAAGAACATAATATTCCGGAATACATGAAAAAGAGTTTTTACTCTGAGTTAGATCAAAATACAAAAAGAATTCACCGAACTTTTTATGGTGCATATTTACCATCTCCACATAAAAAAATTTCAGATTCTATGCCTACTGCTGTTATTAATGTGCCAAATATTGCTTATCAGGGTGAATCTATTAAAATATCTGGTAATTTGTCATTTGATGATTATTCTACTGAACTACAATATGATTGGAAAATTGAACAATTAAACGAAGACCCAATCATAAAAAGTGAACCAGATTTTAATTGGACGCCAAAAAATGCCTCTAGATACCTAGTTACGCTAACCGTGACAAATTCACGTGGAAACACAAATTCTACGAAAAAAACAATTAATGTTTTATCCGAAAAAGATAGAATTACATTAAATCCCTTTAAACTTGAAGATTTTATGAATATACTTACAGATGACCAAAAAATTCTTTGTCCTGTATTTCATGCCGAAATAGATTCAAAATTAACAAAGAATATTGATGACTTTTCAGAAATAGATAAAAAAGCTTGGGAAAGAGGTAAACCCAAGGAAGACCTCCTATCCAATAACGTATCATATAATGAAAAAATCTGTGAAATTGTGGATAAATGCATAAAAAAACATAATAGAAAAAAAATTCTAATATTTGCAAATAGCGTCAAACACTCACAAGAATTAAAGATCATTTTCAAAATGAAATATCATCATAAATCTGAATCAGTACACGGTGAAACTAATCCCGGTATACGAAGGCAAATCATTAAAAAATTCAAGGATAAGGATTCAGATCTAAAAATACTGTGTAATTATGCAGTTCTTACTGCTGGCTTTGATGCACCACTTATTGACACAATTTTAATTTGTAGAGATGTTGGAAACAACTCCCTGATTACACAAATGATTGGTAGAGGAAGAAGAGGTCCTAGAGCTGGAGGAACTGATGATTTATGGTTATTTACAAATAAGCAAATTTATCTAAAATATGAGAATGGAAAATACAAGCCAATACTTCTTGGTTGGGAACAAGATGCGAAATATTTTAAAAAATTAACTGAAGAACAAAAAAAGGATCTTGGTGTTCAAGATTTTGACAATAGACAATTACGTGCAAATGAAAATGACCCCAAATCAGAATCGATTCAATATATTGTTGAATCAGAACCTATCGATAAACTCCAATTATTCTGCGAATCCTGCCATCAAAAAAGTGCTGAATTAGAAAGTTCTCTTAAATTATGGGGATTTAAAAATGATGATGTTACTTTAAAAAAATTCCAAGATGGTTTCAATGTATATAGAAAAAGAGGTCTTTCAGAAAATGAAGCAATCGGAATGTTGCTAAGAGATTCCCTTACAAAATCGCCCTGTCATACATGTAAACTATGCAGAGTCAATGAACATATAGAGAAAGAAACTAGCTGCATAATGACTAAATTTCTAATTAAACATTTTCGCGATCCAATCCTAGTAGCATTACTAGATACAATTAGGTCAATTCAAGATAAAAAATTAAACAAAATTCACTGGTCTGATCTGAAAACACATTTTGAAGAAATTAATGATGGCAATAAGATTTCAACTCCATTGAACATCAGTTCCTCACAAATTCGTGAACTGGAAAATCATAAGTTATTGCAAATTTCTCAAACTCTTGATGTCGTCATTTGGAAAATTACTGATCCATCAAATTTCAACAAGGCATTTGACAATATCTCAAAATATCCAGATATGGAAAAAAAACTCAAAAAAAATCATAATTAATGTAATAATAATTAATGTAATAATAATTAATGCTTTATGAACTAAAATATACTGTAATTCATTTAGAATAATCTTCAATGATATCTAGAATAATTTTATCAACCTTCGAAATATCATCCACATTTTGATAATAATTTGAAATCAAATAGTTTGCATCATTTCCATAGACATACCTGAATTTCTTACCATTATCGGGAATTATTGTATCGTTAATCTTCTTTGCAATAATATTTGGGTCAATCCAAGAATCAGTTTTATATGCAAATTTGTCAATTATTTCCCTAAAAGATTCAGTTTCTCTGGCATATTGGGAGATTTTAGATTTTTCAGTCCTAATGATATTTTTAAAAAACTTCGTATTTACGACACCTGCTTCAATTATTGCCACATTGATATTTTTTTGTCTCAACTCCATTCGTAAAGATTCAGAGAATCCCTCCATTCCAAATTTTGATGTACAATATGTAGTGGATAAACCAAAACCTAATCTTCCAGCAACAGAACTCATATTAATCACCAATCCTGGATTTTTACCATTTTTCATGTGTGGTATTGCATGTTTAGTAAGTAATATCGGACCTATCAAATCAGTATATAGTTGGTTATTGATCTCATCAATGGAACAATCTTCTAATGAACCTAATGTCATGAATCCAGCATTATTGAATAGTACATCTATTCTGGAATATTTTTTTATAATATCATCAATTATTTTATGAAATGTATCGAATTTACTTATGTCCAATTCAATAATTTCTAAATTGTCTCTGAGATTATTTTTTTCTATTTTGTTTTCCAAAATAGATTTATTTTTTAGGTTTCTAACACCAGCTATTACTCGGTGTCCTGCCTTGGCACATTCAATTGCAGTTTCAAGACCGATACCACTTGAGCATCCTGTGATTAGAATTACCCTGCAATCACTCACGTAATGTTATGATGCTCGATATTAATAAAATTTAATTCATAATCTACTAGCGAACAGTACTTTGGTTATGATTGGTTCCAGTCGCAAATTTCTTTTCCAATGATTTGAGATTGAATTTTTAAAATGTCACGCAAGTTATAATTTATAGCACATCTCTAGTATTACTAACTATGGGATTATTCAAAAAAAATGACACAAGCCAAACAAAATGCCCCAAATGCGGACTTGAACTGCATGACCCAGAGCGACTAAAGCGACACATCAGCAAAGCTCACGCTCATGTTAACACATCAAAGAAGTCAGAAGAGGGTGGCGGCGGTCTCTGGTAGAATACGTCCGCAAAATAAACCAGGACGACTTTGTCATAATTACAAA
>Ga0194119_10008216_pt1 | contig 14410 bp, 9 predicted proteins | sample TA2MahC100mmetaG_FD_148620 | JGI IMG/M metagenome (GOLD analysis project Ga0194119, IMG submission 148620) | Freshwater microbial communities from Lake Tanganyika, Tanzania - TA2015018 Mahale Deep Cast 100m | ecosystem: Environmental > Aquatic > Freshwater > Lake | place: Tanzania: Lake... | reverse complement strand
CTGACCTCGGCTTTGAGAAGTTCCCTGCCGAGAAAGCCATGTACCGCGCCTTGCTGCATGTCACAGGTATCCATGTACAGGTCGAGGGGGAGTGGAAGTTTGTAGCGCCGCGCGAAGGTGCGCGCGGCAGGTTGCTACCACTGTGGAAGGCAATCGATGAATTCTTTGATGCCGCCCCCAATCAGCCCCGACTGCTGTCAGATCTGTTTGATCATCTGAGCCAAGCCCCCTTTGGCGTCAAGCAAGGTGCATTGCCGGTGCTGCTGCTGGTCTACTACCTCGCTAATGAAGAAGAGCTCGCTCTGTTTGATGACGGCCAATATTGCCCCTTCATTTCGCAAGAGATCATAGAGCGCATCATCAAGGAGCCCCAGGTTTTCGGGCTGCAGCGCTTCAAGGCTGATCCGGTGCGCGATGCCATCTTCCGGGCCTATATCGAAGCGGTTTCCCTCATGGGGGATGTGCCGGAACACGTCAATCTGATTGCAGCGGCAAAACCTTTTGCCCGCTTCATGATGACCCTGCCGGACTACGCCAAGGCCACCAAGACCATTTCGGCAGAAGCACAGCAAGTGCGTGACTGGTTTTATGCCGCCAAGTCGCCCTTGCAACTGCTGTTCTTCCAGATTCCCGGAGCGCTAGGGCTCAAACCCCTCATCGGCGATGCGCTCAATCCCGATAGCCTGGACACCTTCAATCGTAAGCTGAAAAGCGCGATTGCAGAGTTGCGAGTGGCCTACCATGCCTTGCTTAACGATTTCATCGATCAACTCAGGGACGCCTTCAAGCTCAGTAGCAAAGAAGATCTCGATCGCGTACGCGAAATCCTCACCGGGCGATACACGGGTCTGCAGGAATACACCATCGACGTCCAGGGTCTCAAGGCATTCATCGGCCGGATCACCGATACCTATGGTGACGAGAAGCAATGGCTCATCAGCCTGGCAAGCTTCCTTGCACGCAAGCCTCCAGAAAAGTGGACCGATGACGATGCCTCGGCAGCCCGCTATCGCCTTTTGGAAATGGCGAAGAAACTCCGCGAGCTCGAGACCCTGCGTCTCCATAGCGAGCGTGTCGATGACAAATGCACAGACTACGAGCTAGTTCTGCTAAGAAGCGTTTCTCAGACTCGCGGCGAAACCGAGCGGGTCGTTACTCTGGATGCCGAAAAACGCCAACGCCTTGAGAAGCTCGTGAAAGAAATCAGCACCAAACTCGACACACTGGACAGCGAGGACTTGAAGAATGCGGCCCTGGCTATGCTGCTTTCTCCAGAGCCAGCAGCCAAAGAGCAAGCCGAAGCACATCAAGGAGTGAAGGCGAATGGCTGACACAGTGCGACATGTTCTTGGCATCTCGGGGGGCAAAGATAGCGCCGCCTTGGCAATCTACATGCGCGACAAAGTGCCCGCGATGGAGTATTTCTTCACCGACACGGGTGCTGAACTCCCGGAGGTTTATGAATACCTTGATCGTCTCGAAGATTATCTCGGTAAACCCATTGCACGCCTTGGCCTAGAACGACCCTTCGAGCATCTCCTCCAACAGCACAATGGATTCCTACCTTCGCCAAATACTCGTTGGTGTACGCGAGAAATGAAAATCCGCCCCTTCGAAAAGTGGGTCGGCGAAGACAGTGTAGTTACCTATGTGGCGATCAGAGCCGATGAGGATCGGGACGGCTACAAGTCGACGAAGCCCACCATCGTTCCAAAGTTTCCATTCAAGGAAGATGGGCTCGTCCGTAGTGATATTGACCGCCTGCTTAAACAGTCAGGCGTTGGCTGGCCGAGTTATTACGAATGGCGGTCAAGGTCGGGTTGTTATTTCTGCTTCTTCCAAAGAAAGTCTGAATGGGTCTCGCTAGCAGAAAGACACCCAGATCTTTTTGAAAAGGCAAAGATCTTCGAAAAGGATGACACCGGATCAGGCAAAGGCTACACCTGGTCGCAAGGAGAGACTTTGGATGAGTTAATTGCTAGAGCTACTGATATCCGCCAACTCGCGCAAGTTGAATCAAGCCGTAGCATAAAACGTAGCGGCTGGCAGGATATGCTAAGCCTTGCTGCTGAGGATGAAGACGAATCGTGCCTAGTGTGCTCTCTTTAATTTTTCTCCTGTTTGAAAATAATGTCAGAGTCGCTTACTGATTATCTTCGTCGTCTTGATGTAACCACACTCGAACGACTTGCGGGCACAACGATTGTTAGAGCGGTTCGGTGCGCATTTGATACAAATCGAGAGTCAGAGTTAGCGAGACTGGTGTGCGATCGGTATGGTGTCGGCGCTTTAGAAATCAGGGCGCTTCGTGATGAACTTCTATCGAGCCTCCCGAAAGGTCAGAGCGTTTCGTTCTGTATGGCGCTGCGCATCAAGCTAGCGGCAACTGACATACCTCAAGCCAAGTTGGTGAAGTATTTTTCTGGACCGTTTACATCAGAAAAATCTCGGGAATTAGTCGATCTGCTCGGTCTTCATGGTTCGTATGTAAAGAAAGCAAATGTTGAAACCAGGGCTTCGTCGGAAGCGTTGTTAAGCCCTGCCCGCAATGACATCACACGGGCACGAGGGTTTCTGCATTCATATCAAGTGCGTATCAAGGATCAGGTTGTTTCAAAGGTAGAAAAATCTGACCAGCGCATGATGGTTCAAATGCCGACAGGGTCGGGTAAGACTGCAACTGCATTAGAAATCGTAGTGGATCTTTTCCGTCTTCCTAATCAAAGAAAATTTGTAGTTTGGCTAGTCAACAGCGCGGAACTTGCTGAGCAGGCGTTCGAGACATTCAAATCACTCTGGATACAAAAGGGGGACAGGCCCCTGACTGCTCATCGAATGTTTGGTGAGTTCTCCCCGGATTTTGCTGCTATCAACGGCGGGTTTGTTGTTGCCACTTTTGACAAGTTACGGCAACCAATAGCAGATGAATCACATAAGAGTCATTCAAGCGTCTGGAGTTTAATTCGGCGAACAGATCTGCTTATCGTCGATGAAGCGCATACATCAACCGCTGAAACCTACGAAGAAATCATCCGCCGTTTTCTTACGGGTGGTGATCCGATTTTGATAGGGCTGACGGCGACGCCTGCACGTAACGATATTGAATCGACAGCCGAGCTCACTCATCTTTATTCCGGGAATTTGATTTCTCTTCAGGACGACCTTGGTCGGACGATCCTTGACGCTATTGGGTATCTTCAGGATCAAGGTTTTCTTGCGAATTTGGACCTTAAAGAGTTGGAGAGTGGCGTTTCATGTGGGGAACGCGAAGAAAAAGGACTGTGCAATGTGCTTGCTGAGAGTGCCCAAAGAAACGACATCATCATTAAGCAAATTGAGTTGGCAATAAGCATACATGAACCGACGTTAGTATTTTCCTGTACGAAGGATCATGTCTTCGCCTTGATGGCGCTCTGTCGCGCCAAATCGATACCAGCAGAATTTATCGTAGGGGAGACTACGGCTGCCGAGCGCACCAGAATTCTTGAGGCTTTTCGCTCGGGCAAACTCGGAGTTTTGATTAATCACGAAATTCTGGCTACGGGGGTTGATCTGCCAAATGTTCGGCGCCTCATCATTACCCGACCCGTAGGATCAGCAATTTTGTTTAGCCAAATTCTTGGACGTGCCCTAAGAGGCCTTAAGAACGGGGGGCAAGAGAAAAATTCGGTGATATCGATCCGAGACAATCTATCAGCCTTCGGCAATGCAAATTTGGTGTTCCAGAAGTTTGCAAACGATTTTATTTTTGCGACTTGAATGTAAATAGGAAATAACATGCCGACCTTTTTTTCTTATAACGCGTTGGTTAGCCAACGGGCTTCGGGTTACAAGAGCACAACGCACGCGCTTGCAGAAATTATTGATAATTCGTTCGATGCAGATGCAACAGAAGTTCGGGTGATTTTTCTCGAGACCCAGGATGCTGGAAAGAGGCACATTGCAGAGATCTTAATTGCTGACAATGGTAAGGGCATGAGTTCCGACGTGCTGCAAGGTTCCTTGCAATTCGGTAATACGACCAATACGAATCTTGACGTGATGGTGGTCGAGAAAAAGAAGGGGAAGTTTGGATACGGCTTACCAAATGCTTCGTTGTCGCAATGTCCGTGCGTCCATGTCTATTCTTGGCAAAATCCGGGCTCCATCCATACTACCTATCTAGATCTGGAAGAGCTGCAGCGCGCTGGATCAATCGAAATTCCTCAGGTTGTCGAAACAACTTTTCCTAAACTATATGAAGGTGTCGACGCCTGTATCACAGAAGCGTCAGGAACTGTAGTCGCATGGAAGAAGTGCGATCGACTATCAAATACCCGCTCTTCTACGATTATTAGTAAGAGCCAAGAGAGGCTTGGCCGATTGTTTAGACATTCGCTAGCGCAAGGCAAGGTGATTACCTTTTATCAATATCGCTACGATGCTAGGCGTGCTCACTACGTTCAATCGGAATCTCCTGTTCGCGTCATTCCGAATGATCCGATGTTCCTAATGCGCGATACACATATCGCGAGTGTCTTGCATAGAGAGGCCGCATCAAGTCAACCGTGGTCGGTTCAGTACACAAAGTTCAGTACTTCAGGGAAAAAGTGTTCCCCGACAAATCACCGATTCGAAGATCATTGTTATCCGATCCAATTCGAGTGGCGAGGACGTCAATATACGTTTGATTTAGTGACGACGATTGCAGACTTGGATATTCAGAAGCCAGGTGTGCGTGAAGGTGGCTCAACCGAGGTTGGCAAGTACTATGGTGAGAAAACAAAGGAAGGAAATATTTCGTTTGTCAGAGCGGACAGAGAAATTGCCGCAGGGCATTTTGGCTTCTACGCGGTAACTGAACCTCGACACCGCTGGTGGTCGATTGAAGTCCGCTTTAATGCTGATGCTGATGATTTGCTCGGTGTCCACAACAATAAGCAGGGGATCGAATTTGTTGCGACGCCATCTATTGATAGAGAGGATGAGTGGAACCAACATACTGCAGAATTACTGCAAGCCAAAGAACAGCTTTGGCACTTCCTGACAATTAAGATTAGCGAGGCTGTAAAGCGCGTATTTGCTCAGGTAAAGAAACAGCACAAAGAGTGGGATCTGAAAAATTCAACGCCGGGGGGAAGTCCTGGAGAGCCTACTGGTCCTGGAATTCCGGGCGGAACAATCAAAACACAAACGATCATTAAAAATACTGACGGTGAAAGACAGGGACAGTTCACCGAAGACCAAAAAAAGCAACTTCTTGATCGTCTAAGTCAACGATATCCATTGCTTGAGCCGTCGAACATACAGTCAGCTATCGACAATTACGATAAAGCCCGTGTTAGAGGATGCGTGCTCTACGCCGAATCAGAATCAGACCAGCTCTGGTCATTTTCTACGGTGTACGACTTCCTGATCATCATCATCAATACGAAACACGAGTTTTACCAAAATATCCTCCATCCTCTTCGAATGGCCGGGCAGCAAGATGCGTTGGCTGCAATAGAGTTGTTTATTAGCAGCCTCGCGTGGGAGGAACATACTCATTTCCGCCAGCCTAAAGAAACAGAAGTTCTTGAGAGCTATCGAACGTATGTCGGGCTTCATCTCAATCGTTACATTAAGCAGGTTCGCCTAGACGAAGCTGAGCTCCGAGCAAAGTCGTCAGACGACGATAGCGAGAACCCATCTTCGGAGCTTGAATGAACGACCTTTTTCTTTCCCTGAAATACAAGGGAGTTAAGACGCCTTGGGAAATCCTTGAGAACTCCACTCAGTATGGGTGGAGTTGTCGAAAATGGATTCGTCATCAGTCGAGCCCGACAGATAAAAAGGCGCTGAAGGAATTTGCGGATTTCTTGATCGATGCCGGATCGCTTCAACTATCGCTTTTACCGAAGATAAATTGTATAGCGGAAAAAGTTCAGCGATGGCGTAAAGACTCGATCAATCTCTCTCTTGAACCTGATGAACGGGATGAGTTTAAAGAGCTGCGACGGTACCTCGCATTAGCAAGAGAGAATCCAGCGGCGATGCTTGGGGTGTTGCGTGCTGATTTCAAAATACTGAATGTGCAAGATATTCGGTTAGAAACCCTTCCGCTTGTGTTTAAGCAGCTCGCGGTTAGTCGATTTGTCCGGAAGATCAAATGTATTGAGACTGATATAGCTAGAACAGTCGATGATGCAGTTCGTAGTGCTAGAACAGATATCAATGAGCTGCTCAGCGCATTTGGAAATCCTCAGCAGAATGGGGTTGTTGATTTGACTGATTGGGTTCTCAATGAGTGTGGTCTGAGTGCCGAACTCGTTGCCCCAAACGCTATTCCGCAATTTGAACAAGAAGACAAGCGATTGGTGTTCGTTGAAGCTGCCGCGGGGAACAAGAGGGAGCTCTGTGGTTTTGAATACCGACAAGGGAAGGTGTATGTCCGCGCAAACACTGAACACCAATTTGTCAAAGCCTTGAGCGATCGAAATGACTTGATTAGTGCATTAATGCTTGCGCTCGGCGAGACCTACTTGTCTCAGTTTGGAAATCGTGAGTTTATCGAAGAGTTCGCAGCAGAACTTGGGCTAAATCTTTCAAAGCATCTTGCTTGAGCTCATCTCATCGTGAGTAAGAACGTTCTATCCGGTCACCTCATATCCTCAAGTGAAGCCTGGGAAGCCATGGCCCAAGAGTTGTCGTCAATTACGCACGGCGAGGTCTGGATTGTCTCTGCCTACTTGAAAGAGGCCGCATTAAGGAAGTTTGCCTCATTCGTTCATTCTTCGAATTCAGTATCAATTCTTGCCCGCTGGCAAGGCGCAGATCTGATTTCTGGTAGTTCTGACCTTGAAGCCTATGACGTTGCAAAAGAGAACAATTGGCGCTTCAGTGTTCGACAGGATTTACATGCAAAAGCCTATCGGATAAATCATTCATCGATATTTTTAGGTAGTGCGAATTTAACTAGCTCTGGCTTCCCTACCAACGGAAGAGGAGGGAATGCTGAAATGATGGTTCGAGTAGATGCTTCGGATTCAAACATTACAACGCTCTCCTCTCTGTTTGATCACAGCGTGCTCGTTGATGACTCCTTGATGGCCTCTTTGCGGCAGTGGGTAGAAATTGAGAAATCGTTGTCTACGCCGATTGAAGTGCATTCAGGAAATGAATTCCCGCTAGATTCGCTTCAGCAGGACATGCTAGGAGCCCATGTGGAGCAATTGATGCTTGCCGATTGCTTTCTGGCACATCCTCTCGCAGTGCAAGAAGCTGCCTCACGGCCTCCGACTTTTGCGCCACTAAATGTTCAGCATGATCTAAGCTTGCTCGGGTGTTCCGCCTTACCTAATTTACCCAATACTACGAACCGCCTCGGACAATTGTTTAGCCGATCTCGACTATTTCGATGGCTCTATGGCCAGGTTATCAGTTCAGAGAACCAGCAGATTTTCTTTGGAGATCTTTGTTCCCGACTTCACGATGCCTTGATAGAAGATCCAAAACCCTATCGTTCCGACGTTAAACAACTACTCGCTACGTTGTTGCGATGGATTGAATATTTCCCAGTCTGTGGGTTAAACGTCGATCGTCCAAGGCACTCAGAGCGAGTATTCGTTGATGTAGGTCGTGGCGTATGACTTCATGTTGCTTGATAAAAATCGATTGCCTAGGCCAGGATTGATTTCTTTGCAGCCTCAAATCGGGACGGGATGATTTTTACTTCTGCCATTCGCGAAATGGAACAAACTGGATCGGAATATTTCGGTCCGATTTCATTTCAGTCGTATTTGGAAGAAAACGCTCTTCCTGTGGCGAATACTGCGCCAGCGATTTCGGTTGATTCCTTGAGCAAGCTAGCTCCCGAATTGCGGCAGAACGATCTGATGGTATTTCGCCTTGGGCGAGAGGGTAGAAGCCGCAATACTCGATTTGCATTGGCGCGGAGCAAAAGCGCGTATCGGGATTTTTTCTTAGATGATGCGATGTTGGTAGGTAATAAAACTCCAGAGTCGTTTATTCCATTCTGCTCCTATCGGGATCTTTTTTCGTTTCAGTTATTGCCTGCGCTTACGGAAACGTCGCTAGTTAATCTTGCGCTTGCTTCAGGATTGTTGGGGTGTGCGCTAGATCTTGATTCTCATGCTCAGACGATAATTCCTGCTACTGGCCAAAGCACCTTCACATTTAATGTTAGACCCCATGAGGATTCACAAACCACCTGGCTACATGAAAAGGGGCAAGTAGAAATTGACGCAGTATTTGTCGCGCGCCGTGCCGGGCGAGAGGTAATGTTTGTGGTGGAGGCAAAGGTCTCAGATAAGCTTGATTGTTTGGCCAAACACAAGCTTGTCTATCCAGTGCTAGCTATTCAGCCTCACGTTCCAGCTTCGCTACCGATTGTGCCTGTGTATCTACGGGTGGTTAGAAGTTCTGGTTTGTTGAATTTTTATGTGACTGAGTGTTGCATGTCGCGTGTTGGGTCGCTTGAGGGATTCGGCTCGATAGGTGACACAAAATGGCTCCAGCTATCCGGTTTCAATGGCTCTGCCAATCTGTGAAGTAGCAAAGTATCATTTGTACGCATATGCACGCCACGAAATCAATTTTTCAGAATGCCAAATGGGATGGGCCACATCGAGGGGCTCAACTAAGTGGAGATTACTTTGGGGGATTGCTTGATAAAAATACCCCGGGATTGTATCTGTGGAGGAAAGTGCTCCGTGATGATGATTCCTGCATATATTCACCAGAGGATTTTGTAGCGTGGGTATCGAGCGGCGTTGGCTCGCCGCTATTTAAGACAAGTCGCTTGAGGGTAGAGAGTGATAAAGCTGACGGAAAGCTGTCAGTCAGAGCGAATTTTCTATCGCTTCAGCAATTGGAGGTTGGGGGCGGACGTTTGCCTGATGAGAAGCGAATCAACCTCATGGAGCTAGCTGCATGTCCAGAGGCCGCAAGCGATCTATACTCCTTTTTCCATTCCGCGACCCATAGCTTTGGACCAATACTCTATGTTGGTGAAAGTGATGATTTGCTCAGTAGATTTCGTCAACACCTGTCAGAAGATAGTCCGCTAAGAACTAGATTGGCAGAGCTAGAACTTGACGTTCCAGATACAGTACTTTTTTATTGCAAGTTGCCCGGCACAAAAAAAACTGAACGCCAGTTGCTAGAATCTGCTTTGACACACCTTTTGGTAGCCCCTTTAACTTATCGAGCCGGATAAAGCGCTATGAACAAGCCGAAGAGTACGACTCAGCCAGCTGGGACTTTTACAGATTACCTAACCGTTCAGTTTGGTGCTTTTAACGTCAGTAAGCATAGAGTGCCCTACATGACGTCTAATCTGACCTTTAGGCAGGTGGCGGAGTGGCTTAGTTTAGTGACTGACGATCCTAAATACGCTCGGCAAGATTGGAATCTTGATGAGCTATTTCAGCGCGATATTGACTACGCACGCGTCAAGAAAATGGTGAATCAATATCTGAATCCCTCAATCGAGCGCTGGCAGTTTTTTAATTCCATTACCGTTGTGCTTATTCCAGACGACGAGAAGAAAGACAAATTTATTGCGCCAACGGTTACCGATAATGCCTATGAAGAAAATCGGTTGTCTATCGGCCCGATTTTGATAACGGCGGAACGCGAAAATCACGAAATCACTACATTCGGCACGCTTTGCTGGAATAGGGATCAAGTCGCTGCAGTTGCGATTGATGGTCAACATAGGTTGGCCGCGATTAAGCAGTTCGTTGACTTGCACAAAAAAGATAAGTCATCAGAATCATCCGTTAGCGTCATATTTATCGTAATTGACGAAAAATTAGGATTTACTAACCTAACTAAGGACGACAGGCTAAAAGTAATGAGGTCGCTATTTATCGACCTCAATAAGCATGCAGTCCCTGTTAGCCGAATCAGAAATCTGCTTCTTGATGATAATGATCCATTGTCCAGATGTGTTCGTGGGCTAATTAGTCAGCAACTACAGTATGCCCCGGCTGATAGAAAGGACGCACCGCTTGGCATCAAGGTGGGCAAGTACGATGAATTCGACGTTAGGTTGCCATTGGTTATGGTCGATTGGCATGGTGACTCAAAGAGCAAGATCGACACGGGGCCTTACATTGCGTCGCTATTAAGTCTTGATTGGACGGTGCAGGCGTTGCTTGATACTAAGGGAGTGTTGCGGCGCAAAGTTGTACCGTCTAGCATCAACCCGGACGAGGAAGATCCATATAAGAATTTTATTAATCAGCTTAGTTCCTGGAATGTTTGGAATGATCAGACTTTGGCTTTGAAAACTAGGTTGAAAGATGCGGAAGCTGGCCAACGGGGATTCAACCTTACTGCTGAAGATGCAGAAGCATTGTCTCTAGAATTTCAGCAGCTTTGGGGGCGGCCAATTACACGTCTACTCACTTCGCTCCCTGGTTATAGCGATGTTTTGAAAATCAGAATGGCTAAGAAAACCCTGTGTCCGCAGTTTTCACAGTGGTATCAAGCTAAATCTCTGGTCGAAAGCAACAAAAGCTCCTCTGTAAAGCAACTTCATTTAGAGCGCTATCAAAGGGTGCTAGAAGAGCTTCAGGCACATGGAATTCACTTAAGTGATTATGAAGAATGCTTGGGCGCTATTGAAGAAATCAAAAAAGATAAAATTTTGTTCTTCTTGGTTGGGCAGCGCGCAATAATTCGATGCATGGCTGAACTCGCGGGTATGCAGGAATTAAACCAATGGGTTGGAATCCTTAAGTGGAAAATCGCTGACTTTAAGGGTTGCCAACAGGATTTTTACGCTAAGTTTTTGTCAGACGCCATGAGCGGAATTTGTGTTTCTGATCCCGGAATCAAGCTCTTGACTCGAGACTGTGCAATACAACACGCTCCGCGAAATAGGAAAAAAATTAAAAATTATTCGAAGTATTTTTGGGCTGGTTCTCTGACGTCTCGTGATCCGGCCGAACCTAACATCGACTATTCAAAGGTCGCGATGGAGCGTGGAACTATCCTTATGCTCTTAATTTGTTTCTGTTACTGGTTTGTAAAAGCAAACGCCGCGACTGTTACGAAAGACTCAATGCTCAAATTGGTTGATGACGTTCTTGATCAAAAATATCAAGTTGGCCAATTGGGATTTGAAAAGCAGCTTGTAGATGCAATCGGTAAATTCTCCGGCGTCAATAGTCAGAATGGCGATAGTTCGCCGATGCGCTTTCTTGCGAACTATTTAGAAGATGCTACAGACACTGAAGTGAAACTTCTCGCTAGGGAGCGCATAGCATTAATTGTAGAAGCGGCTTTTACGAAATAAGCAACCAAGTTCAGCCACTGCGTGCGCCATTTACTATTTGACAACCTTTGGAATAAGCCGCCCAGAGGGGCCTCGATATAGTTTTACGATTTGGCTGATTGGTTTCGGCGATGCGCTGACATGAATTGGGCGGTTTGCATCGATAAAGTAGATTCGATCGAAATCTAAGTTGTCTGCGATCCATGCTACGACTTCTTCCATGTTTTCATCCTCGATGAGGAAATCGCATGCCGCTCCTAGTCGTTCGCAAATAAACTTCCCATTGCGTTTCTTCTCGTGTGCTGCGTGTTGGTCGAGCGGTGGCGAAATGCGGCCCGGAATCTGCTTTGCTAGCTCGGGTGAGCAAAAACCGTAAGTCAGCTTGATGGCACCGAAATACTCGATGACAGGATCGAGAACATTGCGGGCAAGCTCTAGTAGCGCGGTATAGCTATCCGGTTCTTTGGGGAGATTGGGGATGCCGGTGCGGGCCTGAGTTTCTCCACACTCGATCAGATCGCGATACTTGAGATATTGCCCACAAGGAGCGTCAAGGTCCGGAATGGTCTGGCTACGTATGAGTGTGAAGCCATCACACGCATAACGTCGTTGCTCAAGCAGATGGTTAAAATCCTTGGCAGTAGGGCCGTAACCGCTGAAGTCCATCAACCCAGCTGCATCGAGTGCTTCTTCGAAGGCGACTTGCTCAGCGTAATTGGGGAACTCTTCGTTGATGAAGCGCGACTTTCTGTAGAGATAGGGTGGTTCATAGGGGCCACTGTAGTCGAACACTTCCATATCCTGCTTGCGCAGATTGAGCTTTACGCGCTGGATCATCTTCGGCAATGGCTTGCCGACGAAGTCGTCAAACTTCATCAAGGTGAGCTTCCCTGAGCGGATGTGTATCTTGATCAGGTCGGCGCTGGAGACGTCCCCGTAGAGTTGCGTGCCGCAATGGATATAAGTTCTGAGTATGGTGGGCAGCTGTTCGACCAGGCTGGTGTGCAGTTGCAGCGATTCACTGTCTTCTAGCCAGCCTATGCCGTGCTCGGCAGCTTCGTGGCAGGCGTGCCCGATGGCCTCGACATTACCCACGGTGAAAAGGAGTTGCCGGCCTGCCTCTGAAGCGGCGTGGTAGTCGCCAAAGAAAGTGCGGATGTCCTTCTGCAGTCGTGCTTCGAGGTGGCGATAGGGTTTGCGCTTCTCAAATTGCAACTGGGCGAAATACACCTGCAAGTCATCGAAGCGCGATTGTCGGGCTTCATCGAGATAAGTATCAACGTTTTCCTTGCGTGATTTGATGAAGCGCAACGCCGCTGGCAGCGAGCCGAAGATTGATGTGACTTCGTCGAGGTTCTGTATCTCGCTGCGATCAGGGTCGCGGCCGAAGATCAGGCAGGCTTCCCATAGTGATTCCAGCAGGTCGCGATGGGCAAGGTACTTTTCTTCTGCCCGCGAGATGCGTATCGGCTTTTCTGGGCGGGATAGCCGGGCAAGGCGCAGGATATTGCGGCGGTTCTCCATACGCCCATACATGAAGCGCTGCTCGGCGTCCTTATTCTTGAACACAAAGAAGATGCCCGGGCCGACTGGAAGCGGTTCTTCGCCAGTCACCTCATGCAGGAATTGGCGCAACTCGCCTTGGGTGTAATACCTCTGGAAGGTATTGCGTGAGGTCAGCACGCCATCACCGTAGGGGGTACCCGAGATAGCTTCCTGGTTGGCAAGCATGGCGGCGACAACGAGTAACTCATTGGCCAAAGCGTAGGCACCGCGCAATGCCTCGATGCGCTCGTCGATGTTTTCGATGACATTGATGACAAAACCCAGATTGACGACATGGGCTGTCTGCTTGAGATCATCTGGCGAAAAGTGAGGATCCCAACCCGTGGCTTCGATGTTGTTCTCGCGCAGCCCCCGCAAATCGTCACCCCGTCCGCAGCCATAGTCAAAAACGGTCTTGCTGCCATCAAGAAAACCAAAACGGGCAAGGGTCTGGATGGGGGCAGAGAACCCATAACGAGAGAGAGCGGTTCGGTGACGGGCTATGCCCTCGGAGCTGCCCGTATCCTCAGAGGTATCCAGACTTTCCTCGTTGCCGATGGGTACCAGTTCGTGCCCGACAACCCGATAGCCGCGCTGGATAAGGAGCGCATCCCAGGCTTGCTTGAAACCGATACGGTTAGGGTCGTCAAAGAGCCCGATTTGTTCGGCGGATTGGGTGAGCGCCTGATAGATCGTCTGTTGGGGGTGATCCTTGGCTAACAGTAACTCTTTGCGGTGCAGGATAGGTGGATTTAGCGAATCCTGGTAAGTGCGATAGCGAGTGGTCTCGGCGGCAAGATCAACTGTCCAATATTGGCTTAGCCGGGGAAAAGCCTCCTCGAAGAAATTGGGGTAGTGAAGAAGGGTCAGCGAGTCCCGCTCCGCGTGCAATTTGATGACATTGAACTGCTCCTCTGCAGCTTTGCAGATTGCCGAGGCTATTACAATGCGTTCCCTTGTTTCAGCATCCAACCGCGAAACTTGGCCGACATGGATATAGGTGTGCCTACCGACGACCTTTGCATTGACCATATTCTTGTGATCTGACTCATCTGGTAATTCCCCCTCCAAAAGGGGGCGATCAGAGGCGCAATCTTCTCACAGAAAGGAAATTTTGCGATGAAGCAATCGAAGTTCACCAACAGCAGGTAATGGACGAACTCAAGCGGAATGTGGCGGATCTAGCGGTTCCCGTGGTCTGCCGGGAAATGGGCATTGCTCAGCCACCTTCCACCCTTGATCGGCCGTTGGAGAGCGTTCGACAAGTCGTCGTAACAGGCTCGTCTGGTGAGCCTGTGGCGGGTTAACCTTAGCGCATACCCTGATGTTTTCGGGGCGAGTTCATCTGAATTTCAGGCCCTGCCAAGCGGCCAAGCGGCCAAGCGGCTAAAAGGAGTGTCATATGATCAAGCAACGCCGCTCTAACATTAAACAGAGGTTAGGGCATCGCCGGATGGATGATTCCGGTTCATTTAACTTGAGGGGAGTAGCATGACTGCGCAAATCCGTGAAAATCTGATCTACGATGGTCGGAATCTGTCCATGTGTACCGAACCACTGAACGACTACTTTGCCCTCGGCGGCCGGAAACCCGAGTTCAAG
>Ga0194119_10008215_pt1 | contig 14413 bp, 9 predicted proteins | sample TA2MahC100mmetaG_FD_148620 | JGI IMG/M metagenome (GOLD analysis project Ga0194119, IMG submission 148620) | Freshwater microbial communities from Lake Tanganyika, Tanzania - TA2015018 Mahale Deep Cast 100m | ecosystem: Environmental > Aquatic > Freshwater > Lake | place: Tanzania: Lake... | reverse complement strand
CCGGGTGCGTCCGGACCCGGAAAATCGAATTTTCGCGGCTGAAATCGTTCCCGACTCGAAATCCGCGTATCTCATTGCAAACAGGACGCTTGCTGGATACCACCGGAAAGTTTACCGGACACTAGTGTTTGAGCCTAAACCCATGGCCGGGTCGTTCCACATAAATGCGTTCGGAGCATTGTAAGCTTCCAAACGAAGCTCCAGCTTGTACCGTTCGGTGAGCGCGAACGTCTTGGCTAGGGTTGCGTCCAAGTTCCAGAACTTCGGCCCGTTGATTCCGTCGTACTGCAGCGGATTCGTCCGGGGCGTGAACGGCTCGGCCAATTCGAAGGCCCGCGTGTTAAACCATGCCGCCGGCCCTGGGTTCTCGAGGAACGGATCTCCGGCCAGTTTGAAATTTCCAAATCGCAGGAACGTCCCGGAGTTGTACGACGTCAGGCCGTGGACCGACCATCCACCGAGCGCAGCATCCAACGCGCGGTTCATGTTCGCTCCGAGCCTCCGGCCTTTTCCGAATGGCAGGTCATAGGAACCCGACAGGTTGGCCCGGTTGCGCGCATTCGTCGTCGGGATCCACGACCACTGGCGATCGTACTCGTGGTCGCCGTTGAAGAACCCCTCGGTCCGTTCATAGTTGCGGTTGAAGCTGGCCAGGAAACTCATACCGTTGCGAAACGTGCGCTGCAGGCGCAACTGCAAAGCTTGATAGCGATTCCGAGGGCCTGGCGTCCCCGTCTGGCTCAACGCTCCGTACTGCGGGTAGGGCCGCAGCAGACTCCCCCGGCTCACCTGCGCCGGATTCCGCTGCGCGCCGGGGAACTGCGCCAGCGGCAGAACGTTGAGGAACGGATTCGGCACGTTCACATTTAGTAGCGCCTTGTGAACGTAGCTCAGACGCGGGTCGGTCAGGTTCAACGAACGGGTGAACGGCAGGTGGCGGCCCAGGTTAAGAAAGTAGGTCGCGTCTAACTTCATTTGGAATGGCAGCTGCCGCTGGACGGTGAAATTAACCCGGTCGTTTACCTGCGCTTCAAAATTTTGGTAGTCCCACGAGGCGGCGTTGCCCAGGTTTGTATACCGGCCGAATCCTTTGCCGACGGGGAGCTGCAGCGGATTCACTCCAGCCGGAAAAGGCCTTGATAGAGACGCCTGCGGAACACCCTCGATCGTGCCGAGCGGAGTAGTTGAGGCCGTGAAACCCGCGAAGTTGATCCGCTCGATCGTCAGTGTTTGAAGGTTCGGCGGCACCACGTAACGTGCGAAGCCGAACTGCAGCGCGGTCTTGTCGTTCAGCCGGTACGCCGCGCCCAACCGCGGCATCAGGATGACTTTTTGAGTCTTGTACACGCCGCGATTTGCGCTATCGGAAAACACCCACGCTCCGTTGTAAATTGGCGGCGCCGTCCGCAACGCCAAAACATCGGCCGGAATCGCTGGCGCCTTCTGTTGAAACTCCGGAATTGGAACGGTCAGGTCCAGAAAACGCGAGTAGCGGTTCTGCGTGTCGATGGGCGGCGTGGAGTATTCGTAGCGCAACCCCAAATTGAGTGTCAACCTCCGGGAGATCTTAAAGTCGTCGTGCAGAAACGCTCCGAAGTACTCCATGTTGATGTTTTGCGGCGAGACATACCTTGCCGACGACGACGTGTCGATCGCACCGAGCAAGAACGTGGCGTAGCTATCGCCCGAGGAGCGCGTGTCGGTGTTGATGAAGGCGGCCGCGGTCAGTCCAGCGGGGAAACTAAACGTCATCAAATTCGGAAAAACGCCGTCCGACCGGGAGTGCCGCGACTCGCCGCCGAACTTCAAATAGTGCTTGCTCCGCATCTGACTCACCTTTCCGGAGAAGTTGTAGCTGCGCGGATGCTGAATCCAATAGCTGGACTTGCCGACGTTGTTGTTCGCGAAACTCAGATTGGGGTAGTAGATCGCCGGAATGCCTTCGAGATAGGGCTTGTACCAGCCGTCGTTCCAAAACTGTGCCAGTCCCGCTTCACCCACGGCCGCGGCCGGGGCGTTGTAGTCGTCCTCCAGCGAGGCATAGCTCGCGCGGAAGTTCACGACAGTGCGCGCGCTCTTCGTCCAGACGACATCGCCCGCGATGTTCCGGGAATTCATGATGCCGCCGTTGTCGTTCGGCATTGCCGGGGAATTGTTCGGCGTGTAGTTGCCTTGATCCAGGTTTGTTTTCAACTGGGAATAGCGCGCGAAGAACTTCCACTTGTCGTTGATGTTCCAATCCGTGCGGTTGTTAAAGTTCCAGTTCTCCAGCAGCCATGTGTAGTTGGTGCGGAAATTGTTAATGCCTGTTACGTTGTCGCCCGCGTTGTTCGGCCCCCACAGGTCCTTCATGAATCTCGCCGCCGTGGGGTCGATGCGAGACGCCGGAATCACGTTCCCAGGAAACGCCTGCCGCGTGCCGGTGTTGTTCGCCACGTTCAGCCGGGAGGTCCAGGGATCAAAGATCGTTCGCAGGCCGCCGAACTGATTCAGCGACCTGGAAAAGTCGCCGGTTCGCTCAAGATCGGTGGGCATGGTGCGCGCCGTATTCCTCGGCTCGCGGGTTCGCCACAACTCGTAGCTTGCAAAATTGAAGATCTTGTTCTTTTTGACCGGCGCGCCCACCGATCCACCCCCAATGTGATTGCGAATCAGATTTGGCACGCGCGGCCGGGTGGCCGAATTCGTCACGGCGTTCAACGCCGGATTCCTCCCGAAATAGTAGGCGGAACCCTTGATGTTGTTCGTACCGGATTTGATCGACAGGCTCAGCACGCCGCCCGCGGAATGCCCAAACTCCGCGTCCACCGAGTTCTGCTGCACCGAAAACTCTTGTACGGCGTCCATGGGCGGCGCATAGCTGCCTTTCTGGTTTAACTGCAGCGGCGCGCCGTCCAGCAGCAGATCGTTTTTGCGATTCGTCGAACCTCCCACGTCGATCGAACTCGACGACCACATGAAGAACGGGTTCCGCTCCGCGCCATACCGGTTCACCACGGCTGGATCCAGCAGGGCCAGCGAAAACGGATTCCGCTGTTTTACCGGCAATTCCGACAGCATCTTTCGATCCACGGTTAACTCTCGCGTCGACGAGTTGAATTGCAACTGCGGCGCCGCGTCAGTCACCGTGATCGAATCGGCTACCTGCCCCGGATTCAGCGAGAGATTCACCGTGACATCCGCACGCGTTTGCACCGTGACATTCTGCCGCGTCGTACGCGAAAATCCCGCAAACTCGGCGGAGACAGTGTAGGCGCCAGGTTCGACAAAGTCGAAGATGTAGTTCCCCGCGGGACCGGACAGCCGCGCCGCCTCGATTCCGGTGCCCTGATTGCGCAACGTCACCTTTGCGCCGGCGACTGAGGCGTTGGTCGAGTCCGTAATCAAGCCCTGCACTTTCGCCCGGTAGTCCTGGGCGTAGGCAGCACTCGTTGCGGCCAAAAGCGCAAGCTTGAGAAAAGTCGGCACGGAAGACTCCTTCAATTGTCAATTCGCTTAGGTCATTGTACCGGCGGTCAGCAATGGAAAAATGTTGATACGATCTTCTACGATGAAATCGTTTGACTATTTGGCTCCCGGCACTCTGGATGAAGCCTTGCGCGCGCTCGCCGCGCGACCTGCCGCTAAAATTCTGGCCGGCGGCACGGACCTGCTGGTACAACTGAAGAACGGCCGCCACGAACCTCCGCTGGTTGTAGACGTCAAGCGTATTCCGGACCTTACCGCGCTTCGAATGGACGATGCCGGTCTCACCTTGGGCGCGGCCGTGCCCTGCATTCGCATTGCACGCGACGCGGACGTTCGAAAGCACTATCCCTCGCTGGTGGAACTAGCCTCGCTGATAGGCGGTACGGCGATTCAAGGCCGCGCTTCGATCGGCGGAAACCTGTGCAACGCCTCCCCCAGCGCCGATTCCGTGCCACTTCTGATTGCGCTTTCCGCCGTCGCCCGCATCGCCGGCCCTGGCGGAGCCCGCGAGCTTCCCGTTGAGGCATTCTGTATCGCTCCGGGCAGAAATGCCCTAGCACCCGGCGAATTTCTTGTCAGCCTGTTCGTTCCGCGGCCCGGCGCGGGTTTCCGCGCGCACTACCTTCGCTTCATCCCGCGCAATGAGATGGACATCGCCGTTGCCGGCGTTGGCGCGTCCGCAACAGTGACCGGCGGCCGCATTACCGCGGCCCGTCTCGCGCTCGCCTCGGTCGCGCCCACCCCGCTCTTTGTGCGTGAGGTCACCGAGGTTCTTGTCGGCCAGACTCCATCGGCGGCGATCATTCAGCGGGCGGCGGAACTGGCGCAAGCCGCCGCCAGACCCATCACCGACATGCGCGCCCCCGCCGAGTACCGCCGCCATCTCTGTGGCGTTCTCACAAAACGGGCGCTGACGGCCGTTCTGCCGGAGATTCAACAATGAAAACCTACGTGTCCATGACTTGCAACGGCGAGCCCGTCGAGTTCCTCGCCGAGCCGCGCCAGACTCTGCTCGAGTGCCTACGCGACACCCTCCACCTCACGGGCGCCAAGGAAGGCTGCGGCGACGGCAACTGCGGCAGTTGCTGCGTGATGCTCGACGGTGAGCTGGTCACATCCTGTCTCGTACTTGGCGTCGAAGCACAGGGCCGGACGGTGACAACCGTCGAAGGTCTGGCGGCCGGCTCCGGCCTGCATCCATTGCAGAAGGCGTTTATCGACGAAGCCGCGTTGCAGTGCGGCTATTGCACGCCGGGTTTTCTGGTCGCGGCCAGGGCGCTGTTGGACCAGGAGCCCGCTCCCAGCGAGGAGCGCATACGCCTGTGGCTGGCCAACAATCTATGCCGCTGCACAGGCTACGACAAAATTATCCGCGCCGTTCAGTCGGCCGCTCGCCAAATGAAAGAGACCGCCCAGTGAGCACCGCACCCTATAACATCATCGGCACCCGTCCACCGCGGCACGACGGTGCGGACAAAGTCACCGGCCGCGCCATCTACGGCGCGGACTTCCAAATCAACGGACTCCTCCATGGCGCGGTGTTGCGTAGCCCGCACGCGCATGCCCGCATTGAGAGCGTCGACACGTCCAGGGCCGCCGCGTATCCGGGTGTCGTTGCCATCGTCACGGCAGACGACTTTCCACAAACTCCCGACCGCATTGTCGATCTTGGAGAAGGCGAGACACCACTCAGCTACGTCCGCGGCAACGTCTTGGCCAAAGGAAAGGTGTTGTATCAGGGCCACGCCGTGGCAGCCGTGGCCGCGACCAGCCCGCACGCCGCGGAACAGGCCGCCAAACTCATTGACGTGCGGTACACACCACTGCCGTGTGTGCTCACGGCGCCGGAAGGCATGGCCCCAGGCGCTTCCAAACTGCACGAGCAAGAGAACGTCACGCATCATATCCAACACGCGATAGGCGACGCGGACGCCGCGTTTCAGCAAGCCGCTATCGTCGTGGAGCGCGAGTTTCACACGGCGACGGTGCATCAGGGCTACATCGAACCGCATGCGGCCACCGCACTGTGGAACAACGATGGGCGCGTCCAGATCTGGTGTTCCACACAGGGCAGTTTTGTCGTTCGGGACGTTGTGTCCTGCTTGCTCGACCTGCCGGTTTCCCAGGTAAAGGTAACGCCGACCGAGATCGGGGGCGGTTTCGGTGGCAAGATCCCCGTCTACATTGAACCCGTAGCCGCATTGCTTTCCAGAAGGTCGGGGCGTCCGGTCCGTATTGTTATGAATCGCCGCGACGTATTCGAAGGCTCGGGACCTACCCCCGGTTCCTTCATTCGCGTGAAACTCGGCGCGGACGCGGAGGGCCGGTTTATCGCTGCGCGTGCGCATCTCGCCTATGAGGCGGGTGCGTACCCGGGCGGAATGGTGGGCCCCGGAACCATGTGCGTTTTCGCCGCCTACGATATTCCAAACGTCGCCATTGACGGCTACGACGTGCTGGTCAACAAACCGTCCACCGCCGCCTACCGCGCACCCGGCGCCACCAATGCCGCGTTTGCGACGGAGAGCGTTGTCGATGAACTGGCCCGCCAGTTGAAAATCGACCCGCTCGAATTGCGGCTGCGCAATGCGTCCCGCGAGGGAACCCGCCGCGCGGACGGTCCCAAGTTCCGCCGCATCGGCTGCGTCGAGGTGTTGGAAGCGATGAAGGCGCACCCGCACTACAGCGCGCCCCTCGGCGCTGCCAGCCACGCTGCCGCGAAACGCGGCCGGGGTACGGCTATCGGTTACTGGTTCAATATCGGCTTGCCTTCAAGCTGTGTCATTAGCGTCAATGCCGATGGGACCGTAAATCTTATTGAAGGCTCCACCGACATTGGCGGCACTCGCACTTCCATCGCCATGCAGGCTGCCGAAGTGCTGGGCATCCCCGTCGCCGACGTCCATCCCGCTGTCGTCGACACCGATACGATCGGCTACACCGGCGTCACCGGCGGATCGCGCACCACCTATGCCACCGGTTGGGCCGCCCACGACGCGGCCAAGGACGTGATTCGCTTGATGACCGAACGCGCGGCAAAGATCTGGCAGGCGGACGATGTCCAGTTTGCAAACGGGATCTTCCGGTCCGGAAACAATCAACTGACGTTCGCCGAACTTGCCGCCAAGCTTACCGAGACGGGTGGACCCGTTGTCGGTCAGGCGTCAGTGAACCCCAAGGCCGCCGGAGGCTCATTCGCCGGTGTCATCGCGGACGTGGAGGTCGACGTCGAGACAGGCAAGGTCACGATCCTCCGGTTCACTTCGATCCAGGACGCCGGCCGCGCCATCCACCCGAGCTACGTGGAGGGCCAGATGCAGGGCGGCAGCGTCCAGGGCATCGGCTGGGCGTTGAACGAAGAGTATTGGATGAGCCCGGACGGCCGCATGGTCAACTCCACGCTGCTCGACTACCGAATGCCCACGATACTCGATGTCCCTCCGATCGACACACAGATTGTCGAAGTTCCCAACCCGGCGCACCCGTTCGGGGTTCGCGGTGTGGGGGAGGCCAACATTGTCCCTCCGCCCGCCGCCCTCGCCAATGCGATCCACGACGCGCTTGGGATTCGCATGAGCCGGCTGCCCATGAACCCGCCGTCGATCGTCGCCGAACTCGCCAAACAATAGGTGGCTAAGGTCTACATTCCCGCCCAGCTCCGCGCCTTCACCGAAGGCGCGGAGTGGGTGGAGGCCTCCGGCGACACCGTCGGGGCGGTTATTGGAAATTTGGGACCCTCCGTCAGAAACCGGCTCCTTCGCGACGGACGGCTGGCGCCCGGCTTGGCGATCGCGGTCGACGGAGAGATCACACCGCTCGGGCTCCGTGAGACAGTGGCTCCGGAGACCGAAATCCACTTCCTCACCGCGATTTCGGGCGGCTTTCTCTAGGAAAAGCGCAATCGAACCGACGGATCGCCGTAAAAAACGTAGTTCCGGGCGTCGTCGCGCGCCACCACGAGGTTCGCCAGCGCGGCCGGAACCGGCGCGGCCCCAGGACCCGCCACGACCCCCAACTGCGCCGCAAGCGTTCCCCATTGCAGGCTGGTGATGTCCATTGAAAACCCGACCGGCAGGCCCATCATGATTCCTTCGATCAACCCCTTTAGAACCTGGTTCTGCGGCAGCCCTGCGCCACTTTGGAAGCTGAAATTCCAAGCGCGGTCCACATGGCCGATCACCCCGAGTGCTCCTTTGGTCAGCAACCGCTGTGGAAGCCGTGCGACGATGGGCGCCGGCGCGATGGCTTTAGGTTGCGCGCCGAAATCCGGGTAGTTATCCGTCTCCGGGCAGCCGCCCCCGAAACACGCGAAAATTACGTGAATCAGTCCGCCCAGGTCCGCGTCGGCGGGCACGTCGGCCGCCGTGAAACAAGCCTCGGCGCCAACCGGTTGGCCAGGACTCCACTCCTGGGTCACCAGCGCCCCCTGGCGCTCGCGCTGGTCCGCCGCGCCGGTCATTGCCACCTCCAATCCGTGGGACCCGGTGAACAAAATGGCCGGTGGCTTGCCGCTTTTCATCGCGCGGCCGGCCAGAATGTCTCCGAGTTTCGCTTTCGTGGCCTTCGCCGAGAAAAACGATTCCAGCGTGAATCCCTGCCGCCCGCCGAGCGGGCGGCTAAAGAATGGCGCGCCGACATCGGTACAGAGCAGAGTTGTAGCCAGATCGCCGTTTGCCGGCATCCACATCCCCGCGGTTTTCGCCGCCAAGATCTGGTTCTTCTCGTAGTTGACGACGTTGTTCGCGTAGGTCCGATACTCCTCGGGCGTGTCGAAATCCAAGCGGCCAACACTCCACTGCAAGTCGAGCGTGTATTGAAACTCGAACGGAATCTCGACCGGCGAACCAACCAGAATCAAGTGGTAGGGCACGCCGTTTTCCGGGTCCACGGGCGCAAGGCCCACGCCTTTTGAACTTAACCACGTTGCGGCGCTTTGGCCTTGGATGACACCCTCGGCGCCTTTGAAGACCTTGAACAAAGGGTCGTTGCCCACCTGTGCCTTGCGCCATTGAATCAGCGGGTCCAGCGCTTCGATGACTTCCGGCTTCGCATTGGCCGGAAACACTATTCCCCAGCCGGCTTCCGAAGGCACCTCCGGCTTCAGGCCGGGAATCAGCGCCAACTTGCGCTCCGGCTTGCCGCGCTCCTGCACCTTCTTGTCGTCCATCGACACCGGCCCGGACTGCTGATACGGCCCGCGCACGGCGCCACTTTCCGCGCGGACGCCAAACGGAACCGGATTCTCCGGCCGTGGCTCCGGCAACGCCGGAATGCCCAGCTCTTCGATGCCCATTACAGTGCCGCCTCCCAGATCGCGTGCGCCACCTCGGGACCGTCTATGCCGCTATGAGACGGAATGAACTGGCTCGAGTTTAAGTTGTAGATCCGCCCCGCCTGAAATCCGTAGTTGCCCGTAGACGGCAACATCTGCACCGCTTGTTCCAAGCCGGTTCCCTGAATTCCAAAGGAGCCGATTCCGCCGTAGAGCGGCAGGTTGGCCGGAACGAAATCGGCCTGACCGACCAGGCCCACCGCCGCCGGATAGGCCAACCCGACCGCTTTATCGTTCACTGAAAGCGTCGTCACCACCGGCCCGCCGATCGAACCGTTGCTCAATACGCTGTGGAAGTAGCCCGGAGTGCCCGAGTCCTTCACTGTCGCTCCCCAGGACCACAGCGACACCGCGCCCTGGACCAGGACCACGGACGAAACGGGGCGCGGCAGTTTACCCTTCGCCTGAGGGCCAACCAGGATCGATGAGACCACGACGCAGCCGAAGCTGTGCCCCATCAAATGAATTCTCGCGCCGGTGGCGTTCATCAGGTCCGTGACGAACCGGTGCATTCCCCCCTCACCGATCGATCGCGCCCGGTTCTTCATCATCCAAAACGACACCTGCCGCAGTCCGCCGAGAATTCCTTTCTTGATGCTGCCGAAAATTCCAAAACTCGCTCCCGCTTCAACAATGCGCCCCGCGGCCACAGCTTTCTGCGGGTCCAGCGCCACGACTTCCTCGTCGGGCGTGAAACCCACGGCGTCCGCCAACTTCTGGTACGCTTCCGCCGCATCGGCGGGCACAACGAAGGCATTTGGGTTGTTCTTGTAGGCGTCGAAGATCACTCGCAGCGCCGAGCGAATCTCCGGCGTATCCCCGAAACTCGTCACGGCCTCGGAGAACATGGTCTCGACGTTCGCCGGTGTCACCGCCTTGACCGCGGCCGTCGGGTCAAAGGACGCCCCGCCGCTTCCGCTAGCATCCGCAAAGCTCTCGTCGCCCCATGGTTGGCTCGGCCAATGCAGGCCGATGAACATGGGCCGGAAGCCTGCGCCCATGCGCGCCCGGTCGGCCTCCAGTTTCCACATGGCGCCAATCCAGCGGTTGTATTGATCCACGGCCGCCGGGAAGTCCCCTTTCCATCCGTGGCTAAACAGGAAGATGTGGGTTGGTTGGAGGGTCCCAACTTTTTGCACGATTTTCGCGCTCAGCAGGCCGCCGTCCGGGTCGTCCGTGCGCTCCTGTCCTTTGTCGTCGAACGAAATCAGCGCATACTCCAGTCCGAATTCGGGAATGGTCCGAAAAGGCATACTCTTGTCTCCTATTCTTGATACGATTCTTTCGCGATGCCGCCGTTGCACCGCCAATAGATCTCTTCTCCGACTTGAAAACTAAGCTGCGTCAGCGTGTTGGACAACCGCGTCCGGATGGACCGAAGCAAATCCACCGTTGAATTGTCTCCGACGTCGCGCAACGCCTCCAGCGCAGCGTGCTGCAGGCGCCAAATCTCTCCCTTGGTGTCCGGCGCCGGGATGCCTGCGGCTCGTGCCGCCCCGGCCCAGTCGGCTCTCAGAATCGACTCGCATAGATCCCGCAGCCGCGTTCTCTCAGCCTCGGATGTCAGGACCTTGGCAAGCGCCCGCACGGCCCGCGCCGCCCCCTCCTCCGTTCGCAAGCAACGCTCAAGATAGGCCCGCTCCTCAGAGCCTTCCGGCGCGTACGCCGATTTCTGAATCAGGTAGCACAACCTCCCATTCACGTCCGCGGCGGACTGCATCCATCGCTGAATAACGTACTCCCGCAGCCAGCCGGTCTCCATCCCGCCGAGCACTTCGGTGATGCTCCAGATAATTTCCGGGTCCGTGCTCTCGTCCCAAAACACCTGCATAAGCGCGTGGTCGCCTTCAAACTTGTCGCGCACCAGCGCGAACGCGAAGGCCGCCACAGCCGAAGTGGATGGATCGTTCGCCTTCAAGATGCGTATCATCGGCTCGGCGTCTCCGCGCACCAGCAGTTTCTGCCACGCTTCCAGCAGTTCCAGCAACTCCGGCCGGTGCCCGCGGATGTACTCCAGCGCCTGCTGTTGGAGATCGAACAACCCGGCCACGGCTCGCAACCGGATCCCGGAGAAGTCATAGCGTTCGGTGGGGCCAACGCCGCCATCTCCCGCCATATGCACCTTGTCGCACGCCAAGGTGACCAGGTGCGGAACCGCGTCGGCGTGGCGCATGGATGCCAGACTCTCCAATGCCCGGCGTCTTGTCTGATAGGGGCGGCCCAGATCCGCACGCGATCGCCAGATCAAAGTGTCGGCGATCTGCCGGACCACGGGACTTTGCTCCAGTGCCGGATCGTTGGTCGAGTCGCTCTGGCGCATCTCCACATACAAGCGCGCCGCCAGCAGAACCTGGTCGCCTTCCATCAGGCTCGACCCTGCGAGAAGCACGTTCAGCAGCCGAATCCGCTCCGCCGTCGTCTTCTGCATGCCGGCAAACATGATCAACGGCTCTTCCCAATGCCGCAGCCGCGAGTGCCGGCCTAGCGAAGCCGTAATATCTTCGAGCAGCGCTTGCGAATTGGGAGATTCATAGAGATAGAGGGCCGCGAAATAGCTTCGGATCGCCCCGTAGCTGAGTGTTGCCGCTTCTTCTCCGGCTTGAAACAGCAGATTCGCGTCGATTAATGCGTCCCGCAACTCCGAAATCCGGAAATCCCGGCTCCCGCGGGCTTCGTCCAGAATTTTCCACATCTGCCCATCGGAGATCGCCCTGCTGCGCTTCGCCTGGATAGCCCAAGCAAGCCCGCACAGCGCCTCGGCCGCGCTGCGCCGCGGAATGCCGCGCCGCCCGAAGCCGCTCAGAAAATTCTCCGCCACCAGCTTCATCACCGCTGCGCGGCTTTCCATCAGATGCCCAAAGCGGGCCAGATCGCGCATTTGGCTGAGCAGCCACGGCGCCGACGCCAGATCGCCCAGCCCGCGCGCGTCGATCGTCTGCCGCAGCCGCTTGTCACTCTCAAGCGATGTGGACTGCAGGAAAGTCCGTAGCACCACCAACTCGATCGGCCGCACAACCAGCACCACGGCGCTTGCAAACTCCAGGTGCAACTCATCCAGCGCGGACTCCGGAAACACGAACAGGCAACTGCTATTGAGCCGGTCCGTCAGGCCGCGCAAGGAACGGAGTGCCAATTTCATGCCGGCAGGGCCGAGGTCTTCGTCCGCGTCGACAAGAAAGACAAACCGCCTTTGGCGCAAACACGCCGGCATCGAATCGCCGGCGATCACTTCGCGAATCGCCGCCTCGAAGAGGCTGACGGCGCCAGGCAGGGCTTGCTTCGCTAACTCGGCGATCCCAAGCCACACCGGCGCGGGACAAGAGGAATCCTTCAAGAACAGATCGGCCAACTGGCAGTACACCCGTTGCAACTGCTCCGTTTTGTTGGAGCCGGAGGGGCCGGTGAGGCAGATATGCAGCGTGGTCTTCAACAGAGTTCCGACGTGCTTATCCAGTTCGAATATGGGTCCGGACGGTGCCTCCAATGGGTTGTAACGAATCCCATTCCGCTCCTGCACGACTTTGAGCGGCAGCACCTCCGGCAGCCCTGGCGGCGGGTGAATGCGATTTCGCGTTTCCCACACCGAATCGCGCACCGGATCGGCGGACCAGAGTTTCCCATTCGTCAACCGTTGGTACAGTGCCGGAATCCACCACTCGCCACCCCGGCTTTCGATCGCCCGCCGCCCGGCGTTCACCGCTTCGTCGACGAATCCGTCTTCCATCAGTTCGCGATAGAACGCGGACGCGAAGGCGCGTGCGTCTTCCACCACGACGAAGTCTTGCATGGCCACCACGGCCGGCACTCCAAACCGGATCAGTTTCGGCGCCAATCCAACGAAGGGATCGCCACGGCCCATCGCTACGGCGCTGCGGCAGGCTTGCAGCACGACCAGGCGCAACTCGGGGCTTCGCCAGGATCGCAACTGTTCGTCCACAACCTTCGCCGTTTTGCCATCGGCATCTTCCAAGTACAGAATCCCCTGGCTGCGGCCGGCCTTGAAATCACCGTGCGAGAGGATGTGGATTGCGTGGCAGCGCCTTCGGCCCGCAATCGTCGCCACGTGTTCGAGCGAGGTCACGCCAGCCGTTTCCACCTTCCAGCCGAGCGCTTCCATGCGCCGTGCCAATTCCGCGGAAATGCCCGTACGTCCCGGCAAAACCGTCACGTCCAAGCGCGACGGCATCCGCTGCGCCTCGAATTCCTCGACGAATGCGCCCAGCTCTTTCTCCACGTCGATCACAAGGCTCGGATCGCCCAGATCGGATGGATTCGATACGGCGATCAACAGACGCAACGATGGGTCGTCCGTGGGCGCCGCGTCATCGATCTCCACCGGAATGTAGCGGGAGAACGCCACTAGCGGCGAGGTCGCCACCGGCGCCGGCTCGCCACCTTCGACGGAAACATGCAGCTTTTCCCAGCAAATCGTGTGAAGCGCCGCAGCGCCTCCTTCCAGAAACAACCGGACCCGAACAGGCGCACCGCTATTCACGCCGGCATAAGCGAGAGCCCTCTCGACGGCCGGGTTGATAAGTTGCCGACCCAATTCGACGCCATACTCGCGCATCGTCAGGCGGCTTGGATCGGCCTTCTCGAGGTCGAATTCCGATTCACCCAGCCAAACGCCCCTGCCGTCCTTCTGCGCTTCCACCTCATGGCGCGAACGCAAGCTCGGCGCCGCCCCCTCAACAGGAGCGGCGCCGCGAACACGAATTTGAACGTCCGTCCAATCGCGCACGACTGGCGGCCTTAGATCCGGAGCAGACCGGCTCTAAGAATGATCGGCGCACCTAATGAATCGGAGCCGCCGCCGCCGGCTGCGGCTCCGGCGCTAAAGGCAAGACCACCGCTGGCCTCCGCGCCTTCCACGCTCCATCGGCCGTTGGTGAAGTTAATCTCCATCACTTTGAAGCCAAAGGTTACCGGCGCCGGTCCGTTGAAGGTCAGCGTCGAGTTGCTGGAATTCGCCGTGTTCACGCCAACCTTGGCTCCAACCAGGCCCTGGATCGCTGGGACGTCCAGCTTCACTCCGACGCCCTTATCGTCCGACGCACTGACGGTGATCGAGCTCGACTTCAAGACGTCGTAGATCAGGTAAGCCTGTCCATCGCTGTCGTCCTCATCGAGGAAGTAGCGCCTGATCACCGGATTGTTCGAGTTCAGATCTCCGGAGGCCAGGTAGTTCCCCGCCACCAGCGGCGCGACGGCCGTGGACGTCACATTCGTGAATGTGAACGAGACCTTTCGCGCTTTCGAGAACTGAACATCCAGAGACGGTGTCGTAGCTCCAAACGCTTTCAGTGTATTCGCCAGCACTTTAAGCCCAATCGACAACTCCAACTTGTCGGATTGCTGTCCGTCGATAGCCACGGCGGGCTGCGGCGGGCCGGGGGTGGGAGCGGGCAATGTTGATTTCCAGACGGACGCCAACGGGCCCAGCCATTCGGAGTTGCCCTTGTCCTTGCCCATCGTGTCCATGGGTTCAAGGCCGCGTAAAATTTAGGGTGTAAAAGGAGGGCCGAACAAGGCCACCCATCGCCATGATCCAGTGGAAGGATTCAAAGACTTTCACGAAGGAGCAGGACGAGGATGGCCAAAGACAGGATAGAA